>Ga0196963_10002181_pt1 | contig 12062 bp, 12 predicted proteins | sample S1_5metaG_FD_148600 | JGI IMG/M metagenome (GOLD analysis project Ga0196963, IMG submission 148600) | Soil microbial communities from Anza Borrego desert, Southern California, United States - S1_5 | ecosystem: Environmental > Terrestrial > Soil > Desert | place: USA: California | collected... | reverse complement strand
ATCGTCGAGACGATGCCCTCGGCGGCCTCGACCACCTCGCCGGCATCGAGCGCCAGATCCTCGCGGAAACGGCCGGCGACGATCTGCACCCCGGTCCGGAGCGCGCCATGCGTACCGACCGGGACGGCGAGGCCCGGCAGGCCGAGCGCCGGCGCGAGGAAGCTCACGCGCAGCGAATCCAGGATCTTGCGCTGGCCGTCCAAGGTCAGGTCCTGGTCGACCGGCGGCGGAAGGTCGCACATCGTCGGCATGACGACCGCGACATAGCGCTGGAAGAACTCCTGCCAGCGGAACAAGTAGAGGTCGCGCTGCATATAGGCATCGAGCACGGCATTCGCGTCGTTGGGCGGCGGCGAGAGCTCGCGCCAGAGCCGATACGATTTCACGGCATTGGCGTCCCCGTACTTCTCGATGTTGGGCCCGAGCGGCCGGAAGACGTCGCCGGAACCGATCACGTGCCAGACGCGCACCACCTCTTCGAGATCCGGCGGCAGCGTCTCCTCGACGACGTAGCCGGCGGCGGCGAGATGGCGCCCGGCGCGGCGCACGGCCTCGGACTGAGCCGGATGGGTGAAGCCGCCGGGAATCACCGGCGCGATCGCGACGCGCCGGGGGCGTGCCGGCGGCGGGCCGGCGATCGGCGCATCGACCCAGCGCGTGTCGCGCGCATCGCCTCTTGCCATGACTTCCAGCGCCAGCCGGGCATCGCGCACGCTCCTGGTGTGCGGCCCCTGCGTCGCCATCAGCAAGGCACCGATCGGCCGCGGCGCGGCGGCGGAAGGGTTGAAGGCGGGCACGCGGCCGAGACCGACACGGAGCGCGACGACACCATTGCAATAGGCCGGGATGCGCACCGAACCGCCGATGTCGTTGCCATGCGCGATCGCGCCCATGCCGGTGGCCGTCGCGGCCCCGGCACCGCCGGAGGAGCCGCCGGGACTGACGGCGCGGTCGAGGGGGTTGAAGGTGCGGCCGTGCAGTTCGTTGTCGGAGAAGGCGCGCATCGAGAAGGCCGGTGCGTTGGTGCGGCCGACGAAGATGGCGCCGGCACGGCGCAGATTGGCGACGACTGGAGCGTCTTCAGTCGCCATCAGGTCCTTGAACGCAACGGCGCCGTTGTCGGTCGGGTGGCCTTTGTGGTCGGTGTTGATCTTGGTCGTGACCGGGACGCCATGCAGCGGGCCGAGGGCCTCGCCGCGGCTGCGTGCGGCATCGGCGGCGTCGGCCTGCGCCAGCGCCTCGGCGTCCATGCGCCGCACGATCGCGTTGAGCTTGGGGTTCACCGCATCGATGCGGGCAAGGGTCGCGGTGACCGCCTCTTTGGCCGAAACCCGGCCGAGACGGATCAGCCGGGCGAGGTCGGTCGCATCGTATTGCCAGAGGTCCATGCGGTGTCGGCTCCCGTTGATCGACACGCATCAACACCGGCGAGCCGTTCGCCGTCAAACCTTCCGCAGGCGTGCCGCGAAGAACCCGTCCATGCCGCCCCGCTCCTTCCAGTGGCAGGGGAGCGTGCGGAGGAAGCCGCTGCGGATCATCTCCGGCGGTACCTCCTGCGGCGTGACCGGTACCACCTCGACGGAAGCGCCGGAGCCGAGAAGGCGCGCGATTCGCCGAGATCCTTCCTCGACCTCGAGCGAGCAGACGCAATAGACGAGCAACCCGCCAGGCTGAAGCAGCGAAACCGCATGGTCGAGCAGCCGGTCCTGGACCCCGGCAAGGCGTGTGACATCGGTCGGCGATTTGAGATGGGCGACGTCCGGGTGGCGGCGAAGCGTTCCCGTCGCCGAGCAGGGCGCGTCGAGCAGGATCGCGTCCGGTGCCTCGGGCGGACGCCAGACGGTCGCGTCTGAAACAACGAGTTCCGCATCGAGCTTCATCCGCGCCAGATTATCGCGCACGCGTTCCAGCCGACGCGCCGAGCGGTCGACGGCGGCAACGCGGGCACCGGCGCTTGCGAGCTGGAGCGTCTTGCCGCCCGGTGCCGCGCAGAGATCGGCGATGCGGCGCCCGGCGACATCGCCGAGCAGGCGGACCGGAAGGGCCGCCGCGGCGTCCTGGACCCACCAATTGCCCTCGGCGAAGCCGGGCAGCTCGCCGACGACGGCCGTCTGGCGCCGCAGCGTTCCTGTCGGCAGCAGCTCGGCCTCGAGCCGGGGCGCCCACAGCCAGCCATCCTTGCGAAAGGACAGATCGAGCGGCGGCTCGGTCAGATGGACCTCGGCGATCGAGCGAGCGGTCTCTTCGCCATAGGCGCGGCTCCAGGACTCCCAGAGCCAATCCGGCGTCGAGAGCCGCGCCGCATCCTGCGCCTGGACGAAGGCGGCGCCCTCGCGCGCGGCGCGCCGAAGCACGGCATTGACCAGGCCCTTGAAGCCGTCGAACCGGCCCTGCAGCAGGCGCACGCTCGAATCGACGGCCGCATGATCGGCCGTGCCGAGTATCAGGAGCTGGGCGAGCCCGAGGCGGAGCGCATCGACGACCGGCGCCGCTTTGTCGGGAAGCGGCTTCTCGACGAAGGCCGCGATCACCGCGTCGAGCTGGCCCAGCCGGCGCAGCACGGTCGCGACCAGAAGGCGGGCGAAAGCGCGATCGCGCGAATCGAGGCCGTCGAAGCCGCCTTCGGCCAAGGCCTCGTCGAGAGGCCGGCGTCGTCCTAGGACCTCGTCGAGAAGGGAGAGAGCGACGTCGCGGGCGCTGCTCACCTCAGGCCGCTCGACTCAACCCGCAAGCTCAGCCCCAGGGACCGCGACGCGATGCGGCGTAGGAGGAGGACGGCACGCTGCCGCCGCGACCCTTGCCGCCCATCTGCCCTGCCATCTCGCGCAGCGCCGCGATGCGGTTCTCGGTCGAAGGGTGGGTCGAGAACAAATTGTCCATCGAGCCGCCATGCAGCGGGTTGATGATGAAGAGATGCGCGGTCGCCGGGTTGCGCTCGGCGGTGTGATTCGGGATCGCGTGCGCCGCCTGGTCGATCTTGGCGAGCGCCGAGGCGAGCCACATCGGCTGGCCGGCGATCTCCGCGCCCATGCGGTCGGCTTCGTATTCGCGCGTCCGGCTGATCGCCATCTGCACGAGCATGGCGGCGATCGGCGCCAGGATCATCAGCGCGATGCCGGCGATCGGCCCGAGCGGGCTCGAGCGGTTGTCGGAGTTCGAGTAGCCCGAGAACATCGCCATGTTGGCGAGCATGCCGATGGCGCCGGCGATGGTCGCGGTGATGGTCATGGTCAGCGTGTCGCGGCTCTTCACATGCGCGAGCTCATGCGCCATCACGCCCGCGACCTCTTCGGTCGAAAGGTGGCGCAGCAGCCCGGTCGAAGCGGCGACCGCGGCGTTCTCGGGGTTGCGGCCGGTCGCGAAGGCGTTCGGCTGCTCGGAGTCGATGATGTAGACCTTCGGCATCGGCAGGTTGGCGCGCTCGGCCAGCCGCGCGACCATGTCGTAGAACCATGGCAGCGTGTTGCGATCGATCTCCTGCGCGCCGTGCATGGAAAGCACCATCTTGTCGGCGTTCCAGTAGGCGAACAGGTTCATCGCGCCGGCGATGCCGAGCGCGACCAGCATGCCGCCCTCGCCGCCGATCATGAAGCCGATGGCAAGAAAGAGGGCGGTGATGGCCGCCATCAGAAGGAAGGTACGTGCGTTCATCTCTCCCCAAAGTCGGGTCACAGGGCCCGACGCTCCAGAAAGTGGCCCGTCGCCGCCCTTCCTTCAAGACTTGGCGGGCCGTTTTCGGGGTCCTATAACCCGGGATATGACTAATCCGACCAAGACCTTCCGGGAATTGCGACCGGTGGCGCCGGGATCGAAGCCGAGGCCGGAGAACACCGCCCCGCCGCCGCCTCCGCCGGGCGCCAGGCCGGCACAGCCGGACGAGGTCGGCGGCCCGACCGGGCTCGAGCCGACGCGCTACGGCGATTGGGAGCGCGGCGGCCGCTGCACGGATTTTTGACGCGGCCACGGATGATTCGCGCAGGCGTTGCGTTAGACTGATCTCAAACCTGCGTACCGCCGTAAGGCGATGGGGAGGGCCGATGGCTAAGCCCGGATTCTGGCTGATGTGCGCCGCTTGGACGGCGCTGGCGACGGCGACGGCCTTCGCCGCCAAGGAAGTCGTCGTCGAGCAGAAGGATCTCGGATTCCGGCCGGACAAGGTCGAACTCGCCGTCGGCGATACGATCGTCTTCACCAACGAAGACAATTACGGCCACAATATGCATTCGACCACGGCGGGCGGCGCCTTCGATCTCGGCCGTCAGGCGCCCGGCACGCGCGTACCGCATGTCTTCAGGCGTGCCGGCACCTTCGAGGTGTTCTGCCGTATCCATCCGAAGATGCGGCTCGAGGTCGTCGTCAGGTAGGAGAAGGCTTCGCGGTGTCGATCAAGCTCAAGCTCGTCGGCGCCCTTCTCCTTGCAGCCTTCGCCGCGGCGCTGCTCGGCTTCTCGGCGCTGCTCACCACCTCGTCGATGGGCGACCTCGCCGTCACGCTCTACGACCGGCCGCTCCAGGCGATCAACTATGCGCGCTCGGCGCAGACGAACTTCGCGCTGCTCGAACTCGCCGATCGCGATGCCGGCGAATCCATGAGCGATGCCGAGATGGCCGCGCTGGTCGCGCGCGCCAAGGATCTCGACGACGACCTCCGCGTCGTCGACCAGCGCGGCATCTCGGAGGCGATCCATCCGCTGGTCAACGAGACGCGCGAGCTGATCCAGGTGTGGCGACGTGCGGCGATCGATGCGCGCGTCGCCGGTGCCGGACAGTCGAACATCCAGCCGACCGGCGCGGCGCGCGACGCGCTGGCGCTGCAGATCCGATCCAAGCTCGAGACCCTGACGCAGCTCGCCGCCGATGACGGCTACCAGTTCCGCGAGGATGCGGTGGTGCTGATCGAACAAGCCAAGCGCCAGACCCTGATCGTCATCGCCGTCGCCTTCGCGCTCTGCATCGTCGTGGCACTGCTTCTGGCGCGCAACATCGTCGCCCCGGTCAACGACATGGCCGGCGCGATGGTGCGTTTGGCCTTCGGCAACCGTGAGGAGCCGGTGCCGCATCTCGGGCGGCGCGACGAGATCGGCGGTATGGCCTCCGCGCTCGAGGTCTTCAAAACCGCGATGCTCGAGGTGAGCGAGGCCAAGGACCGGGCCGAGGCGGCGACGCGCGCCAAATCCGAATTCCTGGCGATGATGAGCCACGAGATCCGCACGCCGATGAACGGCATCCTCGGCATGACGCGGCTGCTGCTCGGTTCCAGCCTCGATCGCGAGCAGCGCGGGCAGGCGCAGATCGTGCTCGATTCCGGCCAGGCGCTGCTCACCATCCTCAACGATATCCTCGACTACTCGAAGCTCGAGGCAGGCAAGCTCGATGTCGAGACCGTGGATTTCGACCTGAGACGCGTCGCCGACGGCGTGACCGCGCTGCTCGAATCGCGCGCGACGGAAAAAGGCATCGGCTTCGAGGCGACCGTCGATCCGAATCTGCCGCCCTTCCTCCAGGGCGATCCCGGCCGGCTTCGACAGGTGCTGCTGAACCTGATGGGCAACGCCATCAAGTTCACCGAGCGCGGCTTCGTCGCGCTTCGCGTGCGTCGCATCCCTGCGCGCGAAGGCAAGGTCGGGCTCCGTTTCGAGATCGTCGATACCGGCATCGGCCTGACGGATGAGGCGAAGGCGAAGCTGTTCGGCAGCTTCACCCAGGCGGATTCGTCGATCTCACGACGCTTCGGCGGCACCGGTCTCGGACTCGCGATCTCGAAACGGCTGGTTGCGCTGATGGGCGGCGAGATCGGCGTCGAGAGCGACGTCGGCAAGGGCTCGACCTTCTGGGTCGAAGTCGCCCTGGCGCCGGGCCGGAAGCCGAAGGAAGAGGCGCAGCTCGGCGCGCTCGCTGGCCGCCTGAAGCCGCTGACCATCCTGCTGGCCGAAGACAACAGGGTGAACCAGAAGGTGGCGCTGGGTCTGCTGAAGCCGGGCGGCCACGAGGTCGATGTCGTCGAGAACGGCGAGCAGGCCGTCGCTGCCATCGCCTCGGGCAAGAACTACGACCTCGTGCTGATGGACATGCACATGCCGATCATGGACGGCATCGGTGCCACCTTGCGCATCCGCGCATTGCCGCCGCCGGCCGGCGGCGTGCCGATCATCGCGGCGACCGCGGGCGCGATGGCCGAGGAGGTGCAGCGCTGCCTCGATGCCGGCATGAACGATTATGTCGGCAAGCCGATCAATCCCGAGCAGCTGACCCAGGCGATCCTGCGTACGCTCGGACCGGACGTCGCGGCCGGCGAGGCCGATGCGGTCCTCGCCCAGGCGGCTTCCTTCGACGTCGGTGCGAGCCTGGCCGAGGGCGAGGAGGCGTTCGACGAAAAGGTGATCGCGAGCCTCGAGGATCAGCTCGGCCGCGACATGGTGCGCGAGCTGATCGAAGAGTATCGCATCAGTACGACCGAGCTCCTCGCTCGCATCGAGGAAGCGCGGCGGAGCGGCGACTTCAAGGAGCTCGGCGATGCCGCGCACACGCTGAAGAGCTCTTCGGGGAGCTTGGGCCTGAAGCGGCTCTATCAGCTTGCCTTTGCGGTCGAGGAATCGGCGCGGCAGAATCGCGCCGAGGCGCTCGAGGCGGCGGTCGAGCTCTCGACCCTGGTAGTCGATGGCCTCACGCGCCTGGATGCGCGCTATTCCGCCGTCGCCGGGGCGTGATAAGGAAGGGCCATGACCGGCCAGAAGCTAGATCCGCGCTTCTCCAAGCTCACCGTCCTCCTGGTCGAGGACGATTCCTTCGCGCTCAAGCTCGCCCAGACGGTGCTGCGGAATCTCGGCGTCGGACACATCATCCTTGCGCGTGACGGCTCGGAGGCGATCAAGATCCTCGACTCCAAGGCGACCAAGGCCGACCTCATCATCTCCGACTGGAACATGCCGAACGTCACCGGCCTCGACCTGCTGCGGCATGTGCGGAAAACTTGGGCGAACATGCCGTTCATCATGCTGACCGGCCGCGCCACCGAGGATTTCGTGCTGGCCGCCAAGGAGAACGGCGTCAACGGCTACGTCGTGAAGCCGTTCTCGCCCGACCAGCTGATGAAGAAGATCCAGTCGGTGTTCAACATCAAGACCGCGGAAACGCCGTCGGCTTGATGCCCGACATCAACGTTCTCTTCATCACCGGCGATCAGTGGCGCTTCGATGCGCTCTCATGCCTCGGCCATCCGGTGGTCTCGACGCCTCATCTGGATGCGCTCGCTGCCGACGGCGTGCTGTTCAAGCGTCACTTCACCAATGCCAGCCCCTGCGGGCCGAGTCGCTCCTCGCTGCATACCGGTCTCTATCTGATGACGCATCGCTCCGGGCGGAACGGCACGCCGCTCGACGCGCGCTTCACCAACTGGGCGAAGGAGCTGAGAAAAGCCGGCTACGATCCGGCCCTGATCGGCTACACCGACATCTCGGCCGATCCGCGCGCGCATCCAGAGGGCGACCCGGCGCTCAGGACCTATGAAGGCGTGCTGCCTGGGCTGACGCCGCATCTGGTCATGGGGAGCGATCGCAAGGCCTGGCTCGCCCATCTCCGCCGCCACGGCTACGACGTGCCGGCGGTGGCGAAGGACATCTACACGCCGCAGACCGAAGACAAGGCGATGGCCGAGACGCGCGGGCCGACCTTCCCGCCGGGCGCTTTCAAGGCCGAGCACAGCGACACGGCCTTCACCACCGACGCGGCGCTCGAATACATCGCGCAGCAATCCGGCGCCTGGTGCCTGCATCTCTCGCATCTCCGCCCGCACCCGCCGCTGGTGGCGCCGGCGCCGTGGCACGATCTCTACAAGCCGGAGCTCATGCCGAACTCGCAGCGCCAGAAGAGCGTCGAGGACGAGGCGAAGACTCATCCCTGGATCGCCCATCACCTCGGCGGCAAGATGGGCGTGGGATCGATGCCCGAGCATCACCAGCGCCAGGCCAAGGCCACCTATTTCGGGCTGATCGCCGAAATGGACCATCATCTCGGCCGGCTGGTCGACTATCTCAAAACGACAGGCCAGTACGATCGCACGCTGATCGTCTTCACCTCCGACCATGGCGAGATGCTGGGCGATCACTGGTATGCCGGAAAGGACGGCTTCTACGATCCGGCCTTCCGCGTGCCGATGATCGTCAAGCCGCCCCATGAAAAAATGATGGCCGATGGCGCGAAAGGCGCGGTGGTCGAGGCATTCACCGAGCATGTCGATGTCATGCCGACGCTCTGCGATCTCATCGGGCTCGAGGTGCCGGACCAGGCCGACGGTGTCTCGCTGCGTCCGTTCCTCGAAGGCAAGCTGCCGGCGAGCTGGCGCCGCGCCGCTCATTTCGAATACGACTTCCGCGATGTCGTCGACGGGGCGCCGGAACGTGCGCTCGGCCTCAGGCTGGACGAATGTTGCCTCGCGGTCTGGCGCGGCGAGCGCTTCAAATACGTGCATTTCGCAGCGCTGCCGCCGCTGCTCTTCGACCTTGAGACCGACCCTAACGAGCTGACGAACCTCGCTGCCGATTCCCGTCATCACGGGACGATGCTGGAAGCGGCCCAGGCGCTGCTCTCGCACCGCCTCGTCCATGCCGAGCGCACCCTCACGGGCATCCACCTGACTTCCGAGGGGCCGATCCGGCGCCGCGGCCGCTGATCGCACCCCGGCGAAATCCTTGAAAGTATTGATATTTGTTGATCTGGCCCAAGCTTGACAGCGATGGGGTCGGCCGATATGGTCCGCGCGGTTTTCGGCGGATTTCCGCCGGAACGACGGGGGTTTTCCGAGATCGGCAATGGCGACTGAGCCACCCCCTCCGAACCTGAACGAGCTCGAGCGGCGCCTGCAGCAGGCGAGGCCGGAGCCGCCCAGGGCCGGGGAGGGCGATGCCGAGCGGCCGCGAGCGATGGGCATGGCCTTTCGAGTCTCGGTCGAGCTGGTCTCGGCGCTAGCGGTCGGTGTCGGCTTAGGCTGGCTGCTTGACTACTGGCTGGGCACGGGCCCCTGGATGATGGTGGTCATGTTCTTCCTCGGCGCCGCCGCCGGGATCCTGAACGTGTACCGGGCCGTGGAAGGGTTGGGTTTCGGGCGCTGGTCCAAGGGATCGGCGGCCACGAAGGAAGAGGACCGAGGCGAACGTGGCTGAGAAGGCGATCGATCCGCTCCACCAGTTCGAGATCGTCAGGCTGATCCCGGCGAAGATCGGGAACCTCGACGTCTCCTTCACCAACGCCTCGCTCTGGATGGTCATCGCGATCGCGGCGGTCACCGTGTTCCTTGTCGGCGGCATGCGCCGCCAGGCGCTGGTGCCGGGCCGCTGGCAGTCGATGGCCGAGCTTTCCTACGAATTCATCGCCGGCATGATCCAGGACAATGTCGGCACCCAGGGACGGAAGTTCTTTCCGTTCATCTTCACGCTCTTCATGTTCATCCTGTTCGGCAACATGATGGGCATGGTGCCGTACAGCTTCACCTTCACCAGCCACATCGTCGTCACCTTCGCCATGGCCTTCGTGGTCTTCATCGGCGTGACGATCGTCGGCTTCGCGTATCACGGCGCGCATTTCCTGTCCTTCTTCGTGCCGAAGGGCGTGCCGAAGATCATGCTGCTGCTGATGGTGCCGATCGAGGTGCTGAGCTATCTCACGCGCCCGGTCAGCCTCTCCATCCGTCTCTTCGCCAACATGATGGCCGGCCACACCATGCTGAAGGTGTTCGCCGCCTTCACCGTCATGCTCGGCATCTTCGGCATCGCGCCGCTCGCCATCAACGTGGCGCTGACCGGCTTCGAATTCCTGGTCGCGTTCCTGCAGGCCTATGTCTTCACGGTCCTGACCTGCATCTACCTCAACGACGCGATCCACCTTCACTGATCTTCTAACTGGAAAGGGTTTAGTTCCATGGATCTCGCTTCCGCCAAGATGATCGGCGCCGGTCTGGCCGTCATCGCGCTCGCCGGCGTCGGCGCCGGCATCGGCAACATCTTCGCCTCGCTGGTCGCCTCGATCAGCCGCAACCCGGCATCGCGCGGCGAAGTCTTCCCGCTCGGCATGCTCGGCTTCGCGCTCACGGAAGCGGTGGCGCTGTTCGCGCTGCTGATCTCGTTCCTCATCCTGTTCACCTGATCGGACGCTGAAGGAAGGCCGGGCCGATGCCCCAGCTTCACTTCGCCGACTTCCCGCCGCAGCTCGTTTGGCTGGCGATCACTTTCGCCATCCTCTACCTGCTGATGTCGAAGGTCGCGCTGCCGAAGATCGGCAGGGTGCTCGACGCGCGCGCCGTCAAGATCACCGCCGACCTCGACCTGGCGACGCGGCTGAAGGACGAGGCGACCGGCGTGCTCGCCGCCTACGAGAAGGCGCTCGCCGATGCGCGCGCCCAGGCGCAGGCGACGATCAAGGCCACCGCCGACCGGATGCAGAAGGACGCGGAGGCGCGCGAAGGCGTGCTCGCCAAGAAGCTCGCCGCCGATACCGAAGCGGCTGAGACCCGGATCCGCGCCGCACGCGACCAGGCGATGGCGAGCCTGACCCAGGTCGCGGCCGAGATCACCAAGGCGGCGGCCGAGAAGCTGATCGGCCAGCCGGTCAACGACGCCGTCGCTTCGGCGGCCGTCGCGGCCGCGGCGAAGGAGCGCGCCTGATGTTCTCGACGCCCGAATTCTGGGTGCTGGCGGCCTTCGTCGTCTTCTTCGCGCTGCTCGGCAAGAAGCTGGTCGACATGATCGGCGGCGCGCTCGACGAGCGCGCGGCCAAGATCCGCGCCCAGCTAGACGAAGCCGAGAAGCTGAAGCGGGACGCCGAGGCGGCGCTCGCCGAATACAAGAAGAAGCAAGCGGACGCGCTCAAGGAAGCCGAAGCGATCCTGGCGCTCGCGCGCAGCGAGGCGCAGACGCTGGAGATCGAGCAGAAGGCGCAGATCGAGCAGCGGCTGAAGCGTCGCGAGGCCCAGGCGGTCGAGAAGATCGCCCAGGCCGAGGCCCAGGCGCTGGCAGAGGTCCGGGACGCCGCGGTCGATCTCGCGCTGGCGGCAACGCGCCGCGTGCTGTCGGAGAAAGTCGATGGCAACATCGCCTCCGGCCTCGTCGACGACTCGATCAAGGAGCTGCCGCGCCGCCTTCGCGCTTGAGGGGCGTCGCATCGAACGCGTTGAAGGGCCCCTTCGGGGCCCTTCGCTTTTTTAGGACCGCACCGTCCGCTCGATCATCCGCGTCGCGTCGCGGATCAGAGTCGGCGAGGCATCGGCGCGGTTGAGGAAGTCGGCCCAGGCGGTGAGGTCGGCAATCCGAGCCAGTTCCCGCCAGTCGGACGGCATCTCGCCGTTCGCATCCCGGTAGCCTGCGGCGACCGCCTCGGAAAAGCCGTCGAGCTCGCCGAGCGGCGGGCGCAGCAAATTGCCGAAATCGAAAAACGGTGCGCCGGCGAAGGCGAATTCCCAGTCGAGCACGGCGGCGACGCGCCAGCCTGACGCCGTCTCGCGCACGAGCACGTTGGAGCCGTTGAAGTCGGAATGGGTCAGCCGCACCGGACGGGTCCAGGCTTCCAACCTCGGACCTTCGCGCTCGGCGAAGGCGAGCACGGCGGCGCTGAGCTCCGGCCCCAGGCGCGCGCCGCCATGCCCGTCGATCAGGCAGAACTCAAGGAAGCCCTTGAGCCCGGTGCCGCCGGCGTCGAGCGGATGTGCGATTTCGAGATCGGCATCGAGGAAGCCGGCGGCAGGGAAGGTGACGTCGTGGATCGAGGCCAGAACGCGGCCGATGTCGTGCGCGAGATCCTGCCGCCGCTCGCGGTCGAGAATCGGGACGGCCTTGGCGAGATGCTCGCCATCGATCCATTCGACGATCGCGTAGGGTCCGTCGGTGACCGGATTCGCTTCCGCGGCATGGAGGATCGCCGGCACCGGCACGCGCCCGGCGAGGAGCCGGTGGAGCGCCCACTCCTTGCGCGCCTCCGCCGGGGCCCGCTGATAGAGGCGGAGCAGCAGCGGCGCGTCGCTCCCGGCGAGTCGTACCCGAAGATTGGTGTTGGCGAGGCCGCCGGAGACCGGCACGA
>Ga0196963_10002180_pt1 | contig 12070 bp, 9 predicted proteins | sample S1_5metaG_FD_148600 | JGI IMG/M metagenome (GOLD analysis project Ga0196963, IMG submission 148600) | Soil microbial communities from Anza Borrego desert, Southern California, United States - S1_5 | ecosystem: Environmental > Terrestrial > Soil > Desert | place: USA: California | collected... | reverse complement strand
TGTAAGTCCCCGCTGGGAGGTTCAAGTAAGCGAGAGCTTCGAGAGCAATGTTGTCCGTGCTGCCAGCGCCGTCCGTGTTGACGCCAGGAATTGGAGCGTCCGGGGTGATATTGCCGCGGCTGCCCACCGCGCCGCCAGTGGCTTCCTGGCTGTAGTTGATCCCACCCGTTTCGAGGAACGCGTAAGGAAGGGTGGTGTTTGGCTGAATCGGCTTTTCAAAACCTGCTCCAGACGTGTCGATAATGTTCTCGAACGGAGTTCCGGTCGCAGGATCGATGACACGGCCTTCGAGTTGGGCGTAGATGGACGGGAGCTGGTTGGCGTCGCCGAAACCAACACGGCCTGAGGAGTATTGGCTGACGTTGACGCGGAAGCCCGGTTTGGATGTGTCCACCGCGCTCGCCGGGACTTTGGCCGAGGGCGGCACCACGATCTGCGCTGAGGCAGCGCCCGTAAGGGCAAGCGCTGCGGCCAAGCACAGATTCTTGGCATTGAGGGTTCGTTGCATAGGTTTACTCTTGGTTAAGCACAATGCTTGTTCTTGTGTTTCCCTTTTTCCGCAACTGGGGATTGCGGCGCACGGGCACCAGCCTGCGCGACGGCATTCCCCAACTGCGAGTGGCTTTTGGCCACCCTATCTAAAGGGATATTGCGAGAAGTAGAACAAACTTGCGGAGATAGGCAAGACTGAACCGCACATTTTTTCAATCCGCAGCACGTTGGTAGGTTCCCACCCCTGAAATCAGCGCGTTTGCCCCGCCAAAACGCAAAAAGGCCGGGACGCACGAAGCATCCCGGCCTATGAATGGTTGTTGCTACCGCAACAGCTTACTGGGCGCGCACACGGAAGAACCGGCGGCTGCCAGTTGCCGTGGTCGTGTAGGTGGCGCCGGTCACGCCGGTCACTGCTTGCCAGTTCGGCGCCGTCAGCGATTCAGTCGCTTCGAGCACGCCGGAGCCTTGCCAGCTAATCGTGATTTGCCCATTTGCCTGAGAGATGCTCAAGCGCGCTGGGGTCACGTTGCTGAATGGAGCGATCGAGAAGTTCTCGAACACGCCGGTGGCCAACGGTGCGTCAGCCGCATTGTCGTGGGAGGTCACAGCCATGCCCACATGCAGCGTGGCTGGGAGAGCCGCGCCTGGGGTCGTGTGGGTAGCGAGAAGGTTCCAAGTGACGCCATCGCGGCTCCAGTAACCTTTCAACTCGTTGGACGTGGCGGTTTCGCGAACCAAGCGGATCCAGTTTGGATAAACCACCGGGGTCTGACGTTGCGCATCAGCCATGGAGCCAGAGGCCCCGTCTGTTTCATCGCGCCACTGGTAGGTCGTGACATTGACACCATTGCCAGTGTTCCGGGTCGTGATCACCGCTTGATTGCGGCTGCCAGCGTCCAGAGTTTCACGAGCCATGAGGCCTGCTTTCGTCCATTCATTCACGCCAGTGAGGCTGTCGACACGTGCACGCACGTCGAAGGAGCCGGTCACAGGACGGGAGACGAAGTAGAACGAGTCAGCGTTATTCCAGATGTCCGCGCCGCCGCCATTGACCACTGCGCCGGAACCCCATGTGAAGGAGTTGCCAACCATGACAGGGTCGCCGATGTCGGTGGCGGTGAGGTTCACAACCTGGCCAGTGACCGTTGCTGGAGCAATGGTGTTGCCTGCCAAGTCTTTAACACCTGTGACGTTCACAGTGAAGTTCGCGCCTACTGGGCTAGCCAGTTGGAGTTGAACAACGCGGCCATCGATCAGGGTTGCGCCAGTAACGGTCGCACCGCTGACAGTGTAGCTGCCGCTCGCTGATGCTGTGGTTTGGTCCATCAGCTCATTGAAGGCGAGGCCAACGCTAGTGCCGCCGCTGAAAGCGCCGGCGGAGACGACGGTTGGAGCGGTGGTGTCTGCCGTCACGGTCAGCACAGCAGCCTGGCTCGTCACCACTGGGCTTCCAGCGGCGCTTACCTTAACGGTGTACTGCGCGTTGTTGTCAGCCGAACTCACCACTGGAATGGTGTAGGTCGCGCCTGTTGCGCCAGCAATGTCGACGCCATTGCGCTGCCATTGATAGAACAGCGTTGGGAATTCGCTGGTTGTTGTCGCGGCAACCGAGAGGGTCACTGGACGATTCTGCACAACGGTTGTGCTCGCTGGCTGCTGGGTAATTGTGACCGTGGAAGCTGTCGCATAGAAACCGAGCACGCTGCCGGTCATGCGTGTGGCTTCGCCGTCCACTGGATCTGCTTCATTGATCAGCTTATAAGTCAGGCCGAGGTTATCCCCGCCGGAGCCTTGATGATGAATGATTTCGAGCCAATAACGATTGCCAGCGGTGAGTTGGATGCCTTCAGCCCATGGGGTCGTCACACCTGCGTCAGGGCTCCAGGTGTCGGAACGGCGTTGTGAAGGCGCAGCTTGGTCGCCCGGAGTGTTCCAGTTCCGTCGACCGCTCCAGCTAGCTTCTTGGACGATCAAGCGCTTGGTCGCGGGATCTTCGTTCGTGCCGAGGTACACGTCTGTGTCGTCATCAGCAGCGATGAAGAACACGTAACGACCGGTGGTGGGAGGAATGAAGAAGCCGGTGATTCGCTGGCCATAATCGTTGCCGCGGCCGCCAGCCAAGTCGAGGTTGCTGATCACATCAACCACAGTTGGAGTCAATGTGCCAGAAGCCACAGTGGCACGAGTTCCACCTGGGTAGAATTCGCGCTTCAGACCTGGGGCGAGGATGCCGGATTGAACCGTCAAGCGAGCAGCGGAGCTGGTGGCAGAGAGGTTCGTGCCGGGAATAGTCACGACAACGTCATAATTGGCGTTGTTGTCAGCGGCCAGCGTTGTGAATTTGTAGCTGGAGCCGGTTGCGCCAGCGATGTTCACACCGTTGCGGCGCCACTGATAAGTAGGCGTCAGCTCAGAATCCGTCTGGGCAGCCACGGTGAAGGTCACGTCTTTGCCCTGGGTGACGGTGGTGGCCGCCGGCTGGGTGGTGATCGTCAGGGCTGTGGATGGACGAGTGACGAACGAGATCACGTTGTTCGTGAACCGGGAGGCGTCGCCGTCCACTGGATCCGCTTCGCTGACCAGCTTGAAGGTCGCGGCGAGGTTGTCGCCGCCGCCGCCTTCGTGATGAACCGCTTCAATGTAGTAGGATTGGCCTGCAATGAGCGAGATGCCATTGGCAAACGGGGTCGTTGTGCCGCCGTCTGGGCTCCATTGGTCGGAGCGGCGTTGGCCTGCGGGAGCGGCTGCATCACCTGGAGTGTTCCAGTTGCGAGGACCGCTCCAGTTGGTTTCCTGGGCAATCAGACGCTTGTTCGCAGCAGTGGAGTCCGTGCTGAGGAAGAGGTCCGTGTCGTCATCCGCGGAGACGAAGAACACATACTCGCCGGTCACTGAAGGAGTGAACAGGCCGCTCACGCGCTGGGAATAATTGTCAGCGAAGTCAGTCGGAGCCTGGAAGCTTGGCAGCGCGCTCACGATGGTTGGAGCGCCAGCGGCGCCGCTCTCAACCTGAGTGCGGGACGCGCCAGGGAAGTATTCGCGCTTGAGGCTCCCGACAACAGTGGTCGCGCCAGTGTTCTGAACAGTCAGCGTCGCAACAGAGCTGGTATTCGTGCGGCCGGGGACGACAGCAACCACGTCGAAAGTGGCGCCATTGTCAGAAGGCGAAGTCACGAAGCTGTAGCTCGATGCGGTCGCGCCCGTGATGTTAACGCCATTGCGCCGCCACTGGTAAGTTGCGGGAATGGAGCTGTCCGTCTGGGTGGCGGCAACAAAGCGAGCAGAGGTGCCGGCAAACACGGTGGTGTTCTGCGGCTGGCTCGAGAAGGTCAGGGTCGTTGGCGCTGGGATCATCACGCCGACCAGATCACCGCGAAGACGGGTGTCTTCGCCGATTTCCGGGTCAGGTTCAGCAATGAGCTTGAAGGTTGCGCCGAGGTTGTCGCCGCCGTTGCCTTCCTGATGAACGGCCTCAATGTAGTAAGGCGTTCCAGCCACCAGCGAGATGCCGTTGGCAAAAGGTGTGGTCGCGCCAGCGTCTGGCGAGAACTGATCGGAGCGCTTCTGCTCAAGGGGCGAGGCGCCACCGCTGGCCGTCCAGTTTTCTGGATCGCTCCAGTTCGCTTCCTGCGCAATGATGCGCTTATTCGCGGGGTTCGCGTCCGTGCTCAGGTACAAATCCGCGCTGTCGTCAGCGGAAATGAAGAACACATAAGAGCCGGTGACAGCGGGAATGAATAAGCCGCTGAGGCGTTGACCGTAGTTATCCGCCACGCCAGTCGGAGCCTGGAACGTATTGAGGTAACTGATCGTTGGGGTGCCTGCCGTGCCAGCATTAATCGTGGCCCGGGTGGCGTTTGGATAATATTCGCGCTTGATCTGGCCTTTGACGAGGACGTCTGCGGCGTTCGTGGATGCGACGCATCCAAGCGCGATGGCGGCGAGGGCGCCGCGGATCACATTGGACCCGGCAACATAGCTGGAAAACTGCTTCCAGCCCTGCTGCGAGTCAGGGTTGTTACTTCTTTGCATATGAGCGTGCTCGTCATTGGCTGGGACGCTATGAGCGAGCTGTACTTGCATTGGTTCTTTGAGTTGCACGCCCCTCTGAATGAAAAAAGAGGAACCCCTTACGTAAGTGAACTGACGTCAGGGAACCCTATTTCTCCTTCAGCGGAAGTTTCCGCTTCCAACGGGGACGCCCACTAATTGAGCAGAAATGCCCAAGAATAACAACCGTGTAAGTGCTTGATTAGCAAAGAATTAGGTTGGTTTCTGACAGAGCGCGCACACGAGAAGACTTTGCGCGCAATTGTATGTAAATGCTATTAGATAAGATGCGATTTAAATTAAAAGAACTCACAGACTCATCCGGTCACAAAGAAGTTACAAATGAGAGACAGAGTCCAACGCGAATTGTTCTAGTGGAAATCCAATGGCCAGCAGCTTTATACTATTAGTGGCGCGTTTGCTTCTCTTTAAGAAGTGCCTGCCCGGCGTGGTAAGAAGCCCCTTTTTAGGGGCGATTTGCTCAAAAGAAGGGGTTATTAGCTAATTCCTGCCGAACAGTCGTCAGCGGACCGTGCCCCGGACAAAGCAGGGTGTCGGGCGGCAAATTCAGAATTTTGCTTCGCACAGACTCCTTAAGGACGTCGGTCGATTGAAACCCTGTGCCCATGGAACCGGCAAAGATGCAGTCCCCAACAATGGCCACGCCCGCCGCGTCTTCAGGGAAATTGCCAATAATATAAGTCACGCCATCCTCAGCGTGACCCGGGGTCTCCCGATTGGTGATGCGGAGGCTGCCGAGGTGAATAAAATCATTGTTGCGGTTGCGTTGGTCCACAGGCGCATTTTTGGAGCTGGAATGAAGCCGGATCTTAGGAAACGCCTCCCGGATAGGCTGCAGCGCAGCAATATGGTCGCGGTGCGTGTGCGTGATGAACAGATGCTTCAACTCCAATTGATTTTCCCGGCAGAGAGCCAGGATTTGGTCCGCATGCCACCCAGTGTCGAACAGAGCTGCCTCGCGCGTCACTTCATCCCAAACCAGATAACAATTCACAGTGTTCCCTTCCTCCGTGGTGGAGATGACGCGCAATTCCCGCCAAAGGGATAGATCAACGGGCGCAGGGCTCCAGCCTTTGAGAATGCCCTCCAGTTTCTGTGCGGTTAAACCGATCCGAGGAGCGAGCCCCGCAAGGTTGAATTGTCCAGAGCCTGACTTCTCAAACGCTTCCAGAGCGGCAGGCGTGACGCCCGCAAGGGTGGCGGCTGCTTCACGGGTCAAACCGGCTGCTTCACGGGCTTTGCGAACAATGTCGCCGGCATGGTCCTCTAGATTCATGGGCGCGGATAATCCGCAACGAAGCTGATTTCAGCAAGCGCAGCCTGCTATTACTTCCCGGCCTTCTCCGCGAGCCGGATTGTCGCGGTGACGATCTGCCCGACCGGGGGGAGTTTTTCTTTCGCGGTCGCCCAGATGTCGTCGTTCTCATGGCTCTTGGCGACATTGTTGATGAGCGCGCTCGCATCAGTGATCAAGGTCATGATCGACCCGGTGAGCTGGGCAACGAAACGGTTCTCGAACATGGCGGAGCCATTGTAAACCCAGGAGACTTCAATCTTAGCGTTCTTGTCGATGACAGGCTTCCCGTCGGCGTCCAGGGTGGTGGGGCGTGGCGCAAGCAATTCAGCAGCGTTGCGGGTAACCTTCTTTTCCTTTTCCTCCCATGAAAACTCGATCTCGATCTTATCGCCTTTGATCTCGATTGGCGCTGGCTTATAGGTCGGCTCCGCGCTTTGGGGGATGGCGAAGTTTTGCTGAGCCCCACTGCCTTTGGCCCCGAGGAGCAGCATGCCCGTATGAATGTGGAATGGCTGGGTCTCCGTGCGGAACACGCTTTCGTGGACTTTGCCGGACGTCGTCACGAGCAGGTATTCCATGGGCCCCTCCTGCATGTTCAACACCACTGGGAAGCTGACTGTCCGCTTGGCCGCATCAACGCGAACAGAGCCAATCTCGTAAACGCCTTTCGCAATCTCCTTGATCGCGGGTTTGTTGGTCCCCTGCTCCACCTCATGCGGCAGAAGGGGCTTGGGAACAAAGCCTTGACCGAAGAGAGCGTTCGTCTGGTTGGGCTGAGGGCTTTGGGCGATGGCCTCGGTTGCAAGGCAAAGCCCAGTGACGCACAAGATCAAGGCGCGGTTCATACTCAGCGTGAGCCTCACTTAACCCGAAGCCTCGTCAATCCTTTAATCCTCGGGGCGTTCGCCTGCCGGAGCCATTTTCACCAGCTTTGGATCAAATTGGCCCAGCGTTTCGACGAGATCCTTCTGCGCGGCCATGACGCTGTGGATATCCTTGTAAACCATTGGCGCTTCATCCAGCCCAGCCGAGATCAGGTGCACACCGCGCTCCTTGAGCGCTGGCGAGACTTCCTTCCAATTTAAGGTTGAGCTTGCCTTGGTGCGGCTCATCACTCGCCCCGCGCCGTGCGAAGCTGAGTTCAACGAAGCGGGATTGCCTTTGCCCCGCACCACGAATCCCGGCGTCGCCATCGAGCCTGGGATAATGCCCAGCGTCCCCTTCCCTGCGGGTGTCGCTCCCTTGCGATGGACGATCACTTCGCGGGCAGCGCCATCAATGACGTGGGTTTCTTTCCAGGCGAAATTATGGTGGTTCTCCAGGTCCAGTAGAACTTCGACCCCGAGCCGTTGCGCAATGTGGCGATGGATGCAGGCGTGGTTGGCAGCGGCGTAAAGCCCCATCAACTCCATGGCCGCCCAGTACTCCTGCCCTTCCTCTGAATCGAGGCTGAGCCAGGCGAGTCGTTGCAGCTCTTTTGGAAGCTCCGGATGTTTCTTCGACGCCAACTTGCTGTAGTGATCGCAGATCGAAGCCCCCGTCCCGCGGCTGCCGCTGTGGCTGAGCAGGGCCAGATATTCACCCGGCGGCAGGTTCACGATTTGCTCGCGAGCGGTAAACACCCCGAACTCAACGAAGTGATTCCCGCTGCCGCTCGTGCCGAGCTGCGACCACGCTTTGTCTTTGTTCTGGCGGGTGATTGGGCTGCAGGACCAATCTTCATCCATCACCGCATGCTGGCGACGGTTCTTGAAAGTGGCGCCCACACCGAACCTTGTCTCCGCCTCGATCGCCTGCGTGAGCCAATCTCTTTTTTGCCGCAACGCGCTCAATGGCAGGTCGAGCACGGTCATTTTCATGCGGCAGGCAATATCGACGCCAACAGCGAACGGGATGACAGCATTTTCGGTCGCAAGAACCCCGCCGATCGGCAGCCCATAACCGACGTGCGCGTCGGGCATCAAAGCTCCAGCCACAGACACGGGCAGCATGCAAGCCTTCTCCATCTGGCCAATCGCTTCCGACTCCAACCCGTCACCCCATTGGTGGTAACGGATGGGATCGGCGCGCGGAGGCGGCGGCGAGTTCACAATGGCCTTGGCGAACTCCTTCCTCAGCGGATCTTCCGCAAAAAGGGAGGGCTTCTCAACAACGGCTCTGATCTCCTGCTCCAAAGCGCTTTTGTCCCCGCCTTTGAGGAGAAATTGCGCGATGAAGTCTGTGGCGCGTCGTTGCGCCTCCCCAAGTGGAACACCCAGTCGAACTAAGTCCCGAGTTTGCATAACTCTCGCGAAAGAACCTACACGTGAAACGCTTTGGCCGCATCCTCGGCGGCCGCAGCTTTTATGACACAAGCCGGGTCTTGCACAACCGGGGGGTCTTGTGGTTAACTGCCTCCAGCATCAGGAACGGTTCTGTTGATGACAGGACCTGGCAACCTGGCCGGAGAAAGCCAAGGTGCCGTGCCTGCGACGAGTGTCGCGGACGATGTGCGGTGAGCAAACCGAACGAAATTTCTCCAGAAGTTCCGCCTTCCTGATGGATGCGCGGATTTTTTGTTGGCCGTTTCTGATGCGTTCATAGGAACGCATATGCCAGAAAAAGTACTATCGATTCGCACCAACCGGGCGAATTCCGACCACCACATTTGGAACAACAACGGCACGTACTGGTGCCACTTCACCGTTCACCTGCCGGACTTCACCAAGGAGCGTGTGCGCGTTTCACTCGAGACGCGGAACATCACCGAAGCGCGGCAGCGCCGGGACTCGTTGCTGGCCCTGTTCGGGGGGAGCGTGGGCTCCACCCGAGGCGAGCTTGCTGCTGTGGCTCTGCAAGCATGACCTGAAGCAAGAGGGATCATTCCGGGCGCGCTCTTCGAGCCGCCCGGTTTCCATCTGGCTCCTTGTTGAGGCCGCCGCTCGCTAAATGCAAATAAACTGCCGGATCTGGTTCGGGTCCGTAAAATCCCCCACCAACCGGATCACAGGCTCGGGCCATAGCCGCACCAATTGCGGCGTCGCCTGAATATTGTGCTTTTCCGCCCGTTCCGGGTTTTGCTCCACCGGCACAACTTCGATCTGGCAAGCCATTCCACAAGCCTCACAGGCTAGCTGCGCTTTCTTAATTAACTCTCGGCTTGTGCTCGCGCTCACAAAAAGGAGCATGCGCGCCGGCTTCTCCTCAGAAATTTCCAACCCTCCGAATCCCGCTCTCGCCACGCCAACAGAGTGGCCACTCCAATCACTGACGCCAATCGGGCGCCTCCCCGCTTCTCACTTCAGGGGTTCAAAACACCCCGCCGAATCGCAAACCGCACCAAATCCGTCTGCGACCGGAGCCCAAGCTTCCGCATTAAATTCGCGCGATGCGTCTCCGCCGTGCGCCTGCTGATGAACAGATGCTTCCCAATCTCACTGCTGCTCTGCCCCTGGGCGGCCAATTGCAACACCATCCGCTCCCGCGACGTCAGCCCCATGTACGGATCCTCATTCCCCTTCGTCCGGTTCAGCGCCGCATTCAGCGCGCAATGCCGCAACTTCGGCGTGATAAAATGCCCGCCCGAACTCACCGTCTGGATCGCGCTCACCAACTCGTTCGGGTCCGAATCCTTCAGGACATATCCCGCAGCCCCGCTCTTCAGAGCCTCCAGCACGTACGGCTCATCCGAGTGCATCGACAAAACGAGGATCGGCGTCTTTGAATCCTCCCGCACCCGCCGGATCACTTCCAATCCATGCACCTTCGGCAATGAAAGATCCAGCAGCAGCACGTGCGGCTTAAGCTTTGTCGTCATTTCGATCGCTTCGAAGCCATCCGCTGCCTCCCCCACCAATTGAAAGGATGGTTGATCCGATAGCAAACGTTGCAGCGCCTTCCGGACGAGAAGGTGGTCTTCCGCGATAATCAGTTTCGTCATAGTCGTTAGTCTTTCCCTGGTTGTATGGGCAGTTTCACTTCCACTCGCGTTCCCTTTCCACGCTTCGAATACACATGCACCTGGCCGTTCAATGAGGCCGCCCGTTCCCTCATTCCGGCCAGGCCCAAAGTTGTCTGGGGCGATCCCTCGAATCCCTTCCCCCCGTCTGTCACTTCCAGGATCACCAACGCTCCGCATTGGCGGAGGTGCAGCCGCGCCTTCCTCACCCCCGCGTGGCGCGCCACATTTGTGAGCGCTTCCTGCGCGATTCGAAACAAAGCCGTTTTGTGCGCGGAGCGAAGCTGCGCCTCGTCCAGCCCCTCTTCCTTAAACTCCACCTTCACCCCAGTGCGCGCGCCGAAATGCGTCACCTGGTTCCGCAGCGCTGCCACCAACCCGATGTCGTCCAGCGCGGGTGGCCGCAATTCAAAAGCCATCCGGCGAATCTTATCCAGCAGCCCGCCCACCGAATCGATCGCTTCATCCAACACCGGCGCCGCTCCCTTCGGCAGCTTTGCCCGCGCATTGTTCAGCGACATCTTCACCGCCGTTAATTCCTGGCCGACGTCATCGTGCAATTCGCGAGCGATATGCCGCCGCTCAAGCTCCTGCGCTTCCACCAGCTTCGCCGATAAATCCCGCAGCATGTCATGGGCGGCCGCCAATTCCGCCGTCCGCACTCGAACCGCCGTTTCCAGGGCCATGCTGTTCGCCTTGATCTCCGCCAATAGGTGCGCCGTCTTCGCTTCTGCAGCGAGTTGCGCGGTGATGTCGCGCAGCGAGATGATGGCGGAGGCCCCGCTTTGATGCGGACAATCCAACCTTCTACCGCTCACCACCAACTGCAGCTCTCGCCCGCTCGCCGTTTCCCTCGCCGTCACCGCCACCTCTTCAATCGGTCCGCTGACCACGAACAACTTCTTCAGCACGCTGGTGACGTCAGTCTGCATTTGAACGCATGGCAACTTCGGCAATGGATGGCCCACCACCTCCAGCGCATTCGTCCGGAACTTCTGGCAAAACGCGGCATTCACCCGAATCACAGTCAAATGCCTGTCCACATGCAGCAGTGGGTGCGGCACAGATTCGACAATGCTCTCCGCCACCTCGCGGGCCACCCTGCTGGCCCGCTCTGCCTTCCGGCGGTCAGTCAGATCAAGGATTGCCGTCGGGAAAACTCTCGCTCCGCCTGCGGTCGGAACTGACACCAACTCCACCGGCAGGGTGCCACCCGAAGCTTTCAGAAACTCCAACTCAGAAGTTACGCGCTCCCCGCTCATGGAGCGGCACCTCCGCAAATGATCCAGGAAGTCGGTCAACCGCGAGAGCGGCACCAAGGTCGTCAACGGCAGCCCAACAAGTTGCGTTGGCTTCAGCTCAAGCATCTCACACGCCGCCCGGTCCACCTCTAGTATTCTGGCGGACTGATCAAAAGTGATGAACCCCACAGGCCCAAAGGCGTACACTTCGGGGGCATCGCGGTGCACACCGTCCGCCTGCGGTCGAGCTGAAGCTGCGGGCGTTCCCACGAATTGGCGATCTGTGCCGCGGACCGTTGCGGCCTGCGCCCTAACGGGCGGAGACGATGCTCTAATAGTGTAGTTCCCGTTCACTTTGTTCGGACCGGAAAGCCTGCCGGAGATGGCTAACCGGGAGCGATGACCAACCTGCCCATCATTGTTTCTCTGCGCAACCCCTTCCTGGCACATTGAGGGTTACCCGGAAAAGCCTCCGCGTAGGCTACGGTATGCGCTGTCGTACAGAGAGTTCATTCGAGATGCCTTAAGTCCACAGCAACAGGGAGGAGCCTACAATTGAGTAACGATCCTCGGGGCATGCAGGAACAGAGAACCAGGCGCGGACTTCTGGCTTCTGAACCAAAGCCACAAGTGCATCCGCAAGCGCCGTCACCGGCAGCGCGAGATCCACGCACCCCGTCCTTATCGCCTTTTCGGGCATTCCAAAGTGCTGGGAACTACTTTGGTCTGCGGTCAAGACCGTGCCACCAGCATGCTTGATCGCTCTGGCTCCCTTCGCGCCGTCGCACCCTAATCCACTCAACACAACTCCAATCGCGCCGCTGCCATGCTCCGCAGCGACCGACTGGAATAGCAGATCCGCCGAGGGCCTCACGAAGTTTCTCCGCTCTGTCCCGAGCGTCTTCAGCTTTCCTCCCTCCACAATCACATGCTCACCCGCTGCGGCCACGTACACTCGGCCAGGCTCGACATCGACACCTTCAACAGCGGCGAACACAGGCAAAGCGCACTGCCTCGCGAGAATTCCCG
>Ga0196963_10002178_pt1 | contig 12077 bp, 9 predicted proteins | sample S1_5metaG_FD_148600 | JGI IMG/M metagenome (GOLD analysis project Ga0196963, IMG submission 148600) | Soil microbial communities from Anza Borrego desert, Southern California, United States - S1_5 | ecosystem: Environmental > Terrestrial > Soil > Desert | place: USA: California | collected... | reverse complement strand
ACCACTGGTAGCGCAGGAGGGCGGTCGCGACGCTGCCGGGCTCGGCCAGGCCGCGCAGGGCCGTCACCAGCGCGTCGAAGAGCGCCGGGTGCGGGTCCCGGTCGACCAGCGCGTGGTGGGTAAGGTCGGCAAAGTAGAGCCCGGCGTGGTGCGCCCGGAGCGAGGTCCGCAGGGCCGGGAAAATCTCCTGCAGGTCCCATTCGGTCAGCAGCGCCAGCTCGGTGGCGGGCTTGACGATGAGCCCGGCGCGGCCCAGTGTCAGCAGCTCCAGGCCCCCGGAGAACGGCGCCTTGGGCCGGCGCGAGCCCTTGGCCAGGGCGCGGAGCAGGCCGTGGGAACGCGCCAGGAGCGAGACCGTCTGGCTGGTCTCGCTCCAGTCCCAGTGGCGGATGCAGACGGCTTGGTCGAAGGTCTTGGGCACGCGCGGCGCAGCGTACCGCCGAACGCCGCCCCGGCCGGGGCTCAGCCCAGCTCGTCGTCCTCTCCCTCCAGGAAGTTGGGGAGGCGCGGCCGCGGGGCCGCCCTGGGCTCGCGGGCCGCCTGGGCGCATGCTTCCCCAAGAGCCGCGTGCAGCGCGTCCGAATCTGGGTGCGCCTGCACCCGGAGGTACAGATGCTCCACCCGCGCCGCCGCGGCCGCCTCGGCCCGCACCTGCGCCAGCGCCGTCTCGGTGAGCGCGTCGATCGCGGACCGGAACCACGAGACCGGGGGCGCTACCCCGAGATCGTCCCGCGTGCCCCCGCCCTTGGGCGGGTCGACACGCGTGCGGATCGTGACCGGCCCGATCGCGACGATCGGCCACAGGCCCTGCGCCGTGGTCGGTTCCCGCACGACGACCAGCACGGGAACCTCCGCCAGGTCCCCGGCCTCGCGCAGCGCCCGCCCGTCGACGCCCACCCGCGGCGGCCTGACGAGATAACACCCGGCGCTCAGCCCGCCGGCCGCCAGATCGGGACCCGGGTCGGGAGCCACCCCCGCCTTGAGCGCCGCCTCGCGCCGCTGGGCCCGCGCGGCGGCAAGGACCGGCACCCCCCGGCCCATGCGTTCGTAATCCAGCTCGAGAAAGCAGGCCTCGAGGGCCTGCGCCGCCAGGGTCTGCGCGTCGAAGACGCGACCCCCCGCCAGCTCGCGCTGGGCCTTGTCCAGCAGCCCGTCGATCTTCTTGGCCTGCGCCGTCTTTCCCACCGCCACGTCCCGACCTCGCGCGAGCCGCGATTCAGCGCTCGCCGCCGCACGCGGCCGCGGGGGCCGACGGAGACGCGCCGCGCCCGGCGAGCTCGGCCAGGGCGAGAAGGAGCATACGCCACCGCTCGGCCTCTTCCGGCAGGTCATACTCCAGGGAGTCGCACAGGCCCGAGGCGTCTCCCAGCTCGATCGCCCGTTTGAGCTCGCCCAGGCGGGTCGCCAGCATGTCGGCCGCCGCGGAGATCGTCCCCTCCCCCGGGCCCTCGGGAGTCGCCCCAGGGTCCCAATCCAGCATCGTTGTCGCGTACTCCACCACACGCCGGGCCCGGTTCCAGGCTTCGAGCGGGGGGGCGAGCGCGGCGAGCGTCTCGCCGAGGTGCCCACCCCGGGCCAGGCCGGCGACCTGACGCTGTGCCTCCCCCACGTGCCCCAGCTCGCGGTGGACCTCGAGCAGGGCGCCACGCACGAGGGCCCGCGGCTCGGCGGAGATCAGCCGGACGTCCGAGGCCTCGATCGGCCGGGCGCGCGCCTCGCCCGCCAGCGCGTCGTCCGCGAGCGCGGCCCCATCGACCAGGACCTCCACGACGATGCGCCGCCGTTGCGACGCGGCGCGGCCCGCGGCGTCGAGCGCGTCGCCCAGTGTCGGGCCGCCAACCGCCAGGGCCTCCCCGTCGAGCGTCACTGCCATACCGCTACATCGGACCGGCGGCGGGCCCAGCGCCAGCGGGCTCTCCCGCGCCGACCGGGCCCGGCGCCCCGCCCGTACACTCCGCCCGTGCAGCAGCCCGGCCCCCGCCTCAGGCCCCCGGCCGACGCCCCGTATGTCGGTACCGATCGGGCGTGCGTGCGCTGCGGTTACAACCTCAAGGGACTCAAGGTCTCGGAGAACTGCCCGGAGTGCGGGCGGCCCATTCGGCCCAAGCGGCCGGGGTCGCTGTCCGATCAGAACATGATCTATGCCCCGCTGGGCTACCTGCGCACGCTCGCCCTGGGCACGCACTTCTACCTCGCCGGCTTCATCACGCTGGTGATCTCGTGGATGTGGTGGCTCTGGCACGACCGCGCCGAGCCCGCCCCGCTCATCGTCGGCGCCGTGGCGGGCGCGGTCTGGTGGCTGGGGGTCGTGCTGGTAACGCGGGCCCGGCCGCTGACAGGTCTGTCCCAGGCCGACTCGGCCAGGGAATGGTTCTGGCCGCGCCTGCTCGCCCGGATCACCCAGGCCTGCTGGGCGCCCGCCGCGGCCCTGGGCGTGCTCCACGTGCGCACGGGGAGCGACCTGGCCTGGTGGGCCGGGCTGGGCCTGGCGCTGGTGGCGCTGCTGGGCCTCGTGGCGGTCAACCTCTACCAGCAGCACCTGGCCGACTGGGCCGACGACACCGGACAGCTCGACGCGCTCCGGCTGGCGGTCCTGCTCGAGCCGGCCTGGCTCCCCGTGGCCGCGCACGTCGGCGCCTGGGGCGCCCAGAGGTTCGCGAGTCTCCTGGACTCGGTGCTCGCGCCCTTCCTGCTGGTCGTGGCCTTCCTGACCATTGTCCTCTGCATCGTCCCGCTGTGGATCTCCATCAATGCCCGCCGGCAGTTCTGGAGCGTCGCCCAGTGGGCCGTCGTGAACCACATCACCGCGGAGGAGCGCGAGCGACGGGTGAAGCAGCGCGAGCAGGAGGAGGCGGAGCGGGCCCTGGAAAGAGACGCACGCCGCGAGGCCGCGATGTCGCAGTCCGTAGCCGGGCAGGTCGCCGCGGCGGCGCGCGGCCCGCGCCCGGGGCAGAGCGGCGCCGCGACCGTGCCCGGCGTCGGGACCGCCCCGCCCACCCCCAAGCCCGGATCCAAGGGCCAGGTCATACCCGAGGCCCCGCGGGGCGAGGCCTACGAGCTGGCCGATGAGTGACGCGGGATGCCGTGCCCGGCCGGCCGTGCGCGCCTCGCTGCCCGCCGGGCCGTGGAGGTCGCGTGCCGGGCCCCGACCCGAGAGTTTGGTGGCGGCCGGGCGGGGCAAAGTGGCTGGGGCGGGGTTGCCCCTGCCCGGCGCGTGGCTAGAGTTTGCGCGAGGTGCACAGGTGCACGCCGCGGGCGTAGTTCAGCGGTAGAACGTCAGCTTCCCAAGCTGAATGTCGCCGGTTCGATCCCGGTCGCCCGCTTTGCCGAAGACGGCTCGGGAACAGTCGAAAACCCCGGCGATCGTCGGGGTTTCTTTTTGCGCGAACTCTCGTACGGTCCCGCTCCTCGTACGCGGCACGTCGCTCGATGTCGGCAGTGCGACGGCGAAGTTGCCGGCCCCTCACGCCCCCCTGGCCCGTCCCGCCACCGTCAGGCGGGCGGCGCGCTCGACCCCTCCGGCCGCGATCTTCTCCAGCCCGCTCCCGAGCTCCCCGAGCGGATCCGGCGGGACCACGCGCACGCTCTTCTCCCCCAGCCGCGCCTCCCCGCGCTCGACGCGCGCCTGCAGCCCGAGGCACTCGGCGAGCAGCCGGCGCAGGACCTCCTCCTCGGGCACGTTGGCGACGCGCTCCCCTTGCACGTAGATGATCCCGCGCCGGTCGCCGGCGAAGACCGCCACGTCGGCGCCCTCGGCCTCCCCGGGGCCGTTGACCACGCACCCCATCACCGCCACCTTCATCGGCACGGTCACCTTCTCGGCCAGCTCGCGGCGCACGTCCTGCACCAGCGTGAAGAGGTCCACCTGGATGCGCCCGCACGTCGGGCACGCGATGAGGTCCGCCCCGCGACGCGTCCGCAGCCCGAGCGACCAGAGCAGCTCGAGCCCGTCCTCCACCTCGTGCACCGGGTCGCTGGCGTACGAGATGCGGATGGTGTCGCCGACCCCGCGGGCCAGCAGCGCCCCCAGGGCCGCCACGCTGCGGATGGCGCCCGTCTCCCTGGGCCCGGCGTGCGTGACGCCGAGGTGCAGCGGGTAGTCGAAGCGCTCGCTGATCTGCGCGTAGGCGTCGATCACCAGGGCGGCGTCCATGCTCTTGGCGCTGATCACCACGTCGTGGAAGTCGCGCTCGCGGAAGATGTCGAGGTATTCCTCGAGCTTGGCGACCATGATCGCGAGCATCTGCCCGCGCGGGTGCGCCCCGAAGACCGCCGCCAGCTCGCGCTGCCGTTTCTGCTTGTCGCGCCGCTCGACGATCGACCCCTCGTTCACGCCCACGCGGATCGGGATGCCCCGGGCCTTGCAGGCCTCGATCACCTGGTTGACCTCGCCCCGGTCCTGGATGTTGCCGGGGTTCAGGCGGATCTTGTGGACTCCCGCCTCCACCGCCTCCAGTGCCCGGCGGTAGTGGAAGTGCACGTCGGCCACGATCGGGACCCGGGTCTGCGCGATGATCTCCGCGAGCGCCTGCGTGTCCTTCCGCTCCGGCACCGCCACGCGCACGAGGTCGGCCCCCGCCGCGGCCAGCCGGTTGATCTCCGTCACGCAGCGGTCCACGTCGTGCGTGGCCCCCGCGGTCATGCTCTGCACGCTCACCGGGGCCGGCTCGGTCGGCGCGCCATCCGCGCCCGGCAGACCCCCCCCAAGGCGCACGATCCCCGTGCGGGAATCGCCGACGCGAACCTGGCGTGTGGGGCGGCGGGGAAACATGACGGCGATGATAGTGCCCGGCCTCCGGACCCGAGCCCCGGCCCGTGGCGTGTGCCGCTCGGCCCAGGACGTACTCGGTGGTGGCGGCGGCTCAGGTTCTCTGGCGCGGCGCCGCGGCGAGCTGCGCCACCAGGCTCTCGGTCACGAGCGGGAGGGAGACGTTCGCCCCGACCTGCCCCGCCGCCGCGGTCACGAGGTCGATCCCCGCCAGATGCCAGGCAACCTCTGCCCCCTTGCCGGCGGCCTGGCGCAGCATCAGCCGCAGGTGCTCCGCGACCAGGCCCAGCAGGCGCCCCGCCCACGCCGCCGTCGCGGCCTCCTTGCTGCTGTCCGGGCTGGCGCGCACGCTCTCGGCCGCACGCTCCTCGACCAGCTTGGCCAGCTCGCTCCCCAGCCCCAGCGGGAACCGGCCCGCCGCCAGCTCGCGCAGGCCCGGGCCGAGAACCCCTTCCCAGCCATACAGGTTGCTCGCCACCGCCGAGGCGATCCAGCCCGGGGAGCCGCACCCGAAGCGCATCAGCCACTCGCGCTGGACCTCGTCGCGCGGCATGCCCGCGCGCTCGTACCAGGCGCGCAGCGCCGGCTCGTCGAGCGCGGTGAACCCGACGCGGCGCGCCCGGCTCCGCACCGTCGGCAGCAGCGCCTCCTCCGAGGCCGTCACCAGGATCAGCACCGTGCCGACCGGCGGCTCCTCGAGGGTCTTGAGCAGCGTGTTCTGACCGTCGCGGAGCAGCTCGGCCTCGTCGACGATGAAGACCTTCTGGGCCAACGCCCCGTCCCCGGTGCTCGCGCCCCGCGTGCGCCCCGAGGGCTCGATCAGGAACTCGCGCAGCACGTCCAGCGGGATGGTCCGCTGCTTGGACTGTCGGGTCCGGTCGTCCCGGCTGATCGCGGCCAGCTCCTTGGTGATGATGTGGAGGTCCGGGTGCGTCCCGGCCAGCAGCAGGCGCTGCGTCGGCGACTGCGGCTCCGGGCTCCACAGGCCGTCGTCGGCGGGCCGGCTGGTCGGGTCGAGCAGCACCGCCGCGAAGGCCAGGGCCGCGGTGAACTTTCCGACCCCCGCGGGCCCGGAGAAGATCCAGCAGTGGTGGACCCGGCCGCTGGCGAGCGCCCCGCCGAGTGCCGCCAGCGCCGCCGACTGCCCGAGCACGTCCCCGAGGCGCGGAATCTGCCGCGCGGGATCCGTTCCAGGGCGGTGCAGCCCGGCCGGCGTGGCCGTGGGGGGGGACCCCGCTCGGTCCGCGGTCCCCCCGCCGGCGCGGGGATTCTTGGGCGCGGACTTGCTGGCGGTCTTGCGGGCCACTGAGCGAGCATGGTACGGAGCCGGCGCGGCGCGGCGGCGTCAGGGACCATGCCCGGCGGACTCGGAACCCGCGCCGGGAGCGGGCCGCTCCGGCCTGGCCGCCCCGGAGAGGCCCTCGATCACCAGATGGACCGAGGCGGACGCCAGCACCGTGAGCGTGACGAACCCGAAGGCGGCCACGGCCAGCACGCCCAGCTCCGGGAGCCCCAGGATCGCCGACCGCCACCACCAGCCGGCGCCTACCAGGGCCAGGCCCAGGCACCCCAGCCCGACCCCGGCCACGACCCGCCCGACGTCCCGGGGCCCGCACCGCGCCAGCACGACGACTCCGGCAAGCAGGAGCAGTCCGCCGGCGCAGGCCTCCTCGGCCGCCCACAACCGGCCCGCCGTCGCGGCCATGCTGTGCCGGACCGAGACATAGGACAGAAGCGCCGCGACCGCCGCCGAACCGCCCACCCCCGCCAGCGCGACGCCGGGGCCCGGGCTCGCGCGCCGCCGCCACAGCGCCAGCGCGGTCACCCCGGCCAGCACGATCACGCCCTGGAACAGCACCATGAAGACCGGGGTCGGCGCCGCCGCGAGGGCCGCCGCGAGGCCGAGCCCTCCGAGCACGCACAGCGCCAGCCCGAGGGCCGCGCTGCCGTGTCGCGCAAAGGAAGGGACGCTGTACATGCGGCGTGTGGTGAGGGGTGCGGGCGGAGGGGTTGTAGGGCGCCGGGGCGATATCGGCTCAACCGAGTGCGGGAATGACCCGATGCAGACCGGTTCGGACGGTGCCGACGCGCGGTTTTTGCCGACGCCCGCCGGCCCGTGACTTGCTCAGCAGTCCGCCGGCACCCCGTGCCGATCCCTCACAAGGCCCGCGCCATGCACCCACCCGCCCTGCCCTACCAGCCCGAGGAGATCTTCCACCGCGTGCTGCGCGGCTGGATGCTCGACCTGCTCGAGCTGCGCCGCCGAGGACTCGATCAGCCCCGGGCACAGGCTTTGCGTCCGGCCCGGTGGGACGCGCTCCGGGCCAGCCCCGCCCGGGTGGCCGGCACGGTCCGGGCCCCGCGCCCGGCCGGTTCGTAAGCCGGCGCGTCCCGGAGAGCAGCGCCACATGAGCGGCATCAGCAGCAGCGTCGGGCTCTTCTCCGGCATCGACACCGCCAGTCTCATCCAGCAGCTCCTGGCCGTCCAGGGCCGCCCCAAGCAGCTCATCCAGCGGCGTGTTATCCAGCTCCAGGGCCAGCAGACCGCCCTGCTCGACCTGCGCACCAAGGCCACCACGCTCAAGACGCTCGCCGCCGCGTTCAACACCAAGAAGACCTTCCAGGCCTCGGCGGCCACCAGCTCCAACCCCGAGGCCCTCACCGCCGCGGCCCAGCCGGGCGCCGCCCCGGGGGCCTACGCCTTCCTCGTCGACCGGGTCGTGAGCACCCGCCAGCTCCTCTCGCGGGGGTTCTCCGACCGGGACGCGACCGGCGTCGGCGCCACCAGCTTCACCTTCGAGCCCGAGGCCGGGCGCCTCGACCGCGATACCCCCCTCGACCAGCTCAACGGCGGGGCGGGCGTCTCGCGCGGGCGCCTCATCATCACCAACTCGGCGGGAACCGGGACCACCGTCGATCTCTCCCGCGCCGCCACCATCGGCGAGGTCCTCGCCAAGATCAACTCCGCGGGCGCCGGGGTCACCGCCTCGGTCAGCGACCATCGCCTGGTCATCACCGATGCCGTCGGCGGCACGGGCACAATGACCATCGCCAGCGCCGTCGGCGATACCACCGCGGCCAGCCTGGGGATCGCCGGCTCCGCCGCCGGGCCCGGCGCCGCCTCCCTCACCGGCGCGGCGATCTACACCCTGGGTGGCTCCACGGCGCTGGCCAGCCTCAACGACGGCAACGGCGTCCGCACCAACTCCGCCGCCGGCTCCAGCACCCCGGACTTCACGATCACCACCCGCGACGGCGTGACGCACAGCATCGACATCGGCGCCATGTACGCCGCCGACGGGTCCGTCACCGCGGCCGCGGTCGCCAATGTCCAGGGCGTGATCGACCGCATCGCCGCCCAGACCGCCGGGGCCGTCACCGCCGCCGTCGGCGCGGACGGGCGCAGCCTGACCCTCACCGACACCACCGGCGGGGCCGGCAACTTCATCGTTCAGAACGCCTCGGGCTCGACCGCGGCCTCTGATCTGGGCCTCGCCGCCGACGTCGCCTCCGCCACCATCACCGGCCGGCGGCTCCTGGCCGGGCTCAACTCAACCCTCGCCAGCAATCTGCTCGGCGGCTCCGGCCTGGCCGACGGGGCCTTCTCCATCACCGCCCGCGACGGGACCGTCCACTCCTTCACGGTGCCGACCGGGTCGTCCGTCTCGGACATCCTCGCGGCCTTCTCCGCCGGCACCGGGGGCCTCATCACCGCCGGCCTCGACGCCACCGGCACCGGCCTGGTGCTGACCGACCACACCGCCAGCCCCACCGGAAATCTTATCGTCGCGGGCGCGGGGGCCATCGCGCTCGGTCTCGACACCGACCCCGCCGGAGTCGCCGCCTCGACCCTCGCCAGCGACCGGCTCCAGCACCGCTACATCGCCGCCTCGACGGCGCTCGCCTCGCTCAACGGGGGCGCGGGCATCGGCACCGGCTCGTTCGAGGTCACCGACTCCACCGGCGTCTCCGCCACCGTCTCGGTCACCGCCTCGCACCGCACCATCGGCGACGTCATCGACCTGATCAACTCCCGCCCCACCCGCGTCCGGGCCCGCGTCAACGACCGCGGCGACGGCATCCTGCTCTACGAGGACGCGGCCGGCGCCGGGTCCTTCAAGATCCGCGTCCGCGACACCTCGGGCGCGGCGGGCAAGGCCCTCAACCTGGTCGGCGAGGCCGCGGGCACCGGCGCCCAGAACACCATCGATGGTTCGATGGAGCGCACCGTCGCCTTCTCGGCGGGCGACACGCTCCAGGGCGTCATGCAGAAGATCAACGACGCCAAGGTGGGCGTCACCGCCAGCATCATCTCCGACGGCTCGGCGAGCACCCCGTTCCGCCTCGCGCTCACGAGCGCGCGCACGGGCACCGCGGGCCGGTTCACGCTCGATACGGCCGGGCTCGACCTCAACCTCCAGACCATCTCCGAGGGCCAGGACGCCCGCCTGTTCTACGGCTCGGGCGATGCCGCCCGGGCCGTGCTCCTCTCCAGCACCACCAACCTCTTCGATGGCATCGTCCCGGGCGTCTCCATCACCGCGACCGCCCCCGCCGAGGACCCCGTCACGGTCTCGGTCACGCGCGACCTTGCCGCCATCGAGACCGCGGTCAAGGAGTTCGTGGCGGGTTTCAACGACCTCGTCGCCCGCATCGGGGCCTTGAGCGTCTACGACGCCGAGAGTCAGCGCAAGGGCCCGCTCTTCGGAGACTCGACCGCCCAGCAGCTCCGCTCCGAGCTCTTCGGGGTCATCCAGTCGCGGGCCATCGGTGTCGCGGGCGCGTACCAGAGCCTCTTCGACGTCGGGCTGAAGATCACCTCCGGCGGGCAGATCGAGATCCAGACCGACGAGCTCCGCGCCGCCATCGACGCCGATCCGCAGGCCGTGGCCGACCTCTTCGCCGCCAAGATCCGGGCGGACCATCCCGAGTACATCGAGGTCGCGCCCGGCATCAGCGTGCTCAACACCGACCCGGAGGCCTTCACCTCCCTCGGAGTCGTCGAGCAGGTGGCCCAGCTCGCCGAGCGGTATGTCACGACGGCGGGGGGCGTCTTCAAGCAGCGGACCGACGCCCTCGACACCCAGATCAAGGCCCAGCAGGCCCGCATCAAGGAGCTCGACGCCCGCCTCGAGCAGCGCCGCGTCGTCCTCGAGCGTCAGTTCCTCGCCATGGAGCGCGCGATCGGGGGGCTGCAGTCGCAGCAGGGCGCCCTCGGACTGATCCGGCCGCTGCGTTGATTAAGCCGGACCGCCCCCACGCCGATAAGACCGGTCCATGCCCACCGAAGCCCCACCCGTCAACGCGTACCTGCGCACCAAGGTGCTCACCGCCTCCCCGCAGGAGCTGCGCATGCTCCTGCTCGACGGGGCCCTGAAGTTCGCCCGGCAGGGCCGCGAGGGGCTCGCCGCCGACAACCCCGAGCAGTCCTTCCTCGGGTTCTCGCAGTGCCGCAACATCCTCGTCGAGCTCATCAACTCCATGCGCCCGGACGTGAACCCGGAGCTCTGCGGGCGCGTCGGCTCGCTCTACACCTACCTTTACACGCGGCTCCTGACCGCCAACCTCGAGCGCGACACCGCCGCCGCCGACGAGGTCATCGAGCTCCTCGAATATGAGTGCCAGACCTGGCGCATGCTCTGCGCCCAGATCGAGACCGAGCGGAGCGCCGCCGCGGGCCCACACGGCCCCGCCGCAGCCCCGGGCGCCGCGCCCACCGGCCCCGAGACGCTCAGCCTCGAGGGCTGACTCAGCGGGCTGACCGTGCCACGGTGACGCCGGGTTCTTGCCCTGGAAAACCGATCTAATCGGCGCTCGCCCGCGTACCGTTCTTCACATGCCAGGCGCAGGGGGAACGAGCTCGGGGGGGTGTCGCTCGGCTTCGCGGGGCGGCCGCGTCGCTGCGCCCCTCTCCAGGAGCGCCAGCCCGGCCCTCTCCCTAAGCCTGCCGGTTCTGGGGGCGCCAGGAGCGGCCGGCGACCCGCCCGCGCCGCGGCGTTCTCATGGCCCGATCGCGCGCTCCCGGGTTGGTCTGTGGCGCGCCCTGGTCCTCCTCGGCGTGCACGTGGCCATCGCGGCCCACATCGTCTACTGGCGCTGGGCCGGGTCCACGGTTTCGCCCGTCGAACCCTCCGAGTCCATGTACACCCTCGAGACCGGCGCCATCAACGCCGGCTTCGTCTTCTTCGCGCTGGCCATCCTCTCCACCCTCCTGCTGGGACGCTGGTTCTGCGGGTGGGCCTGCCACGTCGTCGCCCTGCAGGACCTCTGCAGTTGGATGATGCGTCGCCTCGGCGTCCATCCCAAGCCCTTCCGCTCGCGGGTCCTGGTCTTCGCGCCCCTCGTGCTGGCCCTGTACATGTTCGCCTGGCCCACGTTCAAGCGCCTCGCCCTCCGCCCGGCCCTTGAGGCTGCCGGCATCGGCTGGCATCGCGTCCGCGTCTACCTGGGCGAGGTTCCCTCCTGGCCGGGGTGGAGCACGGAGTTCATCAAAGAGGACTTCTGGGGGACCTTCCCCCCGTGGTACGTCGCGATCCCGTTCCTGGCGATCTGCGGCTTCGCGGTCGTCTACTTCCTGGGATCCAAGGGGTTCTGCACCTATGGCTGCCCGTACGGGGGCTTCTTCGCGCCGGTGGACAAGCTCGCTCCCGTGCGCATCCGCGTCACCGACGCCTGCGAGGGGTGCGGGCACTGCACCGCGGTCTGCACCAGCAACGTTCGCGTCCACCAGGAAGTGCGCGACTTCGGGATGGTCGTCGATCCCGGCTGCATGAAGTGCCTCGACTGCGTCACCGTCTGCCCGAAGGACGCGCTCTACGTCGGCCTGGGTCGCCCGGCCGTCCTGGCCAAGCCCCGGGCCCGGGCCGCCAGCCCGGTTCCCGGCCCGGTCGCCCCCGCGGGCACCCGCCCCGCGCGCCGCGTCTACGACCTCACCTGGCCGGAGGAGTTCGCGCTGGCGCTGGTCTTCCTGGCCCTGGTGCTCGCCTTCCGGGGCATGCTCAATCAAGTCCCGCTCCTGATGGCCATGGGCCTGGCGAGCATCGGGACGTTCGGCGCCTGGAAGCTGTGGCGGCTGGCTCGCGACCCCAGCGTGCGCGTGCAGAGCCTCCAGCTCAAGTTCAAGGGACGCTGGCGCCCCACCGGGGCCGTCTTCGCGGCCGGGGCGGTTCTGCTCCTCGCTTCGGCCGCCTGGAGCGGCACCGTTCGGGCCACCCTGTGGCGCGCCGGGCTGGTCGACGAGCTCGTGACCGTGCCCATGCAGGCCACCCTGGCGCCCGGCTACACGCCCGACCCCGGCCAGGCCGCCGCG
>Ga0196963_10002177_pt1 | contig 12077 bp, 10 predicted proteins | sample S1_5metaG_FD_148600 | JGI IMG/M metagenome (GOLD analysis project Ga0196963, IMG submission 148600) | Soil microbial communities from Anza Borrego desert, Southern California, United States - S1_5 | ecosystem: Environmental > Terrestrial > Soil > Desert | place: USA: California | collected... | reverse complement strand
ACGATCAGCAACGATTGGTCAAAAAGGGATCCGGGCATTTCAGCATCGGGCCCCACCTGATCCTCGGGCCCCATCAACAGAGGAAACAGGAAGGTCTGGTCACGACATTGGTGAACTTCCCGACGCATGACCTCAGGCTCTCCCTCTGTTTCCTCTCCGAAAGCCTGGATCGGGATTACATAGCCTCTCACGGCGCCCTGTTGCGCGAGGCCGTCGATGGATTGCGTCATTCCCTGCCTTCACCGGAAGAGCCGCGCACCACGGCTTTGGCGCCTTCCGCGTCGAATGCACCCGCGGCACAGATCCCGCTGGGTTCGCACGTGAGATTGCCATCGGAATCCAGCATGTTGGAATTGGTGTCCGTCTCCGAATCGGGCAACAGCAGTCCTGGTTCGGAACCAACCGTGGTCCAGCAGATGGACCTGGTCGTGGCGGATCACGTCTGTCGGAAGGCCTGGAAGAGGCCGAAGGCCTTCAAATCGAAACGGTGCTTCACCCTGGCCCTCCTGGTCAAGATGCAACCGGGCACCTGGCCCTCAATCGGCGATCCAGGCACGGATACGGATCCAGACCCTGGAAGGGTCCTGATCAACGGATCCCCGACCGACGTCTCGAATCCGTGCATCCTCCTTAACGGTTCGCGACCCGGCATCATAATCAAATCCAACGGCAACAGGTCCGAAAACCTGTGCCGATTCAGTCATCCGTTATCCAAGGACGGGACCTATTTCTACCTTATCACGTACGACTACAACCGTCTCACGGTGGTGTTCAACAAGCGCTTGGTCAAGTGGTGCACCAATCATCAACAGGAACCCTTCCAGAAACCCTGTGATCTCCACATCGGTACGGGTGATTCTCGCGTGCGCCTGTCATTGGGTTACCTGCCTTTCGCCCTGAAGGAAAGGACGGCCATTCGGCATTACGGGGCCTTCAAGCGACGACTGCAGATGGGGGATGCGCGCGCTCGACTGGCGCAGATCATGGAAGAGTCGCCGTCCCTGACCCCACCCGCGTCCACCGGTCCGGGTTTCCGACAGGCACCCGATCCCCGACCAGGACGGGGACAGGAGCAGGAGCAGGAACAGGAACAGGAGCGGGAGCAGGAACGAGGCCCAGCAAATTCCGATGGGCACAACCGAGACCTGGTGTTCAGGGATTTCAATTACGACGATTACGATTTCGAATCCATCCTGCCGCAGAACTCTGAACCCTCACTGTTCAAGAGGAGCGGCGACTAGACGACTCGCCTCCACGTACAGGATGGGTGCCCCGTAAAAAGTAAGCCTAAGTATATGGCTAAAGTCCGAGTTGCGGTAAATTTCCTGCTCCTCACGATCACGTCCATCTTGGTATTCTCCTACATATACCGTAAATACGACAAATTGTCGCACATAGACGCTTATTACCACTCGGCCCTGATCCAGACGTTGATCGGAGCGGAGTACAAGCCGAAGAGTTTCGTCGGTAAACTGGCCACGATATTTCAGGCCCTCATCTCGTACCTGATCACCGGGGGCGTGATCCTGGGTGACGGGATGTTCGGTTATCTCAATCTGGTGTGACCGGCGCAATTAAGGAATTTGTTTTTGAGTTTTATATATATATGTCCGTCAGAAATCGCGATTACAGGAAGAAATATTTAAGATTGAAAAGTCAACTGAAGGAAATGATGAAACAGGAGCAGCCCAAACTGGAGAGGGTCATCAACTCCCTGATGAACAAACTGAACGACGAATGGTATTCGGACCTGGCCGAAGGCAAAGTCATCGCACTTTACGACGACGGCTCCTACGACATCACCAATCGCAAAGAGGTGGACAGAGACGCCAAACGCGTCATCTCGACCGAATCGGCGTCTAACGCCAAGATCCGGTCCTTCGTGAGGTGCATCCTTACCGAGACCGAACCGCGTTTCATCCAGAGGCTGTTGAACTCCAGGGACAGTCTGGGAATGCTGTTGAAGAAGTTCGATCAACTGTTCGTCCCTATCATAGGCGGGGGGGAAGGCGATTACACGTTGAAACACTGCAACATCTTCGACGAATTGGAGATCAGCGACAAGTTGAAATCCGTATCCGTCCAGGACGACCCCGGCAGGTTTTACAGCAAGGCGATCATGAACCGGATTTATCAGGCGATGTCCGGGGTTTCCATGTCCACCATCACGGACGCCGATATCGACAGTTACACCTTCAAGCTGTCCAACGGACATTACCTGGCGAGGTTCAAAAACGGCAAATTCGAGGTCATCTCCGAAAGGAGCCAACAGGTCCTGATCTACATAGATGTGGGCTACATGCAGGGCAGTCTCCGTAATAAGGCGTCGGAATCGCAATCCGAACGGCGATCGGAATCCGAACGGAGATCGGAAAACGAGCGATCACAGACCGGACAGAAATCGCAATCAGGACAAAAATCCGAACGGAAATCGCAATCCGGAGAGAAATCCGAAGTGCAGATCGGGGGGACGCCGTTTGACAACGACGGCTTCATGGAAAAGATCTATCAGATGTACTACGGAGGCGATGACTGGCTCCTGGAACTCTCCAACGGGAATTACCTGGTCTCCTATTACGACGACGTGTTCAAATTCACCGATATGAGGACAAAGCGCAATGTGGTGTACGTCAGGGTGGATTTCATCAGGCACCTGTTCAATTCTTGGACCTGAGGACGTCTCTGACGCCGGTTCCCTGGGACCCTTCATTGATGTTGGCATTGGACGTTCCCGTGTTTGAATTTGCGCGGATCCTGATCTTCGTCCCGCTCATCGGGACCCTCCAATGGTTCAAGCGTCCCTTCGTACCTCTGCAGCTCGGTCTGGTAATGGTTCTCCTTTATCTTGTGGGTTGCACCCTTCTGCGACAGGAGACGCGCGATCTGCATCTTTGCCTTGGCGTCCAGATTGGTGGGGAATTTGACGGACAGTTTTACGAACAGGTCCCCTTTTTCCACGCTGTTCCGGATGGGCATCCCCTCCTGATTGATCCTGTAGGTCCCCTCAGGATCGATCACCATGTTGAGCTTCACCACAATCTGGTGACCGTCCAAATGGTCGATCACCAGTTGTCCCCCGCATAAGGCTTCCGTCAAACTGATGCCCGCCCGATGGATCAGGTGGTTACCTTTGCGCGTGAAGCGGTCGTGCGGTTGCACCTCCAACACCACCACCACATCCCCCGGTTCAGTTTTGGGGCCGATCCAATGGCCCTTGTTTTCCAGCTTGACATAGTCCCCACTGCCCACTCCCTTTTCGATCGGCACCGATTCACGCATTTTCTCGCACACGATCTTCCCGCCATCGCATTTCTTGCAAGGTTGGCCGATCTTCGTGCCCTCCCCTCTGCATTTGAAACAGGGATTCTGCGATTGTTGGACCATCCCGGGAGCTATTTGGATCATGGAGACCATCACGCCCCCACCTCCGCATTTCGTGCAACGTCTGACGTCCTTACCCCCGCTTCCCTCGCATTCCTGGCACCATCTCTGCCTCTCGAATTCCACGGTCGAGGTCCCACCCAAATACACTTCCTCCAGCGTCACCGTGAGGGGCACCCGTATGGGAGGCACCTGTCTCGCGGCCCTGGAGTGGGCAAACATGCCCCCCGTGGAGAACATTTGTCCGAAAGGATTCCTCGCCCCGTCGTCCGTGTCACTGTCCCCGTCCACCCCCATCAAATCGTACCTCCTCCTCCTGTCTTCATCGGACAGTACGTCGTAGGCCTTCTTGATCTCCTGGAATTTCTCCGTCATTTTGGCCTTCTGTTCCTCGTCCTGGCATTTGTCTGGATGATATTTGGCCGCCAATTTGCGATAGGCCTTGCCCACATTCGATTGATCGGCATCCGGCGAGATGCCCAAGGTGTCGTAGTGTCGCGTATCCTTGACCATATACAACCGGTACAACATTTCATTTTTTTATGGACCCGCGGCTCTACGGCGTCAAGACGCCAAAGGCAGCATTTTTTTGAAAAATTTTCCCAGGGACACCGTATACGCAATGTTTCTCCTGATGACGTTCCTCTTGGTCGCCATTTTGGCTTCATTGCACAGCAACTGGTTCATACTCTCCCTGCAACTCTTCCTCTCCAGGAAGAGGGAGCGCATCACCAGTTTGGGCCTGTGGTGGTACCTTTCCGAATGGATCGGCATAGATGGGGTGTGCACGTCACTGCTCAAACGACTCGAAAGGCTGGACAGGTATTGCTATCTCCTCCAACATCTCCGGAGGAATTACTGGATCGTCTTGTTGGAAATGGGTCCCTCGAACGCCTCTCCCGACCGACGGGAACTCGTTGCGGAGTTGGTCACCGGTGCAATAGGGAAATTCATGGGGGGGACGACCGATACCGGAGATGCGGCAACTTTCCATCAGAGGGTTTTGAACAACGCCGACGGGGACCACTGCATCCATAAAAGCGTCGATTCCCTATTTGGGCCCCTCCCCGGTAATTATCGCGAGTTTTCCCGAATCGGGATACAGGCCGTGATGAGGGTGGTGTTCGGATCAGGGGATCAGGGACAGGCCACCTCGGTGGTCTGCAACAGACTGATGGGCAAGCGGCACGATAAGGCCTTCACGGAATTCGTCCTCTCTCGAGGGGGGTTCGGGATGCCCCCGATGGCCAATTGCCTGATGGACCTGGCCAAGGAGTGCTGTTCGATCGTCACCAGGGAACAACTCCTGGATGCGGTGTTGCATTGGTGCCAATTGGTCTACAGATTGGTCTCCATCAGTTTCCCGACGATGATCACGCTCTTGTGCAACCATCCTCCCTTCTTCAAGGAATTGATCCACGAACTGAAGAACGGGGGTGCGACCGTGGAGAGGAACACGAGTTCACACCTGAACAGGTGCGTGACGGAGACCCTCAGGCTGAACCCACACGGCCACATACAAGAGAGGGCATTGGTGGGCAAATTGCAGCTGTCCTGCAACAACAGGGAGAGTCGGACGGGGGACAGGGCCTTGATCCACGCACGGTACGTCATGCGCAACAACATGTTCTTCCACCATCCCGATCGATTCATGCCGGACCGGTGGCGGAATTACGGGTCCACAGCTTTCATGGTCGACCCATTTTCCCTGCATCTGATGAAGCTGTTGACCGCACGTTTCCTCCAGAAATTGGACTACCAACAGGAGCGCATCACGGGATTCCACAAAATCCGTGATCGCGAAAACGTGCCGGCGTTAAACCCTTTTCGGCTACATTTTTCTTACGAGTGAATTGTCGTTTTGATCCCGCAAAACGAAAAAATCCCGCTTGTATAATGACCTTCCATCCACGAGGACGGGATCATCAAGAATTCTGGGATGCCTATTGGACCATGCTGCATCTGGTGACGTACCTCTATCCGGAGAGTCCCACCGAGGGGAACAAGCAGCAGGTCATCGCCCTCTTCCGCACTTTGTCCACCAATCTGCCGTACAAGTGCAAGAGGTGCATCGCCCATTACCTGGACTTCCTGAAAGAGCGTCCCATAGAGGAGAACTGTGACAGTCGGCGGACGTTATCGGAGTGGCTGATCGACCTGCATAACGGGATCAATCTGACCAAGAGAAAGGGGGTCCTCACGTACGATGAGGTCAACAAAAAATACCGCCATCCCCTCATGTTGAACAGGTCGTTGATCGAACGGTACGGAATCGACGTCAAACGGCACCTCAACGGGGGTCAATTATCGGATCTGGTCGAATTGGGCCACCGGCTCATCATCGCCAAGATGATCGCCCGCAATGAAGGGGGCGGGCAGAAGGAGACCGCGGGACAAAAAACCGCGCCAACGGAACAAAAACCCACAGCCATCGAACACGAACCGCAAGAAAGAAAGGCGGATCCGCGAGCAAAAAGGCAGGATCCGCAAGACGGCCGGTCCGAACCGCAAACAAGGAGGTCAGGACCGCAAGAAAGAAAGCCGGACACGCGAGCAAAAAGACCGGATTCGCCGGACAAGCAATCGGAACACGAATTCAAAGGGAAGCCACGGGAATCGCAGGTCAAGTTGCGCGAATCCCCGGATCGACCCACTGCAAGGCATGGCAAAACCCATCCACGGGTCGTCCCACGAAACGATGACGGCCGACCCGGGGTACGGTCGAGAAACGCTGAACCGGAAATAAGAGAGATTCCGGAAGGGCCGGGATGGGGAAACAGGAGCGACGAAGACGCGAATCGCAGCGACCACGTTTCCGACATCGAGGTTGCTCCAGGAATTGTGTCAACTCCCATCAATGTGGACGCCACAAATGATAAAAAGGACGTCCACGGTCGGGTTGCCTCAACTCCCGTCGCGACGACGAACCAGCCTTCCAACGGAATGCGCGCACAATCCCGTCTCAATGAAGTAGGGGCGACTCAAGCCATTCTCCAACCGTCGGTCGTCATGAAGGCGACCAAAACCGATGATGTCCCGGATCCCGCATTTCAAATCGCGCAGACCGAATCGCACAGAGGGGAAAAGGGAAAGGGAAAGATAAATCCGGGGATAAAAGCCGTCAAACACCTACCGGTATTCCAGTCGGTTTTCGTGATATACGCCGAAGAGCGTCCAGACCGTTACGATCACATCAGGAGGGAATTGCGGAAGGTCGGTCTCAACAATTGCACGTTCTTCTCCACCGTCACGCCCACATCCAGGAACGTCCAGGAATGGAACAAATCCTATTGCCAACATGCAAAGCGACGGTCCGGAAAAAATTTCCCCGCATACCAGTTGTCCGCTCTTGCGACGCTCTTCAGCCATCTGTCCATAATCAGGGAATCCCTCAATAGGGGCTACCAACGGGTCATGGTAGTAGAGGACGACGTCTTCTTCGTCCATTCCCCGGAAGTCCTGAAGAGGCACATCGGTGAGGTCGGGAATTCATTCGACATGATCTACCTGACGGTCGACAACCAAAAACCTCCAAAAAAGATCAGCAACCATTTTTACAGGATAGTCAGTGGACAAGTGGCATCCGCCTACATCATCTCCAGGCCGGTGATGGAATTCGTCAATCAGAACATCACCGGCTACGACAAGGAGATCGACACTTTCTACTCCGAAAGGGTCCAACCCAAATTCAACTGTCTCTACCACAAACCCCCCATTGTGTACGGGAGCCGATGATGCGCTACACATCCCCGTCATCGCTTTTCCTTTTCGCACGGGGCCTGGCCTCGATTGCGGGGTCCAGGTCCAAGCCTTGTTTTGAGGGCGGTGCCCTTTCCACAACGGGACTCTGTGAAGTCGGTGCCTTGTCCACGGGCGATGCACAGTAGATGCATTGACAATCCTCCCTTTCGTCATCCGAAGGATGGAGGGTGCAAAAGTGGCACGCGATGGACCCGTCGATCGGGGTCGAACACGCCAGACAACAAGGCTCCTCGCATTTGGAACAGGTCCCGTAGCATTGGCACCCTTCGACGAACCATCCTTTGCAGTTCTCGCATTGTCCGTATGTGGTCCGGCGCCGATAGTTCTGTCCCTCGGGTTCGTCACATGGACAGAAGAGGTGTTGGACGCCACAGGCACAGATCATCTGACACTCCGTACAGATGGTGTTGTCGCAGTCGTCACACGATTCAAAAGATCCGTTCCCGATCACCTTGTCGCATTTGCAGCACACCTTGCATTTGGGACAATGCGGCGTCAAGGTTTTGTAGACGCAATTGGCGCAATCGAAATCGTAGCATTTGGAAACACCACACTGCAAACAAACGTCAGGGTTCTTCTTACAATTTGAACAACGCCGACCCATTATAAGGACTTTAACACTCTTTCAACTTTTTGGGGGGGGAACCTTGGTTCCCCCCAGACCCCCTCCTTTTTCAATTCGTTTTGATTTGGGGGAACCAAGGTAACGGAGTTCCACTACAGCGCGCCGTGCCGTAAACTATAACAAGAGCGGCCCCCAGACCCCCTCCTTTTTCAAAAAGTTCGTTTTTGATTTGGGGGAACCAAGGAACAGCACTAGCGTCCCCCAGACTAATGTCGCTTATTAAATTTTCAATTCCGATAAACTGATACCTCAACCTTCAACCAGCGTTATTCCCAATTTATCGGATCACATAATTTGTTATGAAGATAAAAACCGACCTTAAAATGATATTTTCTTGCAACAAAGGTTATCTTGAACACAAACACAATGCAAGTGCAAGCCAATGTGGCCAATGTGTTTATCATTTCTCAATCTGAGGCTGATGAAATCGACGGGTTCGGCGGGTCTTGCGCGCGTGCGCACACATGTCACAATTAAACTGGCATCAAAACATGACCGATTGGAAACAAGAAGTGACGAAAGTTTCTTGGTATCCCGAGACTTTATGGAACAATTGGGACGAGACGAATATACCGGTGCGACAAAAGCGTTCAACTTGAGTTGTCGGTATGGCTATTTAAAGATGGCCCAATGGTTGTACGGTTTGCCGGAGGCACCTACGGTGGGAGGCGTCGACGTGCATGTCTCGAATGACGATGCGTTCCGGTCCAGTTGTAATAACGGTCACCTGGCGGTGGCCCAGTGGTTGTACGGTTTGGGAGGAGTCGACGTATGCATCACGAGTCATAATGCGTTCGTAGGGAGTTGCGGTAATGATCACGCGATTCAGCTGCATCCTCGCGGCAATCAGCAGGAGTCACGAGTGGATGGAGCAGCTGCCAGGGGATGCGCGTGTGCCTCTGCGCGAGGAATGGTGGGACGCCGTCATCGCACAGAGGCACACGCGCATTGTCACCCGACCGCCCGTGGCAGCATGCGCCGTGGTGTTTCCTCAACCGGGCGACGAGAAGATTCACAAGGGCCCCTATGGCACGGCTGATGACAGGGTTGATATCCCTGTCGTTGGGTTCGCCTCTCCATTCAAACCAGCGCAGCCGCACTTCTTCCCGATCGGCGTGAAGGAACTGGTTCGCGCGATGCAACACCGCTTCCCCGGAGAGGAATTCCTCTTCCATGGGACTGGGACGCAATGCTTCGACGAGTTTGCGAGGTTCGGGGGTCGCCCGGACCGGAATGCATCCAAGCACCTTGACTTCGGGCGTGGGTTTCATCTGGCTGAGCGGGTGTCGCGCCAGGACCCTCCTCTGTCGTCCCGACGCGTTCTTGGTGGGTCGGTCGTCCCGCCATTCAGTGGGTCTTCTCGACGGACCGCGGGTGCGCCGTCATGGCTCCGCTCCTTCTTGCCTCCCCTGGTGCAACGCAGCTTCACCGCCACCGCTACCATCACTACCGCTGGAAGCGTGCGAGTGCCGGAGCACCACCAGCTGGATGTCCGTCGTTTGTCAAGGTGCCTGTCTGTTGCAGATACCTGTGTTCATAGACCGTTTTTGCGTATGTAATCTGCCACTCGACCGTCGATGAACCCGAAATGTTCGGGATCCCTGGAATGGGACTCCCTCCATTCGCTGGAACTGCAAGACGGGGCTTCCACGTCCAGGATGCGATGGGGAGGGAGCCACTGGATGTTGGGCCGGATGGGATGTCCCTTTCGGGGGATGATTGCGAATTTCACCTCCTGAAGGATTTGTGGATAGTGGTCCCAACGTTCTACCGTGTTGGCCACATCGGTCCCCATGATGAAACTGAAATCGCAATCGGGGTGAGCGGCCACCACCTCCTTCCAGAACTCGTAGGGATGCAAGGCCAATCCCCGTCGGATCTCCGTGTCCAGGATCCTGATGCGCGGTTCGTCCGCCACCAATTTGCACATGGCCAGGCGGTGCTCCCCATCGATCAGGTCCTTTGCCGACAGGCTCCTGTGACAGGGACTTATCCAGACTTCGTCGAAATACCTCAGGCATCCCTTGGCCACCGACAGGTGTCCCTCTGTGATGGGATTGAAGGATCCGCCAAACAGGCCGACCGCCTTTCGCTCCATATATCATAGTTGCGGATTCGCGAGTCTGCCCTCTTCTCGGATCGGAAACTCCCGGCAACTTGGGTACCACAGTCCCCATTCCGATGCGTAATTGTCAAGCAACTTTTTTTGAAAAAGTTCTTTTGAAAAATATCGCAATATGCAAATGACACAAGTTGAACAATCGTGCCAAAAATGTCTTGAAATTTCTGAAAAGTTGGACAAGTTTGAGACAGGTTTTCATAATCTGTGTCAAGGACTATACAGAAATGGTGTTTATAAAGAAGCTGTTCCATTTGTCAAATTTTATAATGATCTCACAAATGATTGGAGTGGGTTTGAATTATTGGGAGATATATATGCCAAATTGGGCGACCATGAACTAGCCATGAAAAATTATGAACAAGCATTAAAACTCATGCGTGATGTTATAGACAAAGCACGCAAAGAAGGCTCAGATTATCAACCCGCTTATGAACAGATGTCCCATTTTATGATTCCAATACAAGAAAGCATCATCAACCTTTTGAAAAAAAGGTTGGACTCAATACAAACGCCGAAGACCTGATACAGGAAATTACTGGGAGTTCCTTGTCATCATGTTAACCAATCCAAGGGACACGTCCATGCCAATGGCTCTGGTAACAGTCCAATACTGGCGACGGCCTCTTATTGGCGTAATATCGACCTTCCCCTTGTGGTGGTGTGGACGGGTTTGACGATGGAAGGCCGTGTTGCATTACGTACAGGTGGTAATTGTGATTCCCGTTTCATCCTCTCCATCGCATCGAACAGTAATCCGGATGTTTCTGCCAGACCCGAAGAATGCAGGTCCTCTGGCCGCTGTGAAGCTGTTGGAGTTCGCCTGGTCCATGAAATAGTGATCGTGGTGGGCGGCCACCATTTCATGCAGGGTCAATCCCCGTCGGATCTCCGTGTCCAGGATCCTGACGTCCGTGACCAAGCGTGCCCACCTTCGATCAGGTCCTTGGCCGACGTGCTCCTGTCACAGGGACGGATCCAGACTTGGTCGAAATACCTCATGCATCCCTTGGCGATCGACGGTGATCCGCCGACTGCCTGTCGCTCCATACCAGAGGTGGTGCACGGGTCATCCATCGACTTGGATCGGAGTTTCTCCGGCAATCGGGTTGCGTTACCCAAGTTCCGATTCCGATTATGCATGCGATCCGATCGGAACGACGGCATGACTTTGGTTCTGTGCCTGGTAAGGAGGTGACCGCTCACCGAGGGCCCCGTTCAACGGCATCTCGCTTGCCAGGGGCACAATTCGATCAACGGGTCAATAGGTTCCCGTATAGTATAATCTATGCACCTCCACAAATATTTGAAGTACAAATCCAAATATTTGAACCTCAAAGGCGGCGGGGGCAACGACGAACCGGATCTCATTTCGGAAGACAGGCCTTACGAGCTGGTACCGGTGTACCACGGTCCCCCCGTTTTGAGGATCGGATCGGGACGATTGGGTCCCTCCCCTTCCCAACTGCACTTGGTGTGGATCGGCAATCCTATGGCGTCGAAGAACAACTCCGCGCTCCTGTTTTTCGATTCGCTCCGACTGTTCGATGGCTTCAACCTGGAAATCAATTATTGGACTGACGACGAGAGCGTCAATGAAGGTGACCTACTGAGGAAAATCGGGTACGATCGGGCGTCAAAAGGTCTCATTCGCGTCAACCGCATCCGTGATGCGGAAATGGCCATGAGAGCCGATCCATCCGTGGGTCATGCGTTCGAGACGTACAAATCCCTGTACGACCTTTTGGCCAAACGCGGAAAATACAACTACATCAAGGAAATCCTCAGTCTGGCGATTCTGTACCTGTACGGGGGCTATTATATCGATACCACGACTTTGATCGTGCCCTCCGATGCAGGGCGCACATCGGAATTGGTGCTCCCGGATTTCGATGCGGTGTTACTGCCGCAAATTTCCGCCAATAACTACGATTACGACGTGTTCTTCTACTACGCACCCCGTTTTCACAAGTTGGTCAAACTGATGCTGATCTACATGTTGAACCTCTACGATCTCGTACTCCTGGAAGGCACGGATTTGGATTTCGAAGATTACGACGAATTTAAATCGTTGGTCAAATTGCGTTTTGACGAGAACGACGACATCAACGGTAGGTGCACCTACAGCCTGTACAATTTGGCACAGGGGGAGTGCAAGTATCAAGGCCGCAACGTGATATTCGAGACCTC
>Ga0196963_10002176_pt1 | contig 12078 bp, 9 predicted proteins | sample S1_5metaG_FD_148600 | JGI IMG/M metagenome (GOLD analysis project Ga0196963, IMG submission 148600) | Soil microbial communities from Anza Borrego desert, Southern California, United States - S1_5 | ecosystem: Environmental > Terrestrial > Soil > Desert | place: USA: California | collected... | reverse complement strand
AACGAAGGACGCGCTGTTCGGCCAAATCTCCTTTGACCATCCCTTGTTCGCCCCATTCGCAGACCCGCGCTTTAGTGATTTTACGAAGATACGTTTTTGGAAACGCCGTGCTGTGAGCCTCGACTCTGGCTCCAATGCAAGAGTGATTGCCCGATTTGATGACAACAGTCCGGCCATCCTGCACGCGCCTGTGGGCCAAGGCTCCATCTTCATCCTTGCGAGCGGCTGGCAACCAGCCGATTCCCAACTCGCTCTCTCCTCGAAGTTCGTGCCGCTGCTCTACGGCATGCTCGACCATTCCGGCGCGGTCCGAAGCGGCACGACGGAAGTGCGAGTGGGCGAGGCTCTGCCTCTGCCCAAAGGGCGTGGCGAGGCGCGCGTCCGTGTGCCGTCCGGCGAAGTGAAGATTGTGCCCGCAGACGCTGCTTTCACCGACACGGCAACGCCCGGGATCTATGTGATGGAGGGAACTCCGCCGCTGGAGTTCGCGGTGAACATGGATCCAAGCGAGGGTCGCACGAAGCCGCGCACCCTCGAAGAACTCGAGAGGATGGGAGTCCCGATAAAGGAGCAACCTCCAGCCATCTCCCCGGCAACTGTGAAGTCCGAGAAGAACCTCATGGCCGTCGAGTTGGAGAACCGCCAAAAAATGTGGAGATGGTTCCTTGTGGCGGCTGTGGCTGGGTTATTATTGGAGAGCGCGATCGCCGGGTGGAAAACGCTGAAGCGAAGCTCCGGGGAAAGCGCCGCGACCGCATGATTTGAAGACGTGACTGAAGTGGAAGGTTGAAACCGATGATAACGCGAAACCCTTTGCAAACGCAGCTCGAGCGGCTCGCCATTAGCTACAAGCGTTTTCGCCTCTGGACCGGGCTTGCCACCGCGTGGTCGGTGACGGCGTTCGTCGGCGCAGTGTTTCTGGTCATTTATTGGTCAACTGGCTGGATGACCCGCTGGGTGTTCGGTGCGGTCGTGTTCCTGGCCCTCCTGCTCGCTGGCGTCACTTTGGCGCGAACCCTGCGCATTCGGCTAACGGGGCGCGACGTGGCCCGCGCCTTTGAAGAGGAGAATCCAACACTCAATGCGAGCTTGCTCGCAGCAATCGAGCAACAGCCGGGCGCAGACGGCAAGTTCAGTTACCTGCAGGAACGCGTCATTCGCGAAGCGGGTGACATGGTCCGCCGCAAAGGCTCCTTCCAGAAATTCTACGATCGGTTGTTCTTCGCGCATGTCGGTCACTCGATAGCTTTGGTGGTCGCCATGGCCGTGTTGGTGGGCCTGCACCAAAGCCGCCCTGAAGCATTGGCCCGCAAAGGTGTCGCGGTGCCAGCGGCTCTCAAGAGCATTCAAGTCTCTCCCGGGGACGCGGAGGTGGAGAAGGGATCCAGTGTCGCGGTGGTGGTGCAATTTCCAAAGCCCGGGCCGCGCGAAGCCAAGTTGTCGTTTGGCCCCGCTGGCGGCGCAATGCGCACGATCGATCTGCAGCGCAGCCTTGATGATCCCCTGTTCGGCGGAACCATCCACGACGTTCAGCATGATTTCGTTTACAAGGTCCAGTTCACAGGCGGAGAAGTCGGTGATTACAAGATCAAGGTCTTCGAGCTGCCCGAGCTGAAGCAGGCCAACGCCACGTTAAATTTCCCGACTTACACGAAGCAGGAGCCAAAAACGATCATGGACACCACGCGCGTTACGGCCGTGGAAGGAACAAAGGTCGAATATCAGTTGCAGCTCAACAAGCCGGTGAAGAGCGCTGAGTTGGTTGCGCGTGATAACAGCAAAATCGCACTGCAACCAAGCCCTGGGCAAAGCAACATTTACCAGCTCGGCCTGGAGCTGTTGGAGAGCAAGAAGTACGAGCTGCGCCTCGTGGATGCTGACGGGCGCACGAACAAAGCCCCACCGGAATTTGCATTCACCGCGCAACCCAATCGGCCTCCTCAGTTCAAGCTGGCATTTCCACGCGGCGATCTGCGCGTTTCTCCCCTTGAGGAAATTGCCTTTGCCGCAGAGACGTGGGACGACTTCGGACTCAGCGACTACGGCATTGCCTACTCGGTCGGGGGAGATGAGCCGCAGTTTATCAAGGCGGACGTGATTCAAGCGCCACCCACGGTTGCGGCTGTGGAGAGCACCAACTCCAAGGCGCTGCCAAAGAAGCAGGTTAATTACATGCTCCCGCTGGAGACGCTCGATGCGCAGCCAGACCAACTGGTGAGCTATTTTTATTGGGCGGAGGATGTCGGGCCTGACGGCCAGCCCCGCCGCACGTACAGCGACATGTTTTTTGCCGAAGTTCGTCCTTTCGAGGAGATCTTCCGCGAAAGCACCGCCGGCCAGCAGGATCAGCAAGAGCAACAACAGCAGCAGGGCCAGCAAGGAAACCCAACAGAGCAACTGGCAGAAATCCAAAAGCAAATCGTCACGGCAACCTGGAACCTCCAGCGGCGCGAAAGCAGCCTGAAAGTTTCGCCGAAGTACAAGGACGATGTGAATGTCATCCTGAACTCCCAACGGGACGCGCTGCAAAAAGCAGAGGCGATGATGGAGGAGCTTCAGGATGCCCGGTTAAAACCGTTCCTCGAGAGCGCCACCAAATCCATGACCGAGGCGATGAACCAGTTGGCCGCCGCGGGTAAAGGAGTCACGCAGCCGCTGCCCAAAGCCTTGGCATCTGAGCAAAGCGCTTATCAGTCATTGCTAAAGCTAGCGGCCCGTGAGTTTCAGGTCGCGCGCTCGCGCCAACAACGCGGTGGCGGCGGCGGTGGGGGAGGGCGCAATCAACAGCAGGTTAACGAACTCGACCTCGAGCAATCAGAGGATCGTTACGAAACGCGCTCACAGGCGCAGGGCGCCCAAACGCCTGAGCAGCGTGAGAATGTGCAGATCCTGAGCCGCCTTAAAGACCTCGCTCGACGCCAGCAGGACATTCAGGAGCGGCTCCAGGAATTGCAGACGGCGTTGCAAGCCGCTGACGAGAAGCAGCGTGAAGAATTGATGCGCCAGCTCAAACGTCTTCGCGAGGAGCAGCGCCAAATGGTCCAGGATATGGATGAGGTCCGTGAGCGCGTGGCCAATCAGCAGAACATGGAGCGCGCAAGTGAAGCTCTTTCCCAACTCGACCAGACCCGCGAGCAGGCCAACAAAGCGGCGGAGCAGATGGAGCAGGGGCAGGTCGGCCAGGCGCTCAGCTCCAGCGCTCGCGCCCAGCGGGACTTGGAAAAGCTCAAGGAAGATTTCCGCCAGGAAACCAGCAGCGCCTTCACAGAACAGATGCGGGAATTGCGGAATCAAGCTCGCCAGCTCGCGCAGAACCAGGAGCAGCTCGCCCAACAGCTTGAGAAAATGAAAGAGCCGCAACGGAAGTCCCTCGGCGACTCCGGTGAGAAGGCGCAAATCGCGGAGCGTTTGGAGAAACAAGGAACCGCGCTGACCAACATGCTCAGCAATATGCGCCAGGTCACAGAGCAGGCTGAAGCCAGCGAACCGCTCTTGTCGAAGCAGCTTTACGACACCTTGCGCAAGCAAGCTCAGGAAACGACCGAACGGGATCTCGATATGTCAGCCGAACTGGTGCGTCGCGGCTTGTTAAGCCAGGCGGACCAATTCGAGCAACGCGCCCGCACGAGCCTCGAGAGCCTTCGCGACAGCGTCGATCGCGCGGCGGAATCCGTTCTCGGCAATGAAGCTGAAAGTCTTCGGCTGGCGCAGCGCGAGCTAACAGATTTAAGTCAGCGCCTTCAGAATGAGATTGGCGAAGCGGGGCGGCGAGAAGGCGGTCAGGGCGGGCAGCGAAATCAGCTCGCGGAGAACGCTTCGGGCCAACGGGAGCCCGGCTCAACGAACCTGACCGGCAGAGCCCAAGGCGGAGGAACGAACCAGTTGGCGCAAGCGCGTGGGCAGGGTGAATCTGAATCGGCTGAGGCTTCCGAGCAGAACGTGGAAGGTGAGCGGCCACGCCAGTTGGCCAGCAACACTCAACGGCAAGGTCAAGGCCGGCAGCCGGGGCGGCGCGGCGAAACCGGCCAAACTCCCGGCCAAGGCGAGCAGCAGGGTCCAGGTGGTGAACAGCAGTCCAACCAGCAGGGCCAACAGCAAGGCCAGGGCCAGGAAGGAGGTCGTCAGCCCGGCCAACAACAAGGGCAGGGGCGCGGGGAACAACAGGGCCAACAAAATGGCCGTCAGCAGGGGGGGCAGGGGCAGGGCGGTCAGGAGGAAGGCGGCCAAAACGGCGGGGCCGGCCAGACTCCGCAGCTTGCCAACAATAATCAGCAAGGCGGCCAACAACCCGGAGGCCAGCGTCAAAACCGCGGCGGCAATCGGAATGGTGGCAACCGCAATGGCGGCGGAGCTTTCTTCGACAACATGAACAACGGCACCGGTGCACGTGAGGGTCAGGAAGGGCCGCTGACTGGCGGCGACTTCCGCCAGTGGGAGGATCGTCTGCGTGAAGTCGAGGAACTCGTGAGCCAGCCGGAGTTGCGCGAGCAGCTCGTCCGCGCTCGCGAGCAAGCGCGCTCCGTTCGAGCGGAGTTCCGTCGGCATTCCCAGGAGCCGAAATGGGATCTCGTCCAAAACCAGGTGCTCACTCCTTTGCTGGAAGTGCGGCAACGCCTCGCGGAAGAGCTGGCCAAACTCGAATCGCCGGAGTCGCTCGTGCCGATCGATCGCGATCCCGTTCCCCCGAAGTATTCCGAGCTGGTGAAGAATTATTACGAGAAGCTCGGCAAGGATTAACCTCTCGCGCTTGCCATCGCTGGGTCCTTCTCGTTACGGTGACTTCATGCCGAAGACGCAGAAGAAAGCGGTGCTGCTAGGTGTGGGACTCGACTCCGACGGCCACAAACGTGTGACCACCGGGGAGAACTTTGCTCTCGTGGGTGGAAGCGCTGAGACTCACGAAGTGATGACGGAAAAGGTCATCAAGATTAACGAAAAGCTTTCGGCAAAGGGCAAGCAGCTCGAAACTGTCAGCCGCGAGGAATTCCGCGACATAGCGCATGCGGTCGGCCTTCACGAGCTGCCGAAACCCCGCAACAACTAGCAGCCGTCGCTGCCTTTCGTGGCAGCGCTCCGGCAACGCTTCATGTTATCCGCGAAACCATGGCAGGGGGAGCATGTCATTCGCTTGCTTCTTTACCTGTTCCTCGGATTAGCCATCGTTTCTGTGGTTATGGACCTCGGCCGCCGGCTCATACCTGGCGAGACCATTGAGGGGTTGATGTTCTTTTTTGGAACACTCGGCGTTCACGTTTCCGCCCTCACAGCGGTTCACTTTTTCCTGCGCAACCAAGGGAGCACATGGTCGGAAGGATTCGGCTTTCGAACATTCCCTTCGCGGGCGCTTCGACTGGGCGTGATCAGCTCGCTTCTCATCATTCCAATCGCCCTGCTGATTAACGGCGTCTGTGTTTACGTTTATCAAAAGTTCGCCGGGGAGGTGAGCCTTCAACCCGCGGTTAAAGTCCTGGAAGAAACGAACTCGCTCGTGGAGCAAGCCGGCTTCGCGCTCCTCGCTGTTATTGGCGCGCCCATTGTTGAGGAAGTTCTCTTCCGGGGGATTCTGTACCCGCTCGTCAAACAACGTGGGTTTCCACGCTTGGCTCTCTACGGCAGCGCGGTGGTGTTTGCCGCTGTCCATGGCCACGGTTTGACCTTTCTGCCGTTGGCATTTTTGGGTGTCGCGCTGGCCGTGCTTTATGAAAGCGCTGACAATCTGCTGGCGCCGATTGCCGCGCATGCGATTTTTAATGCGGCGAACTTTGCCTGGCTGGTGAGCACGTAAGCGATGAAAGAGGTCGAGTTAATTGCGCGGCTGACACAAGGCCTTCCTCAGCACGACGGCGTCGTCACCGGTCCCGGTGATGACTGCGCTGTCGTGGACCTGGGAGTTCCTGATAAACTGTTTCTGCTGAAAACGGATGCGGTGGTTGAAGGCTCTCATTTCCATGCCGAATCCGAGCCGGAGCGAATTGGACGGAAAGCGATCGCTCGATGCTGCAGTGACATTGCAGCCATGGGCGGAACGCCTCTGCACGCGCTGGTCACGCTGGGCTTGCCGCCACACTTTGATGTGGCCGTCCTCGATCGCGTTTACGCCGGGATGAGGGCGATCACCGACGAGTTCAAGATTTCCATTGTCGGCGGGGAAACGACACGAAATCCCGAGCGGATGTTCATCTCCATCGCGATGCTCGGAAGCGTTGGCCGCGAGCGCTGCATTCGCCGTTCGCGCGCGCAGGCGGGTGACGCCATCTTTGTCACTGGCGAGTTGGGCGGCTCGATTGAAGGGAAGCACTTTGATTTCGTGCCACGGTTGAAGGAAGGGCAATGGCTGGCTGAAAACCTTCCTCTTACCGCGATGATTGATGTGAGCGACGGCCTTGCTTCTGACCTTCGCCATATCCTCAATCAAAGCAATGTGGGCGCGGAACTTTTCGAGCAATCCCTCCCGGTCAGCCGCGTTGCGAAGCTTCGGGCCAGGGAGCACAGCAACGCGAAACCTCCCACACTGGCCGCCCTGACGGACGGTGAAGATTTCGAGCTGCTTTTCACGCTGCCCAGCAAGTCCGCTGTGGCAGCCCTCGACGGCTTCAAAGCCGCGTTTCCAGATGTTCGCCTGACTTGTATTGGGAAGATCACCAAGGATCCTGGTTTGCGGCTGCGTGATGCGCGCGGGGTGAAAGAATTGAACTTCCATGGGTACGATCATTTCGCGTAGCCCTGCTGAAACGTTCGCGCTTGGCGAGCGGTTCGGCCGTGAAGCTCGGCCAGGTTTGATTCTCGGGTTGCAGGGCGACCTGGGCGCGGGAAAAACAGAATTCGCAAAAGGCGTAGCGAAGGGCCTTGGAGTAGGCCAGCGCGTCCACTCGCCGACATTCGCCTTGCTCAACGAGTATCGCGGCGCCCGTCTGCCGATGTATCACATCGATCTTTATCGCCTCGAAAGTGGGCGCGAGATTCGCAGCGCTGCCTTGGAGGATTACTACTACCAACGGGACGGCGTGACCTTGATCGAGTGGGTCGATCGGCTGATTGAGTTCGCGCCCGAAATCAAGCTGCCGAAGCTCTGCCTTGTGCGCTTCCGGCTGATGGATCAAGAGACACGCGAGATCAGTTATGATGATACTTGCGCTTGATTGCTCCACGACCGTGCGAAGCGCCGCCATTCTCGATGGCACGCGAACCCTCGCGCATATAGTCCGGGAGGAAGCCGCTCGGACCTTCTCAAGTGTGGCGTTGGCTGACCAGGCGTTGAGGGAAGCAGGTGTGCGGGTCAAAGACCTCGCCCGTGTTGCCGTGGGCCTGGGGCCCGGCTCGTACACTGGCATTCGCTCCAGCATTGCGGTGGCGCAGGGAATGCAACTCGCGAGAAATGTTGAATGCTGTGGGGTCAACTCCTTCGACGTGATGGCCGAATCGGCGCGGCGCCGCGGTTGGCGCGGACCCTTGCGGCTGGCTGCGGACGCCCAGCGGAACGAATTGTACGTTGCCGATTATCAACTGGCGGAAGATCAAGTTACGGTCACAAGGGCGGTTCACGTAGCGCCGGTCGCCGGGTTCACGGTAACGGACGCCCGCATCGCCGGTCCGGACGTGGCGGCCTGGCTACCAGGGGCTCAACCACTGCACCCCGACGCGCTCGCCCTGGCTCACCTCGGAGCCCGCATTGCTCCTTCCGCCTCAGCGGAGTTTCTGGATCCGATTTATCTCCGTGAGACTGCTTTTGTGAAAGCGCCGCCGCCGCGCGAGTATTTGTGAATCCTGCGTTTGTTGAGGCTTTTTTTTCGAGTTCCCCGCCATTACGTTCTGCGCCATGCGAATTTTGACCGGCATCCAACCATCGGGGGCTTTGCACCTCGGCAATTATTTTGGAGCGATGCTTCCTGCCATCGAGTTGCAGAAGCAAGGCGAGGCTTACTACTTCATCGCGAATTATCACTCGATGACGAGCCTCACGGATGCGGATCAACGCCGGAAAAACACGCTCGATGTCGCTCTCGATTTTCTCGCCTGCGGGCTTGATCCTCAAAAAGCCGTCTTCTTCAGGCAATCTGATGTCCCTGAGGTGACTGAACTCTCCTGGCTTCTCACCACCATCACACCGATGGGCCTGTTGGAGAGGTGCCACAGTTATAAGGATAAAATTGCCCAGGGCATTTCCCCGAACCACGGCTTATTCGCGTACCCTGTGCTGATGGCCGCAGACATTTTGATCTACGATTCGAACATTGTTCCGGTCGGCAAAGACCAAAAGCAGCACCTGGAGGTCACGCGCGATATCGCCATCAAGTTCAACATGACCTATGGCGAGACCTTCGTCATTCCCGAGCCGCAGATACGCGTAGACGTGTCAGTCGTGCCCGGCACGGATGGGCAGAAGATGAGCAAGAGCTACGGCAACACGATTGAGATTTTTGGCGAGGAGAAAGCCACCAAAAAGAAAATCATGGCCCTGGTGATGGATAGCCGCACCCCGGCGGAACCCAAGCCCGATGCCGATAAAAACATTGCCATCCAATTGCTAAAGCTCGTCGCCCCGAAGGAAGTGTCAACGGATTTTGAGAATCGGCTTCGCGCAGGCGGGCTTGGTTACGGCGATTTGAAGAAGGCGCTCTTCGAGCATTACTGGAATTACTTTGCAGCGGCTCGCGCGCGGCGTCAGGAGTTGGCGAGCAACCTCGACTACGTCAACGGTGTGCTTCGTGACGGCGCAGCTCGGGCCAGCGTGGTTGCTCGCGCGGTGCTCGAGCGCGCGAAAAAAGCCTCTGGGCTGAACTAAGCCCGCTCAATCCAGAGCGATGCGCCAGACCTTTTGCGGCGCGGTGAAGCCCCGGAACTGCAGCTCTTTCAACTCAGGCATCAGGTTGAGCTTGTCGATAAAAGCTGCCGCTTCCGGGCGGCTGTAAAGATCATCAGAAATTACCATGTCTCCGCCCTGGCTCGAATCCACGATGCGCGCGGCGAGGTTGATAGTCGTGCCAAAATAATCGAGCCGATCATTGGCGTTGACCGCCAGGCAAGGGCCTATGTGCAACCCGGCTTTAAGTGTCAATTTGGACGCGGTGGAACCCAGGTTGGCTGTCGCTTTGCTCACGTCGCGCTGCATGCGATGCACAGCTTCCAATGCCTCTGTGACATCGCTGAAAACCGCCATCACAGCGTCGCCGATGGTTTTAACCACGATTCCGTGAGCTTCGCGGACCGATTGCTCGATCAATTCAAAATGTTTGCGCACGAGCACGTATGCAGGCGCATCGCCGACATCCCGATACATCGCGGTGGAGCCGCGAAGGTCCGTGAAGAGCACGATTTGAGAGCCTACCGTGATCCGCTCGTTCGGCGCGATCACTTCGCGCGCGAACAAATCACGGAAGTCCTGCCAGTTCGTCACACGCGCGGCGGTGAGAATGTCGGGATCCCATTCCAACCGCTCCAGGATCAATTGGACAGGGTAGGGGTTCGGGTTAATGACGCGCAGCGTGTAATCGCCACCACCTGTTGCTTCCGTCACCACATCGAAACCCTCGGGTTTGCAAACGACCACCGGGGTCACATAAGGATTTCCGGCCTCTTCCGGCTTCAAGTTCACAAACTGCTTCACTTGCGGTGAGCGCAGCCGCGCGGTGGCTTCAAAGGATGGTATGTCCCAGGAGCGTCGCTCATTTGGGCCGACGGTGAGCTGTGTCAGAATATGCGGCTTTGCTCCCGGTCCAGCCAGGCAGTAGGTCTCCATCTTCACGGGCCTAACGGATGGATGGATCGTGAACTTCAGCTCCACCGACTCATCAAAGCGTCCGTCATAGTCGATTTGGCAGACCTCGCAATGCATCTCGCGGGCAACATCGCCGAGGGTTTTCTTGAGCGGGTGCCTGCTGGAGCGGCAATTGGGGCAAAGCACTTCCCAGCTCAACTCCAGCAACCCAACTCGTGTGGCGTCCAGGAACAAACGAAGGGTTCTCCAAGGATTATGCTTCCAACGCCGCGCTAAAGCCAATGGCCGCAGACGGCTGGCCTCCACATCGGGCGCGTGTTGTATGAATTCCTGGAAGAGTGAAATCAGATGCGCCGAGTGGCCACGCTCCGCAAGCGCGTTCAGGGCAGCCGCAAGCGCCGCCTCCTTCGGAGGTGTGATCGGCAGGTTCGGCATGACCTCCGCAACGGAGCCTCCGAGGTAATCCCGCACGTGGTCCATAAGGACGGCCATGTCCTTCTCTGTTTTGGGAACGATAAGCTGCTTGGCGAGCCAATGGCCCAGCTTGTTGCGGGGTTTCCACTCTGAAAACACGCGCACCCGGCACGAGCCATCCTCTTGCTCGTGAAAGTCCATCCCCATCGTTCCTTCAGCGAGCGGGCCGCCCTTGAAGGTCCGCCGCACACGATAGCGCTCGTATTCACGCCAGTCGAAGGGGTGCTCCTGCCAGGCCAGCCGAATCCCGAAGACGCGGGCTCGAGCTGTGACAATCGTTCCGCCGAGGCCGGTGGGCTCTATCTCGTAATCGACCGGGGGAAGGCCAAGCGCGCGGTTGATCCAGTCGGTCTTGCTGAGGATTGGCCAGAGCGTTTCCTTGGAGTGAGGAAAAGCGTGCCACCGCTCGGAAACAACAGGCATAGCAGCATTTCAGCATTAACCACGCCACAAGCAAGACGAATGCTGTTCAGCTTGGCATTACTGCCGCCGCAAGGCGCCGCTCTGCCATTCCCGCTCCACTTTGGTCCGCAGCAGCTTGAAACCACGCTTTAAGAAGGGCTCGATCGTTTGCTCAAACTGCGTGGAAAGAATGCCCGCGAGCACCAGCAACCCGCCAGGTTTGACCCGCGCAGTGATCCGATCTGCTTCAGCGATAAGCAGATCGTAGATCAGGTTTGCGCAGACCACGTCAAAAGCAGCTTTAGGTTTGGCGGGTATCTTCGTGAGGTCCCGTTGGCCAAGCGTTAATTTATTCTCAACGCGATTCCGGCGCGCGTTCGCGCGAGCCACGCGCACCGCCACCGGATCGAAATCGAAAGCCTCTACCGGCGAATAGCCGAGCTTGGCTGCGGAAATTGCGAGGATGCCCGAGCCGCACCCCACATCCAGGAAGGACTGCTTTGTGCCTGGCTTGCGGCTGCGAACTGTCTCTTTGAGGCAAAACGAGGTGGTCGCATGTTGGCCGGTGCCGAAGCTTAACCCCGGATCGAGAACGACTACTTGTTGTCCCGGCTTTGGAACGCGCCTGCTCCAGCTCGGCTTGATCAGGAGCTTCAAGCCAATTTGGATGGTCTTAAAATACTTCTTCCAGGACTCCGCCCAGTCCTCTCGTTTTACCGGCTTGATCTGAATCTCGCCCGAGCCCGCCTGCAGGCCGAAGCTGCGCAGCTTGGAAAATTCCGCCGCGATCTCCCGCTCTAATTTCGTCAAATTAGCGCGGGGCATCTGCAGATAATTGCTCGCAATCGTCAGCCCTGTGTCCTGGTTCGTGTAAACGACAGGCGATTGGCCAAACGTGCGCGTCAGCAATTCAGCAACAGCTTCCTCAGCTTCCACGCTGGTGGTGATCGCAAAGTGCCAAAGGGTTTTAGCTTTTTTGACAGCCATATCTATAAATCACGCCACGGAGTCAGGTTGAGCAGTTGCACTTCAACTTTGTTAGGCCGGTAAAGGACACTCGTGATGCTGGCGTATTCAATGTCGAACCCAGCCATTCGTTGCAATGGCAAGCCGAGGAGGATCGAGAGCAGCATTCGGATCACGCCACCGTGGCAAACAACCGCCACATTCTGCTGGTTGGGCGCCCCGAGGATTGTCCTCAGCGCTTCGTCCACTCTTGCGCGGAAATCGCGCGTCGATTCGGCTTCCGCGATCTCACCAGCTTCCAGTTTGTCGAGCCACTCGAACGCGCTGCAATTATACTTCTCAGTGACCGCATCCCAGCTAAGCCCGGTCCAAACACCGAAGTCCACCTCGCGCAACCCCGGCAGAATCACGGGTTCGTGGCCTGTGATCTCGAGGAGCGGCGCCATCGTCTGCTTCACCCGCCGCATGGGGCTGGCATAAACCTTATCCAGAGTGAAGCGGTTGCAGTATTGGGCCAGCGC
>Ga0196963_10002174_pt1 | contig 12088 bp, 9 predicted proteins | sample S1_5metaG_FD_148600 | JGI IMG/M metagenome (GOLD analysis project Ga0196963, IMG submission 148600) | Soil microbial communities from Anza Borrego desert, Southern California, United States - S1_5 | ecosystem: Environmental > Terrestrial > Soil > Desert | place: USA: California | collected... | reverse complement strand
GCAGGGTCCGGCAGGCGCCACAGGCGCAATCGGTCCGCAAGGGCCATCGGGCGCGGCCGGTCCGCAGGGACCCAGCGGACCCCCGGGTGCGACTGGTAGCGAGGGTCCACAAGGACCAGAAGGTCCTCAAGGGCCCGCAGGTGCGCAGGGGCCGGCGGGGCCTCAAGGCCCGCAGGGCGAAAGTGGTCCTCAGGGACCTCAAGGCTCGCAAGGACCGCAGGGCCGTTCCGGTTTCGTGACCGTGCTGGCGTTTGAGGCTCCGGCCGGCGTCAGCTCCTTGTCGACGACGACCAGCACGCCGCTCGCGTGCCAGACGGGTGCCTACGTCGCCGGGTCGAACGAAACGGCGATCATCTCGCTCGACGCGATGGTGCGCACGACCGGCAGCGCCACCAGCGTGTTTCTGGCGCCGATGGCCACGGCGAACGGCTCCGCGCCGTCGTTCCTCGTGAGTTTCTTTGCGATTACAGGGGTCACTACCAACGTCTACGCGTCACTGCACACTCAGGCAGCGGTCAATCTCGTGGAAGGTGTCTCCTACCGGTTCGCGACGGGGTTGCGCGCCGCCGCGACGATGACCGTCGCGGAGCTGGTGTGCCGGGGTCTGGTTACGATCGTGCGACATCCGTGACGCGTCACCCGATTTCACGCTCGAGACGATCGACGAGACCGTCAAGCTGTGCGGACACGGCTTTGACGGTCTCGGGCTTGCTGAGATCGACGCCCGCACGCTTCAACAATTCCATCGGATGATCAGAGCCGCCTGACTGCAGCAGCCGCAGGTAACGGGTCACCGCCGCATTCCTGATCGCCGGATCGCTGCTGCCAATCTCCTCCATCAGCCTGGCCGTCGACGCAAAGCACGTCGCGTATTGATAGACGTAGTACGGCGACTGGAAGAAATGCGGGATGCGCGCCCAGGTATGCTGCGCGCGCGAATCGGGGGACAACGCATCGCCCCAAAACTCGCGAAGCAATTGTGAATAGAGGCCGCTCAGCACTTCCGACGTGATTGGCTGATCCTGCTCGACGAGCCGGTGCGCGGCCAGCTCGAAGTCCGCGAATAACACTTGGTTATAGAAGGTGCCGACGATCCCATCGATCGCGTGCTGCAACAGCACGATGCGTTCTTCTCGCGTTTTGGCGCGGACCAGCATCAGGTCGAGCAGCAATGCCTCGTTCAAGGTCGACGGCACTTCAGCAACGAAGATCGTATAGCCCGCGTACACGAACGGCTGCGACTCATGCGACAGCATCGTGTGCATCGAGTGGCCGAGCTCATGCGCCAGCGTAAAGACCGCGTCGAGCGTGTCGTTGTAGTTCATCAGCATGTACGGATTGGCGCCGTACACCGGCGCCGAGTAGGCACCGCTGCGTTTGCCCTGATTTTCGTAAACGTCGATCCAGCGCTCGCTGAACGCGCGCCGCACGCGCGCCTGGTACTCGCCGCCCAGCGGGGCGACCGCCTCGACGATCCAGTCCAGCACGTCTTCGTATGCGTACTTGACGTCGAAGTCGACCAGCGGCACGAAGGCGTCGAAGACGTAGTACTCGGACAGCTCGAGGACCCGCTTGCGCAGCCGGTGATAGCGCCGAAACGGCTCGACGCCGTGCTTGGTTTCGCGAATCAGGTTCTCGACCACGCTGGTCGGGATGGCATTGCCAAACAGCGCCGCATCCAGCGTCGTCTTGTAGCCCCGCGCCCGGGCCTCGAACCAGTCGCCGTGCATCACGCCGTTGTAAATGGCGGCGTAGGTGTTCAACGTCGCAATGTAGGTGTCGTAGAGCGCCTCGTAGGCCTTACGCCGATCGTCCTGCGAGCAGCAGGTCGCCAGCAGTTTTCGATACTGGCCGTAACTGACCTGAATCGTTTCGCCGGTCGAGAGCGTGATCGTCGGAAAGCGCGCGTCGGCGGTGGATAACGCGGCGTACGAATCGCGCGGCACTCCGCCAAGACGCTCCGTCAACGACAGGATTTTTTCGCCCCGCTCGTCGAGCACGTGTTCCTGCAGGCGAAAGACTTCCTCGACGGCGAAGCGGTACGTCTGAAGCTCGGGCAGTTCGTCCATCCACTCGCGAACGCGGGCGATTGGCAGTTTCAACAACTCCGGTTGAAACCAGGACGTGGCCTGCTGCCATTTCGCCAGGAGCAGCTGCACGCGCTGCCGCCGCGCGTTGATGGTGTTGTTGCGTTGATCCTCGTCGTACTGCAGCGACGGATAGTACCAGACCTTGTAACTCAGCTGGCCGAGCGCATCACGATCCTTCAGCGCGCGCAGGAGTTGCGGCGCGCCCTGGGTCAGCGTGCCTTCGTACTTCCGGTAAGCATCGATGCCGCGGTCGAGCTCGTTGAACGCGGCCTCCCATTCTTCCCAGCTGCGGAAGATCGAACTGAGATCCCACGTGTACTTGGCGTCGATGGCGTGCCGTTCAGGCACCAGCGTCGATGCGCCACCGCGATCGGCACCCGGTTCGGCGGACAGCGTAAGGAAGGCAGGCACTGCGAAAGCGGACATCGATCGATCATAGCAAGGCGGCAAGTTCGCCAAGCACGGGCGCGATGTGTTGCACGACTTTTTCTTTCTTCAACGCCTCCGCCAGCGGTTCCGGCATCGGCACCGGCTTGCCGATCACCGGCTCGACCACTTCGCGAAACTTCGCGGGATGTGCGGTCGCCAGGAACAGGCAGTTCGTGGACCTCGCGCAGCCGCACGACGCGATTGCCGAATGCGGATCGGCGACGTAGGCGTATTTCTGATACAGGCGCGCAATCGCCTCTCGCGCGTCGTCATCGGTGCAGGCATTGGTGACGACGACCTCTTTAATCGCCGACAGATCGTCGCCAAACAGCCAACGCAGGCGTTCGAGGTTGCTCGGGTCGCCGACGTCCATCGCATTCGCAACTGTCGCCACCGATGGACGGGGCTCGACGGTCCCCGACGCGAAATATCGCGGAACGGTATCGTTGATTGTCGTCGGTGCCGCGAAGCGATTGATCGGCGCACCAAGCTTCCACGCCATGATGCCGGCCACGAGATTCCCGAAATTGCCCGACGGCACCGAGATTTGCAGCGGCGAGTCGGCGGCAAACTGCAGCGACGCGAAGGCATGGAAGAACACCTGCGGCAGCAGACGACCCAGGCTGATCGAATTGGCCGAGGTCAGGCGTGCCCGCGAGAGCAGCTGCGGATCGGCCAATGCCGTCTTCACGAGTCGCTGGCAATCGTCGAAGCTCCCCTGCACGGCGACGGCCGTTACGTTGCCGCCGAGCGTCGCAAACTGCGCTTCCTGGACAGCGCTCACCTGCCCGGCCGGGTAGAGGACGACGACCCGCGTGCCCGGCATGTTGTGAAAGGCACAGGCGACGGCGCTGCCAGTGTCTCCTGAAGTCGCAACGAGGATGGTGAGCTCGCGCGCATCCTGGTTCATGCGCGTCATCAATTGCGCGAGCATCCGCGCGCCGAAATCCTTGAAGGCGAACGTCGGACCGTGAAACAACTCGACGACGCCGAAACCTTTCTCGAGCTCGACGACGCGAATCGGGAAATTCAGTGCGTCGCGAACGACGGATGCCAGGGTGTCGCGGTCGAATTCATCGCCCGCCAACTCACCCAAGACGGCGATCGCCACGTCTTGAAACGACTTGCCGCGCAACGCCTTCCACCACGACTCGGGCTTGCGCGGGATCTCCGCCGGCACGTAAAGGCCGCCGTCCGGTGCCAGCCCGGCAAGGACCGCCTCACGCAGTGACACGGCCGGCGCCTTACCGCGCGTCGAAACACAGATCATCGTCAAGCTCCGATTTTTCGTTCTACGAACGTTCTACCGAGGGCTCTACGAACGTTCTACGGTCGATGGATGGATCGACGCCTTCGCTCGTAAACGATCGTAGAACGATCGTAGAACACTCGTAGCACGATCGTAGAACCATCGTAGAACGATCGTCGAACCCCCGTTTAGGAGATCACCCTCGCGCCCTGGCGGCCGACGGGACAAACCCACAGGTCGGCGCCGACGTTGCTCGCGGCCGAGAAAGCGCGCTGCATCGCGGCACCGGCGGCACGGGCGCTGTCGAGCGACGCGGCGAGCGCGAAGATCGACGGACCCGAGCCGGACAGGCTGCATCCGAGCGCGCCAGCGTCAACCGCCGCGGCCTTCACGGACGCGAACCCAGGTACCAGCGAGGCGCGTTTGGGTTCGGCGATCGCGTCGACCAGCGATCGCGACAGCAGCGGCAGATCGGACGTGTAGAGCGCCGCGACGAGGGCGCCGACGTTGGCCCATTGACGCGTCGCGTCGCTCAACAACACCCGATCGCCGAGCAGCTTCCTCGCGGCGCCGGTTTCGACCGGCATTTTCGGATGCAGCACTGCGCAGGACAGCCCGTCCGGCACGGGTAAGCGGACGATGTCGGGGGGATGGGCGCTGCGCGCCAGGATGAAACCGCCATATAACGACGGCGTGACGTTGTCAGGATGCACCGAGCCGCAACCCGCCTGCTCGCCTTGCATCGCACACTCGAGCAGCACGTTCATCGATGCGGGGCGGCCGAGCAGTTCGTTCGCCGCGACGACCGCGGCGACCGCGCTGGCGCCGCTGCTGCCCACGCCGCTGGCGAGCGGCAGCCCTTTATGAATCCTCAGCGTCACACCGCGGGTGGTTTCGAGCCGCTGCAATAGCGCAAGCACGGCGGCCGACGCCGTATTCTTCTGCGGATCGTGGGTCAGCCGTCCGTCATCGCCCTGGATGTCCGCGATCGACACACCCGAATCATCCTGTGGCGCGGCGATCACGATATCGCCAGGCTCATCGAGGGCAAATCCTAAGACATCGAATCCGCACGCGACATTCGACACGGAGCCTGGTGCGTACACGGCAATCATTCGGCGGGTCTCGTCGCGCTACTCGGCGGGGCGAATGGGAATCGGCACGCCGTTGGGACCGACGGCGACGAGGATCACCTCGGCTTCCGTCACTTTGATGCGCTCGCCCTGACCGGCGCCCCAGCGCTCGGCCTCGACCAGCACTTTCACGGTGATCGACGTGCACCCGACGCGCACCGTTTCGGTGAAGAAATTCACCAGATCGCCGACGAAAACCGGCGCGTGGAACTCGACGGCATTCATCGCTTTGGTGACGTAGCGATGCGGCGCGGTCTTGCGCGCTTCGACGGCCGATGCCAGGTCGACGTGCGAGAGAATGACGCCGCCGAAAATCGTGCCCAGCGCGTTGGTGTCTTTCGGCAGCAACAGCACCTTGATCGCCGGCACCTGGTTGGACATCGACACAGGCTACATTTTTTCTCGACGAAGCCGAAAAAAATGAACTCGCTTCGTTTATTCTGGATGTCCGAAAGATGAGCACACTGACAGGCGGACGCCTGACGACCGGGGCCAGTCCCGGCAAAACACCCTGGTCGGCCACCGACGCCGCTGAGTTGTACGACGTGCCCCGCTGGGGCCAGGGTTACTTCTCGGTCAGTGAGCACGGCCACCTGCAGGTCCATCCCACCAAGGAGCCGGGGCGCAGCGTCGATCTGAAGCGGCTGGTCGATCGCCTGCAGCTGCGCGGCCTCGCGGTGCCGATTCTGATTCGCTTCACCGACATCCTGAAGCACCGACTCGGCGAGATCCATGGCGCGTTCCAGAGCGCCATCAACCAGAACCAGTACCAGGGCAAGTACGTCTGCGTCTACCCGATCAAGGTGAACCAACAGCGGCAGGTCGTCGAAGAGGTGCTGAACTTCGGCGCGCCCTACGGCTTCGGTCTCGAAGCGGGCAGCAAACCGGAGCTGCTGGCGGTGTCGGCGATGGCCAACAACGACACGCCGATCATCTGCAACGGGTTCAAGGATTTTGAATTCATCGAGATGGCGATGCTGGCCCAGAAGATGGGACGGCAGATCATCCCGGTCGTCGAAAAATACACCGAGCTCGAGCTGGTACTGGAGTACGCGGAGAAAGTCGGCGTGCGGCCGAACATCGGCATGCGCGTCAAGCTCGCGGCGCGCGGCTCCGGCCGCTGGCAGTCGTCCGGCGGATTCCGCTCGAAGTTCGGCCTGACGGTGACCGAGATCCTGCGCGGCTTCGAGGAATTGAAGAAGCGCGGCATGGAGGACTGCCTCAAGCTCCTCCACTTCCATCTCGGCAGCCAGATCACGCACATCCGGATCATCAAGGGCGCGTTGAACGAAGCCGCGCGCGTTTACTGCGAGCTCGCCAAGCAGGGCGCCGGGCTCGAGTTCATGGATGTCGGCGGGGGCCTGGGCGTCGACTACGACGGTTCGCAGACCAACTTCGAGTCGTCGATGAATTACACGCTGCAGGAATACGCCAACGACGTCGTGTATCACATCCAGACGGTGTGCGACGAGGTCGGCGTCAAGCATCCGACGATCGTGTCGGAGAGCGGCCGGGCCATCTCGGCGTACCACAGCATGCTGATCTTCAACGTCCTCGGCACGCTCGGGTTCGGCGAGGAAAAAGTGCCGACCGAGGTCAAGGACGAGTACGAGCAGCCCGTCGTCGATTTGATCGAGGCCTATCACGGCGTGACCCAGCGCAATGCGCTCGAGACCTATCACGACGCGCAGCAGGCGCTGGACATGGCGATGAACCTGTTCAGCGGCGGCTATCTCACGCTCGAGCAGCGCTCGCACGCCGAAAACCTGTACTTCGCGATCTGCGAGAAGATTTACCGCCTTTGCCAGGGCATGGCCGACGTCCCCGAGGATCTCCAGGCGCTCGAAGAGCTGCTGTCCGACACCTACTTCTGCAACTTCTCGCTGTTCCAGTCGATTCCGGACAGCTGGGCGATCAAGCAGCTGTTCCCGGTGATGCCGATTCACCGCTTGAACGAACGGCCCGTCAATCACGCGGTGCTGAGCGACATCACCTGCGACTCCGACGGCAAGCTCGATCAGTTCATCGACCGCCGCGACGTCAAGAAGACGCTGATGCTGCATCGCTTCAACGGTGAACCGTACTACCTGGGAGTGTTCCTGGTCGGCGCCTACCAGGAGATTCTCGGCGACTTGCACAACCTGTTCGGCGACACGCACGCCGTGCACATCTCGCTCGGCGACAACGGCATCGACCACACCGAAGGCGCGCGCGTCGAGCACATCATCAAGGGCGACAGCGTCAAGCAAGTCCTCGAGTACGTCGAATTCGACGCCGAAGACCTGATGGGCAAGCTGCGCCGCGACGTCGAAGCCGCAATCAACGGCGGCCGCATGGCCGACACCCAGGCCGGCCGCCTGCTGCGCTTCTACGAAGACGCGTTGATGGGCTATACCTACCTCGAAGATCCGAACGCCGACTGATTTCAGCGATCAGCCGTCAGCTTTCAGCGATCGGCTCTCATCTGTCAGCCTTCGGCCTTCGGTCTTCGGCCTTGCGCCAGCTTTCAGCTTTCAGCGATCAGCTTTCAGCGTTCGGTCGTTCCCGGCTCCCGGTTCCGGGCTCTCAGACGTCTTCCAACTCTCGACGCATGGGGTTGTAGTATGTGCGGGTGACTACTCCGCAGCCTGTCGTCCTCGAACGTGATGGTGTCCGCCTCGAACCGTTATCGACGACGCATTTGGACAGTCTAATCGCAGCGGCCAGTGACGGCGAATTGTGGAATCTGTGGTACACGTCGGTGCCGGCGCCGGATGGCGCCGCCGCCTACATTGCCGCTGCCTTGAAAGGTCAGCAGGACGGCCACATGCTGCCGTGGGCGGTTCGCGATCTGCAGACCGGCACGATAGTCGGCACGACGCGGTACCACGACATCGTGGCGGCGATCGATCGCGTCGAAATCGGCTACACCTGGTACGCGCAACGATGCCAGCGCACCGGTCTCAATACCACCTGCAAACTGCTGTTACTCGAACACGCCTTCGAGACGCTGCGCTGCGCCGTGGTCGGCTTGCGGACCGACAATTTCAACTTCCGCTCGCAAAAAGCCATCGAAGCAATCGGCGCCAAGAAGGACGGCGTCCTCCGCCACCATCAGGCGAGAGCCGACGGCACCGTCCGCGACACCGTTCTCTACAGCATCCTGAAGAACGAATGGCCCGACGTTCGCAGACATCTCGAACTCCGGCTGCACAGGCACTGATGGTGCCTTGGCACCCTTGGCACCCCTATTGTCCCGGCCTGTACTCCCGCTCGATGTGGCCTTTCAAGTCTTCGCGATAGAAGTAGACGTCGCGCAGGTTTCCTGTCGCGTAGCGCTCCGCCTGATCGTTGAAATGCTTTGATCCCGGCACGCTGTTGAGACCGCCCGCGGTGACCGCCTTCGCGCGCACGCGGTCGCCGAACTCGACGACGGCGACGAAGCTGTTGCCGCTCGTGCCGTACCACTTCTTGGTGCCGGGATAGGCGCGGGCGCCGAACGAGGCGAGCGACCCCCAGCGAGCCGACGCGAAATGCACTGGCGTACTCGGTTTGCTGTCGTCGAATTTCTGGACGATCGCGCCGTCATTACGCTGAAAGCGGTTGATGTCACCCCACGGCGTCTGCCACGTGCCGAAATCCGCCGTCAGCTTGTCGATCGCGGCGGCCAGTGATTCGAGCCGCTGCTGCGGCGTCGCGCGCGACTTCATGTATTCGTAGACCGACACGCCCGCTTTCCTGGCATCCGCCTGCACGCGCGTCCACAGGTCTTCGCCATAGAAGACCGCCACTGACTGCGGCACGGACGCCGCGGACCAGCGATAGTCCCAGTTTTTCAACGCCGCGATCGCGCCCGCGGTCTTGGCTTTGAGGCTATTCGAGGCCGGTGCTGCGGCATGCGCCTTGAGCAGCAGCGGGATCTGCACTTCGAATTCAGGTTGATAGCTGTCGTACGCGACATTGGTGATCAACGTCTCGAGGGTGAATCCCTTCTTGCCGTCAAGGACGCGGATGGCGTGAACGCCGCGCGGGTTCTCGCTGCCTGAATCGACATAGGCAGGAAACGCCTTTTGATTGGGGCTGTTGCCCGGACCGGCCGCCGAGAACGGGAAGTTGTTGGTGTTGTAGACCCAGCCGTTCTTCGGATTGACGACGTTCGGCGACTCGTCGAACGAGAGCACGCCGTTCCACTCGGTCGCAGGATTGGTGCCGTCGACCGGCTTGGTCCAGTCGAACTTCGGATCGCGCCTGGGAATGAAATTCGAGTGCAGGTAGGCGATGTTCCCGTCCGCGTCCGCATAGAGCGTGTTGTTGGACGAGTTGGTGTGCGCTTCCATCACCTTCTTGTACTCGGCGAGGTTGCGCGCCTTGGTGCGGGAGAAGGATTGAATCAACGCCTTCATCGGTTCTTCCATCAATCGCACGCTCACCCATTTGCCGTCGGCGGCGCGGACAATCGGGCCGCGATGCGTGCGAAACGTCGTGAACTCGCGCTGCTGCATGCCCTTGTCCGTCTTGTACGGGACGACGATCTTCTTGGCCGCCAGGGGCCGCTCTTCGGTGCCGACGCGGTAGGTATAGCTGCCGTCGGCCTGCTTCGTCACCGTTTCGAGATACTCGTCGATGTTGTCGACACTGCTCGACGTGTGCATCCAGCCCGCTTTGTCGTTGAACCCCTGATAGATGAAGAACTGCCCCCAGGTCAGCGCGCCGTACGCGTTGAGGCCCTCCTCGCTGACCATGTGCGCTTCCTCGCGGAAGAAGAACGAGGTGTGCGGATTGATCAACAACAGCGCCTTGCCCGACGCGGTGTTGGCGCCGGCGATCGCCACGCCGTTCGACCCGGTCGGCTCAGCCGGCGGCGCGAGCGGATCGAAATGCTCGAGCCGCGCGGTCGCCGTTCCCGGGTTGGCGGCCCCGTAGAAGTTCTCGAGCTGCGTGAGGTTGACGCGCTCGATGTCGCCGCCGATGCTGCCCTCGCTGAACGACAACGCCATCCACGGTTCGAAGCTCGTGATGACGCGGGGCTTCACCTCCGGATGCGTGGCCAGGTAAAAGTTCAAGCCGTCGGCCCACGCATCCATCAATGCCTTCAGCCACGGCGGGCTGTCGTTGTACTTCGCCTTCATATCGGCGGGATCGATGAAGAGTTTCATGCGCAAGTCGCGCCACACTTCCTTCTCGCCCTCCGCTTCCGCGAGCCGGCCCTGCGAGTTGATGAAGTTGGTCTCGACACGATTGAAGTCGTCTTCCGCCTGCGCGTACATCAGGCCGAACACAACGTCCGCGTCGGTCTTGCCGTAGATGTGCGGCACGCCCCAATCGTCGCGAATGATGGTGATGCCCTCAGCGCGCTTCTTCCATGCGTCGAGCTGCGGATGGTTGGCCTGCGGCGCGGTTTGCGCGGCGCACGCCGACAGCGTCACCGCCAGTGCGAGAACAAGCTTCTTCATAGCGGCATACTATCCAAAAGCAGTTTGTGCGTCATACGTCTTCTTCTCAGGTCACCTGCCGGAGACCACCACGCGGAATCCGATGAAGGCGCGACGCGCACCAGGCTCCGCGGCCCCGCGCGTCGTCGTGCGCACGAGCTGCGGTCCGTCGGCAAAGCCACCGCCGCGCATCACCCACAACGCGTCCTGCTCGAGGTTCGCGCGATCGTCGTCCGGAGTGTATGGATACGGCTGCAGCGGACTGCGCGTCCACTCCCACACGTTGCCGGCCATGTCGGACAGACCGTGCGCGCATTCCGGACACGCGAACCGGCCCACCGGCGCGGTGCCCTGGCTGCCGAAATTCGCGCGGTCGCGGCGCGGTCCGTTCCCCCACGGATACCGGCGGCCGTCGGTGCCGCGTGCCGCCTTTTCCCACTGCGATTCGGTCGGTAGCGTGACTCGCCAGCCGTTCGTCAGGGCTTGGGAGATCTGTGGCGGCGTGGTGGGTGACGCCTTCAACTGCTGTTCGAGCCAGCGGCAATACGCCAGCGCATCCGGCCATGAGACGTAAGTAACAGGATGATCCTGCGGACCCGCCATCGCGCGCGAATCGGCCGGCCAGCCGCTGTCCTGCACAAAGCGCGCGAACTCGGCGACGGTGACTTCATGTCGGGCGATGAAAAACTCCGGCTCGTCCACCGTCCCTTCCCCGGACGTCGACGACCACTTCTCGTTGTCGAACGCCATTGGATCGCGTGATTTGTCGGCGCCCATCGTGAAGGGGCCGGCGGCGATGGCGACGAATTGGGCGGCAGGCGTCGGCGCGGGAGCTTGGGATGCGGCGCCTGAGGCCTGGGCAAAGAACGCGGCGAAGAGCACGATCACGATACACGCCGTACTGCCGCACGTCGCTGACCAGCGGGGCCACGCCCGCGTCGCCTCCGTCAATTCCCCGTCCTCTGACACGCAAAACTCCATCCATGCCGGCAGGCGCGCTCGTACAGCTCGGGCTCCGGCGTCTGCAGCAGGTTGGGGCCGCCCTCGCGAAGCAACAATCGCAGATCGAACGCACGCGGGTTGGTGCGTGCGATCGTCGAGTTGTCCAGGAGGTTCACACAACCCGGCTGAAACCGCCCTTCGCAGGCGCGCGAAAAGTAGGTCAGCGCCACATCGCGATTGGGCTCGACGATCCGCCCTTCGAGGTAGTGGCGGCCAAGCTCGTTGCAGGCCCAGCCGGCGTTATCGGCGCAATAGTTCGCCTCGATGCGCAGCAGCCGCTGACACGCCTTCGGCTTGTTCTCCGAGCACGCCTGCTCCCAGAACGGAAGCGCGTCGCCGCGATGCATGCCGTCAGCAGATCCGGTTGCCGTCATCAGCACGAAAATGCCGGCCCACACCGCCATGTGGGCGAGGTTGCCGCGGCCGAGCGGGCCGTCGAGGGCGAGCCGATGCAGGAGCCGCGGCTGGCCGAGCGATTTGACGAATCGATCGATCGACGGCACGAGCAGGTTAAGAATCGGCACGCACAGCAGCTTGTCGTAGAACGTCGGCATGCCCATCGCGCCCAGCAGCGCATACAGCCCGAACACGCCGAGCCCGTAACCGGTCCCGAAGATCACGCGACCGAACGGAGTTCGCGGCGAGGTCGACGGATCGGTAACGAGCAGGTGCATGCCGAGGAATACCGCCGATGGGATGTCCGAGTCGACGAAGTACGGCACGCCGGCCATCGCGTAGTACGCGGTACTCAGCCCGACGAGCGTGAGTGCCGCC
>Ga0196963_10002173_pt1 | contig 12094 bp, 11 predicted proteins | sample S1_5metaG_FD_148600 | JGI IMG/M metagenome (GOLD analysis project Ga0196963, IMG submission 148600) | Soil microbial communities from Anza Borrego desert, Southern California, United States - S1_5 | ecosystem: Environmental > Terrestrial > Soil > Desert | place: USA: California | collected... | reverse complement strand
AAGGACGGCGGCGGCATCATCCTCGACATGCTCTGTCACTGGCGCTACGTGCTCGACAATCTGTTCGGCGAGGTCAAGAGCGTGTCGTGCCTCGGCGCGACGCACATCCCGAAACGCTGGGACGAGAACGGTAAGGCCTACAAGGCCGATGCCGACGACGCGGCCTACGCCACCTTCCAGCTCGAAGGCGGCGTCATCGCCCAGATGAACTCGTCATGGACGACACGCGTGCGCCGCGACGATCTGGTCACCTTCCATGTCGACGGCACCCTGGGTTCGGCCGTGGCCGGCCTGCAGAAATGCTACAGCCAGGCCCGGGTCAACACGCCGCGCCCGGTGTGGAACCCGGACGTGCCGCAGCCGCTCAACTTCTTCGACACCTGGGCGGAGGTGCCCGACGCCGGTTATGACAACGGCTTCAAGATCGAATGGGAGATGTTCATCCGCCACGTGTGCGAGGACGCACCGTTCCGCTGGACCCTGCTCGAAGGCGCCAAGGGCGTGCAGCTTGCCGAGGCTGGCCTGAAGAGCTGGAAGGAACGCCGCTGGATCGACATCCCGGAGCTGAAGATCTGATCAAAGTGATATGTCATGCCCGCGAAGGCGGGCATCCAGGCTGAGTGTCACGCTGCGTGGCCCCTGGACTCCCGCCTTCGCGGGAGTGACGGAAAGGAGTAGACCGCGATGCCCACACTGAAACTCCCGGCTTCCGGCGGCACGCTGACGCCCTACACCACGCGTCCGGGCAAGGGCTTTCCGGCTGCCAAGCCGCCATTCAGCCGCGTCGCCTACGCGGCGGCGCATGTCGTGCCCAACGCACTGGCCGACAACAACCCGTGGCTCGACATCAGCATCGACTGGGACCGCACCATCGCCTTTCGCCAGCATCTCTGGTCGCTGGGCATGGCCGTAGCCGAGGCGATGGACACCGCCCAGCGCGGTATGGGGCTGGACTGGAAGCACGCCTTGGAGCTGATCAAGCGCAGCGTCGACGCGGCCAAGGGCACGCCCGGCGCCATTGTCGCCAGTGGCGCCGGCACCGATCATCTCGAAGCTGCAGCTGGCGTCACCATTGACGACGTGATCCGCGCCTATGAGGAGCAGTGCTCGGCGGTCGAGAAGGCTGGAGGACGCATCATCCTGATGGCCAGCCGCGCGCTGGTGAAGGCGGCGAAGACACCCGACGACTATTTGAAGGTCTACAGCCGCATCCTCCGCCAGGTGAAGGAGCCGGTGATCATCCACTGGCTCGGCGAAATGTTCGATCCGGCCCTCGGCGGCTACTGGGGCCATACCGACCACATGAAGGCCATGGACGTGGCGGTCGAGATGATCGCCGCCAACGCCCAGAGGGTCGGCGGCGTGAAGGTCTCGCTGCTCGACAAGGATAAGGAGATCGCCATGCGCCGGCGCCTGCCCAAGGGGGTGCGCATGTATACCGGCGACGATTTCAACTACGCGGAGCTGATCGCCGGAGACAAGGAGGGCTATTCGGACGCCCTGCTCGGCATCTTCGATCCCATCGCTCCGGCTGCGGCGGCTGCCCTGGGTGCCCTCACCCATGGCGACGAGAAGACGTTCCACGACATCCTCGGCCCCACCGTTCCGCTGTCCCGGCACATCTTCAAGGCGCCGACGCGCTTCTATAAGACGGGGGTCGTCTTCCTCGCCTATCTCAACGGCTTCCAGGATCACTTCACCATGTTGGGCGGCCAGGAGAGCACGCGCTCGACCCTGCACCTCGCCGAGCTGTTCCGCCTCGCGGATGCCGCCGGCCTGCTGAGCGACCCAGAGAAGGCCTCGGCGCGCATGCGCCTGGTCATGGCCACGCGTGGCGTCGAGGCTTGATGCGCGACCTGTCGAAGGACAAATCCCTCCTCTCGATCAACACCGCGACCGTCAAGCAATGGTCGCTGGAGCAGGTGATTGAGGGCTGCGCTCGCCTTGGCATTGGCGGCATCGCACCCTGGCGTGACAAGCTGCATGAATGCGGCGTCGAGAAAGCCGCGAAGCTCATCAAGCAGCACGGGCTGCAGGTCTCCGGCCTGTGTCGCGGCGGTATGTTCACGGCGGCGGATACGGCCGGCCGCCGGCAGGCCATCGAGGAGAACCGGCGCTGCGTTGACGAAGCCGTGGCGCTCGGGGCCAAATGCCTGGTGCTGGTGGTCGGCGGCATTCCCGCCGGCTCGAAGGACATCGCTGACGCCCGCCAGCAGGTGCGCGACGGCATCGCCGCCCTCCTGCCCTACGCCCGGGCCAACAACATGCCGCTCGCCATCGAACCGCTGCACCCGATGTACGCTGCCGACCGTGCCTGCGTGAACACGCTGCGCCAAGCCAACGACATCTGCGACGAGCTTGGCGATGGTGTCGGCGTCGCCGTCGACATCTATCACCTCTGGTGGGACCCGGAACTGGAACAGCAGATCAAGCGCGCCGGCAAACGCGTGCTGGCTTTCCATGTCTGCGACTGGCTCGTGCCCACGGCTGACCTGCTTCTCGATCGCGGCATGATGGGCGATGGCGTCATCGACATCCGGCGCATCCGCGGATGGGTCGAAGCCACCGGCTTCGCCGGCCAGGTCGAGGTCGAGATCTTCTCGGCCAACAACTGGTGGAAGAAGGACGGCGACGAGGTCCTGCGCACCGTCATCGCCCGGCACCAGAGCGTCGTCTAGAGCAGAATGCCGGCCCTCGCAGCCGGCAGCCGGACGCGGTACGCTTCAAACGTGATCACGACTCGTAACGGCTGCGCTTCCGAGCGCGGCGCTGATTGACTGCCATGATCGTTCACTACTTGCAGGCACTGGCGCTCCGCTTCGGAGTGCGGCTGGTTCGGGCGCTGGGACCGGTTGCCGCGTCCAACGCCGGTGGCTGGATTCTGCGCACGGTTGGACCATTCATGGCCGCGTCACGCGTTGCGAATAGCAATCTGCAGATGGCCATGCCGCATCTGGTCGCGGACGAGCGCGCCTCCGTCGTGCGCGGTGTCTGGGACAATTTCGGCCGGACCATGGCAGAGCTGCCGCATCTGGGGCAGCTCCACTGCACAAAGGAAGGACCCGGCTGGGAGATCGAGGGGGAAGACCATCTCCGCGATCTCCAGGCTCAGGGAGGGCCGGCGATTTTTTTCTCCGCCCACCTCGCGAACTGGGAATTGATCGGCCCAGCGACGGCGGCCTATGGAGTGGCGATGGCTGGATTCTATCGCGCCGCTTCAAACCCGTTGACCAACGCCATCATCCAGGACTTACGACGCGATGCCCGCGGGGGCGACGTGGCGATGTTCGCCAAAGGATCGGCTGGTGCGCGCGAGGCGATGACGCACCTCAAGCGAGGCGGCGTCCTGGGCATGATGATCGATCAGAAGATGAATGACGGAATTCCGATCGCGTTTTTCGGCCGGGACGCCATGACCGCTCCCGCACTGGCCCACCTGGCGGCGCGCTTCCGCTGCCCGGTGATTCCCATTCATGTCGTCCGACTGGGCCCGGCACGCTTCCGCGTCGTTTGCGAAGCGCCTCTGAAATGCGAGGAGTCCGGAGATCGCAACGCCGACGCCGCGGCGTTCACCCTGCAGATCAACCGGGTGCTGGAACGTTGGATTCGCGCGCAGCCCGACGCCTGGCTTTGGCTGCACCGGCGCTGGCCCAAGGCCGCCTGACGACGCCTACATCAGCCAGTTCGGCAGCAGCAGTACCGTTTGCGGAACCAGGGCGAGCGCCGCCAGGAACAACACCATCGCCGCAATGAAGGGGATGGAGACCTTGACGAATTCCTCGAAACTGCATTTGAGGATGCCGCAGACCGTGTACATGATGACGCCGACCGGCGGCGTGTTGCCGCCGAAAGTGATCAGGATGACGATCACCACGCCGATGTGCACTGGATCGAAACCTTGGTCGATCAGCGCCGGCATGAGCAGCGGTGTCAGCAGCAGGACATTGACCGTGGCCTCCATGATCATGCCGGCGATGAACAGGATGAACAGCACCACGAACAGCGTGACGTAGGCGTTGCCGAACGAGCTCAGAAGCTCACCGAAGGCCTGTGGCGCCTGTTCGAGGATGATCACGTGGCCCAGGGCGGCCGCCATGATGATGATCAGCATCACCATGCCGGTATCGTTGACCGAGTGGTTGACCGCGTCGACGAAGGTCTTCCAGGTCAGCTCGCGATAGATGGCCACGCCCACCACCAGGGCGTAGAGCACGACGATGGCGCCCGCCTCGGTAGCGGTGAAGGCACCGAAGCGGAATCCCGCCAGCAGGAAGACCGGAAACATCAGAGCCCAGAAGCAGTGCCGGGCGCTGGTGCCGAGCTCGCGCAAAGTAGGTTTACGGTCCAGCTCTGGCTGGTAACCATGCTTCCGAGCGAGATAGCCCACGACGAGCATAATCACGGCCGTCATCAGGAGGCCCGGGATCACACCGCCAAGCAAAAGTTTGCCAACCGAGACCTCATTCACGAAGCCGAAGAGCACCAAGCCGATGCTCGGCGGAATGGTGGCCGTGATCACCGAGCTGAAGGCGATGGCGCAGGCCGTGTAGCCTTTAGAGTAGCCCCGCTTGAGCATGGCGGGCCCGAGAAGGCGCGCCTCCATCGCCGCATCGGCGACGGCCGAACCGCAGATGCCCCCCATCAGCATGCTGAGCACCACCGAGACCTGGGCAAGGCCGCCGGCCATCCAGCCGGTGAGCAGCCGGGCGAACTGCAGCAGCCGCTCGGTGATGCCTGTCGTGTTCATCAAGTTGCCGCCGAGAATGAAGAACGGCACGGCAAGCAGGGGGAAGGATTGCGTGACGCCGTACATGCGCTCGATCGCGACACTCGGCGGCATGTAGTCGCCGAAGAGGAAGGCGGGCGCCGAGGCAAGCGCGAGCGCGAACGCCACCGGCAAGTTGATGATGAGAAAGAGCGCGAAGAGGCAGCCGATCAGGGTGAGCATTACATCACCTCGCGCGGCTCGCTGGAGTCGACGACCGGGACCTGCCCCTTGAGACGCGCGACCAGGTGCTCCGCCAGCGTGATCAGCATCAGGCAGAAGCCGACGGGCAGCGCGCCCGTGGCGACGGCCGAGCTGACGCCGGTCATGGGCAACGGGGGCATGCCGGTGAAACTGGCGAACTTGAAACCGTACCAGGCCAGCACCGCCAGGAGAGCAGCGGCCAGCAGAACGTTGAAGGCCTCCAGCACCTGGCGAGCGCGGCGTGGCAGGAGATTGGCGATCATATCGACGCTGAAATGGCCGAGACGCTGCAAGGTCAGATCGGCGGCGAAGACGCAGAGCCAGACGAACGCGGCTTGCGTCACTTCAATCGCCCAGAGCACCGGCATGCCCATGTAACGGGTGCCGGAAGCGACAATAACCAGCCCTACGATGCCGATGAGCAGGGTGCAGGCAAGAGCGCGCTCCACCTGGCGCAGGCGCTCGAGAAACAACACGATCATGAGAGGAACGGCCCCCGAAAAATCCCGCGCGGGATCGCCCGCGCGGGGTCGTTTTTCTGACTTACTGGCCGATCGCCTTGCGGGCGGCGGCGACCATGTTGGTCAGGCCCAACTCGGCATAGACCGGCTGCACGGCGGCGCGGAACGGCGCCGTGTCGATCTTGCTCACTTTGACGCCGCGGCCGCTGATCTCCTTGAAGATCTCATCGGCCTGGTCGACGTTGGACTTGAGCGCCATGGCACCGGCCTTTTTGGCTTCTTCCATCACGACGGCGCGGTCGTTGGCCGGCAGCGACTGCAGCCACTTGTCGCTGACGATCAGCCCGCTCATCAAGTAAATGTGCTCGGTGAGCGTGATGTGGCTGACGACTTCAAACAGCTTGGCGCCGCGGATGGCCGAGGGCTGGGCCTCGGCGCCGTCGATGACGCCGGTCTGGATCGAAGGATAGACTTCAGCCCAGGCCATCGGCGTGGGCACCGCGCCCATGGCGCTGATCGTCTTGATCCACAGCGGCTCGCCGATGGTGCGTACGCGTACGCCCTTGAGGTCCGCCGGCGTGGTCACGGCCTTCTTCGTCAGCATATGCCGGGCGCCCTGGTACCAATTGAAGGACAGCAGGGTCAGGCCCGTCTTCTGCTTGAGCTGCTCGTTCCACCCGGCGAAGGTCGGCGTCTCGACGAACTTGGCCAGCTCGTCGACATTGTTGAAAGCGTAGGGCGCCACCAAGACATTGAACTCGGGCACGAAGGGGCTGATGCGAGAGCCTTCCACGAAGGTCCCGACATTGGCACCCGCCTGGGCCTGATCCATCATGTTCTGGGTGTCGCCGAGCTGCGAGCTCGGAAACACCTGGACCTCGACATTGCCGTTGGTGCGGCGCTCGACATCGCGCTTCATCTGCTGCGCGGCGATGATGAGCGGATCGTTCGGTGCCAGCACCGTACCGAGACGCAGGGTGGATTTGGCGAACGCCTCCGGCACGAAAGCCGCTGAGGTCATAAGCAACGCTCCGCAGAGCACTCCCGTTTTACGCATCATTTCCTCCTTTTAATTGTGTGATTGGTCGGTGGCTGGATTGCGCTACTTCTTCTGTTTCGATCTGTAGGCCTCGAACTCGGCACGGGTCTTCTCGTCGGGCGGGTAGAGACCGAAGATCGTGCGGCCCGCCCGCACCTGCTCCTCGACGAAATTCTCGAACTGGGTCATGGCATAGGCTTCATCGGCAATTTCATTGGCGATGCCCGCCGGAATGACCACCACCCCCTCGGCGTCACCGACGATGATGTCACCGGGATAGACCGCCACGTCGCCGCAGCCGATGGGGACGTTGAGGTCCATGGCGTGATGGCGCGTGAGGTTGGTGGGTGCCGAGGGCTGCACTTGATAAGCCGGGAAATCGAGCTCGGCGAGGTCGGGGGAATCACGGAAGCCGCCATCGGTGACGATACCGGCCGCCCCGCGCTTCATCAGGCGCGTGATCAGGATGGCGCCCGCCGAGGCAGCGCGGGCATCCTTGCGGGAATCGATGACGAAGACATGGCCCGGCGGGCACTCTTCGATCCCTTTGCGCTGCGGATGGCTGCGATCCTCGAACACCTTGATGTGGTCGAGATCCTCGCGCGCCGGGATGTAGCGCAGCGTGTAGGCCTCGCCCACCATACGCGACGCCTTCGGGTTGATCGGACGCACGCCGTAGATCACCTGGTTGCGCAAGCCCTTCTTCATCAGCGCCGTGGAGATGGTGGCGACGCTGACATCCTTCAGGCGTTCACGATTCTGCGGGGTGAGAATGCTCATGGCTTCCCCTTTGATCGCTTGAAGCTGGCCGCGCGGCGCAGCCGCGTCTGGACATAGACGAACTCGCTTTCGGTGCCGGGCTCGTAGCCGCCGCCGGCGATGCTCACGTTCATTGTGCTCGGACTCCTCGCGATTACGTCCTCGCGGATATCGACGCCCAGACCCGGGGAGGTCGGCACGGGCAGGTGGCCGTCCTTCTGCTGTGGGCTGGCAGTGATCACCTCATAGCGGCCGGGCCAGTCATCCTCGATACGCTCCAGCATCAGGCAATTCGGGATGGCGGCCAGCAGGTGCAGCGCGGCGAACTCGGCCACCGGCCCCAGCGAACCGGAATGCGGGGCCATCATGATGTGATGGGCTTCGGCCATAGCGGCGAGCTTCTTCATCTGGCTGATGCCACCCGCCCGACCGGTGTCCGGCTGGATAACGTCGACCAGCTCGCGCTCGATCATCGTGCGCCAGCCCCAGATGGTGGCCGAGCGTTCGCCCGCCGCGATCGGGATCGCCACGTGATCCTGCACGCGCGCCAGCCCCTCGACATTCTCCGGGGCGACCGGGTCCTCGAGGAACAGGAGATGGAACGGCTCCAGGGCGCGGCCGAGCACGATCGCGTCCTTGGGTGTCATCCAGGGCGGGCCGTGCAGATCGACCATGACGTCCATCTCGTCGCCCACCGCCTCGCGGATCGCCTCGACCTTCTGCAGGGGATTCTTGACGCCACCGGTCTTGACCGCGGTGAACCCGCGGCGCTTCAAGTCGAGCGCCGTTTCCGCGTCGCTGGCATGCGAGTAGATGCGGATATGGTCGCGCACCTTGCCGCCGAGCAGGTTCCACACCGGCGTGTTGAGCGCCTTGCCCTTGATGTCCCACAGCGCCATGTCGATGCCGGTCATGGCGCCGGCGCCCACGATCCCGGTCATGCCGTGGCCCATCTGGGCGACCAGCATCTTCTGCCACAGCCGCTCGATATCGGCGGGGTCCTCGCCGATCAGCACGTTGCGCAGGTCGAGCACCGCCGTCTCGATGACACGCGGCCAGCCGCTGCACTCGCCCACACCGGTGATGCCCTGATCCGTATAGATCTTGACGAACAGCCAGTTGCGCGAGCCTTGGTGGCCCTTGGCGTCCGAGGCCCAGGCACGATCGGACGGCTTGCCGGCCTGCATCAGGAACGTACGGATGTCGATGATCTTCATCGTCTCTACTTCTTCGCGCGCGCGACGCGCGGCGGTGGGCCTTCGTTGTCGAGCGCGAAGTACTGCTTGTTCTCCTCGCCCAGCGCCTTGATGCTGCGGAACAGGCCCTGAAGGTGCGCGCGCAGCGCCTCGAGCGCGCCCTTGGGGTCGCGTCGGATCACGGCATCGACGATGGCGCTGTGCTCCTGCAGGACCGAGGACAGCTTGACCTCGCTGCGGATGCTGAGATGCCGCACCCGGTCCATCTGCGACTTGGCGCTCTGGACCAGCGGCCAGACCGTGGCGTGCTCGGCTATTTCGAGCAAGTAGGCATGCATGCGCTCGTCGGCTTCAAAGAACGCGTCGCGCTCGCCCGCCTTCTGGTGCCGTCGCTGGGTATCGAGAATCTGCTGGAGCGCCGCCGCCTGCGGCTTCTCGATGAGCGCGACCGCGCGCTCGATGGCGGTGCACTCGATGGCCTCGCGCACGAACTGGCTGTCATAGACCTCACGCAGCTTGATCGGCGCCACGAAGGTGCCGAACTGCGGATAGATGTCGACCAGACCTTCGTCGGCAAGCTTGATCAGCGCCTCGCGCACAGGCGTGCGGCTGACGCCGAGCTCGGTCGACAGATCCTGCTCGGAGAGAGGTGCCCGCGGCAGCAACCGCGCGTCGATGATCTCGCGACGCAGGAACCCGTGGACCTGCATGGCGATCGTGTGCCGCCGTCCGGCGACGAACCGCCTCTCCTCCAGTACGGGCGGCGTTCGCATGCGCGGTTACTCGACCTTGGCGCCGGAGGCCTTGACCACGTCGGCCCACTTCTTCGTCTCGGCCGCCAGGAACGCGGCGAATTCCTCCGGCGTGTTGCCGACCGGCGTCGCGCCGAGGCCGCGCAGGCGCTCGGCCACGTCGGGCAGGCGCACGATCGTCTGGGTCTCCTGGCTGAGGCGCATGACGATGTCGCGCGGGGTGCCGGCCGGCGCGAAGAAGCCGGTCCACGAGGTCGCCTCGAAGCCCGGCAGCGATTCGCCGATGGCGGGGACGTCCGGCTTGAGGAAGGAGCGCTCCTTGCTGGTGACGCCGATCAGGCGCAGCCGCCCGTCCGCGACGTGCTGCACCACCGACGACAGGTTGTCGAAGGCGAGCTGGACCTCGCCCGAAATGGTGGCGGTCATGACCTCGGCGCTGGATTTGTAGGGCACGTGCGCCATCTGCGTGCCGGTCATCATCTTGAGGAGTTCGGCGGCCATGTGGATCGAGGTGCCGATGCCCGAGGAGGCGTAGCTGTAGCCGTCCGGCTTGCCCTTCAGCGCCGCGACCAGCTCGGTCAGCGTGTTCGCCGGCACCTTGGGGTTGACCACCAGCGCGTTGGGCTGGGTGATCATCAGCGAGATCGGCGCGAAGTCCTTGAGATTGTTGTAGGGGATGCTGGCGTAGAGGTTGGGATTGATGGCGTGGCTGCTCACCGTTCCCATGCCCAGCGTGTAGCCGTCGGCCGGCGCTTTGGCGACCAGGTCCGAGCCGACATTGCCGCCGGCGCCGGCCCGGTTCTCGACGACGAAGCGCTGGCCCAGGCTGTCGCTGAGCTTCTGCGCCAGGATGCGCCCCATCAGGTCGGTCGTGCCGCCGGCAGCGAAGGGGATCACCAGCCGCACCGGCTTGTTGGGGTAGGCCTGCGCCTCGGCCGGCGCAGAAGAAAGAATAGCCACAACGACGGCGGCGATCGCGACAACGAAGCGCTTCATCTTGTTTCCTCCTCGGGCAGGGTTGTTCCCCGACCCATTCTCAGCGTCGTAAAGTACTACCATACTAGTCGACTAGTGAGTCAACAGCCACGTTTGGGGGGCGGAGCGGGCATCCCACCGTCCCTCGGGCCCCGCGCTTGACTTCGCTGCCGCGGCTGGCCAGCCTCCGCGCTTCGACAGCGCACGCCGCAGGGGACGCCCATGAAGATCGACGCTTTCAGCCATATTTTCCCGCGCTCCTATTTCGACAAGATGGTCGAGATCGCGCCCGACAAGGGGGCGATCAAGCGCTGGCTGCATATCCCGGTGCTCTACGACCTCGACGCGCGCCTGAAGATGATGGACGAGTTCGGCAAGGACTATCAGCAGATCCTCACCCTCTCCCTGCCGGCCATCGAGACCGTGGCCAAACCCGACCAGAGCCCGGCCCTCGCCCGCCTCGCCAATGACGGCATGGCGGGAATCGTCAAGCAGCGGCCCGACCGCTTCCCGGCCTTCGTCGCCTCGATCGGCATGAACAATGTCCCGGAGGCGCTCAAGGAGATGAAGCGCGCCATCGAGGACATGGGCGCGTGCGGCATCCAGATCTTCACCAACGTCAACGGCCGTCCGCTCGACGACCCGGAATTCTGGCCGATTTTCGAGAGAATGGCCGAGTACGATCTGCCGATCTGGCTGCACCCCACCCGCGGCGCCGGTTTCGCCGACTACCCGACGGAGACGAAATCGAAATACGAGATCTGGTGGACCTTCGGCTGGCCCTACGAGACCAGTGCCGCCATGGCCCGCATGGTGTTCTCGAAATTCTTCATCAAGCTGCCCAAGCTCAAGATCATCACGCACCATCTCGGCGCCATGGCACCCTACTTCGAAGGCCGTGTCGGCCATGGCTGGGACCAGCTCGGCACGCGAACCGCAGACGAGGATTACGCGCCGCTGCTCAAGGAGCTCGGCCGGCCGATCGACCACTTCAAGAAGTTCTACGGCGACACATCGCTGTCGGGCTCAAAGGCCGGCATCGAATGCGGCCTGAACTTCTTCGGCATCGACGGCGTGGTCTTCGGCGCCGACTGCCCGTTCGATCCCGAAGGCGGACCGCTGTTCATCCGCGAGATCATCCAGGCGATCAACGCCCTCGACATCCCCGAGGCCGACCGCAAAAAGATCTACGAGGACAACATCCGCCGCCTGGTGAAGAACGGCCCGAAAGTGCCGAAGTTCTGATCGCGGCCACCGCCGCCCGCGTCAGGCGGGCGGCATGCCCAGCGTGTTCTTGAAGAAGGCGATGGTGCGCGACCAGGCCAGGTCGGCCGCGGCTTTGTTGTAGCGCACGCCGGCGGTGTCGTTGTTGAAGGCGTGCTCGGCGCCCTCGTAGACGAACAGCTCGTACTGCACGCCCGCCGCCTTGAGGGCGGCCTCATACTCCGGCAGCCCGGCATTGATCCGCGGATCATTGCCGGCATAGTGCAGCTGCAGCTTCGCCTTGATCTTGGGCACGTCGGCCGTCGGCGCGACCAGTCCGTAATAGGGGACCGCCGCCGCGAGGTCCGGCGCGTTGGCCGCCAGCAGGTTGCTCATGCCGCCGCCCCAGCAGAACCCGGTGACGCCGACCGGCCCGGTCGCATCCGGCCGGCTCTTGAGATAGGCGATGGCCGCGGCGGCATTGCGCATCGCGTCCATGCGGTCGGTCTTGCCGATCATCTCGCGCGCCTGATCCTCGTCCTTTGGCGTACCGCCCATCGGCGAGAGCAGGTCGAGACCGAGCGCCGTGAAACCGTCGAGCGCCACCCGCCGTGTGATGTCCTCGATATGCGCGTTGAGGCCGCGGTTCTCGTGGATGACGATAACCCCGGGACGCCGCGCCGGGCCCGCCTTGGGCGTGGCCAGATAGGCTTTAATGTCGCTGGTGGCACCCTTGTAGG
>Ga0196963_10002172_pt1 | contig 12106 bp, 11 predicted proteins | sample S1_5metaG_FD_148600 | JGI IMG/M metagenome (GOLD analysis project Ga0196963, IMG submission 148600) | Soil microbial communities from Anza Borrego desert, Southern California, United States - S1_5 | ecosystem: Environmental > Terrestrial > Soil > Desert | place: USA: California | collected... | reverse complement strand
CCCTGCCGATCGCCTGCATCGCGACCATCCTGGGCATGTTCCAGTCCATGTTTCCGTCCGGCTACAGCGTGATGATCCCCACTGAGACCGGTTCGGACTGATCGGTTGCGATCGATCGCATGATCACTGATGACCTGCTGAGCGATGAAGTCCGGGTCGCGAGACGCGACGGCAAGGCGGACGCAGAAATCATCGACGGCCTGACCAGGCAGGGCTTCTCGGCGGATGCGATCGAGGGCGCGATGGGAACGGCGCGGAAGGCGCCGAATCGCCGCTACGCGTACATCCGCGAGAAATTCCTGGTCCAGCCCGAGATACTGAACCTGAAGACGTACGTCGCGCTGGTGATCTCGATCGTCGGGGTGCCGCTGCTGCTGTACGCGCAGTTCACCTACGAGCCTGATCCGGAGATGCCCTGGCGCGCTGTTCGTACGCGGATCTCGTCAGCATAGACGAGGTTCCGCAGAGACGTGGTTCGAATCTCGAATTCACGCTGAGCAACGGAGAGGTCTGGGTGTACCGCAGCGCGTATCCTGGATATGACGGCTTGGCGGATCTGGTGAGATCGCGGGACTGCGAGGAAATGCTGTTGTTCGCTAGCCCGGAGACCAGTGCGCCGCTGGCCAGATCCATGCCCATCCGGACCATCATGAAGGTGTCCGCACCGGGATTCGTGATCAGATATGAGGATTACCTCGCCTACAAGAGATCCGATATGCTGTTCATCTGGCCGCTGCTCATCCTGTGCCTCTGTGGTTCGATCTACCTCGGCCTCTCCGTCTACGAAACGAGCAGGAGCATGACGAGAATGCGGGCGTGACGGCTCGGTCGGCCCGACCGGCCCGCAGCGATTCGCCGGGCATCGTCCTGGACGTGCGTCAGGGCATGTCTGCGCGCGTCGGTCAGCGCCCCTGAGCGCCTAGCGCTCGATCTCGACATTCTTCATCGTCGCCAGCGCGGTCTGGTCCTCGAGCCCGCCCGTGCGCGTCAGCACGATGCGCTTGAGCGGCGCGCGCTCGATGCCGCGCAGGCTGACCAGCGACGAGCAGCGCGTCAGGTTGAGCTGGGTCAGCGGCGCGCCGGCCAGCGGCGCCAGGTCCGGCTGGACCGTCGCGCAGTACGCCATGTCCAGCTCCTTCAGCGGCATGCCCTGCAGGCCGTTGAGCGACGACAGGTGCTTGCAGCCGGCGATCGACAGCCGCGTCAGCTGCAGGCCCTTCAGCGGCGAGAGGTCGCCCTCGAGGCTCTCGCAGTTGGTCAGGTCGAGCTCGGTCAGCGGCATGCCCTGCAGGCCGTCGAGGCTGACCAGGCTGCGGCAGTCGGTCAGGTAGAGGCGCTTGAGCTGCATGCCCTTGAGCGCGCGCAGATCGCCCGACAGCGCGCGGCAGCCGGTGAGGTTCAGCTCGGTCGGCTTCAACCCCTGGATGCCGTCGAGACCCTCGAGGCTCTCGCAGCCGATCAGGTTGATGCGCGTCAGCGGCATGCCGGACAGCGCGCTGAGATCGCCTTCGAGGCTGCTGCAGCCGCGCAGGTCGATCGACTGCAGCGGCATGCCCTCGATGCCGCGCAGGCTCTCGAGGTTCTCGCAGCCGGCGAGGCTGAGCGTGGTCAGTCGCATGCCGCGCAGCGCGCCGAGGTCGCCGCCGACGCTGCGGCACTCGCTGAGGTCGAGCGTGGTCAGCGGCATGCGCTGCACGCCGTTGATCGAGTCGAGGCTCGCGCAGCCCGACAGCTCGAGGCTGGTGATCGGCATGCCCGACAGCGGCTCGAGATCGCCGTTGAGCGCGGCGCAGTCCTTCAGCGACAGGCGCTGCAGCTTGGCGTGGCCGATGCCGTCGAGGCTCTTGAGGCGGCGACAGCCGGTGAGGTCGAGCGAGCGGAGGTTCGCCGACGGCTTGCCGCCGAGCGGCGCGAGGTCGTCGTCGAGGCGCTCGCAGCCGCTCAGGTCGAGGTGTTCCATCGGCACGGCGAGCAGCGGCGCGAGGTCGCGGGTCTCGCGCGCGACGTTGACGACCTCGATGCCGGTCGCGGTCGCGCGCACGGTCGCCTTCAGGCCCTGCTTATCGAGGTAGAGCTGCCAGGTCGTGGCGGCCGCCTCCTGCGGCGTCGGCAGGCGCGCCAGGCGCTCGGCGGCCTCGCGGTCGGCGGCGGCCCTGCGCTCGCGCTCGGCGAGGTCGCGCGCGGCGGCGGCGTCGCGCTCCTGCGCGGCGGCGGCGTCGCGCTCGCGCGCCGCGGCGGCGTCGCGTTCACGCTCGGCGGCGGCCAGGGCCAACGCGTCCGGCGCGGGCGCGGCGTCCGGCTCGACCGCGGGTGCGGTGACCGGCGCCGGCGTGTCCACGGCCGGCGGCGTGGGCGCGGCGACCGCGACCGCGGGCTGCGCAGCTTGCGCCGGGGGCGTGACCGTCGACGCCGGCTGGGCCGGCTGAGGAGGGGGTGTCGCGGTCGGCGCGGCGACGGCGGCCGGTTGCGGCGCAGGGACGATCGGCGCCGCGGCCGGGCTGCTGGCGACGACCGTCGGCTCGTCGGCCAGGGTCAGGGCCGGCGTCAGCTGCGGCACCACGCGGACGCGCGCGGATGACGCGGGCTCGGCGAGCGCGGCGTCGATGTCGACCTGCTCGTCCGCGTTCACGGCGACGACCGGCACGGCGGTTGGCGGCGTCGGGGCGCTCGCCGGCGACACGGGCGACGGCGCGGGTCGCGACGGCTGGGCGGAGCCGGCACCCGGCGCGGGCGCGGTCGGCGAGCGCGACGGCGGCGCGTCCAGCGCCACCACCGGCGCGACCTCGGTCGTGCGCGCGCGGTCGCCGCCGCCGGTCCATGGCCCGAGCGTCAGGATCAGCGCCGCGGCCAGCGCGCCGCCGGAGAGCGAGATCACCAGCCACGGCATCCACTGGTGGCGCTCGTGGTCGGCGCGGTGCTGGCCGGCCATGGTCGAGCTGACGCGGCGCGTCCAGTCGACCGTGCGCCGCGGCCGCGGCGTGGTGTCGGCGGCGAGGTCGGCGGCGAGCGTCTGCGCGTCCATCGACGCCGGCGCGATCACCTGCGGCTGCGCCGGCGCGCCCATCGGCGCGGCGATCGACGCGGCCATCTGCGGCGACATCGGCACGCCGATCGGCGTGGCGTTGGCCGCGGCGGCGAGGCGCGAGGTCGCGTCGCGCTTCGCCGGCCAGCGCGAGGTCGGGATGATCGCCGCGTGGCGCAGCGGCCGGCCCGCCGCGGCCAGGCGCAGGTCCTCGAGCAGGTCGTCGGGCGTCTGGTAGCGGTCGTGGCGCGCCTTGCTCATCGCCTTGGCGATGATCGCGGCGGCGGCGTCGCTGACCTGCGGGGTGAGCTTGCGCGGATCGGGCGTCGGGTCCTTCTGCACCTGGGCGAGCACGGCGAGCGCGTTCGGGCCGGCGAACGGCGACTGGCCGGTGAGCAGCGCGAACAGCGTCGCGCCCAGCGCGTAGATGTCGCTGCGGCAGTCGATCGCCTCCTCGCCGGCTGCCTGCTCGGGCGACATGTAGGCGGGCGTGCCGACCGGCATGCCGGCGTTGGTCATGCGCTCCGAGTCCTCGCTCGGACGCGCCAGGCCGAGGTCGGCGAGCTTGGCGACGCCGTCCTCGGTGATGAAGATGTTGGCCGGCTTGATGTCGCGGTGGATCAGCCCGGCGCGGGTCAGCGCCGCCAGCCCGCGCACCGCGTCGATCAGCACGCGCAGCGCGCGCGCCTCGGACAGCCGGCCGCCGTCCTGCTGCGCCACCTGGGCGGCGTCGCCGCCGGTGACCAGCTCGAGCGCCATGTACAGGTAGCCCTTGTCCTGGCCGACGTCGTGGCAGGTGATGACGTTCGGATGGTTGATCTGGCCGGCGACGCGCGCCTCGCGGATGAAGCGCTCGCAGAACTCCTTGTTGATGGCGAACTGCGGGTCGATGACCTTGAGCGCGACCTCGCGGTGCATGCGCAGCTGGACGGCCTTGTAGACCGTCGCCATGCCGCCCTGGCCGAGCTTGCCCAGGATCTTGAAGTCGGCGATCGCGGTCGGGTCCTTGGTGTCGGCCAGCAGCGTCTCGACGATGTGCTTGGTCAGGTAGCCTTCCTGGATCAGCAGGTCGACGGCGCTCGCGTCGGGCTGCGAGCGCGACATCGCCTGCTCGGCGAGCTCGGGCGTGATCAGCCCGCGATCGACCATGCTCTTGAGCAGCGCGGTGTCGTGGGTCTCGCCGCGCTTGTCGTCGCCCATGTCCAGCCACCCCCGGGAGTGGGGCGAGCATAGGAATGCGGGCCTGCACGCCAACGCCGCCGATGTCCGTCGCCCGGACGTCGCATGGCGGTGGGAGCCGCTCAGTCGATCGGCAGGACCAGGACGAAGCGCGCGCCGCCGCCGGGCGCGTCGTCGACCGACAGCGTGCCGCCGTGCAGGCCGGCGATGGTGTGCGAGACCGCCAGGCCGAGGCCGGTGCCGTGGTCCTTGGTGGTGTAGAACGGCGTGAAGATGCGCTGCCGCTCCTCCGCCGGCACGCCCGGGCCGTTGTCGTCGACCTGGATGAGCAGCGCCGGGCGGCCGCTGCCGTCCACGCCGCGCGCCAGGCGCAGGGTGACGCGCGCGCCGCCGTCGCCGTGCACGGTGGTCGCGGCGTGGACGGCGTTCTGCACCAGGTTGAGCAGCACCTGCTTGAGCTGCTGGCCGTCGAGCGGCACGCGGCCGCCGTCCCAGCGGTCGTCGATCGCGAGCTGCGCCGCCGGCGCCGCCGCTCCGGCGTGGCCGGTGTCGCCGTCGCCCGCCTGGTGGGCGAGCTCGCTCGCCACCAGGTCGATGCAGGCCTGGGCCAGATCGCGCGGCGCCACCGCCGTCGGCGCGATGCGGCGCGGCTTGGTGAACTCGAGCAGGCCGCTGACCGTGCGGTTGAGCGCGCGCACCCCGTCGACCACCAGGTCGGCGTAGCGCCGGCGCTTGTCGCCCTCGGGCAGGTCGCGCGCCAGCAGGCTGGCGAAGCCCTCGATGCCGTTGAGCGGATTGCGGATCTCGTGGGCGACGCCGGCGGCCATCTCGCCGAGCTGCTGCAGGCGGTCGGCGCGCTCGACGGTCTCGCGCAGGCGGCGGACCTCGGTGACGTCCTCGAAGACCTCGACCGCGCCGATCGCCTGGCCGTCGGGCGCGCGCAGCGCCGAGGCCTTGGCCGACAGGATCCGCCGGCCGCCGGGGCCGCCGATGGCGCGCTCGTAGGCCGCCGACTCGATCTCGCCGACGGCGACGCGCAGCAGCGGGCTGTCCGGGAACGCCTCGGCGTAGCTCGCGCCGATCGGATCGAGGATGACCGGACGCAGGCAGGCTTCGGCCGCCGCGTTGCAGGTGGTGATGATGCCGGCGCGATCGACCGCGAGCACGCCCGAGGCGACCGCGCCCATCACCAGGTTCGACCAGCCGCTGAGGCGGTCGAGCTCGGCGACCTTGTCCGACAGCGCGCGGTTGGTGGCGACCAGCTCCTGCTGCTTCTGGCCCAGGATCTGGTCCATGCGCTCGAGCCGCGCGCCGAGCGCCGCGGTGGTCTCGTCGAACAGCTTGAGCGCGGCCGCGAGGTCGGGCTTGGATTCGCTGGCGCCCACGGCGATCACCGCCGCTGGTCGAGGAAGCGCGGCCCGCCCGCGTCGGCGCCGGCGTCGCCGTCGGCTCCGGCCCCGGTCCGCGCGTAGGCGCGGGCGCCGGCGTGGTCGACCGGGGGCTGGGCGGCGTGGCGCGCGTGCAGCGCGATGAGCGCGGCGGCGGCCTGGCGATGCAGCTCGGCGAGCGCCTGGGCGGCGCCCTTCAGCTCCTCGAGGCAGCTCTCGTCGACGTCGATCAGGCGGTCGGGCGCGGGCATCGCGGCGACCGCGCCGTCGATGCGGGCGGCCAGCTCGTCGACGCGATCGAGGTCGGGCGCGGCGGCGAGCAGCAGGTCGCGCTGCTCCTGGTAGAGCGCCGCGAGCGCGCGCAGGCCCGCCAGCGCGTCGCGGCCGGTGGTCGCGGTCATGGCGCGGCGCCGCCGTCGCCGTCGAGGTCGATGATCAGCGTCGGCGCGGTGCGCGCGAGCTCGCTCGACGGGAAGCGGGCGGCGAGGTCCTTGGCCGCGGCGCGCGCGGCCGCGGTCTTGGCGGCGCGCTCGTCCGCCGGCGTGCGCCGCGCGTCCTCGGCGAGGAACCACAGGCGCAGGTAGTACAGGCGCGGCAGCTCGGATTCGGGCAGGCCGGGGACGTCGACCGCGTCGAGCGCGCGCACGCCCTGGACGAGGTCGTCGCGCGTGCCCTCGGCCGAGGCGGTCAGGTCCTTGTAGCACTCCGCGATCGCCAGCTGGTTGACCGAGGCCACCGGCGTGCGCGCGCGCTCCTGGCCCTGCGGGTCGGCGGCGTCGAGCGCGTCGGGGGCGGCGCGCACGCCGTGCGCGGCGCGGTCCTGCAGCGCGCGGCGGAAATCGGCCCAGGCGGTGTCGCGGCGTCGGCGCGGCTCCTCGAGCGCCGGGCCGCGCGCGGCGACGGCGCGCGGGCGCTCGCCGCCGTTGTCGGCGATCAGCGCCATCGCCCGCGAATCGAGCTCGCGGACGCGCTCGGCCAGGCGGCGCTGCAGGCGTTCGTCCTCGTCGGCGCGCGGATCGTCGACGTCGGCGGGCAGCAGCGGGCGCAGGTAGGGGGCCGGGGCGATCGGCGCGGCGCCGACCAGCGGCGGCAGCGCGCCGTCGTCCTCGGCGGCGAAGGTCGCGCCGGCCACGACCAGCAGCAGGACCAGGCGCGTCACTCGAGATCTCCCGCGTAGGCCGCGATCGCCTCGCGCAGCTTGCCCTGGGCGCGGTAGTGGTTGCCCATCAGCTGCGCCGCCAGGTCGCGGTCGCGCGCGCCCAGGCCGCGGTCGGCCATCAGCTCGCGGATGGTGCGCTCGCCCAGCTCGTCCTGGCCGCCGAGGAAGGCGACGCGCGCCAGCCCGAGGCGCGCCGCGGCGGCGAGCTCGGCCGGCGGATCCTCGGCGATCACGCGTTCGTAGCGGTGCACGGCCTCGCCGACCAGGCGTTCGCGCTCGGCGCGGTCGCGCACGGCGGCGCGCCAGTTGGCCTGGGCGATGTGGAAGAGCACGCGCGCGCGCACCGGCCCGGGGTAGGCGGCGATGCGGCCCTCGAGGTCGCCGAGCAGCTGGTCGAGCTGGAGCCGGCCCGGGCGCGGATCGACCACCGCGTCGGTCTGGAGCAGGTCCCACAGCGCGGCGATCGAGTCGTCCTCGCGCTCGATCTCGGAGTAGCAGCGGGCGATGTTGACCAGCACCTCGGCCTCGACCGGCGAGTCGGGGAACTCCTGCTGCGCGCGCAGGAACGCGAACAGCGCGGGCACGTGGCGCGGCGGGCTCTCGGCGAGGCGGCACTGGCCGATGCGGAAGGCGGCGGTGGCGTAGACCGACTCGTCGGCGGTGGCGTCGGCGCGGCGCCGGCGCCAGCGCGCGAGCAGCTCCTCGTAGGCCGGCGCGGCCTTGGCGTGGCGGTCGAGCGCGACGTCGCATTCGGCGATCCAGAAGGACACCTGGTCGTCGACGGTCGCCGCCGAGGCGGCGAAGCGCTCGAGGTGCACCGCGGCCTCGCGCGGCCGGCCCGCGTCGAGCAGCAGCTCGCCCAGCAGCAGGCGCCCGCGCGCGATCTCGGTCGTCCAGCGCGGCTGGTCGGCGCAGCGCTCGAGCAGCTGGTGCAGGGTGTCGATGGCGTCGTCGAGCGACGAGAGATCGTCGGTCGCGCGCGCGAGCGCCAGCGACTGCTCGGCGCAGGCGAGGTGGACGGTGGCGAGCGCGGGGTCGTCGTTGCGCGCGCGGCCGAGCCAGTCGACGTAGACCGCCTTGGCGTCCTGGTGGCGCTCGAGCGCGGCCATCTGCTCGGCGACGCCGGACAGCGCCTTCATCACCCAGGCGTTGATGCGCGGGTCCTTCGATCCGATGTGGCGCTCGACCAGGCTGTGCCAGGTGCGGATCGCGGCGAAGCGCCGGCTGGCGCGCGCGTCGTGCTCGCCGATGCGGAACTGCGCCTCGACGGCGATCGCCCCGTCGCTCTGGGCCGCGGCGCTCAGCGCGTGGTAGGCGAGCTTCTCGAGGCGCGGGGTCTCCGGCCGCTCGAGGCCCGGATCGAGGACCACGATCTTGGCCGCGGCGCCCTCGCCTTCCTGGCGCCAGTACAGGCCGGCCTGGCCGAGCAGGCGGTCGAGCGCGTCCTGCCACGGCAGGTCGACCACGCGCAGCGAGGCCAGGCCGTGCGTGCCCATCAGGCGCGAGTCGTCGAGCGGCATGCCGACCAGCTGCGCGAGATCGCGGTAGATGCGCTCGAGGCGCTCCTGGCGGACGTCGGCGGTGATCAGCGCGCCGCCGTCGGCGAGCGGCTGGGCGGTGAGCGCGAACAGCGCCGAGGCGCGCGCCTCGCCGGCGGCCGGGGCGTCGCCGTGATCGGCGAGCGCGGCATGGTCGCTGGCGCCGTCGTCGTCGCGGCCATGGCCGGCGTGCGCCGGATCGGCGGCGAGGGCGGCGCGCACGCGCGCCACCGCGCGCTTGAGCGCGTCGAGGTCGTCGCCGAGCCGCGCGCGCTCGGCCTGGTGCAGGTCGCGCGCGCGCGGCGCGTCGCCCGCCGGCGCCAGCATCAGCGGCTTGGACTCGGGCGGCAGCGCGGGCTGCGGCGCGAGGTCCTCGGCGCCGAGGGCGAGCGCGGCGAGCAGGGGGACGAGCGCGCGGATCACGGGTGGTGTCCGGCGGGGCTCGAGGAATGCGCAGGGGCATGCGCAGGCGCGTGCGCGTCGACCGCGACCGGGCCGTGCGCCGCCGCGGGCTGGCTCAGGCGCTGGCCGTGCAGGCGACCGAGCAGCAGCTGCGCGCGGGCGAACGCCTCGCCGGCCATCGCCAGCTCGTGCTCGCCGCGGTCGCGGCCGCCGGCGTCGCGCGCGGCGCGGAACTCCTGCTCGTTGGCGAGCAGCACGTAGCAGCGGCGCAGCGCCTGGTCGATGTCGCCGAGATCGCACAGGCTCTCGGCGAACTCGAGGTGCACCGCCGGATCGCTGGGCAGGCGCGGCGAGCGCTCGAACACCGCCGCGTAGCGCTCGGCGGCCTGGCGATGCGCGCCGCGGGCGCGGAAGTGGCGGGCGATGACCAGGTCGACCTCGTCCTCGCGGCTGGGCGTCACCGCCTTGAGCCGGTCGAGCAGCGCGACGCCGCGCACCGCCTCGACGTCGTCGCCGCCGAGCAGGGTCATGCCGGCCTTGAGCTCGACCGCGAAGTCCTCGGGATGCGTGGCTTCGGGTTTGACGTGCGCGGCGCGCAGCTCGGCGCCGAGCTTGCCGATGGTCATGGCCATGCCGGCGGTGGTCGCGGCGCAGACCGCGAGCAGCACCACGGCGGCGCCGAGCAGCCAGCGCGTCGCGCGCAGCTCGCGCGGCATCATCACCGGGGGCAGCGACTGGACGACGGCGCGGCGCACGTCGGTGAGCGAGGTCGTGCCGATCGACGGCATCGCTCCGCCCGCCGCCGCTGGCGCCGGCATGTCCATGACGGTGCTGGCGTTGGCCGCGACCGAGCGCGCGAACGAGCTGGTCGCGCTGCGCGCGGCCGCGGAGGCCAGCTTCGAGGTCGCCGCCGACAGCTGCTTCACCAGCGAGTCGATGTCGTCCTGCGAGATCATGGTCTCGGCTTCGCCGCCGCCCGCGTCGCCGTGCTTGGCGATCAGCGCGTCGATGTCCTCCTGCGACAGGCCGAGGTGGGCCGAGGCGCCGCGCTTGATCTGCTTGGTCGTGTGCACCTGGGACATCGGCATGCCCTGGAGCACGGCTTCGAGCGGATCGCTGGCGCCGGCGTCGGACGGCAGCAGCGGATGCGCGTCCGAGTCCTCGCGCGATGCGCTCGTCCCGGCGGACGGCTTGGAGCCGTCCTCGCGACCGGTCAGCGCGCCGCCGCCGGTCTTCTGCGCGTCGTGGGCGGTCGCCGACACCGAGCCGACCGGCTTCATGCCGGTGCGCGAGCCGAGCTGGGCGAGGATGGCGTCGATGTCGGAGAGCTGCTGGCCGTCGCTCGCCACCGGACGCTTGATCGGCGCCGTCGCGGCGGACGCCGCCGGGGACGGCCCGGTGGTCGGTTCGTTCGCCGCGGCCTTGGCGGCGAGATCCTCGACGTGCGCGATCGACGGCGACGACGTGGCCTGCAGCGGGGTCGTGGGGACGCCCGCCTTCGGCTTGCCGAGGTTGTCCTTGAGCTGCGCGAGCAGCGCGTCGACCTCGTTGTTGCTCACCACCTGGGGCGGCGTCTCGGGCGCCTTCGGGGGCGGGCCCTTGAGCTGGTTGAGGAGCGCGTCGATGTCATCGCTTCCGGCCATGGCATCAGTTCCAGAGCATCTCGCGTTCACTCGAACTGACGCCGTCCCGGCGCACGACCTGGTCGGCGCTGGCGAACCAGCGCACCGGCACCTCGGCGCGGGTCAGCTGCGCGCGCAGCTCGGCGCCGCCGGCGACCAGCGCGCGATCGGGATGGGCGCGCAACCAGGCGTGCACCCAGGTGCCGAGGGTGATCACGGCCGAGAGGTCGATGATCTCGCCATCGGGCAGATCCTGGGGCCAGAGCAGCTCGCCGGTCCATGTGGCTGCGCAGCCCGGGCGTGCCGGAACCAGAGGTTCATGATCGGCACGGCCGGGCTGCTTGCTGTTGGCGCGGGGGACTCCGTCCCCCGCGCCCCCTTCGCCGTGCGATCCGAATCTTCCGGCGGAACCACGCTTCCCGTGCTCAGTGCTATCCATGGCGGCGTTCCTCATGCATGGCTGCACTCGACGAGCGCCCCGTCGGCGCGCCAGAAACAGCGTTCGCTGTGGTCCTCGATCAGCCGTCGGCGTTCGTCCTGCGCCGGCCAGTCGACCGTCGCCTCCAGCCAGGCGAGCCAGCCGGTGGGGGTGTCGTTCACCACCAGGCGGCCGCAGGGCGCGGCCTGCATGAGCTCGGCCACGATCTGGCGCAGCGCCGGGGTCGGGGCGGCGGCGGCGAGGGAAGGATACACCGCGCGGGCCTGGACCGCGTCCGTCCAGGTGCCGGCGACGGCGGTCAGCGGCTCGATGCCCAGACCGACCGCCGTGGGTCGGACGAGGCGCGGGGACGGCCCCGGATCGACCACCTGCGGCATCTGCGTCCGGCGCGCCTGGAGGCGCTCGACGGCGCGTCGCAGGTCCTTGATGGATACGGGTTTGGTGAAGAAATCGACACAGCCGAGACGGAGCGCCTGGACGGCGTCGTCGTAGGTCGCGTAGCCGCTCATCATGACGAACGGCAGCTCGAGCTCGCACGCCAGATCCAAGCCGCTGCCATCAGGCAGCTTGAGATCGCAGACCAGGGCCTCGGGCCGGTGCTTGCCGGCGCTGCCGCGGGCCTCGATCAGGGACGCCGCGCCGACCACGTCGTTGCCGCCGTGGGCCAGGCCACGGGTCAGCGCGCTGCGGATCGCGGCTTCATCTTCGACAACCAGCAGGCGCATGCGGGCACCTACGCTCGGGGTGTGCCAACGGGCCGGCCATGGCTGCCCGCTGGTCCACGGACGCGGGCGTCAGTCCTCGCCGAACTCGCGCAGCCAGAAGCGCACTTCCGCATCGTCCGGCGCATCCGGCTTGGCTGGATCGTCGACGGTGCCCGGGTCGAGCCCGGCGAGGAACTCGCGCGCCGACATCAGCCTGGCGCCGAGCGTGCGGGCGCGGGCGCGCAGCTCGCGGTCGTCGCTGACCACGGTCGCGCCGCTCGCTGGATGGGCGCGCAGCCAGGCGACGATCCGGTCGTCGGCCTCGCCGGTGCCCGAGTAGTCGAGGCGCAGCGTGCCGCGCACCGCGCTGCGCGCCTCGCCGCCTGGGCCGCCGTCGTAGAACAGCCAGCAGTCGCGGCGCTTGGCCAGCCGTCGTTCCAGCGCGCGGCGCGCGGCCTCGGGCGTGCCGAGCAGGCGGCGCAGGTCGGGGTCCTGGTGCAGCAGGTTGTGCGCGTCGATCAGCACCGCGCCCTTCATCGTGGGTTCACGGCGCCGCCGGCGGCTCGCTGGTCAGGTCGAGGAACGCGGCTTCGAGGTCGCGCGAGCCGCGCAGCTCGGCGACCGTGCCCTGGGCGAGGGCGCGGCCGCGGTCC
>Ga0196963_10002171_pt1 | contig 12118 bp, 27 predicted proteins | sample S1_5metaG_FD_148600 | JGI IMG/M metagenome (GOLD analysis project Ga0196963, IMG submission 148600) | Soil microbial communities from Anza Borrego desert, Southern California, United States - S1_5 | ecosystem: Environmental > Terrestrial > Soil > Desert | place: USA: California | collected... | reverse complement strand
CATTTGCATTTAAACCGCCACGTCTTACCAATTCATCGAACAGAGTTGCCTTAAAAGATTGTTCGTCGGTTGGATGTTGCTCCAACAACCAACCACACTTCGGGACCATCTGTTCAAGGTCGATTTTGTCATATAGCCCTAAATCATAAGCCCGCTGTCGCGTATAGCGTGGAAAATATTCCACCCATGTAATTGCGTGCGGCAATCGTGAAAGCGTCCGCATTCCTTCGACTATTCGAGGAATATGCTTGTTCCCTTTGTTGAAACAGCCGAAAGACAAGTCGGCAAGAAACTCCGACATCTTTTCGTCGAGAACGAAGCGCCGAGCGCGGATCAGACGATCGCGATACGCGGACGGAATATGTCCGTCACGTTTGAAGGTCTCGCGTAAAACCATGTCGATCAGCGTCGGCGCTTTGGTCATTTCTTCAACACCATGATGGCAGGGTTAAGAACACCACCACTTTCGTTGGCCTCCTCTCCTTCATCACCAACCTGTGTTTTTAGATTGTGCCAGCGACGTAACCCTTCGCCGTGTATCCACAACTCAGATAACATCGCAACAGCGCAACCATACATGAATCCGGTGATTCCTTCGTCATCGGCCTCATGGCTGGTGTCATCTAAAACATCCTCCAACTTTTTACCTTTCGCCAATTCACGTTCAGTGAAATTGGCGAACCGTGCAGCATACCGGTACACGGCAAAGCCATACGGGTCTTTGTTATTCAAAAGACCTTCTTTCCAGACTTCGGGGTTCTTCAGTGAAAATTCTGGAAGATTGGTCATCAGTCGATCCTCGCAACTTCGAAAGACCGATCAGGTTGGATGATCGCCACCCAATCCATCTCATGAACGATGATCAGTTCCTTCCTGAGTTTGGCAACGGCAACAGGCCGCAGCGGCGGATCACCGGGATAGACGATCCGGTTTTGGGAATTGATTTCAAATCCCTTCAACGGACGCCACCCACCGCCATGACTATAGTTGGAGTCAATCTGTTCCTTGGCCGGTCGTGGATCGTTCGGGTCCAGGAATTCCGGTAGAAGTCCTAGATCAACCTTCGGATCAAGCTTCATGAATTCGATCATGTCGTCTCCCTTATCCATGTCCCACTGAATGCACCTCGATCGACGATCGAGACTTCTTCGATGAAGGCGTTCTTGACGTCATACTTATGGAATTTTATTTCGTCTCCTTCCTTGTAGACGCGGGCTTCGCGTCGGTTGTTTCTGTTTGTCGCATCGGCAACGATTGAACCGATCGAGACTTCAGAATGGACTCCATCACGAAGAGCCTTGATCGTCTCAGGGTCTTTCACTTCCCCGTAGACATATAACCCATCGCTAGGGATTGATTTGAAGTCCGTCCATTCCCCAATCACGGATCGCTTCTCATGACCGATCAACATCGGAAGGGAATATCCCTTCACGTGATCGAGCCACCATCGGATCGAATCCTCCGTATAGCGTTCAGCGTAACTGCTGTATTCGTTATACGGCAGCGCCCTTGCCACCACTTTCATTTTCCACGACCCCATAAACCGGCAAGACTTTTCGCCGCTTGCCTTTCGACGCCAGTTCTTTGGCTTCCTCTTCACTCTCGGTTTCCAGGAGCATGGTCCACTCGCCAGCTTCCAGGGATTCCCAAACGCGAAACTTGCCGATGTTACTCACCCCCTTTCACGGCACGGAGAAACCGATCACGATCGAAACGTGGATTGGTCGACCGCAGTGCGTTGGCAAAGTGTTCGGCTACCAATCCACTATAGGCATCGGGCAGAGTAGAGATGATCGCAGCGATTGCCGCGAAATGCCGATGCTCCAATCGCGCGGTCTCGGCCGACCGGCGATCCTTGTGGTAGGCAATCTTGGTAGAAAGCATAACGTCCCCTTTCCTTTCTTACTTATTTAAGATAGCACACCATCCCGTCAAGCGGAATGTTTTCCTACGACTTCGAAGAGTTTGAACACACTCGCGAGAGCCTCCTGTAAGTTTTTACCTTTCTCGGCCTGTCGAAATCCATGCTCTACGGCCATGAGAATGACGTTCATCTGTTGGTGACTGATTTTAATCCGTTCCATGTTTCCTACACTCCCGACATCTCGTTGATGTCATCCGCGATAGCGTCCCAATCGACCTTGTCATAGGACCGCTTATCTTTGAAGTCTGGAGTGCCGTTAGGCAGCAACTCCTCGACTCGCTCGCGTGCCGCCTTCGCGTCGAGTTTCGTTTTCGACATCACCGATCGATAGAGACCTTCATCGTTGCCGAGCCACAGCGCGACGTTCCAGGTCTCCCAATTCTTCCAACCGTTGTACGACATCATCACCTCTTTGTTAGACTGCCAGTTGACACGAGACCGATGAACTTTCCATCCAACGTCTCAACGAAACAATGTCCCATTGTATTTGGAGAAGGGCACCCATGAGGGGTACATACCCTCACAACGGTGCCATCATCCGGGGTGTTTGATCGTCGATCAAAACGATCAAACCCATTCGCCTTGAAGACATACACACCACCCTTACGAACCTTCATTTCCACATCCCTCAGAAAGAGTAATCGTGATAGTGATCGGCCACGCCTAACCAAACGACAAGCCCGTTGAGGAAGGAACTTCCTTTCTCGACATACTTGCCATTCTTGCGCAGCGTGAACTCCCGCTCTTCGCCTTCAAGCTCGCCAAGTTCCCACTCCTGACCGGTATCGGTCATTCCGGTATGCTTGGCCTTGACGCGATGTCGACGGACGAAGACGCTCTTGCCTTCGACACGCGTGACCTGTGCGGCGACACGATCGGTATACATGATGATCGTCGCAGGCATTCCGACATACGGAGTGCTCTTGTCTTTGGTCTGACGGGCGATTGCATTCTGCAACGACCCCATTCCCCGAACGTTGATCATTTCAAAAACGCTCCAGTGTGATGCGATCAGCCTGTTCGATCTTGTTAGACATTGATTTGGCCTTCATCGCTTGCCATTTGAATTGCTCACGAAACCGATCATCGGTCGCGGCTTTCGCGATATCCGTGTAGGTTTCGGTCGCAGTGAAAAGCGCGTTCAACAAGAACTGACGATCGCTCTCTGTCATTTCTTCTTTCATTTAACGTCACCTCTTCTTCAGGACGTAATCCAGTTCACGAGGAACCGGGACCCCCGCCTTGTCGGCGGCCTTGCTCACCTCCTCGATCGACTTGAACCCACCACGCCACTTCGCACCCTTGACGCCTTCCGGCCGGTAGCTCAGGCGATATGGGTTCACCGAATCGAGATGGACCTTGATCGATGCGATCTTAGCCATCAACCTTGATCCTCCGAACTGGAACCTCGGTTCTCCAACCATTGGGAAACTTGATGATGCCGTATGGATAATAGACGGCCACAAGCTCCCCGACGAAACGCGGATCGCGTTCGTCATAGACAAGCGATCCAATGCGCGGAATTCCGCGACGTTCCCAACTCTGGTCAGCGGTTATGCGTCTCATACGAACTCCCTTATTTTGGTGACACGATTGTTACCTTCCAAGCGTTCGAAGCGCATAGATCAGATACTTCTTTTTTAAGAAGAAACTGACCGGGAGCGTAATCAACGCTGTCAGTGATTTGTTCAACTCGATATCTTTCGTTGAAACCGCGTTGAACTTCATTTGGATTAAGATGTGGAAAGCTTAGTTTAAGTGTTTTGATTTTCATGTCAGCACCATCAGTGTCCACAACAGAGCGACCATGATCCAGGTTCGAGTCATGACGTCACCAAAGCGACGATGATCCACGCCGCTCCGAACTCGGCCCACAGAGAGCCGACCATCAACCACAGCTTCAGCATGTTCAGTTCCTCACAGGGTGGAAGTTTCCATCGCCATAGGCGTAGGTCTTCGGGAATGCCTTGACAGTCTCGATCGCATTGTCGAACGGAAGATCGATCTTGATCGTCGGCACCAGAGTGTTGCGGATTACGTGTCCTAGCCAGCGATGATTGCCGTCGACCACGTAAGGCTCACGTGACGCCAGCACCGGCTTGCGCAGAACTTCATCCGGCATGTTGATCGAACGATCGAAACTTATCCTCTGATGCACATGCATCTTCCAAGGATCGAACTCCAACCGCTCAACTCGGACCCCGCGCGATGCGAGAAAATCCAAAAGCTCCGGATAATCCGCTTCATCTACCTGCGGCATCACATCGCGCGGAATGTAGAAGGGCAGGAATTCCCCGCCCTTGTAGAACCGGCCGATGAACCGCTCGCCACCGGCCGGGGCATGTTCAAGGTGCATCATCAATCAACCACCCTATAGTAATAGTGCCACGCTCCTCTGACTTGACGACGCCAACAACGGGAATTTGCAAACCCGCCATTGGCGTACCAATCTCGTTTAGAGATTCGAACAGAACCTAGCGTTCCAGATCGCATATCACCCCTCATAACAATTCATGACGTTGCTTGCCTTCGTCCAGAACCGCTCGCCATCGGCCGTCTCGACCTGGACCGCGAAACCATAACGACCGCGAACCTGCGTCATGGCTCGTGAGGTTTCCGATCCATATCGAAAGGCGTTGACGTACTTGTCTGGAATGTGCCGAACAACACGACCGACCTTGTCGTGTCGCTTACCGTTCAGAACCTTCACCATTTGTCCAACGGCAGGTTTCTCTTTACTGACTTCGTTGAACAATGATTGCAAGATATCGCGATTGAACATCACTTCTTCTCCACTGTGATCAGACCGGCATCGATCAACCGCTTCGCCTGCCGACCGAAATATCCCTGCAACTGCCAAGCAAGACCGGTATCGACCAGATGTTGCCAAGCCTTCAGGACAGTTTCTTCATCGGCTTCCTGTTCGCCTTCCGCGATCATCACCGCTTCAAAAGTAGTCATTTTGATTTCCCCATCTTGTTGCACGCTGTTGCGCCGGATCAACCGGCGCAAGGACTTGCAACAACTCAAGTGCGAAAGAGCCAGACCAGATTGGTCACAAATCCAGACACGAGAGTCGGGACCGGGTTATCCGGGAACACAAACACAGTGGCAGAAGAAACAACGAAGCCGACCACAACGATCAGCTTCGCCTTCTGCCGCTCACGCGCATGCCGTGGTTTTTGAATGATGATCATCATTCCTCTCCGACAAACATCGCGACCGCTCCGACGATCAGCAAAACACCGCCCATCGTCGCGTACAGGCCGTGGCCTTCAACGAAGACCGCACCAAAGTAGAGAAGGTGCGCGACGTTGTGTCCAACATGGACCTTCGGCCGCGCCTTCTCGATCAGCTTGTGAAGCACGAACCACCTCCTTTCTAATCATTGTCGAGAATGACATTTATTTCCTCAGTTCCACCGGCTTCAGGATTCTCGGACAACTTGGCGAAGGCAGCGGCCATCGTTTTGGCCAGTTCCTTACGCGGCTGTCCGTTCGCGTCCGCCAGTTCCAGCATCGAGTTGAAACCGGCGATCATATAGCAGCCGGGACAAAGAACCCCGTCAGCATTCTTTCCAGCCTTCATCGCATTGAACCGCATCATGCTATCGATGAAAGCGGCAACAGCCGCACCCGCCTCTTTTCGTTTACCGTCAGCGATGTGAACCAGATTGCAGTCGCCACCGTAAACGCGTCCGTCCGTCCCGTTTCGGGTCAGCATTACTTCTTCCTCCCGTAGTAAAGTTCAGCCAGTAACTTGTCGCGGGTCTCGACCGGCTCCAGCGCCAGCTTGATCAGTACGGTGCGAAAACCCTCGCCCCAAATCTTGCTGGCCACTTCGTGATCGAAGATCAGCGTATCGGCAGAGGGAACTTCCTCGATCAACTGGAAGTCATATTCCATGTCGGGCATCCCCTCGACCTTTCGAACGCGTCGTTCAGGCTTCACATAAACGATGTGATGCGCAACGATCACGTCAGTCACGCCGAACGCTTCGCGGATGATTGCCTTGAACAGATCAGCGCTCTCGGCGTTCCGATCGTTCTCATAAGCACCCTCGATCTTCGTCCCGACCGGCGTGAAATCCTTCTCAGTCAACGACCCCATGTTCAAACTCCTATCGGCTTTGCCACACGAACATATGGCTCTTCGGCCCAACACCAGATTAAGAAGCGCATCAACCAGTTGGATGACTTCACTTCCTTGCGAGCTTCGTTGATGCCGTGCATCAGTGCGTCTTTCGCAGTCATCAGAACACTCCCGCAACGACCGCAACGACGAAGGCGTAAGCCGCAACGAATGCGGCGTAGTAGACCGTCATCATTTTCGATTGCTCCCAAAGTTGCACGGTAGAGCGTCCGCGGCGCGGGCGCTCCGTCTTGCAACTCACACAAAGATGATCATCAGCGTCAGGCCGACGATCAGAGATGCGAGTGCGATCCAACCGAAAGTGTCACTCGGCTCAGACTCGAACTCTTCTATCGCGTAGAAAACTTCCCATCCCATGGCTAATCCATCCGACTGTTGGAGTAAGCATCGATGCCGTACTTGCGCAGCACCGCTGCATATGCCGCGGCGAACGCTTCCTTGCGCTGCATCGACTGTCCGAACTCTCGGACCCAAACCATCAGACCAGACGGATAGTCTTTGGAGGCGATTTTATTTTTCTTCGCCCATCGTCCCCAAGGCGTGTTGCCTTTGAAGTGGACCCAAGCGAAACCGCAGACACCATCCGCAACAAACCAATGCTCCTTTTTCCGGTCGACATCATTGCCAAGCGGCGTTGATGGAGAACCAACAACCATCGGAACCGGCGAAGCACCGTTCCCGGCCTTCATCCCGGCCTCGTAAGCTTCACGATGGATCGCTTCGAAGTTCATGATTTAGAAGCCTCCGTACATGGTTCACAGGCAAGACCACCTCCCCAATGTCGACCAGGGATGTCTGTCTTTCGATTATCCCAGCAAGGGTTGAGAACATCACATTTACAAATTCCTCGAACCTCGAACGAATGTTTCCGTCCGTTCGGATATTCAATTGTGAATGTTTTCATGTGATCCTCATTTAGAACCGTTCATGACCGAACCACCTTTCGTTCCTTCTTTCTCCATAAACCGAACAATTAAGCGGCGAGCGAACCCGCCGCTTCGTTTCTTCGGTTCACCATTCCGCGCGACCGCACCGCCAACCACGAGCCCTTCCGGGCCGTTGGGAACCAATCACGTTTCCTGGTTTCCTTCTTTCCGGTCACCCGCTCGCCAGCTTCCGCCTGCGTGTCCCGGTTGTTTGCTTACTGTCTCGCGGTTTGCTAGGCCGCTCGCTTCAGCTTCCCGCCAGAAACCGGCCGGTGACCATCAAGTGCGAGCCGATGTTTCGGTTCATCGCCCAGGAGAGGATCACCGGCCACCGGCCAGGAGGACCGACCAACCCTTCGGTTGGCTGCTTGGGGGTTCCGCCCGCTTTCTTTTTCTTACAAGGCGAATATACACACGCCAAAAGAAAAAGAAAGTAGGTTTTGCAAATTTTTATTTACTTTATCTAGCAAGGGGTTACGCCGGGATAGGGCTGAGTCTGATTCGTTTCAGCCTTGACCGCAGTTTCTTCAGTTTCGTTTTGGCGAGCTTTTCCTTGCGCTCCCACCGCTTGATGTCATCCGCGAGTTTTGCCGCTCGCAGCACCTTGATATCCGGCTTTGGTTTCGACTCACGCTTCGGAACCCCCGTTGTGTATTTCGGTTTCGCAGGAGCGATCACCTTCCATGCCTGCCGCACGCGACGTTTATTCTTGTCGTATCCATCGATCGACCTTGGTCCTTCGACCGTGTCACAGAATGTCCCTTTGAACGTTGTCATGAAGTGACCTGTCACTCTGACAAGGTATGGGGCACTCACGGTCTTTGTGTCTTCGACAAACTTCCCGAATGTCGGTTCGAAGGTTTTGACTTCCTCGACCTTGCAGCCAAGTCGCCGCAACACCTTCACCGCTTCCGATGTGTATGTTCCGACGATCCGTCTCTTGTACCCGCGCCGACATCGCCTGATCATTTTCTCGATCCTGGAAACAGGAACCCCGGTCAATGCAGCGATGGCGGTTGGACCGCAGTATGGAACGTGCGCGACATCCTTCACTGGAGTGAACAACATATTTTCCCTCTTCGATTAATCACAAGTGCATTATAACAAATCGACTTTTGTGATTTTTCGAATCGGGAGAGATTCACGCGAAGAAACCCGCATAGAATCTACACTTCTGAAAGAAAAAGAAATAACTTGACACGATGAACATTGAACAAGTCGCACGAAAATATGCGAGCGTGATTACAGAAGTCCAATGTTTATGCGGTAAGAATTTTTTCGATTTCGTCCCATCGCCAATTCGCGGGACCACCGGACCATCGCTTTGACTTTGCAACTCCGGAAAGACCGTGCAGCAATAACGTGCGGACAAACGATCCATCCACGAGCCACAGGTTATCGGTCGCAAATTTACGCGAACTCAATTTCCATTGCTGACGGACGGCAACAAAGACGCGACCACCGTTGCGGTGATAGCGTTCGATCCAGGCGACTTGTTCTGGACGAATCACAACGGCATTGGCATCGGTTTGTTTATACTCGATCCACCCATTGCATCCTTTCGGGAAACAGTAGTGCGCGTCAGGGACGCCTAACCCTGTCCCTCCGGTCTCGATCGATTGCCAGAACGCATTGGGAAGACGAGAGAGAAAGAGAGCGCGCAATCCACCATCACGGCGCATCGTCCATCTCACCAATGTACTTGATCCGCTGCACCGATATCATCCGGAAGGAATTCGGTACGGTCCCTTTCAAAGCGAAGATCGATTTCCCGATCCTCACCTTATCCATGATCTGAGGTGACAGTTCATCGAAAACAGAACGATCGATCTTGGCGAAGATTTCTCCGCTGTCGTCACGAATGAACATATTCAGCGCTTGCGTTTGTCCGGTATAGCGTCGACCCTTGCGATTAAGCACGCGCTGCGGTTCGTTTTCATCGATGATGTTTGCGCGCGTGATGACCCCGATCGCGACCGGCATCCCGCGATAGCCCATCTGGATTTCCTCGATCGGCGTCGGCTCAGATTGCACCCCGGCCATATGCAAGCCGTCAGGATAAAGCTCACCGAGACGAGACTTGATCGGCTCCAGGGTATCGATCGACGTCTTCACGTTCTCCAGGCGCTTGCGCAAACGTTCGGGGAGTTTCTTCCCCTCGCGCCGCAGCGTGACGATATCGCGCATCGCCACAGGACCAATGCCGTCGATCACCGACAGAGGACCGACCAACACGCGCTTGCCGTCACTCTCAGTAAGCTCCCATCGGTCGGTCGACACATCCGGATCGACCGGGACATAGTCCACCCCTTCCTTCCGGATTTCCCGAAGGATGGTCATCATCGTGGCCGGGTTCGATTCGGCGTCGAGCGAGGCCGCGGCGAACTCCACCGGATGGTGCGCCTTCAGCCATGCACAGTGATAGGAAACAATTCCGTATGCCACCGCATGCGACCGGTTGAAGGAGTAGGAGCCGTGGGAACAGATGTCGGACCAGACCTTGTCGATCACGTCCAGCGGTATGCCCTTCTGCCGGGCTGCGGCCTTCCAGGGCTCGCCGTAAACGTTCATGGCTTCCGGCCCCATGGACTTCGAAAGCGCCTTCCTGAGCCCCGTTACCTGTTCCCAGGACAGGTCTCCGATGTCGCGACCGATCCGCATCACCTGTTCCTGATAGACCATGGTGCCAAGCGTAGGCTCCAGGATCGGCTCGAACAGGGGATGAGGATAGGCGATCCTCTCCTGCCCGTTCTTCCGGCGTACCCACGCATGCGCCTCGCCGCTGGCCAGCGGTCCAGGGCGGGCAAGCGCGGTCAGTGAAACGATGTCCTCCAGCCTGGAAACCTCGACCAGCTTGGCGAGCGATTGCAGGGCCGATCCGTTGAACTGGAACACGCCTGAGAATCGCTGCTGGTTGAAAATCTCGAAAGCGGCCGGATCATCCAGCGGGATACGGGATAGGAATTCATTCGGATTATCCTTCACCCCGATCAGGCTGAACGTCCGCTCCATCACCGACAATTGCGTCAGTCCAAGCGCATCGATCTTCAGAAGGTTGAAAGCCTCTGCATCGTACTTGTCGCACATGGTGGAATTCGTGCGTGCATCGATCGCGACGAAATTGATCACAGGCTCCTGTGTGATCACGATACCGGCCGCATGCTGCGATGGATTGGTTGGATGATCGACAAGGCGATGGGCGATCGACAGTTCTGGGAATTCGCTCAGCGTCTTGTCGTCGATCTGGATTTCATCTGGAGATTGATCAGCCAATTTCTCGACGCGCCATTTAGGAATGCGATAGACGAATGCCGCCTGATTGAGCGCGGACCTTGGTTGATAGGAGCCGACCGTTCCTAACCGTGCGATGTGTCCTTTTCCATATTTCTTGGTGGCATATTCAAAAACAAGGTGCCGTTCGGTATCAGAGAAATCGATGTCGATGTCCGGAAGATCGGACCTGTTGATGTCGATGAATCTTTCGAATAGCAATCCATAGGGGATTGGATCGACGGCGGTGATGTCAAGTAAGAAACACACCAGCGAACCGCACGAGGAACCGCGTGCAGGACCAACAAGCATCCTTTGTTTAGCCCATTGCACCATGTCCGCAATGACGAAGAAATAATCCTCAAACTTTTTCTCCTCGATCAACGCAAGCTCGCGATCGAGCCGCGCCTTATAGACCGGTTCTTTCAGGTCTACGCTTTTCTTCTTCGCGCCTTCGACGCACATCTGGCGCAATGTCTTGGTGATCTTCGGACGCAGGATATCGGCTTGCCGCATCACCGCAGTGCAGCGCTTGAACGCCGCATCACGGTTCTTGATTGCGCTCTTCAGGTCGGCAGGATCGGCAAACCAGCACGCGTCTTTCCACTCTTCATCCGACAATATCCACTGCGGATAAGTCTGTGTACTCGATCGACGGAGCGCGACACGGTAGAATTCCAAATCGTCCTGTCGCGGGAAGTTGTTGTCACTCGCGGCAATGAACGGGATTTTCCGTTTCTTGATTTCCCGATAGAGCGCGATCGGTGTGCTTGGAGAGAGCGCGACGTAAAAGTCTTTCGGGATTTTCTTCGGGAGTTTTTCGGGAACCAGGAAATTACCGGCGATCTTGATGACGCCTTTCGCCTCGATCGCCTCGTGATAGAGAAGATTCGGTTCCTTCCCAATCCCTTCCTTGGTCGCGTGGTGGACCAATTCGTGCAAAGAAACAAGGTTCTCTGTCGCGAAAAAGGTCCAGTAATCCATCGGCGGTCGCTTCAGCGCCGGGTTATGAGAAACCCCAAGCTCGACGCCATAGATCGGACGCATGCCGTTGGTCTTGGCGAGCTTCGTCCACTTGGCATAACCGAACGTCGACAAGCGATCCGATATCGGCGCGACCTTCCAACCGATGTCCTTCAACCGCGACATGACATCGGGCAAATGCCCGACCGCGGTTCGGAAGCTGTTGCCGGTGCGGATTCTCACGCCAGAACCCCTCGCTTGTACAATTCAACACAGCACCGGACCAAAGCCTGTACGTCGACCTTGGCGCGGTGCGCGTCCTTGAACTTCTCACCGAAGAGCAACTGATGCAGTGCGCTCATTGACAGGCGGAAGCCTTGGAGATGGGTTGTCTGTTCGACCGTACATAACTTCCGCTTCGGCCATTTCAGTTTCTTGTTGAGTCGTTCGGCCTCGATATCGATCATCTCCATGTCGAACGAAAGGTTGTGGCTGATCACACATGGAGACTTTTCCAAGCGTCCGAATATCTCTCCCGCGACTTCATCGAATGTCGGAGCATTCACAAGATCGCGATCATAGGTGATGCCGGTGATCCTGGTGATTTCAGGAGAGACCGCTTCCGGCGAAGGCGGCTTGATCAACGTGTCGAATTCGTCGGTGATCTTTCCTTTCTTCAGGTCAACGAGACAACCATAGAACTCGATCACATGTGGCTGGTTCTCCAGCCGTAGCTTCCGGGAATACAAAAGCCCGGTCGTTTCCGTATCCCAAACAAAGGCTTTCATCGTGCGTTGAACCCTGCCATGAAAGCCGCCCACAATGATCCTAAAGCTCTACGTTCCCTTTCTTCTTTTGGGTTAACTCGATTGGCTTCTGGTTCT
>Ga0196963_10002170_pt1 | contig 12119 bp, 12 predicted proteins | sample S1_5metaG_FD_148600 | JGI IMG/M metagenome (GOLD analysis project Ga0196963, IMG submission 148600) | Soil microbial communities from Anza Borrego desert, Southern California, United States - S1_5 | ecosystem: Environmental > Terrestrial > Soil > Desert | place: USA: California | collected... | reverse complement strand
GCCTTCCCCGTGGGCGGCCGGCGACGCGGCCCGGCTGGCCTCTCAACGCCGCCTGTGCCCGGCGCGCCCCGTCTAGCGCGACCGCGGCCGAGCCGGGTCCTTCCGCCCCGGCCCCTTTCCCCCCCCGCCCGCCCCCTCGCCGACCGGGATCAGGTGCACCGGCTCGGCGTCGGACCAGGCCTGGAGCAGCAGATAGGCCTCTGCGAGCTCGCCCGCGCGGAAGCGGCGCTCCAGCGAGCCCGCCGCCGACTCCGGCGTCGCGTCGGCGGGCACGATCCCTTCGCTGAGAAGCTTGCCGAGGATGCACGAATCGACCGGCAGTGCGTGCCCGCCCAGGGCCAGCAGCGTCACCCGCGCCGAGACGAAGCCCGGGACCCCGTTCAGCGAGGCGAGAAAAGCCTCGGCCTCGCGCTTCCCCAGCGCGGGCAGGTGCTGCAGGCTCACGCTGTGCTGGCGGGCGTACAGGTCGTTGAGCGCCGCCCGCAGGCGCTGGGCGCGCTCCGGCGCCAGCGGGTAGCGCGGGCCGATCACCCGCACCAGCTCGTCCGGCAGGCAGACCCGCAGCTCGTTGAAGTCCACCACGGCCTTCTCGAGCTTGCGGCAGGCCGCCGTCCCGGCGCTGAGCGTGGACTCCCACACCATGAAGGAGCGCACGAACTCGGCGAGCACCGGCTGGTCGGGCTCGATGGCGCAGGGCGCCGGCTCGGGCGTGGCGGCGTGCCCGTAGCGTTCCCGCAGCCGTCGGATGAGCCGTGCAGGGTCCGCCGTCGTCACGAGCCGCGCTCCAGCCCGCCCTCCGCGCCAGCGCCCGGTCCGGGCCCGGGCCCCTCCGGGCCGGCGGGCGTCCCCCCGGGCGGATTGGTAGGCGCGCCGTCCGCCGCAAGCCCGGGGCGGGAGGTCTGGCGGGCCCTGGCCAGGGCGGCGAAGACCTCGGATTCGCGCTTGAGCGACCGGTCGGCCTTGAAGCTCAGCTCGGGCATCTGCTGGAACCCCACCAGGCCCATGAGCTGGCGGCGCAGGTGCCGCGCCGAGTGGGCCAGCCCGTGCACCGTCAGGTCGGTCTTCTCGTCGGGAAGAACCGAGACCATGACTGTGGCCCACTTCAGGTCGGGGGAGAGCCGCACCTCGGTCAGGGTGATGAGCCCGCCGATCCGCGGGTCGTTGAGTCCGCGCGCGATGAGCTCCTGGAGCCCGCGCCGGATCTCCGAGGCCATCTGCTCGCGCCGGTGTCCGTGCGTCACTCGGCAGCCTCCTCGCGCGCGCGGGCCTCGTCGGGCCTCCAGAGCGGCTCCCCCTCGTCGGTGAGCAGGTCGGACGGGAGCTGCGTCCCCGAGAGAATCTCGCGCCGCACCTCTCCCAGCTCCGCGTCGTGCAGCCCGCGCAGCTTGCCCGTGATCCGATCGAGCAGCCCGGCGAGATACCGCGCGTCGCGCGACACCGCCGCCAGGCCCATCCCGGCGACGTCGCGCCGGTCCAGGTACGCCACCTCCGCGACCGAGACCTGGTGCTCGCGGTGGAGGCGGTCCCTCACGGAGCGCACCACGCGGCGCTTGTCCTTGAGCGATCCGGCGCCGGGGATGAGCAGGTCGAACTGGAGGATGGCGATGTGCACGCTCGGTGAGAACGACAGAGGGGCCGGGGACCGGGGGGACGCGCCCCGGGCCTACAGCTTGCGGGCGACCTCCACCTGCTTGTAGCACTCGAGCACGTCGCCCTCCTTGATGTCGTCGTACCCGACGATCTTCATGCCGCACTCGTTGCCCATGCGCACCTCCTTGGCGTCGTCCTTGAAGCGCTTGAGCTGCTCGAGCACGCGCGCGTTCTCGATGACCACCCCGTTGCGCGTGACCCGGATGAAGGCGTTGCGCTCGATGACGCCGTCGGTGACGTAGCACCCCGCGATCGCGCCCACGCGCGACACCTTGAAGACGCGCCGCACCTCCGCGTGCCCCAGGACCTCCTGGCGGAGCTCCGGTTCGAGCAGGCCCTCGGCGGCCTTGCGCACGTCGTCGGTGATCTCGTAGATCACCTGGTAGCTGCGGATCTCGACGTTCTTGTTCTCGGCGAGCGTGCGGGCCTTGCCCGAGGGGATCACGTTGAACCCGATGATGATCGCCTTCGAGGCCGCCGCCAGCAGCACGTCGCTCTCGGTGATCCCGCCGACCGCCGCGTGGATGACGCGGACCTTCACCTCGGCGCCCGAGACCTTCTCGATCTCGCTCTTGATGACGTCCACCGAGCCCTGCACGTCGGCCTTGAGGACGATGAGCATCTCCTTGAGCTCGCCCTCCTTCATCTGGCTGAACAGGCTGTCCAGCGTGACCTTGGGCTGGGCCAACTGGGCCTGGCGCTCGCGCAGGCGCCGCTGCTCCGCCGCCTCGCTGGCCTCCTTGAGCGAGTCGGCCACGAAGAACTTGTCCCCGGCGTCCGGGAGCTCGTCCAGCCCCGAGACCTGCACCGGCATGCCGGGCCCCGCCTCCTTGAGGCGCTGCCCGCGGTCGTCGATGATATCGCGCACCCGCCCGTAGGCGCGCCCCACCACGACGAAGTCCCCCACCTTCAGCCGCCCGTCCTGAACGATGACGTTGGCCACCGGCCCGCGGCCCTCCTCCAGGCGGGCCTCGATGACCGTCCCCCGGGCCGCCCCGGCCGCGTCGGCCTTGAGCTCGAGCATCTGGCCCTGCAGGTCCAGCAGCTCCAGGAGCTCGGGGATGCCGTCGCCCCGGACCGCGCTGGTGCGCACGACCTCGGTGCTCCCGCCCCACTCCACGGGGTTGAGCCCCTGGTCGGCGAGCTGCGAGAGGGTCTGGTTCACCCGCGCCTCGGTGGCGTCCGGGCGGTCGATCTTGTTGAGCGCCACCACGATCGGGACGCCCGCCGCCCGGGCGTGGCTGATCGACTCGATCGTCTGCGGGGCCACGCCCTCGGGCGCCGACACCACCAGCACGACGATGTCCGTGATCGCCGCGCCCCGCGCGCGCATCGAGGTGAACGCCTCGTGCCCCGGCGTATCCAGGAAGACGATGTGCTTGCTCTCGCCCCCGATCTCCAGGGGCACGCGGAAGGCGCTGGTCGCCTGGGTGATCCCGCCGGCCTCGCCCGCGGCCACGTTGGCGTTGCGGATCTTGTCCAGCAGGCTCGTCTTGCCGTGGTCGACGTGCCCGAGGATGGTCACGATGGGGCCGCGGGCCCGCAGGTCCACCGCGTCGCGCTTGGTGAACTTCGAGCTCACCACCTCCTCGGCGGTCTTCTCGGTGGTGATCTCCAGGTCGATGTTGAAGTCCAGCATGATCTCCTGGGCGCGTTCCGCCTCGATGCCCGAGTTGGCCGTCGCCATCACGCCCTGGAGGAACAGCTTCTTGACGATGTCCGAAACCTTGACGCCAGTCGTCGCCGACAGGTCCTTGATCGTGAACGGGGCCACGATCTTGACCTTGCCCCCGACCTGCGCGGGCGTGGCCGCCGGGCCGCCCGCGCCGGGACGGCTCTTCAGGTCGTGCCGGCGCTTCTTTAGGAACCCGCCCGCGCGCTGCAGCCGGGCCTCCCGCTCGAGCAGGTCCTGCTCGGAGAAGATGCCGGTGCCCATCGTGTCCTCGGCCGCCTTGGGCCGGGGGCTCGCCCCGGGCCGGGGTCCGGCCCCCGCGCCGCCGGGCCGGCGCTTGTTCTGGCCGGGGCCGCGCCGCGGGCTGCGCGAGCGATCGTCGTCGTCGCCCGCCCGCACCGGCGCCCCCGCGGGGGGCCCTTCCCCGGGAGCGCGGCGCGGCTTGGGACGGTCCACGAACTCGGGGGCCTCGATGCGGACAACCTTCGGGCCCGCCAGCTTCACGGGCGTCCGGATCTCGAGCTTCCGGCCCGCCGGAGAGACGACGCTCGGCCGCGTCGGCACATTCATGGGCGCGGGCTTGATGGCCGGCCCGCGCCGCACGGGCGCCCCGGTCGGGCCGGCGCCCGGGCCAGCCTCGGGGCCCGCCCCGCCCTCCGGTCCGGTGCGCGGGCGCGCCGTTTCGGCCGCTCTGGCGGCCGCACGCGTCGGCTCGGCCGGTTGGGCCGGCGCTACCCCGTCGTCCCCGTCCGGCTCGGGAGCCGTTTGTCCGTCACTCACCCGCCGGGGCGGTTCCGAGACCGCCGCACCGCCCCCGTCGCGCCGAGCCCGCGGCTCGGCATCCCCGGCCGTGCCATTTTCCGAGGCCGCCCCGCGCGGCGCGATGGGCTCGGTGGTGATGACGCCGCCGCCACCGCTCTCGTCCGCCTCGGGCGGGGCGTCGCGCCGGATCGCGGCCCGCTTGCGCGGCTTGGCCCGGACCCGGTCGATGTCCACGTGCTCGGTGGTCTCGACCGCCGTGGCCGCCGGGGCGGCCTCGCCCACGGGTGCCGCGAACCATTCGCGGATGCTCGCCTCGAGCCCCGGGGAGAGCGTCGCCATGTGGTTCTTGACCTTGTCCGCGGGCACGCCCTCGGCGACGCACTTGTCGATGATCGCCTTGGACTTGATGCCGAGCTCTTTTGCGATGTCATGAATGCGCTTGGCCAATCCGATCTCCAGAACACCCGCCGACTCTGCCCTCACCTGCCAACCAACGCTCCCCGCCCCCTGCCTCGTGCCTCGGACGACCGGCAATCCCTACAAGCCCAGGATGTCCGCGGCACGGGCCTCGTCCGTCGGGCCCGGGGCGGCCGCCTGGGCCGGAGCCTGCCCGAGGATGTCCGCGGCCGCCGCGTCGCTGGCGACATCGACCGGCCCGCCCTCGAGCAGCCGTCGGGCCGCCTCCTGCTCCTCGGCGCGCCGGCGCTCGTTCTCTTCCTTGTCCTTCTGCTGCTGGACCGCGACCTCCTTGGCCCGCGCCGCCGCCACCGCCACGGCCTGCTCGGCCAGCGCCGGGTCGAGTCCCAGCTCGGTGACGAGCACCTCGGCCCCGACCTCCTCGATGTCGAAGACGCTGATCATTCCCAGGGCGGCCAGGCGGTCGACCTGCTCCTCGGTGATCCCCACGCCCTGCAGGGTCTGGGACATGATCTCCAGGCCCTTGTTGAACTCCTCGGGGGTCAGGATGTCGACGTCCCACCCGGTGAGCCGGGCCGCCAGGCGCACGTTCTGCCCGCGCTTGCCGATCGCCAGGCTGAGCTGATCGTCGCGCACCACGACGGTGGCCCGGCCCAGCTCGAAGCAGAGGCTGATCTCCTGCACCTCCGCGGGCTTGAGCGAGTTCTGGATCAGGATCTGGCTCGACTCGTTCCAGCGCACGATGTCGATCTTCTCGCCGTTGAGCTCGTCGACGATGTTCTTGATCCGGCTGCCGCGCACCCCGACGCACGCCCCCACCGCGTCCACCTTGCTGTCGATGGACGCCACCGCGATCTTGGTGCGGTATCCGGCCTCGCGGGCCATCGCCTTGATCTCGATGATCCGCTCGGCCACCTCGGGAACCTCGACCTCGAAGAGCTTCTTGATGAAGTCCGGGTGGCTCCGGGAGAGGACGATCTTCACCTGGTTCCCCGCGTCGCGCACGTCCAGCAGCAGGCACCGCACCCGGTCGCCCGGCTGGAACTGCTCGCCGGGGATCTGCTCGCTCCGGGGCATGAAGGCCTCGGCCCGGTCGATGGTGGCCACCAGGGCCCCGCCCTCGTAGCGCTGCACCGTGCCGGTGACGATCTCGCCGACCCGCTTGGAGAACTCGTCCAGCACGCTCTGGCGCTCCTCGTCGCGGAAGCGCTGGATCATCACCTGCTTGAACGTCTGGGCGGCGATCCGTCCGAAGTCCTGCGGGTTCATCTCCAGGGGCTCGCCGTGCCGGGTGAGCTTGAGCTGCCCGCTCAGCGGGTCCAGGACGCAGGTGAACTCCTCGGTGTCGAGGGTGTTGAAGTACTTGCGGGCCGCCGACACCATGGCCTGCTCGAGGTCGCGGATCAGGAGCGACTTGTCGATCTTGCGGTCCCGCGCGATCGAATCGACGATCCGCATCATCTCTGCTGTGTTCACTGTCGGGCGTCTCCGGGTTGCCGAGTTGTTGGGTTGTCCGAGCTGTCCGAACTTTCCGGGTCTTCACGCCGGGGGCGGCGCGGTCCAAAAACAACGAAGCCGCAAGCGATCCTGGTCACGCTCGCGGCCGAGGGCTCCGCCCGGCCCCGGGCAACCCGCCCGGGCCCACACAAGCTGTGCCCCGCCGCCTAGCCCATCATGCCCTCCCGGGCATGGGCCTGGACGCAGCGGGCGCCGCGCGCGAGGGCCGACCGGCCCATCACGATGGCGTGTGCCTCAGCCAGCATGGTCGAAAGTCGTGAGCATGCTTTGTCCGATCCGAATCCACCGACCAAACCTACGAGTTCTCTTGTGCGGCAATGGTACGGGACCCCCGTACCCCCAGTCAACGGACTCCCGGCGTCCCGGCGGACGCCCCGACGCCGCCCACGCGGGCGACTCCTCCCGGCAAGAATCGGTCGCCCGTCCCTTGCGGACGGGCCCGCGCTCGTCCTCGGCCAGTCCCTCTCGACCCCGCCGTCTCGACGAGCCCCAGGCTTCGCCCAACCCCCAGCACCCGACCAGCAAGGACCCCCGTGGCCGGCCATAACAAGTGGAGCAAGATCAAGCATCGCAAGGCGGTCGTGGACAAGCGCCGCGGCACCGCCTGGTCCAAGTGCTCCAAGGCGATCATGGTCGCCGCGAAGCACGGCGGCGCGGACCCGGAGAGCAACCTCGCCCTCCGCTACGCGATCGACGAGGCGCGGTACGCCAACATGCCCCGCGACACCATCGAGCGGGCCATCAAGAAGGGCGCGGGCGAGCTCGGAGCCGAGGACTGGGAGGCGATCCGCTACGAGGGATTCGGGCCCCACGGCGTCGCCGTGCTCGTCGAGGCGCTCACCAACAACCGGACCCGCACCGCGAACGACGTGCGCAACATCTTCGCGGGCCACGGGGGGAACCTCGGCGCGACCGGGTGCGTTGGCTACCTCTTCGACAGCACGGGCGTGATCGAGGTGGCGGCCGGCCCCGCCGAGGAGGACATCATGCAGGCCGCGATCGACGCCGGCGCCCGGGACGTGGTCCCCGAGGAGGACCGCTGGCGCGTCACCACCGATCCGGCGGACCTGCACGCGGTGAAGTCCGCGTTCGAGCGGGCCGGGTTGACCCTCACGGGGGCCGCCCTCGAGTGGGTTCCGAACACCACGGCACGCCTGGGCGCCGAAGAGGCCGAGGCGGTGGTGGCGCTCCTCGACGAGCTCGAGGAGAACGACGACGTGCAGAAGGTCTGGAGCAACGCGGACCTTCCCGAGGCCTGACCGTCGGGTCCGCCCGCGGGCCGCGCCGCGTACAGTCCGCGCCATGACCTGTATTCCTCTCGCGCCCGCGCTGCGTCTCCTCGTCGCGTCGCTGCTGGCGCTCGCGGTGCCGGCCTTCGGACAGAGCGCCGATCATGACCGGTGGTACGTGCTCCACCTGGCCGGCACCCGCGCCGGCTGGATGCACACGCTCCAGTCCACCGCCAACGGGCGGATCACCACCACGACGCGGACAGAGTTGACCATCCGCCGCGGCGCCGCGGCTCTCTCGGTCGCGGTGCGCAGCGAGTTCGTCGAGACCGCCGACGGCAGGCCCGTGCGCATGCTCAGTTCCCAGTCCATGGGCGCGGCCCCGGTCGTCAGCGAGTGGACCTTCGGGCCCACGGACGTGACCCAGTCGATCAAGCGCGGCCGCAACCGCCCCGTTACCACCGTGCTGTCCCTGCCCGAAGGCCCGCTCATGGCCCCGGCCGCCGCGGCGCGGCACGTGGCCGAGCGGATCGCCGCCGGCGACGGGACGATCGCGGTGCGGACGCTGGATCCCACCATCGGCGCCGAGCCTGTCACCGTGACCCACACGGTGCTGGGCCGCGAGGAAGTCCCGGTGCAGGGCAGGCCCGTCGCCGCGGTGAAGCTCTCCACGGTCGTGAGCGCCGTCCCGGGCGTGACCACGATCTCGCACGTCGATGACCAGGGACTCCCGCTCGTCACCTCGACGAGCCTGGGAGGGCTGCAGGTGACCACCACGCTGGCCGACCAGGCCGTCGCCCGGGCGCCCGCCGACGGGGCCGCCCCCGAGCTGATGCACTCCACCCTGGTGCGGCCCGACCGGCCCATCGAGCGGGCGCGGCAGACGCGCCGGGCCTCCTACCTGCTCTCGGTCCCCGCGGGCCACGAGCTCCCCGAGCTTCCCACGGCGGGCTCCCAGCGCACCCAGCGACTCTCGGCGCAGGCCGCCCGCGTGCGCGTCCTTCCCGCCGAGCCGGTCGTCTCCCCCGAGGCCGATCCCAAGGCACACCTTGCCGCCAACGCCTCGCTCGACTTCGCCGATCCGGCGGTCGCCCGGCTCGTGGCCCGGGCGCTCAAGAACGCTCCCGCCGACCCCGCGGCCCGCGCCGAGGCCCTGCGGGGCTTCGTCAGCGCGCACATCCGGACCAAGGACCTGGGCGTCGGCTTCGCGGGCGCCTCGGAGGTGGCCACGAGCCGGCAGGGAGACTGCACCGAGCACGGAGTGCTCTTGGCGGCCATGCTCCGCGCCGATGGGATCCCCTCGCGCGTCGTCACCGGGCTCATCTACGTGGACCGCCTCGGACCCGACCGCGGCGTCTTCGGCTATCACATGTGGACCCAGGCCCTGCTCGACCTGCCCACGGGACGGTCCTGGGTCGACCTCGACGCCACTCTCCCCCCGGGAGCTCCCTTCGACGCCACCCACATCGCCCTGGGCGTGAGCGACCTGGAGGACGGGAAGATGCCCGCCGACATGGCGGGGCTCGCCTCGCTCCTGGGCCGTCTAAGCATCATCGTCGAGGCGGCGGAGTAGCGCTCGCGCCTCGCGGTAGCGCCGGCGTGCGGGCCGGGGCCAACGGCCCCGCCTCCTGGAGCGCCGCGCGCATCTGGGCCGCCGGGTCGCCCCATGGATCGACCAGCACGCCGCGCCACCCCTCGCGCCGCGCCGCTTCCACGTTCTCCGGCAGGTCGTCGAAATAGATGATGTCACCGGCCTCGCCCCGCCACCCCGCCCCGCGGGCCCGCTGGGCAAACCGCCGATAGGCCTCCGCCTCGGGCTTGCCGGCCCCGAGCAGGAAACTCGCGTGCCGGTGCTTCGGACGCCGGCACGCCGCGAACCGCGCCTGCTCCATCACCGCCCAATGCGCCGCGTTGGTGTTGGAGAGCACCCCGGTCTCGATCCCCCGCCCGTGCAGGTCGTCGATCAGCGCGCCCACGCCCGGGTACTCCTCCAGCAGCCAGGCCTCGTGCACGCGCCGGGCCTCGTCGGCGGTGTATCGCCCGCCCGTGGCCTCCGCGATGGCCCGGAAGTACTCCTCGCAGCTCAGCCCGCCCCGCTCGTAGTCGCGGTGCAGGGCCCGCCGGCGCTCCGCCAGCTCCGGCGCCAGCCCGGGCGCCTCCGGCCCGAACCCCGCCGCCTGCGAGGCCTCGCGCCAGGACCGGCAGATCCGCACGACAACCCCGCCCAGGTCGAATACCACCAGCCAGTTCCGCGCCTCGGTGCCCACGGCGCGATGGTAGCGGAGGCCGGCACACCCGAGGCGGCGCTACCGGTTGGACTGCCAGACCCGGCTCTCCGGCGCCGCCGCGATCTCCTCGATGGTCCGTTCCGTCACCACCGAGCGCGGGTGCGACTCGGTGATGTCGGTCGTGCGATCGGCGCCGGGATCATCGGCCTTGATGAGGAGCCATTGCTCCTTGCCCGGCTCACCGCGGCTGGTGCGCACCAGCGACCAGGCGCCCTCGAGCTTCGATCCCTGCAGCCAGACCTTCACGTGCCCCTTTTCCACGGCGCGCTCCACAGCAATGGGCCGGCCCTTCTCGCTGCTGAGGTTGTGATAGGTGCCCCGGTCCCAGACCATCACGGTGCCCCCGCCGTACTGGCCCTCGGGGATCAGCCCCTCGAAGTCGGCATAGTCCAGCGGATGGTCCTCGGTGCGCACCGCGAGCCGCTTGTGGGCCGGATCGAGAGATGGTCCCTTGGGCACCGCCCAGGACTTGAGCACGCCCCCGGCCTCGAGCCGGAAGTCGTAGTGCAGCCGCGAGGCGTCGTGCTTCTGAACCACGAACCCCGGCAGCCCCGCCAGAGGAACCCCGGTCTGGTCGCCCGCCGGTTCCGGCGTGACACCGAAGTCGCGCTTGCGGTGATACCGCGCCAGCGACCGCTTGACCTTGCTGGGACTGACGGCCCGGCGCTCAGTCGTCCGAGCGCCCGGCGAACTGGCCCTGCCCGTCGCGCTCCTGGACCCGCGCCGAGCGCTCGCCCCCGCGGACGCGGTCGGCGTGCGAGAGGTTCGCCGCGGGGTTGCGGGCGCCCCTCCCGCTCCCGCTCGCCCCGCTTTTTGAGCCGCGCGAGGCGGAGCTCCCGCGCGCCGACGACCCGCGCGACCCGCCACTCCGGCCGACGCCGCCCGAGCGCGACCCGCCGCCGCCCGACCGGGCCGAGCTTCCCGCGCGCGAGCCGGTCCCGCCCCGGCGCGCGGAGGCCGACGAGGACCCGCGCGACGAAGACGATGAGCGCGCCCGCGACCCCGCGGAGCCGGCGGCCCGCCCGCTCCCGGTGCCCCCGCGTGGACCACCCGCCCGGCGCGACGATGCCCGCCGGCGCTTGCCGCCCGCGTCATCGCGCGCGTCGTCCTGCTCGCCGCCCCCACCGCGGCGCTGCTCCTTGGTCCGCCCCTGGTCCTCGCGGTGCTCGTTCACCGTGGCGGCGGCCATGCGCTTGGCCTGCGCCGTCCCCATCCCGCGCTCCTTCCCCGACGACTTGATGTGCTCGTACATCCTCTCGTCCTTGGCGGTCCATCCTGACTGGGGCATGTGGCGACTCCTCGGGAATGGTGATGCGTTCGCCGACCGCGCCGACTCTCCGAGCCGACGCGCCCCGCGCGCGGGCGCGAGCCCCAAATCGTGCAGGAACCGCCGTGCCACCGGTATCGGGATTCGAGTGGAACAACTACGCGGCTGGGGCGGCCAAGCGGCGCGCGTGATCCGGGCCACGCATCGCCGCGACCGGCCCGCCATCACAACGGAGCCAACCTCAAAAAGAAGCCGCGACCGACATCGGCCGCGGCTTCGACACCAGCAAACAAGCGGAGAGAGAGGGATTCGAACCCTCGATACAGGGTGATACCCCGTATAACGGTTTAGCAAACCGTCGCCTTCAGCCGCTCGGCCATCTCTCCGGCGACCCCCAATCGTCGCACCGCCGGCTGCCGAGTCAACCGCGCGCCGCCCGCCGCGCCCGCCACGCTACGCTCGGGCCTCTCAGGAGACGCGCCGATGGCCAAGGGTCAATACCTCTCCAAGCACCAGCAGGGGATCGTCCGCCGGCACTACCAGTTCGCCGACGCGCGCACCGGCGCCCGCCTCCAGGAGATCGTCTCCGATCTCGCTCTCGCCACCGAGGAGAAGACCCGGGATCGCCTCTGGAGGAACGCCGCCGAGTGGCTCGCCAAGGCAGGCGCCCCGCCGGAGCGCACCGCCAAGGTGGTGCAGACGCGCGACGTCGCCGCCCTGGCCACTCTGGTCGGTTCCGTCGTCGGCTCCGGCAAGCCCTGATCCGACTCGCGACCGCTGAAAGGGCGCCGCCCGGATCAGATGCGACCCATCAACACCAGGATGAGCACGATCACCAGGATGAGCCCAAGCACGCCGCCCGGGGCGTAGCCCCAGTTGCGGCTGTACGGGTAGACCGGTATCGATCCGATGAGCAGGACGAGCAGCACGATCAAGAGGATGAGCCCGAGGGACATGTGAGGCTCCTTTCGTCCACTTAGCGTGGGCGAAAGCTCAGCCCCCGCCTACCGGGAGTGTGCCCGCTTCGTGGCTGGGCGGTTTGCTAACGGCCACCACTCCCTCCTGCCCGCTCCGCCCCCCCGCCCATCGGCTCGGCCGCGAGGCTCCGCTCGAAGAACTCCATGATCCGCCCGTACAACCGCTCGGTCACCAGAGGGTCGGGCACCATGTGGGTAAGGCCCGCGAGGGGGAGGAACTCGAAGCGCCGCCCCGCGCGGAACAGCTCGCCGGTCATCTTCAGCGAGTGCATGAAGTACACGTTGTCGTCCGCCGTGCCGTGGATGATCATCAGCGGCACGATGAGCTGCGGGCAGTAG
>Ga0196963_10002169_pt1 | contig 12120 bp, 11 predicted proteins | sample S1_5metaG_FD_148600 | JGI IMG/M metagenome (GOLD analysis project Ga0196963, IMG submission 148600) | Soil microbial communities from Anza Borrego desert, Southern California, United States - S1_5 | ecosystem: Environmental > Terrestrial > Soil > Desert | place: USA: California | collected... | reverse complement strand
AGCGGCTGGAAGTTGACGTCACGCAAGTCAGCACGGTTGAGCAGCGCTCCGCGCAGCTGGGCCCCGCGCAGATCGGCGCCATTCAGCCGGCAGGCGCGTAGATCGGCGCCGTTGAGCTTGGCACCCTGCAGTTTCGCCCCTTCGAGGTCGAGGCCGTAGAACGTCGCGTTCTCCGCCACCAGCGCCGCCAGGTTCGGCTGCGAGGGAAACACCGCATGGCGCAGATCGTAGCCGGTGAGATCGGCCGGCCTGCCGGCCTTGCCGTCGCTTTCCACCCACATCTCGTGCAGGCGCAGCATCTCGTCGAGCGGCACTATCAGGTCCTTGAACGGGCGCCCGGCGGGTTTGTCGCTCAGCACGTGCTTCAGCGACGCGCCAAGAAGGTCCGTGAGCTCCAGCTTCGTGCCGGTGAGGATCGCTCCCTCGAGATCGGCGCCACGCAGATTGGCCGCCGACAGGTCGGCGCCCTCGAAATCAGCCCCGGAGAGCTTCGCGTTCTGCAGGTTGGCGCGCAGCAGCTTGGCGCCGCGCAGGACCGCGTCGGTGAAATCCGTATGCCGGGCGACGGCGTCACTGAAATCCGCATCGGTCAGGTTGGCATTGACCAGACGGGCGCCATCGAGCTCGGCCGGACCGGCCTCGATGGCCACGCCGTAGAGATTGCCCTTGATGTCCTTGGTGGCGATGGCGCCCGAGCGCAGATCGGCCTTGAACAGGTTGGCGCCTGTAAGGTTGGCGCCGCGCAAGGTGGCGCCGCGCAGATTGGCGCCGACCAGCGAGGCCCCCTGCAGGTCCGCTTCGCGCAGATCGGCCCCGAACAGCGTCGAGCGATCGAGCTTGCAGTCATAGAGATGCGCGCGGCGCAGGAGCGCGCCGCTGAGATCGGCCTCGGCCAGGTTGCAGCCGGCCATCGCCCGGTCGGTAAGATCGGTGAAGGCCAGCAATGCCCGCGCCCCGCCGGAACGCCCGGACAGGAACCAGCCGTGCTGCTTGATGATCTTCTGCAGCTCGGTGTGGCTGAGGCGCTGGCGCGGCCGGGTCGTCGTCACCATGCGGAGACCGTCAGCTTGTCAGGCGCAGCGGACCGCGCGGCGTCACGAGCTCGGCGATGAAGTGCGGCCGGTCGGCGCGGTGCAGAGGAATGTCGAGCCCGATCCCACGCCACAGGCCCCCAACGGCCTCGCTGTCCGGATGGCCCGCCTCGAAGCGTGCGAGCGTGCAGCCTGGGGTCGAGGTCTTGGCCGGATGGACCGAGTCGAGCCAGTCGATGAACAGCGGCGCGAAGGCTCCGAAGCCGTTGGGCTTGGGAATCAGGATCTTCCAGCGGATGAAGCCGCCCTCGGGCGTCTTGCGGCCGCCATCCTGGAGATCGGCGGGAATACCGGCGGCAGCGTAGGCCTTCTGTACTGATGCCAGATCGCGGCTCACCGCGACGATGGCGTGAATGCCGGGCTGCTTGAGGTCGCGCAAGGTCGCCCCCGGGGTGCCCTCGAGAGGCTGCGCCGGATCGGGCGCGATGACCTCGAGATAGATCGCCGGCCCCAGCGAGGCGAGCGCGTTGCGCGTGCCCCGACCGGGATGCACGCCGCCCGTGCCCGGGCGCACGCCCGAGAGGCGTTCGAAGGTGGCGACCGCCGCGTCGAGGTCCGAGAAGGCCCACATAAAGTGATCGAGCGAATTGACCATGGCTCCCCGATTGCGTACTTCCTGATGGCTGACTAGAGCGTGGCTGATGATAGCGACTAACCGTGGCCGCCGGCCAGCGTAGACACGGGTTTTCAGGGGGAGCGTATGGTCCCGAACGCCGTCGATTTCGAGCATCTGGACCGCCAGATTCGCCTCCCGCCCTTCCACCAGTGGCTCGGACTGCGTCTCACCGGCCTCGACGAGGACGGCATCGAGATCGCCTTGCCGTGGCGTCCGGAGCTCGTGGTCAACACCGTGCGCGGCTACACCCATGGTGGCATCCTCGCCACGCTCGTCGACATCGCCGCGGATTGCGCGGTGGCGGCGAAGATCGGCCGCGGCGTGCCGACCGTGGACATGCGCGTCGACTATCACCGCGTCGCCCTGCAGGGCGAGTTGCGGGCCAAGGCCCGCCTTCTCAAGCTTGGCCGTACGTTTGCAAGCTCCGAGGCCTATATCTACAACGCGGCGGGAGAGCTTTGCGCCAGCGGTCGCGGTGTCTTCTACGTGGCCGAAGCCGCCACATCCGCCTGAACACAACCAGGGAACATCCATGCGAGTCGCCTGCATCGTCGCCCATGGCGGCATTGAAAACCTGAAGCTGCAGGACTGGCCGGAGCCTCTGGCCCGCCCGGGCCAGGCGCTGATCCGCGTCCGGGCCTGCGGCCTCAATTATCTCGACATCTTCGTGCGTCGGGGTATGCCCGGCCTGCCGGTCGAGTTGCCGCGCATCCCGGGCGGCGATATCGCCGGTATCGTCGAGGCGGTGGGCAGCGGCGTCGACAGGAGCTGGATCGGCAAGCGCGTGCTGATCGACCCGCATCTCAAGACGGGCGGCGCTTTGGGCGAGCACGCCAATGGCGGTCTGTGCGAGAAGATCGCCGTCGACGGCGACAGCCTGATCGCCCTACCGGATAACGTGAGCTTCGAACAGGCGGCATCTATTCCCATCGCCTTCGGCACGGCGCGGCGCATGGTGATGACCCGCGGGCAGGTGCAGAAGGGCGAGCTCGTGCTCGTGCTCGGCGCCTCGGGCGGTGTCGGTGTCGGCTGCGTGCAGATCGCGCGCGACATCGGCGCCACGGTGATTGCCTGCGCCAGCTCACCGGAGAAGCTTGAGCGGCTGCGCAGGCTCGGCGCGCATCACCTGATCGACTACTCGAAGGAGGATTTCTCCAAGGCGGCATGGCGCATCTCGGAGAAGAAGGGTGTGGACGTCTGCATCAACTTCACCGGCGGCGACACCTGGACGCCATCGATCCGTACCTTGCGGCCGCAGGGACGGATTCTCACCTGCGGCGCCACGGCTGGCTACGACCCCAAGGAGGATCTGCGCTACATCTGGGTGCGCGAGATCAACATCCTCGGCTCCAACGGCTGGCGGCGCGAAGACATCGAGTGGCTGCTGAAGGCCGTCTCGGAAAAACGCTTCGACGCGTGCGTCGACCGCGTCTTCCCCCTGGCTCAGGCCGCCGAGGCGATGCGCACGTTGGAGGATCGGCAGATCCTCGGCAAGGTGATCGTCACGCCATGAGCGTGGTCAACTTTGGCGATCTGCCGCGCCCGTGGGCCGACGGACCCGCTATCGCCGAACTCGACCGAGTCATCGACTACGCGCATTTCAACAGCGATTGCGACGCGCTCGCGCGCGGGCTGCGGCGCGCCGGTTTGAGCCAAGGCGATCGCGTCGCAATTCTCGGTCTCAATCGTTACGAATACTTGGTCGTGCTTTTCGGTGCGCCGCGCGCGGGACTTGTGCCCGTGCCGGTGAACATCAAGCTGCCGCGCGAGACGGTCGGGTACATCCTCGCCGACAGCGGCGCAAAGCTCGCCTTTGCCGAAAGTGCCAGCATCCCGTTGTTGTCATCGGCCCTGCCAACTGTCCGCTTTGACGACCCCGAGGCATGGGGAGGTTTTCTGGACGCGGGCACATTTCGGAGCATCCTGCCAAGCGACAGCGATCCAGCGCTGCAGATCTACACTTCGGGTTCGACGGGCCGTCCCAAAGGCGTGCTCCTCGGCCATGCCGGCCAGGTGTGGAATGCGCAGGTCCTGTCGCAATCGCGCCAGCTCCAGCGCAATTCAACGATGTTGATCGCAGCGCCGCTCTATCATAAGAACGCGTTGATCGCGGCGAAGATCGCGGCCACGGCTGGTGGCAAGGCCGTGCTGCTGCCGCGCTTTGACGCGCGCCGCTATATCGAGGCCATCGGCCGGCACAAGGTCACATCGCTTTCCGGCGTCTCGACCATGTATCAACTGATACTGGCTGAAGGTGGTCTTCTCGCACGGACGGATCTCTCGTCGGTTACGGCAATCTCGGTGGGCTCGGGCCCCGCCTCACCGGCGCTGCTCGAAGGCCTGCGAAAAGCGTTTCCCGGTGCCGGCGTCACCGGCAATTACGGCCTCACCGAAGGCGGGCCGGTGCCCTTCGGTATTCACCCCCAAGGCAAGCCGCGCCCCAACGGGTCTATCGGTTACCCGTTGCCGGGATCAGAATGCCGGCTGGTCGGCAACTCGCCCGACGAAGGAGTCCTGCACGTCCGCAATCCCGGCGTGCTCCTCGGCTATCACAACCTGCCGCAGGAAACCGCAAAGCGGCTCAAGGGCGGCTGGTTCGACACCCAGGACATCCTGCGGCGCGACGCCGAGGGCTTCTACTACTTCGTCGGCCGTGCCGATGACATGTTCAAATGCGGCGGCGAAAGCGTCTTCCCCACCGAGGTCGAGAGCTTGCTCGAGCGCCACTCCGACGTGCTGCAGGCCGCCGTCGTACCGGTGGCAGACACGCTCAAGGACCAGATTCCGATCGCCTTCGTCGTGCTGCGGCCCGGCGCTACGGCCGATGAAGCAGTGCTCAAGGCGTTCGCCCTGGCCAACGGCCCGGCGCATCAGCACCCGCGCCGCGTCATCGTACTCGATGAATTGCCGCTTGCCGGCACCAACAAGATCGACACCAAAGCGCTCAAAGAGCAGGCCCGGGACTTCGCCCGCTCACTTGCCTGAAGCCGCCTCACGGCCCGCAATTCGCCCGCCGACGAAACACTCGGCGATGTTGCCGCCGGACATATAGAGGTGCCCGAAGACCGAGCCGAGCTCGCCAGCCGAATAGAGGCCGGCAATCGGCCTGCCATCGGCGCTGATGACGCGCTGGCGTGCGTCATGCACCGGCCCGCCTTGGGTGTTCGAAACGATCGGCCACACCGGCGCGTAGGTGAATGGGGCTTTGAGGATCGGCATCATGCTCGAGGGTGGGCGGCCCCACTCTTCGTCGCGCTGCGCCGTGCAGGCCGCGTTCCAGTCCTCGATGGTTGAGGCCAGCTTGTGGCCGGGCACACCAATGGCCTGTGCCAGGGCGTCGATGGAGCTGGCGCGCTGCAGGATGCCGCTGGCGATCTCGGCCTCGTTATCAGCGCTCCATTCGTAGCTGATGCCGCGCTCGTGCGACGTCGGCCGGCCGAAGGGATAGAGCGTCGTACCGTCGGCATCGGCGATCAGCCAGGCCGGGAGTGCGGCGTAGTCCTGCACCAGCGGATCGTAGCGGCCAAGCGCCCGTGCGCCCGTGTCCTGCAGGTAGGGATCGTACTCGTTGGTGAAGCGCCGGCCGCGTCGGTCGAGCAGGATCCACGGCATGCGCACGTCGCCGCGGGGGCCCGTGCCGGGCAGCCAATCCGGCAGGCGCTTGGTGCGGATGCCGAAGGGATAGTCGGGATCGCTGTGCTTGAAGCCGTAGGAGCCGTGGTAGTGCCACATGTGCCAAAGCCCCGCGCCCACGGACTGGGCGAGGCGGATACCGTCGCCGGTGTTGCCGCGAAAAGCCGCGTTGAGCACCGGCTGCTCCGGCCAGAACTGCTTCTGCAGCTCCGCGTTGCCTTCGAAGCCGCCGCAGGCGAGAACCAAGCCGCGCTTCGCCCGGATCCTCACACGTTTGCTGCCGTGCCTCGCAACCAAGCCGACCACCCGGCCTTTGTCGACGATCAGCTCCTCGGCCGAGGTGCGCGTTTGCGGCGTCAGGCCGCGATGCTCCAGGCACATCTCGATGAATCGGAACATCAGGCGCCCTCCAGGCGCCCCGCGCACATGCGGATAGTGCTTCGCGGCGTCGAAGCCCTCGATGGCCTCGACATTGACGAAGGCGAAGGTGTCGTAGCCATCGAAGGGATAGTTGGCCGGCGCGTCGCGGTTACTGAGCTCAATCGGAAACGGCCTGGCCAGCTTCGTGAGCTGCGCCGGCATGGCCTCCATGCCTTTGGCCAGGGTGCGCAGCAAGGATTCAGGCGCGGTGCCGCCATTGGTGCGTTTGAGATAGGCGAAAGCCGCGTCAGCACTCCTGGCCACGCGCACGCCACCGAACGAGCAGACCGAAATGCCGCCGGGATCGGGCATCTTCTCGAGGATGAGGACCGAGGCGCCCGCGTCGTGGGCAGCGATAGCCGCCATGGCGCCGGCGAAGCCGCAGCCGACGACGACGACATCGGCCTGTTTGTCCCAGCGCGCCATGGTCAGCGGAAGGCGTCGGGAAAGATCTTGCCTAGCCCATCGACGAGCTCCGCCGCCATGTCGGAGAGGATCGCTTCGCCCTTCTCCGCCATCGCCAGCGTCGGGTCGCCTCGCGCCCCCGTCAGGCTGTAGTCGGCGCCGCTCTTGGGATCGCCGTCGAACACCGTCGGTGTATAGAACACGGTCGCTGGCTCATTGAGCGCATGGCCGTAATCGGTCTTGGCGCGGTCGAGCTTCACGCTCTTGGGATCTATCGCCAGGATCATCGACGCTTCCGCTTCATCGGCATGGCCGCCGAGCTTCTGCTGGGTCAGGCTACGCGTCTTCTTGCCGAGGGTGCGTATATCGGCGGTGTGTACGCGCACGCCGTGCGTCTCGTAGAAATCACGCACCACGACGCGCAGGACCGGCTCGGTCGATACTCCGGTGTTGATCATCGCCAAGCGCTTCACCCCGTCCCGCACAAACTTGGCGAGGATTTCGGTGAGGACAGCCCCGAACGTCTCAGCCGAGAGATGTTGCGAGCCGGGATAACGCACGAAGGCCGGGTAGTAGCCGAAGCTCACGACCGGTGCCAGCACCACCGGCAGTTCCTCAGCCACCCGGCGCGCGAGGTCGCGGGCCAGGAGCCAGTCGGTTTTAAGCGGCAGATGGTGGCCATGCTCCTTCGAGATGGCGCCGATGGGCACCACCACGGGCGCGCCCTTGTCGAACCACTGCCTGGCCTCCGGCCAAGTCAGGTCTTCGAGCCACACGCCTTTCATAGGAACTTCTCCAGGAAACGGCGCACATCCGGGCCCCAGACCATGGGCCCGAGTTTGGCGAGCAGGTGGCCTTCCCAGTTCGTGGCGCCAAAAGCGGGAAAGATACGCGAGAGAACCTTGTCTGATTTCGGCAGCGCCGCGACGATCTCCTGAGTGGGACGGATCGAATAGTCGTTCGCCGTCTGGATATAGAAAATCGGCGACTGGATACGCTTTGCGGCAGCAATCATGTGGGCAGCGAGTTCCGGATTGCGATCCCAGTTCATCGCCGCGCCCGCGAACTCAACGGCGCAGCGGAAGCCCGGCTCCTTCGCCGCGGCATACAACGTCGTGGTGCCGCCGAAGGAACTCCCCATCACGCCGATACGGTCCGGCGCAATACCCGGTACGCCCTTGAGATAATTGTAGGCCGCGACCACGTCGGCCGCCTCGCGGTCGAGGCGCTCGATGATTTGCCGGTTGTATTCGGGGCTGAAGGTCGGCGCGGAGCATTCACTGCGCCAGCCCGGCCCTGGCGAATTGCCGTAACCGTGGCGGTTCGGGCAGAAGCAGGCGATCCCCCAGGACATCAGAGCCGCCGCAGGCCCCGGATGCGTGATCTCTCCGGATCCCTGATCTACCGTGCTGCCGTGGTTGTAGATCATGCAAGGGAACGGCCCGCTTCCCGGCGGGCGATAGAGATAGCCCTTAAGCCGGAAATTGCCGCTGACGTATTCATGTTCCTCAGGAACGATAGCAATGCCGTCGAGCGCGATGTCTCCGGCCCAGCCATGGCTGCCGGCGACGCGCTCCTCGCACAGTCGCTCGAACCGCTCGATCAGTGAGGTCATCACTTTGCGGACCGCCTCGAATTCGGGGCTCTGCTTGCGCGCCTTCAGGTCCGCATCATGCGCCGCCTTGTCGGCGAAGTCGCAATGCCAAGACACATCCGGCCCGTCGAAGGCGGGGTCGGCTTTCACGCGGATCGTGCCTGCGGGCAGACCGATGCTCACCCGCACCTCGCAGGCGCGCCGCCGCGTGGCCAGGACCTCGTCGCATTTGCCGGCTTTGACGTAATAGTGCGTACGCTCGCTGATCATCGTGGAGCCTCGAACTCACCCGGGAAATGGCAGCGCGTGAAGCGGCCGGGTACTACCTCACGAAACTCGGGTGCGTCGACCTTGCAGCGTTCGCGGGCAATCGGACAACGCGTGTGGAAGTGACAGCCGGACGGCGGGTTGATCGGGCTTGGCAGCTCGCCGTCAATGGCCAGCATCGTGCTGCGGGCGCCAGGATCAGGCTCCGGCACGGCCGAGATCAGCGCCACGGTGTAGGGATGAAGCGGCTTGGCAAACAGGTCCGGCTCGCTCGCCAGCTCGACCACACGGCCGAGATACATAACCGCAATCCGGTGGCTGACGTGCCGCACGACGGCAAGATTGTGGGAGATGAACAGCAGGGCCAGCCCGAAACGGACCTGGATGTCCTGCATCAGGTTGAGGATTTGCGCCTGAATCGACACATCAAGGGCCGACACGGCCTCGTCGCAAACAATCATCCTCGGGCTCGGCGCCAGAGCCCGGGCGATGCCGATGCGCTGACGCTGACCTCCCGAGAAGGCATGGGGATAGCGCGTGGCGTACTCGATGGGCAGCCCAACGATGTCCAGCACCTCGTCCACCCGCGCGTCGATACGGCTTCGGCCCCAACCGAGATTGCGCAGCGGCTCGGCAACGATGTCGCGGACTCGCAGGCGGGGATTCAGAGAACTGTAAGGATCCTGGAACACGACCTGGAGCTGGGCACGCAGCGGCCGGAGCTCGGCCTCGGTCTTATGGCTGATGTCCGTGCCAGCGAAGCGGATAGCGCCTTGGCTGGGCTCCAGTAGGCGCAACACCAACCGGGCCAGGGTCGTCTTGCCGCAGCCGGACTCGCCGACGATGCCCAGCGTCTCGCCGGCGTTCAAGGCCAGGCTGACGTCATCCACAGCGCGCAAGGTACGCGTTGCGCCACCGATGCTGCTGCCGCGAACAGGGAAGCTCTTGCTGACCTGCTCGATCTCCAGCAGCGTGGTCATGCGGCAAGCCCCGGGTCGTCGGCACGCCAGCAGCGCAGCTGCCGCCCGTCCGGCGCCGCTGTCAGCGGCGGCGCCTCGGCGCGACAGCGGTCGATGGCATCAGGGCAGCGCGGATGAAAACGGCAGCCGGCAGGAAAGGCGCTCGGCGGAGGAGCCGTGCCTTTGATCTGATGCAAGCGTGCCAGCTTCTGGCCGATGCGGGGCACGGATTTGAGCAGCAGCCGCGTATAAGGATGGCGTGGCCGGGCGAACAGGTCACGTACCTTCGCCTCCTCCATGACCTGGCCGGCGTACATGACCACCACGCGATCCGCCATGCCGGCGATGACCCCGAGATCATGGGTGATGAGCAGAACGCCCATGCCCTGCGCGTCACGCAGCCGCCGGACCAGGCGCAGGATCTGCGCCTGGATGGTCACGTCGAGCGCCGTCGTCGGCTCATCGGCGATCAGCAGCTTCGGCTGACAGGCGATGGCCATGGCGATCATTACGCGTTGGCGCATGCCGCCGGAGAGCTGGTGCGGGTAGTCATCAACACGCAGCTCCGGTGACGGGATCCCGACAGCGCGCATCAGCTCCACGGCCCGCCCACGCGCCTCCCTCCGGCTGATCCCGAGATGGGCCTCCAGCGTTTCGCCGATCTGGAATCCCGCCCGAAAGAGGGGATTCAGGCTGGTCATCGGCTCCTGGAAGATCATGGCCATCGCGGCGCCGCGCAGAGCCAGGAGCCGACTTTCCGGCAGCGATACCAGATCGTCGGATTCCAGCCGGATCGAGCCGGTTTCGATCGTCGCCGTGGTGGCGAGAAGCCGCATGATGGTGAGCGCGGTGATCGACTTGCCGGAGCCGCTCTCGCCAACCAGCCCGAGGATTTCGCCAGGCGCGATGTCGTAGGACACGCCATCGACCACGTTCACCCGCCCACGAGCGGTGGGAAAGCTGACCGAGAGATCCTTGATGCTCAGCAGGCTCATCGGTCGCGGATCCGCGGATCGAGCAGGTCGCGCAGACCGTCACCGAGCAGATTGAAGCCGACGATAGTGATGCCCAGCGCCAGACTGGAGAAAAGTGCGAGATGCGGATCGGTGCGCAATGCCGCCAGACCGTCGCGGATCATCCCACCCCAGCTCGGCAGCGGCTCCTGCACACCGATGCCGAGAAAGCTCAGCGTGGCTTCCGCCATGATGATGAAGCCGACACCGACCGAGGCACGCACAATCAAAGCCGGCACGATGTTGGGTAGGCAATGGCGTAGCAGGATGGTCGCCGGTCGCGTGCCGCAGGCGATGGCCGCGTCGACGAATAGCTCCTGGCGCAGCGAGAGCACCAGCGAGCGGGTGATGCGCGCAATGCCAGGCCAGCTCACCAGAGACAGCGATAGGACGGTGGTGAACACGCCCGGTCCGAGCATCGCAGCCACCAGGATGGCGATGATCAGCTCCGGAAACGCGAAAGTAATATCGGCCGTACGCATGACGACCGATTCGGCCCAACCACCGCGCCAGGCGGCCGCCATGCCAGCGGCCGTACCAACGACGATGGAGATGGCCAACACCGAGACCGCCACGGTCAACGAGATTCGAGTGCCGACAATGAGCCGCGAGAAGACGTCGCGTCCGAGCTGGTCGGTGCCCAGAAAGAACTGCGCGCCCGGCGGCTCCCACACCACCAACATGCTGGTCTTGCGGTAGTCCATCGGTGCCAGCCACGGCGAGAGCACCGCGACGATCACTATGGCGAACACGATGGCGGCGCCGATTACGGCGCTGGGATGACGCACGAAACGGGCCGCGAAGTCACGGAAGCCGGTCGCCTCCTGAATCGCTTCGGCTGCGGCGACGCTCATGTCCTGCCTTCGATGCGCAGACGAGGATCGACGACGCTGTACAGCACATCGACCAGGCAGTTGATCAGCCCGTAGAACAGGGTGAAGAGCAGCACGATTCCCATCGCCACCGGGTAATCGCGGGCGAAGATCGATTGGATCGCGATGCGGCCAAGGCCCGGAATGTTGAACAGAGTCTCGATGACGAAGGTCCCGGTGATCAGCCCGCCGAAGATGACGCCGATCACCGTCAGGATGGGAACCAGGACGTTACGCAGACCATGGCGCCAAATGACCAATCTCTCCCGCAAGCCCTTGGCGCGGGCCGTGCGGATGTAGTCCTGCTGCAGCACCTCCAGCATGAAGGTGCGGGCGAGCCGCGCGATATAGGCAGCCGGCGGGATGGTCAGCAGGATCACCGGCAGCACCGCATGCGCGGGGCGGCTCCAGCCGGCCACCGGCAGCCACCCCAACTGCAGACTGAAGAACCAGACGAAGAAGGCCGCCATGGCGAAGTTCGGGACCGACAGGCCGGTCACCAGGATCAGCATCACGCCGGTATCAGCGGCCGAGTTGCGGCGAAGAGCGGCGAAGATGCCCAGCGACAGGCCGATGGGCACCGCCAGGGCCAGCGCCGCCAGCGCCAGCAGCGGGCTGATCCACAGCGCGTCGCGGATGACCTCGGTGACGGGCACGCCGGGATGACGGAAGGACAGGCCGAGATCGCCACGCGGCAGGCCAGAGAGGTAGGAGACGAACTGCTCCCACTGCGGGCGATCGAGCCCGTATTGCTGGCGCAGCGAGCTGGCAAGCTCGACGTTCGATGACTGATCCCCCAGCATCACCATAATGGGATCGCCAGGGACGAACCGCGTCGCCACGAAGGTCAAAACGAGAGCGGCTGCCAGGACCGGGATGAGTCCCAGCAGCCGCCGAACCGTGTACGAAAGCATTGCTCGGCTGGGCGCGGCCTCAGTTGATAGTCACGTCGTAGAACGGCCAGAGACGATAGGGATAAACGACCACACCCTTGACGTTCGGCTTGATCAGCGCGACCTGTGTACGGACATAGGTGCCGCAGGTGCCCCAGTCGTCCAGCAAGACCTGCTCGGCCTTGTGATAGAGCTTGTAGCGAGCCTCGTTGTCAGGCGTCTTTTCCGCCTCATCGATGACCTTGTCGAACTCGGGGTTCTTGTAACGCGCGCGGTTATACGGGCTGCTGCTATACCAGACCTGCCGCAGGTAATACATCGAGTCCGGCCAGCCGGCGGTCCAGCCCCAGTGGAAGA
>Ga0196963_10002167_pt1 | contig 12124 bp, 8 predicted proteins | sample S1_5metaG_FD_148600 | JGI IMG/M metagenome (GOLD analysis project Ga0196963, IMG submission 148600) | Soil microbial communities from Anza Borrego desert, Southern California, United States - S1_5 | ecosystem: Environmental > Terrestrial > Soil > Desert | place: USA: California | collected... | reverse complement strand
TGCCCTTCGTTGGTGGGGATCTCGCCCAGCTCCATGAGCTGCTTGAAGCGGCGTAGATCGTCCTGCATGCGCTTGCGCGGATCGGTCCCGAGCATCTTCGCGACCCAGTGGCCGAGGCGGCCCGCGGGCGGCACGTATTCCATGGTGACGCGGATGTCGGTGCCGCGGTCGCCGAGGGCGCGCGCGAAGCGCACCTCGCCCAGCGACGCGATCGTCGATCCCGGCAGCGATCGCCAGGCGATGCGCGCGCCGGGTTCGTCAGCGGTGATCTCGGCGTCCCAGCTCAGCTCGTCGCCCAGGCCGGTGAGCGGCTTCGCCACCCAGTGCGAGCGGCGGTCGTCGATCACCTCGACGCGCTCGAGGTAGTGCATGAACTCGGGCAGGTTCGACAGCTCGCGCCAGTAGGCGTAGAGCTCCTCGGCGGGGCGTGCGATCTGCAGCGAGCGCTCGACGCGGATGCCGCGCTTCGCGACCTCCTCCTCGGCCGAGCGCCGACCATGCGCGGTGTCGACGCCGAGGGCCTGGTAGGCCGAGCAGTGGCCGGTCGTTCCACGGTGCAGCAGCGCGCCGCCGACGGCGGCCACCGCCAGGCCCGCGGCGCTGCGCCGGCCCAGGCCGAGCGCCGCGAGCGCCGTGCCGGCGGCGACGGAGAACGCCCGTTCACCCGCCGCGACATTGGTCGCGCGGCGCCGCGGCGCGGTGGCGCTCGCATTCCCGCCGTCGGCAGGGCTGCCGATGCGGGGATCGGGATCGATGCCGACGGCGCTGGCCGGATCGTGGCTGAGATCGAGTTCGGTCATGGTGGCCTCGCTGGAGCTGGGGAATCGGGATCATTGCCCGCGAGCCAGTGATTATGGCGGGTGCGTCGAGCTGGGCGGATGCGTATCGGCGGACTTATTCGCGCGCCGGGACGGCGCACGGCATGCGACACGGTCGCTGCGCCAAGCGCACGCGACATCCGCTGACGCAGGCGGTTGCGCGAAGACGCGGCGCCGGCGCCACGGTGGCCGCGAGGGCTGGTGCATGGACATCCCGCCCGCCGCCCTCGCGCAGATGGCGCTGTCGCTCGGGCTTCGCTCGACGCGCGAAGCTGGTGTCAGCCGACGTCGACGAGGATCTTCGTCACCGCGCCCGGATCGGCGTCCCACGCGGCGAGGGCGGCCCCGGCCTCGTCGAGGCCGACACGGCGGCTGATCAGCGCGTCCAGCGGCAGGCGGCCCGTGGCGAGGTGGGCGAGAACGGCATCGAAATCGCCGCGCGTCGCATTGCGCGAGCCGAGCACGTCGAGCTCCTTGAGGATGACGTGTCGCGACTCGTAGCCGAGGGGGGCCTTGGCGTAGCCGATGGCCACCACGCGACCCGCGAACGACGCCAGCTCGATGCAGGCGCGGAAGGCGTCGGCATGGCCCGCGGCCTCGATGCACACGGCGGGGCCGTCGCCGCCGGTCAGCCCGGCGATGTCGTCGGCGAGCGCCGCGCCGGTGGCGGCGGTTGCCTCGAGCGCACCGACGGCACGGGCGATGGCGAGCTTGCGTCGGTCGAGGTCGACGGCGATGACGCGCGCGCCGCGCGCGACGGCCCCGGCGATCGCGCCGAGGCCGACCACGCCGCAGCCGAAGACCGCGACGGTCTCGCCCGCCAGCACGCGACCGCGCGCGACCGCGTGGAAGCCGATGGTCAGGGGTTCGACCAGCGCCAGCGCATCGAGATCGAGTCCGGGCGCGCTGATCAGCTTGGCGACGGGGACGACCAGGTATTCCGCCAGCGCGCCATCGCGTTGCACGCCGAGCGTGCGGTTGTCGCGGCAGCAGTTCGGCCGACCGGCACGGCACGACGGGCAGGCGCCGCACGCGGTGTAGGGCAGGACCAGCGCCCGCCGGCCGAGCGCGGCGTCGCGGTCGTCCTCGAGACCGGCGCCGACCGCGACCACCGTGCCGGAGACCTCGTGTCCGGGGATGCGCGGGTAGGCGACCAGGGCGTTGGCGCCGCGGAAGGTGTTGAGGTCCGAGCCGCAGAACCCGACCCGGGCGACGCGCAGCAGGACTTCGCCCGGGCCGGGCGCGGGCACCGGCAGGTCGCAGAGACCGGTCGCGCGCGGCGCGTCGATGCGCAGGGCTCTCATCGCCGCGAGTGGACCAGGCGCCCGGCGGGTCGCGATGTCGCGATCCGCACTCGGCGTATCCGCTCCAGTCGCCGCTCACCAGTCGGTCGGCTCCGGGATGCTGGCGATGTAGGTGAACGTGCCGGTCTGCTGGCGCATGTTCGGCGTCTCCTCGTAGGAGGCCGTCGGGCCGCCGAAGATGCGCGTGTTGTGCCGCGCGTAATGGCCGTGCATGAAGTTGTTGCCGGTCACCAGATCGGACCACTCCGCCTCGTACCAGCGCCGGGTCTCGGCGGTGCGGATAGCCTCGAACTCCTCGCGGCTGCCGAAGATCTCGGCGGCGCCGGGCGTGTCGGCGACCTCCTGCCAATCCTTGAAGCCCTGCGTGGCGCCGGCGCCGCAGGTGATGGTGAACGTGGCGACGTCCTTGCGGTAGACGCGGAACCACGAGGCGATGCCGGCGGCCGGCATGGGTGCGCGGTCGCCGTCGCGGAACTGCGCGGCGTTGTCGATCACCGGGAAGGGATCGTGGTTCGCGTAGTTCACCAGCTCATGCCATTCGCGATCGGCCGCGACGTCGTCGTTCGGGTCGGTGAGCGGCACCGGGTTCGGGGCGATGGTCGAGCGGATCGCGAACGGCGGCCGGCGCATCACGAACATCGGGCTGCGCGCGGCGCGTCCGCCGATGGCGGGGAAGATCGCGACGGACGGGCTCAGCGCGGTGCCGTCGTCCTTCATGACCGGCTGCAGGATCGGCGGCCACGTGCCGTCGAAGACCCGCGGCCCGGCCATGCCGTCGCGGATGTCGCGCCAGCCGAAGGTCTCGCTGGTCGGATGCCAGCCGATGCGGCCGGCCTCCTGCACGTACATCAGCGCGGAGGTCAGCATGACGCGCGATTGGATGTCCTGCGACATGCGGTTCGCCTCCTCGGCGTCCGACCGCATGCGCATGACGAAGGCCAGGCTCATCGCCGAGAGCAGGGCGCACAGCCCGGCCACGACGACCAGGATCGAACCGCTGGTGCGCGCCGCGCTCATGGCCACGCCCCGTCGAGACCGCGCACCGTGCGCGCGCCGCGCAGGGTCGTGCCCGTGTAGGTGAAGTAGAGCTTGAAGATCTGCGCGGTCATCGGGCTCTTGGTCAGCACGGTGGCGCTGTGGAACTGCCGGGCGTTGGCGGCGTAGTGGCGGACGTTGATCGCCAGGTCGGGCCAGTTCGCCGGGCGCAGCGGGAGCGGCCGGATCCGGCCGGAGCACGAGGAGAACGCGTCGTCGACCGACCAGCCCGCGTTCGCGGTGCCGTCGTCGGTCTTGTCGGCATTGCCGAGGTCGGCGTAGAAGCTGTACCACGAGACGAAGATCGAACGGTTGATCTCGGGGGTCCGGTGCGCCGCCGCGAGCGCCTCGTCCGGCCGCGTCACGGTGATGTAGGAGCCGGTGGTCAGGGCGATGAAGTCGCGCGGCTTGGCCTCCTCCCAGGTGTGCGCGTACAGCCTGCCGGTGCCGCCCAGGCTCTGGTCGAAGAACTCCCACGGCGTCACCGCCGCCGGGTAATCGCCGTCCCGCCAGACGTAGTACTGGAACAGCGAGTTGGCCGGCGCGTAGTCGACCAGCGCGAAATAGCCGAGGTGCTGGCTGATCTCGTGCATCAGGTGATGGCGCCAACGCTTCTCGGCGCCCTGCAGGACGCTGCCGTCGTTGGGCATGCCGTAGAATCCGAACAGGCCGTAGTCGCCCAGCCCGTGGTCGCCGGCGCTGCCGCTGATGGTGTTGGGGTCGGAGCGCACCCACGTCCGCGAGTCGCGTCGCCACCACTCCTCGTAGCTGGCGGCCGGGTCGCGCACCGGGTGGAACTCGAAGTTGAAGTCCTCGCTCTGGGTGAGCTCGTGGAAGGGGTGCTTGTCGGCGCGCAGCGGCTGGGTCGGCGCGGCGAGGTCGTCGTAGTGCTTCCAGCTCTCCAGCTCGTCGAGGCCGGCGGCGACGCCCGCGCGCAGCAGCTGGTTCTCGAGCGAGAGGCGGTTGCCGGTCGCGATCGCCTGGGAGGCCACGCGCACCGCCATGAACGCGGTGACGCAGATCGCGGCGCCGATCGACACCGAGATCAGCAGCTCGATCATGGTGGAGGCGCGCGTCGTCACGGTCAGTTCCGCAGGGCGCTGATCAGGCGCCGGTCGTAGAAGTTCCAGCGCCCGATCGGCAGGGCGCGGATGCGCGTGCTCGGCGGCAGGGGGCCCTGGTCGAAGACGCCGTTGCCATTGCGGTCGACGCCCCACAGGCCGAAGAACCGCTTGCGGTACGCCGGCGAGCGCCGCGTCGCGGTGCGGCTCATCGGGTCCTGGCCCGCGACCCACGGCACGCGCGTCGAGCGCGTCGCATCGGTCCAGGACAGGGAGAGGTCCGCCGGGTGCTGGACGACCTCGTTGTCGACGTATTCGCCGCGCGAATCGAGGAAGGTCATGCTCGCGTCGTGGCCGCCGGATGGCGCGCTCTCGAAATCGTCGTACGAGCGCCAGTCGGCCGACCAGCAGACGATCTGGCGGCAGCGTTCGGCCGGGGCGAACGGCGTGGTCAGGTTGAAGTTGGTGTGATCGATCTCGATCTGGCCGCTCGGGGTGGTGGTGGTCTTGAACGAGGCGTCGATGAACGGCCGGTTCGGCGGGACGAAGCCCCATGGGCCCCACATCGCGTAGCCGCGCGGGTAGTTGGTCGGCTTGGTCGGCGCCAGGATGCGGAAGGTCTTGTCGGCGTCGTCGAGCCCGCCGCCGCCGACCTTCTCGCGCGCGAACAGGTCGAACTGCAGGAGCGGGTGGTCCCACGCGCTGCAGCGGTTGAGCGGGCGCGGAGCGCCCCAGTCGTAGGGATTGGTCGACGCGTACCGCCGCGCCCACTGCATGCAGCATTCCTGCATGTCGCGCGCGTACTTCTCGTCTGCCGCCGTCACCGGCCAGACGCCCTTGGTCCACCAGCTGGTGCGGATGATCGCGCCGGCGGCGAGCCAGCGGATCGCCGAGACGTGCGCGGGGTTCGGGTAGACGCGCGTGTCGCCGCGCACCCAGGGCTTGGGGATGGAGGTGAGGTCGGGCGGCAGTTCGGGCACCAGGTACGGCGCGGCGCCGCTCATCGGGATGCCGAACTCGGCGCACAGCGCCTGCGCGTGCTCGATGTATTTCCCGATCGGCCGGTCGGCGCGCTGCGTGAACGACCTGCCGACCTTCTCGGCCGGCGCTCCCGGCCGGAACCAGCGGTTCTCGCCGCTGTAGCTCCAGGACGGGACCAGCTGGCACATCGCCTTGAAGTGGTCCTGCGCGGCGACCGAGACGTTCAGGCTGTTCTGGACCGCCCACATGTCGTACTCCCAGCCGCCGCTCCACACGCTGAACGACGCCGGGGTGAGCGGGTCGGCGTCGTTGTCGCGGCCGCCGTTGGCCGGCGACGACGGGTAGTACGAGTTGTACGGCCACGACAGGCACGGGTGGCTGGGCAGCGCGTTCTGCTGCGCGAAGCCGCTGACCGCGAACAGGATGGTCTGCGCGTCCGGCGGCGGCACGCGTTCGAAGGCGAGCTTCGAGGCGTCGTAGCCGTCGTAGTGGTTGTAGCCGCCCGAGCGCAGGTGGTAGCCGACCTCGTACGCCGCCGGGGACGCGTAGTACAGGCGGCCGCCGTCGTCGAGGACGCGCGCGATCTCGTCGCCATCCGAGTCGAGCCGGCGCGCGATGGTGTCGGGCAGCGGCAGCAGGCCGAGCTGCATGCCGTTCATCATGCGATCGAAGTCGACGGCGTACTTCATCGGCATGGTGTTCTGGCCGTGCCGCTGGGCCTCGATCTGATGGCTGGAGTAGACCCGGTCGTGGTTGGCGAAGGTGTCGATCATCTCGAGCACCTTGCAGCCCGCGTAGAGCTGGAAGCGCGCCTGATGCTGCGCGCGCAGGCCGATCGGGATGACCATGAACACGACGGTCGCGGCGCCGGCGACGAGCGCGGCGCTGACCGCGACCTCGAACAGCGTGAACGCGGCGCGCAGGCGGGATCGCGCAGCCCCGCGTGCCGCGCCGTCCACCCCGGCGACCTGAGCCAACTCGACGGTTGGCTCGTGCGGCGGGCGACCGGCCGATGACCGGAGATCCCGAAGCGCGCGCGCGTGGTGCATGATGGGTGGCGGGACGGTGCGGGGTGCGCCGTCATCGGGACGCGGCGCCGGATCGCCTTCGGACGTAGGAGGCGGCATCTGACCCTGCAGACCGTCCGCATCCGGCCTCGCGGCCGCCCCGGCACCGGTTGGTGCGATCGAGCGATACGAACGGTTTCCACCGAGGTCGGCGCGACGACGCATGAGCATGTATACGGGATGACCGTGCGGCGCGCGGGCCCTGGTCCGGACCGCAAGCGGCGGCTCGCGATGCGGGAATCGGTATGCCTCCTGCAGATTTCGGGCACGCGGGCGGGCGTCTTTTCCTGCGATGCGCAACGCACGCCGCGGATTCACCCTGTTCGAGGTCGCGGTCGCGCTGGCGGTCCTGACCGTGGCGGTGACCAGCTCGCTCGCGCTGTTCACCCACAGCCTGCGCGCGCATCGGCTGGCCCGCTTCCAGCTCTACGCCTCGGCGAAGGCGGTCGAACTGGTGGAGTGCTACATGGCCGGCACGAACACCGTGCTGTGCGTCGACATCGAGGCGCCGCGGCCGTGGGACGTGCCGATGAACTACCGCGCGACGGCGCCGGACCTGGAGGCGCGGGTCGCGACCCGGCGCTTCGGCGCGGCGGCGCTGCCGACGGACATCGCCCGGCGGCTCGATTCGGACGGCGACGAGATGCAGCGCATCCTCGACGCCGGCGGCCAACTGCTGTACGCGCTGCCGCAGGCGCCGACGGCGTGGGACGAATCGGCGCTGCCGCGCAATCCGCCCAGCGATGCGCAGTCGCTGGTCTTCGCCGTCGCCGGCTACGCGCAGGCCAACGCGCTGTTCTCGTTCCCGGCCAAGGCCTGGCCCTACTACACGCCGTTCCCCGGCCCGCCGATGGTCGTCCACCACGCGCGCGATTTCACGACCGCGACCGGCGCGGATCCGGACGCCGCGGACTACGTCCGCTTCGGCATGCCCGGCATGACCGACTACCGGCTGTACCTGTGGGAGGAGACCTCGGACCCCGACATCCGCACCGTGCTGCAGTGGCCGATGCCCGAGGACCCGCAGCTGGACCGCAACTTCGGCTGGATGCCCTACGCCTACCCGCGGCAGCCGTACGCCCTGCCGGCGGTCGCCGGCTCGGCGTGCGACCAGCCGACCGCCGACGGCGCGCTGCGCTACGTCCAGGCGGCGCTGTGGTACGCGCAGGCGAAGGGCCTGCCGCCGAGCTTCTGGACCGGCACCGCGACGCTGACCGACTTCATCGGCGGCGACGCCTGGAAGCAGGTGCAGGCGATGCGCTTCCTGTCGCACGCCGCCACCTGCCTGACGCGCTGGCACGATCAGGCGGCGCTGACCGCCGGCGTCACGATCCCAGCGGTCGATCTCGGCGGCGGCGCGGGCATGTGCCCGGCGCTGCTGCTGACGGAGGCGCACGTGCTGGCCTACGAGGCGTCGGCGCTCGCGCTGATGCACCGCTACCGCACGACGCTGACCTACGACTGGTCGGCGCCCCGCGCCTACGAGAACGCGCTGTTCACCGACTGGCCGCTGCTCGAGCCGGATCTCTTCTCGCCGCCGCTCACCGGGACGATCAGCGGCGCGCCGGCCATCGCTGCGGCGCAGTGGCGGCCGATCGCGCCGCGGCCGGTCACCGGCCTCGGCCGCAGCATGAGCCACCCCGGCGCGGTCATCGACCCCGCGGACTGGGGCGATCCCCGCCACGTCACCTTGACCGCGCCGTTCACCGCCGACGAGCGGTGCCGCCAGCTGGTGTTCTGGGCGGTCGATTGGCGGGCCTTCGAAGACGCCGAGACCGCGCCGAGCGCGCCGATCGACGCCAGCCGCTATCCGAAGTCGGCGCCGGGCTTCGACGCCAGCGGCTCGCCCTGGCCGTTCACCGCGCTGATGGAGACGTGGGACCTGCCGTGGGTCGACGTCTTCATGACCGCGTTCCGCAATCCCGAGCTGCCCTGCGTGTTCACCCGCGACGTGACGGCCATGGCCACCGGCGACGCGGTCGCGGCCGACCGCGCCAGCGTCAACCTCTTCGCGACGCCGGACCGCGGCGTCGCCGCGCTGCCGGTGTTCACCGGCGCCTACGGCGCCGACCGCGATTTCGACGGCGTCCTCGACCGCGGACCGGTCCCGAGGAGCGCGCGCCTGCGCGCGACCACCGTGGCGCGCTTCAACTTCTACGACCTGCGCGTCCCGTTCTCCCTGCGCTGAGGCATGATGGACCACCAGACGTCCGAACCGCGCCGTCCGATGCCCGAAGCCCGATGGCGAAGGGCCGTCGCCGGCCGCGCCGCCTTCACGCTCATCGAGCTGATCCTCGCCACGGCGGCCGGCGCGGTCGTCATCGTCGCCGCGGCGGCGGCGCTGCGCGTCGCCGCGCAGACCGCGACGACCGGCGAGCGCCTGGCGACGCAGAACGCGCTGATCGCCGCCGGGCTGCGCGGCGCGTTCGACGAGCTCGACTTCTGGACGGCGTACGACGATCCGCTGGACCCGGCGCGGCAGGGGCTGCGCTACGCCACCAATGCGGTCGTCGCGCCCGGCGGCATGCGGCGCCTGGGGCTGCCGTTCGCGCCGTTCAGCGCCACCTGGCCGCGGGTCGCGAGCGCCGACCCGGAGGCGGTCGAAGGCTGGGACGACGACGCGCCGTGGGATGCGGCGGATCCGCGCGCGTGGTGGCGGGGCACGATGGCCGAGCGCCTCGACAGCGATCTGCGCCACGGGCGCTACGCGCTGTTCGGGAGCTGCACGTCGCCGATGACGCTCGCCGGATACGGCGTCTGCGCTCCGGCGCATACCTGGCTGCCGCGGCAGATGCGTGGGCTCAAGGATGCGCTCGGGTTCTACGGCCTGTGCGAGTACCTTCCGCCCAACGCGATCTACTCGGTGATCACCGGCGAAGCGGCCGACGGCGCGACCACTCCCGGCGGCATCGCCTACGAGTGGGTCAGGCCGGGCGGATGGCTGGCCAACGGATCGGGGAACTGCAGCAACGCGCGCGGCCTCGAGTCGCTCAGCTTCGGCTCGAGCTTCCCGATGCATCCGCCGCAGGCGAACCCGGCGTGGAGCGGCCTCGACCTGCTCCAGACGCATCGCCGCCACGTGCTGACCGCGAGCTGGTTCACCGATACGGCGACGCTCGCCGCCTTCGTCGACACCACCACGGCGCGCCAGGAGATCATGCCGCTGCAGCCGGCGTCCTGGCCGAAGGTCGAGGTCGCGGTGACGCGCTCGATGATGCTGCGCCGCTTCCTCGCGTTGTGCCGCGTGCGCTGGAGCGATCCGACGACCGGCGATCGCGCCGAGCTCGCCTTCTGCGGCTTCGGCAGCACCCTGCGCGGCGCGCGCCGGCAGCGGGGACTCGATGCGCCCTGACCCCCGGCGCCGCGGCGCCGTCCTCATCCTGGTCGCCGGCGTCGCCGCGCTGATCGGCGCGCTCGCCGTCGCCCTGCTGTCGCGCGCGCGCGACCAGACCGCCGAGAGCGCCCGCGTCGTCGCCGAGGCGCAGGCGCGGATCATGCTCGCCGCCGCCTGCGGCTACGTGCTCGAGTCCGGCCGCCTCGGCTACGGCGAGATCCCGCCTGGCGCGCCCGTCCAGCGCGAGGCGTTCGGCTGGCTCGACGTGCGCGATGGCGCGACCGGCCCGCGCGACGACCTCGGCGCCGCGCTGTTCTCGTCCGCCCTCGTCGAACGTTCGCGCGCCGATGGCGCGCCCGACCGACCGGCGTGGCCCGCGGTGGGCGCGGTCGTGCGCTGCCCGATGGCGGTGCGCGAGCGGCCGCCGTTCGCGGTCGCGATGAACGCGGCGCCGAACGCCATCGCGCTCGACGGCCCGGACGCGGGCATGCCGTACCTGCGCGCTCCCGATCCGCAGCCCGCCGTGGGCAACGGCTGGCCGGGTGCCGTCGACGCCACGGCCTTCGACGACTTCGTCCGCGGGCTTCCCCGGCCTCGGCCGGAATCGGTCGGCCTGGGCTGGTTCCGCCTGCACCGCGTCGCCGCCGCCGCGTTCGTCGTCACCTGCGGCTCCGGCGCCAGCGCCGGCTGGCGCGACTGGCAGGAGATCCCGGACGCCGACCGCGCCGCCTACGGCGACGACGCCGAGCTGTTCGCCCAGCTCGCGGCCGCCGAGGTCCGGACCTGGTACCGGATCGAATGGAGCGCGGCGATCCCGCCGTGCGACTCGCACTCGATCGAGAACGAGGCGGTGGCGGCTCCACCCGATCCGATGGTCCTCCATCCGATGAACACCTCGCAGATGTCGCGGACGCGGTCGCTGCGCTCGCAGGCGCGCTCGCCCAACCTCGTGGGCACCATCCGCTACATCGAACGGCTGGCGTCGCCGCCCGCCGTCTGGTGAGCGCCTGGCGGGCGGCGCGTGAGCGAGGGGGGAGCGAGGGGTGGGACCGGGCTGGCACCGGCGCCCGCCGCGTCGTACATGTCCCGGATGGACACGTTGTCCCTGCACCTGGTCTCGGTCGAGCGCTCGCACAGCCGCGTCGCGTTGCCGCCGCCGATGCGCTGGAGCCAGCCGATCATCCACGCGTGGTGGGCGCTCGACCACTGCTCGTTCACGGGCCTGCACGGCCGCGTCGTCGCGCCGGGAGCGCCGGCCGGCGAGTTCGCGCGCGCCATCGACACCTGGCACCTGTACGCGCCGGGCACGGCGTACCACGAGGCCGCCGAGCGGCCGACGCAGATCGTCGAGAAGCGCTGGGTGCTGTTCGGCTGGGACGACGCGCCGCCCGCGCTGCGCGCCGCGGGCTTCGCCGCGTTCGTCGACGAGGGGCGCGTCCTGATCCCGCTGCTCGACGCCATCCACGAGCTGCGTGGCGGCGGCAGCGGTGAACGCATCTCGGCCAACGGCCTGCTGCAGGCGATGGTCGGCCACCTGCTGCGCGCGCTCCAGCGCGGCGACCCGCCGCCGGCGCGGTGCATCGTCACGCGCCCCGGCGAACGGACGGCGCGCGCCGCCCTCGCCGAGCGCGTCGACGCCATCATCTCGCGCCGCCTGCGTCGGCCGCCGTCGCTGGCCGAGATCGCGCGCGAGCTCGGCATGTCCGAATCGTCGCTTTCGCACCGCTTCAAGCGCGACACCGGCCTGAGCGTCATGGAGCGCAGCCGCGCGTTGCGCATCGATGCCGCGCGCGTCCTGCTGCTGCGCGACGGCGCGACGGTGAAATCCACCGCCCGCCAGCTCGGCTTCTCGAGCGCCTTCCACCTCTCGCGCGTATTCACCGAGCTGTGCGGAGTGCCGCCGGCGGAATGGCGGCGTCGCCACGGCGGCGGCTGACGGGGACGTGGTGTCGCGGCCGAGCCCCGGGTTTCGAGCTTCGACCTTCGGACTTCGATCTTCGATCTTCGATCTTCGATCTTCGATCTTCGAGCTTCGAGCTTCGAGCTTCGAGCTTCGAGCTTCGAGCTTCGAGCCTCGGGCCTCGAGCCTTCGAGCCTTCGAGCGTCGAGGTTCGAGCTTCGAGCCTGAACGACCGCGCCCCGTCGCCCCGTCGCTGCTTGTCCGCTGGCCCTTCCGGCCAGCGTGGCCGCGGGGAAAACACGAGCATGGGCAGCATCCTCCTCGGCAAGGACGACGGCGGCGCCGTCGAACTGCACGCGCGCTACGCCAACCGCCACGGCCTGATCGCCGGAGCCACCGGCACCGGCAAGTCGGTCTCGCTGATGCTGCTGGCGGAGGGCTTCTCGCGCCTCGGCGTCCCGGTAGTCATGGCCGACGTGAAGGGCGATCTCGCCGGGCTCAGCCAGCCGGCGGTCATGAACGACAAGCTCGCCGCGCGCATCGCGCGCCTCGCCCTGGGCGATTTCACGCCGCAGGCCAGCCCGGTGGTGTTCTGGGACCTGTTCGGCGTCCAGGGCCATCCCA
>Ga0196963_10002165_pt1 | contig 12129 bp, 14 predicted proteins | sample S1_5metaG_FD_148600 | JGI IMG/M metagenome (GOLD analysis project Ga0196963, IMG submission 148600) | Soil microbial communities from Anza Borrego desert, Southern California, United States - S1_5 | ecosystem: Environmental > Terrestrial > Soil > Desert | place: USA: California | collected... | reverse complement strand
AGCAACGGACGCTCGGTCGTTCACTTAAGGTCTCGGCCATCGGGCTCGGTTGCATGAGCATGTCCTCGGTCTACGGCAAGGCCGAGGACGACCAGTCGATCGCCACGATCCTTCGCGCGGTCGAGCGCGGCCTTACCCTGCTCGACACCGCCGACGCCTATGGCATGGGTCAGAACGAGACCGTGGTCGGCAAGGCGCTCAAGGGCATCCGCGACAAGATCGTGCTGGCGACCAAGTTCGGCCAGGTGACGCGCGAAGGAAAGAGCGGCGTCGACGGCACGCCCGAGAATGTCCGGCAGGCCTGCGACGGCTCGCTGAAGCGGCTCGGCGTCGAGATCATCGACCTCTATTACCAGCACCGCGTCGATCCCAATGTGCCGATCGAGGAGACGGTCGGCGCCATGGCCGAGCTGGTGACGGCCGGCAAGGTACGCCACCTCGGCCTCTCCGAGGCCAGCGCCAAGACCATCCGCCGCGCCCATGCCGTGCACCCGATCGCCGCGCTGCAGACCGAGTACTCGCTGTGGACCCGCGATGCCGAGGCAGAGATCCTGCCGACCTGCCGCGAACTCGGCATCGGCTTCGTCGCCTACAGTCCGCTCGGCCGCGGTTTCCTTTCCGGTGAAATCCCGACGCGTGAATCGCTGGTCGCCGGAGACCGCCGGCTCGAGCATCCGCGCTTCGCCGCCGAGAATATCGCGCGCAACGCCGGCATGCTGCCGACGCTCAAGCGCATCGCCGACGCCAAGAAGGCGACGCCGGCGCAGATCGCGATCGCCTGGCTGCTGTCGCGCGGACCCGACATCGTGCCGATCCCGGGTACGAAGCGCGTCGAACGGCTCGAGGAGAATCTCGGCGCCGTCGAGATCAAGCTGTCGCCTGACGAGGCGGCCGAGCTCGACCGCGCCTTTCCGGTCGGCGCCACCGCCGGCGATCGCTATCCCGCGGAGCATCTGGCTCGGGTCGGGATTTGACCGAACGCGGCGAGCTCGAGCGCGCAGCGGCACTGCATGAGGCAGGCCACCTTGACGAGGCCGCTCGTCTCTATGCGCAGATCCTGGCGGCTGAACCGCGGCAAGCCGCCGCGCTTCACATGCTGGCCATGCTGGAGGAGCAGCGCGGCCGTGCCGTCGAGGCGGAAAGCCTTTTCGCGCGAGCGCTCGAGGTCGAGCCGCGATCGGCGATCGCCGCGCTGAGGCGCGGCCTCCTGCTCCGTGACCTCGGCCGCCTCGGCGAAGCCGCAGGAAACCTGGAGCGCGCCCTGGCAATCAATCGCGATCTCGCCGAGGCCTGGAACGGTCTTGGTCTCGTCCTGCTCGATCTGCGTGGCCCGGCGGCGGCCCTTCCCTGCTACGCGCGGGCGCTAGCTCTCGTCCCAAGTGAGCCCGTCGTTCTCGTCAATCACGCCAATGTGCTGCGCCGCCTCGGGCGCGGCGAGGAAGGTCTCGGCTGGCTCTGGCGCAGCCTCGCAGCGAGGCCGGACTATGCCGAGGCCCACTACAACCGCGGCCGTGCGCTGCACGATCTGCGATGCTTCGATGAGGCCGTTATCGCCTATCGGCGCGCGGCGGTGCTGAAGCCAGAGCTGATCGATGCCTGGAGCAACGTCGGAAGCGTGCTGCTCGGCATCGGCGGTCTTGATGACGCTCGCGCCGCCTATACGCGTGCCGCCGCGCTCTCGCCCTCAAATTTCGAGACCGGCCGAAGCCGACTCAGCACGATGCTCTATCGCGAGCCGGCGGATCGGCGCTTCCACCGCCTGGCGCGCGCGGTGGCGGCTCGCGCCGCCCCCGCGCGACCGCTGCCGACGCTCGATAACGAGCGCGACCCTGATCGTCGCCTCCGCGTCGGCTTCCTTTCCTCCGACTTCCACGTCCATCCGGTTGCTCGCAACATCAGGGCGCTGTTCGAGCATCGCGACCGTCATGCCTTCGACTATCGCTGCTACGCACATGAACGGCGCAGCGATGCGCTGACCGGCTGGTATCGCGACCACGCTGATGGCTGGCGAGGCGTCCAGGATCTCTCGGATCAGGAGGCTGCCGAGCAAATTCGCCGGGATCGGATCGACATCCTGGTGCTGCTCGCCGGTTACTTCGATCGCAACCGGCCGATGGTGGCGGCGTGGCGAGCTGCGCCGATCCAGATCTCCCTGTACGACGGGGCCACCAGCGGCATCCCTCAGATGGACTACCTCATCGGCGATCCGATCCTCACGCCCGCGGACGGCGTCGAGCCCTTCGTCGAGACCCCGGTCTCCCTCCCGGTCCTCTACAATCATGTGCCGCGGCCGATGGTGCCGATACAGCGGCCGCAACATCGCGGGGACGGCGGTATCATCTTCGGTTCCTTCAACAACCCGAACAAGCTCTCGCCAGGCATCCTCCATCTCTGGGGACAGGTCCTCGCGCGCCTTCCGCGAGCGCGACTGCTCCTCAAGTACAAAGACGACTATGCGCGGTCGTGGCTGCAGAAAAAGATCCTGGCGGAAATCGGAGCCGGGGCTGGCGTCGCCGGGCGGATCTCCTTCGTGGCCGCGGACGAGCAGGATGAGCGTCACCTCACCCGCCATGGCGAGATCGACATCGCCCTCGATAGCCATCCCTTTAGCGGGGCAACGACGAGCTTCGACGCGCTGTGGATGGGCGTGCCGGTCGTCACGCTGCTGGGCGAGACCTTTCTAAGCCGCATGACCGCCTCGCACCTGATCCCGCTCGGCCTCGCCGATCTGGTGGCGCACTCGCATGAGGAATATGTGAACATTGCCGTTAACTTAGCGGGTGATCAGCGGCGACTGACGGCGCTTCGCGCGACGTTGCGGGCTAGGCTTCTGGCCTCGCCGCTCATGGACGGGCCCGCCTATGCGAGGAACTTCGAAGCGCTGCTGCGCCGTCTCTGGCGGCGCTGGGCGACCGAAACGTTCGGTTCATCTCGAAGCTGAACCTGTTACAGGCAGGTCACGGCAAACTCACGATATGCGGCGCCGGGACCAGCGTAGTATCCGCCCCGCCATGAGCGGTGCGGTGCTACTACAGTCCCCGGTCGAACGCGCCCAGCGTTTTCGCGCGCTGGCCGAGGAGATCCGCACGGCCGCCGAGGCGATGGTCGAGCCGGATGCGCGGCGGACCATGCTGTACATGGCGGACAATTACGACTCTCTCGCCGACCATATCGAAGAGCAGCTCGACCACACGGTACCGAAGCCTGCCAACTAGGTCTGAGGCGCCAGTCGCGGCAGCCTCAGGCGCATCGTGCAGCTTAAGCCTTCCGTGAGGTACGAGATCTGCACGTCGCCGCCAATTTGCTGCGCCAGCGCCGGCAGGGGGCACGAGCCGAAACCGGCGCGCTCCTGCGCGACCACCGGGGGCCGCCATACTCCTGCCATTGCAGGCGGAAATCGGCTTCGTCACGACGCTCCTCGACGGTCCAGCTGATCGAGATGCGTCCGGAGTCGTTGGACAAGGCTCCGTACTTGACCGCGTTGGTCGCAAGCTCGTGCAGCATCATCGACACCGAGAAGGTGGCGGCTGAAGACAGCAGCATCGGTGGGCCGCCGACCGAGAAGCGGCGGTCATCCTCACCGCGCAACGGCGCGATCACGTCGCGCACGACCTCACCGACACGCGACTCGGCGCGAACCCGCCCATGGCGAACTTTCGCGTCGCGATCGCGCCCTGAAACGATTTCAGATCGCTGAGGTCGAGTACCGCTGTCTCCCGATTGCTGCGGCAGCGCGTCAGGCCTTTTGCGGCGACAACGGTGAGCGCGGCGATCTGCGGTACGGTTTCGGCTACATTGGCGACGAATTCATTGCACTGAGCAATGTACCGGAGGTCGCGACCGGCGCCACCGAGACGGTTATCAGCACGGCGCGGACGCCGTCGACGACCTTTTCGACCTCGGACGCGGCGAGCTGAGCCCCGCGCAGGACGTCGGCGTGAAGATCGGCCAAGCGTGCGCGGCGGAAATCGATCTCGTTATAGATGCGCATCGCCGTCGCCGGCAGCAGCGCGATCAGTGCCAAGATGAGCGGGCGCTGGATAGGGTCAGCCGGAAACCGAAGCGCTTCATGCCGACCGGCCAGGAAGGAATCGCAGGCTGCGTTGCTGACATGGGTGCGGGGCGCGGAGAGACCTGGATTGCGATACTGAAGAGCAGGCCTAGCCGAAAGCAGCGGTCGCCTGCTCGCGACGGCGCAGAATCCAGCCCGCCAGGATCGCCGGCAGAATGACGCCGAGCTGCATGACCGGCACGACGAGAAAGGCGACCGCCCCTTGGGGATCGGCCCGTACCACCACCAAGTCGAGATAGACCCACGTCCCGAAGGCGACCGCCATGACCGCGACGGAGGCGAGGATCAGGCGTGTGGTCGGCGGGTCGTCCGCCCTCCCGAAAGCCCAGAGATGGCCGATCGGGGCGAGGGACCAGGCCAGCAGCAACAGATCCGGCGCATGCAGGAGGGCCGCTGCCGTTCCGGCCGATTTGAGGAAGATCGAGACCGTCCCAGCCGCTCCGGCCGCGAGCACCAGGCGCTTGAGGTCAAAGAGATCCATTCATCGAGCGTAGGGAGCGGGAGGGAGCCGGTCAATCACCGGGTCGGCCGCTAGGTGTCGCTCAGTCGGCGGATCCGAACTGCGGCGCCGCACCGAGCCGGAAGGTGTTCCGGATCAGCTCCGCGGTCGAGCGCAGGTCGCTCTCGCGCGTGCAGGCACAAGGAGCGCCGGCGCCGCAGGCGCAGGCATCCGAGCGCCGGCTCAATTCACGCCAGGGCCGGCCGACATGATTTTCACAAACCCATCCAGTGCGATCGCAGAACCAGCAGAGCATCGGGGGCTACTCCTCGGGGCTTGAGCGCATGGGAAACCACCGGCGCGGGGCCCGGTTCTGTGTCCTTTCGATGCAGGAAGGAAGAGTGGTAGCGGTGGACGGATTTGAACCGCCGACACAGGGATTATGATTCCCCTGCTCTACCCCTGAGCTACACCGCCACCTGGGCAGTCCGGCCTTGGAAACCCGGCCGGGCCGCGAAAGAGCGAGCCTAATAGGCTGCTCCGAGGGGTCCCGTCAAGCGAGGCCGCCCGGAGGAAAAATATGGGTTCCGCCCCCGACCTTGTCTAGGAACCGGCGGCCTCGGCCGGCGCGAACCGGCCGACATCCACGATCAGGGCATGCGCGCGGATCTCGTGCGTGGTGGCGCCGATGGCGGCGTAGAAGGCATGGGCGTCGGCATTGGCGGCGAGCGAGGTCCACCACAGGAAGCTGCGCTCGCGGCGCTTCGCCTCGGCGGCGACCGCCTCGACCAGGGCGCGGCCGGCACCGCTGCGACGCGCCTCCGGCCGTATATAGAGGTCGGCGAGGTAAAGGCCGCGCGCGGCATAGGCCGGCTCATAGGACTCGGTGAAAAGCGCATAGCCGATCGGCCGGCGTCCACGCTCGGCGACCAGGATGTCGAACTCGCGCTCCTCGCCGAAGCCGTCGCGGCGGATCGTCGCTTCGTTGAGGTGCCCGATCGGATCCTTCTGATGCGCACGCAGCGCCGCGACCAGGAGCGCAAGAGCGGGTGCGTCTTCGATCACTGCCGGCCGGACCGAGACCTCGCTCATGCGGCCTTGGAGATCCAGCCGCCGCCGAGCACGCGATCGCCCTGGTAGAGGACACCCGCCTGGCCGGGCGCGACGCCGAGCTGCGGCTCGTCCAGCCTGATCTCCGCCCCCGTTTCGGTGGCAAAGATGCGGGCGGCGGCGGCCGGCGCCGCCGAACGCAGCTTGACCGAGACGGCGATGCCGTCGTCTGGAATAGGCCCATCCCCGAGCCAGTTGAGCTCTCGCAAGACGACGCGGCTGACGCCAAGCGCCGATTTCGGCCCGATCACGACGCGGCGGGCCTCGGGCTCGAGGCGCACGACGTAAGAGGGTTCGGCGCCGTCGCTGGTGGCGCCGATGCCGAGACCCTTCCGCTGGCCGATGGTGAAGTCGACAATGCCCATGTGCCGGCCGAGCACGCGGCCGGAGAGATCGACGATCTCGCCCGGCGCCTCGGCTTCGGGCCGGAGCTTGCGCACCACTTCGGCATAACGTCCGCCTGGAACGAAGCAGATGTCCTGGCTGTCGGGCTTGGAGGCGACGCGGAGACCGAGCCGGCCTGCGATCGCGCGCGTCTCCTGCTTCGGCTTGTCGCCGAGCGGGAAGCGCAGCAGCGACAGCTGGTCCTTGGTCGTGCCGAAAAGGAAATAGCTCTGGTCGCGCGCCGGGTCGGCGGCGCGATGCAGCTCGGGCCCGGCCGCGCCTGCGATGCGGCGGACGTAGTGGCCGGTCACCAGCGCCGCGGCGCCGAGGTCGCGCGACATCGCGAGCAGGTCGGCGAACTTGACCGTGCGGTTGCACAGCACACAGGGAATCGGCGTCTCGCCCGCCAGGTAGGACGCGGCGAAGGGCGCCATCACCTGCTCGCGAAACCGGGCTTCGTAATCCAGCACGTAATGCGCGATGCCGAGCTTCGCCGCGACCCGTCGCGCGTCATGGATGTCCTGGCCGGCGCAGCAGGCGCCTGCCTTCTTCACCGCGGCGCCGTGGTCATAAAGCTGCAGCGTGAACCCGGCGACGCGATAGCCGGCCTCGACCAGCATGCCGGCGACGGCCGAGGAATCGACGCCGCCCGACATGGCGACGGCGACCAGATGGTCGGACGGCTTCCCGCCGAGATGCAGCGGGTCGGACATCGTCAGCCGCGCTCGTCGAGCCAGGCCATCTGGATGGCTTCCAGGATCTTCTCGCCCGAGCGGTTCGGGTCGTCCTTGAAGTCGGGCAGCTCCAGCACCCAGCGATGCAGGTCGGTGAAGCGGATCGACATGATGTCGACATCGGGATGCGCCTCGTCGAGCGCGATCGCGATGTCGTGCGTGTCGGTCCAGCGAAGCTGCTTCGGCATGGCTATTTGTCGACCATCATGTTGCGCGTTGCCGAGGGCAGTGTGACGGTGAGGCCGTCGAGCTCCTCGGTGATGATGATCTGGCAGCCGAGGCGCGAGGTGTGGGTCAACCCGAAGGCGAGGTCGAGCATGTCCTCCTCGTCCTCGGTCGCCTCCTTCAGGCGCTCATAGTCCTCCGGATCGACAATGACATGGCAGGTCGAGCAGGCGAGCGAGCCTTCGCAGGCGCCTTCGAGGTCGATCCCGTTCCGATGCGCGATCTCCAGGACCGAAAGCCCGACCGGTGCGTCGACCTCTTTGCGGTTCCCCTGGGGATCGATGAACGTCATCTTCGGCATATCGGCTCTAACTCCGGACTCTCAAGACTTTTGGTCTTCTGGATCGGGCGCCAGGCAGCCGCCCGGATCGCCCTTGAACTCGTCGATCGAATGGCCGGCGAGCCCGGCCCGGATGGCGCGGTCCATGCGCCTCTCGGCGAAAGGCCGGGCCACCTCTTCCAGCGCCTCGACGGCCGCTTTAATGCGGTCGCGGTCGTCGCCCTCGATCGCCTGGGCAAGGCCCTGGCGGGCCTTTTCTATACGGTCCGCCTCGTCCGCGTCGAGCATCGAGGCATCGGCCTCGAGCGCGGCCTTGAGCGCCAACAGGACGCGCTGCCCCTCGACCCGGCTCTCGATCAGCAGGCGCCGCTCCATATCCTCGCGGCCATGCTCGAGACTCTCCTCGAGCATCCGTGCCATCTCGTCCTCGGAAAGCCCGTAGGAAGGCTTCACCTCGACCCGCTGCTCGACCCCGGTCGTCTTCTCGCTCGCCGAGACGGTGAGAAGCCCGTCGGCGTCGACCTGGAAGGTCACGCGAATACGCGCGGCGCCGGCGGTCATCGGCGGGATGCCGGCCAGCACGAAGCGCGCCAGCGAGCGGCAATCGGCTACGGTCTCGCGCTCGCCCTGGACGACATGGATCAGCATGGCCGCTTGGCCGTCCTGGTATGTCGTGAATTCCTGCGCCTTTGCGACGGGGATCGGCGTGTTGCGGTCGACGATCTTCTCGACCAGCCCGCCCATGGTCTCGATCCCGAGCGAGAGCGGCAGCACGTCGAGCAGCAGCGTGTCGGAACCGACGGTCAGCGCCTCGGCCTGAAGGGCGGCGCCGAGCGCCACAACCTCGTCGGGGTCGATATCCGAAAGCGGCGCCTTGCCGAAGAAGTTTTCCACCGCGCGACGCACCTGCGGCACACGGGTCGAGCCGCCGACCAGGACCACGCCCTGGATCTCGGCGAGGTCGAGACGCGCATCCGAAACGACCTGGCGGCAAATGGCGATGGTTTTCTCGACCCAGGGCCGGATCAGCCGATCCAGCTCGCCACGCGTCAGCCGATGCAACGTAGTCTTGCCGCGCAGCATGACGGGGAAGTCGCCGGCCTCGCGCGCGGTCAGCGCCTCCTTGGCAGCACGCGCGCTCTTCAGCGTCTGCTTGGCCTCGCTCGCCGTGATCGGTTCCGAGCCGAGCTCGGCTTTGCGATCGGCCAGCCAATGCTCGGCGACCGCATGGTCGAAATCGTCGCCACCGAGCGCCGCATCGCCGCCGGTCGCCAGCACCTGGAACACGCCCTTCTCCAGGCGCAGGATCGAGATGTCGAAAGTGCCGCCGCCTAGATCGTAGACCGCATAGACGCCCTCGGCGGCCTTGTCCAAACCGTAGGCGAGCGCCGCTGCGGTGGGTTCGTTGACCAAGCGGAGCGCTTCGAGCCCGGCGAGCCTCGCGGCATCCTTGGTCGCCAGCCGCGCCGCGTCGTCGAAATAGGCGGGCACCGTGACCACGGCCTTGGTGACCTCGCGTCCCAGATGCTGCTCGGCCTGCGCCTTTACCGCCCGCAGGATCTCGGCCGAGATTTCGACCGGGGTGAGCCGGCGGTCGCCGACCAGCAACCGCACCATGCCGCCTTCGGCGGCATCGAGCGTGTAGGGAAGCGTGCCGGCAAGCGCCTTCACATCCGCGGTGCCGCGGCCCATCAGGCGCTTGACCGAGGAGACGACGGTTTCCGGCGCGTCGACGATACGCGCCTGTGCCGCGGTGCCGACCACAGGTCCGTGCTCGCCATAGGCGACGACCGAGGGGATCAGCCCGTTGCCGTCGGCATCGCGCAAAACTTCAGGCTTGCTGTGCGTGGCGAGCGCGACCACGGAATTGGTGGTGCCCAGATCGATGCCGACCGCGATCGTCTGCTCGCCTTCATGCGGCAGCGGCGTTTCGCCCGGCTCGTGCAGCTGGAGGAGGGTCATGCCACGTTCAGCCGACGCGCACGCGCGTCCTCAATGAGCTTGTCGAGATAGGTGAGGCGCAGCGTCGTCTTCTTCGCCGCCTCGAGATTATCGCCAGCGAAATCGCGCGACAGCTGCGCTTGGGTAGCCTCGGCATCGCGGCGCGCGCCGGCGACGACGGAATCCACCTCGGCGGGTGTGCGTGCCTCGGCCAGAGCCTCACGCATCTCCATCGCTTCCATCAGGAGGGCGGGATCGGCAACTGTCTTTCCCTCGCCTCCGGTCTCGGAAAGCTTCAGCAGATAGGCGGCACGCTTGAGCGGGTCCATCAGCGTCTCATAGGCCTCGTTGAGGCTGGTCGCCTGCGCCTGGCTCAGCGCCCGTTCCTTCGGGCTCTTGGTCGCGAAGCGGTCGGGGTGCAGCTTCCGCTGGAGCTCGAAATAGCGGCGCTCGACCAGCTTAGGGTCGAGGTCGAAAGTCCTAGAAAATCCGAGGCGCGCGAAATGATCCGCCTGCCCGGGCGGCTGCACCGCCTTGCAGGCCGGACAGAAGGGCTCCGCCGCAGGCACCGGCCCGCGGCAGGACCAGCAGGCATGGGGCTCCGTCAAACGTGGAAGGACTCCCCGCAGCCGCACCGGCCCTTCTCGTTCGGATTCCTGAACTTGAAGCCGGTCTCCATCTTCTCCTCGACGTAGTCCATCTCGGTACCGAGGATGAACATCGCCGCCTTCGGGTCGATCAGGATAGTGACGCCCTTGTCCTCGACGACATCGTCGAACTTGCCGCGTTCATCGGCATATTCGAGCGTGTAGGAGAGGCCCGAGCAGCCCTTGGTCCGCACGCCGATGCGGATGCCCGCCGACGGCTTGCCGCGCTTGTCGAGCAGCCGCTTCACCTGCGCCGCCGCGGCGTCGGTCAAGGTCATCGCCTGACGCTTCACGCGTGGCTTGGCCGCGCCGGCGGGCGCCGGCGCGACTGGGGTCGGGGCGGTGGTGCCCGTATCGGACATCGGCCCGTTCCTACTCCGCGGCCTTGGACTTGGTGCCGGTCTTGGCGCGATAGTCGGCGATCGCCGCCTTGATCGCATCCTCGGCCAGGACCGAACAGTGGATCTTCACCGGCGGCAGCGCCAGATGCTGGGCGATCTCGGTGTTCTTGATCGTCTCCGCCTGATCGATCGACTTGCCCTTGATCCATTCGGTCGCGAGCGAGGAGGACGCGATCGCGGAGCCGCAGCCGAAGGTCTTGAACTTGGCATCCTGGATGATGCCGTCGGCCGAGACCTTGATCTGCAGCTTCATCACGTCGCCGCAGGCGGGCGCGCCGACGAGGCCGGTGCCGACATCCTCGGCAGCCTTGTCGAGCGAACCCACATTGCGCGGGTTGTTGTAGTGGTCGATGACCTTTTCCGAATATGCCATGTCAGTCTCCCTCGGCCCTCAATGGGCCGCCCATTTGATGCTCTTGAGATCGACTCCGTCCTGGAACATCTCCCAGAGCGGGCTCATCTCGCGCAGCTTGGTCACGTGCTCGACGATGTCCTGGACCGCGCGGTCGACTTCATCCTCGGTGGTGAAGCGGCCGAAGCCGATGCGAAGCGAGGTGTGCGCCATCGCTTCGTCGACGCCGAGCGCCCTCAGCACGTATGAGGGTTCCAGCGATGCCGAGGTGCAAGCAGAGCCCGACGAGACCGAGAGATCGTTGATGCCGAGGATCAGCGACTCACCCTCGACATAGGCGAAGCTGAGATTGAGGTTGCCCGGGATGCGATGCTCGAGCGAGCCATTGAGATAGACCTCCGGCAGCTTCGCCTTGATCGCGTTGTAGAAGCGGTCGCGCAGACGCGTCAGCCGCTTCGACTCCTCGGGCATCTCGCGCTCGGCGATCTCGCAGGCCTCGCCGAGGCCGACGCAGAGCGGCGTCGGCAAGGTGCCCGAGCGCATGCCGCGCTCCTGGCCGCCGCCGGTGATCAGCGCCTGCAGGCGGATGCGCGGCTTGCGCCGGACATAAAGCGCGCCGATGCCCTTCGGCCCGTAGATCTTGTGGCCGGAGATGCTCAGCAGGTCGATGTTCATCGCCTCGACGTCGAGCGGGATCTTGCCGACGGCCTGGGCACAGTCGGTGTGGAAGAAGACGCCCTTCTTCCGGCAGAGCTTGCCGATCTCGGCCAAAGGCTGGATCACGCCGATCTCGTTATTGACCGCCATGATCGAGACGATGACGGTCTTGTCGGTGATTGCCGCCTCGAGCTCGGCGACGTCGACGAGGCCGTCCTGCTTGACCGGCAGGTAGGTGACCTTGAAGCCCTCTTCCTCGAGGTGACGCATGCTGTCGAGCACGCATTTATGCTCGGTCACCAGCGTGACGAGGTGGTTCTTCTTGTCCTTGTAGAAATGCGCCACGCCCTTGAGGGCGAGGTTGTTCGACTCCGTCGCGCCCGAGGTGAAGATGACCTCGCGCTCATCGGCGCCGATGATGTGCGCGACCTGGGCGCGCGCCTTCTCGACGGCCTCCTCGGCCTCCCAGCCATAGGCGTGGCTGCGCGAGTGCGGATTGCCGAACTTCTCGGTGAAGTACGGAATCATCGCATCGAGCACGCGCCGATCCATCGGCGTGGTCGCCTGATAGTCGAGATAGATCGGGCGCGTCGGCCGGTTGCGGCCCGAAGCGACTTCCGTCTTCTCTTGCGTCTTGGCGACGCGGGGTTGCGTAGTCACGGTCCTCTCCTTCACGCGGCTGCGCGCAAATCGCGCTGGCCGATGCGGTCCCGGATCCTTCCGAGCGCCGCGATGAACAGATCGATCTCTTCTGCCGTCGTCGCCCAGCCTAGGCTGGCGCGGATGGCTTCCTTTGCGACCTCGTCGGCGACGCCCATGGCCTTCAGTACCGGCGAGGGCCTGACCTTGCCCGACGAGCAGGCGGCGCCGGCGGAAACCGCCACGCC
>Ga0196963_10002164_pt1 | contig 12129 bp, 22 predicted proteins | sample S1_5metaG_FD_148600 | JGI IMG/M metagenome (GOLD analysis project Ga0196963, IMG submission 148600) | Soil microbial communities from Anza Borrego desert, Southern California, United States - S1_5 | ecosystem: Environmental > Terrestrial > Soil > Desert | place: USA: California | collected... | reverse complement strand
GGGAGGAATCCCCCCGGCGTTGCTTTCGGTTTCCGGTTTCGGTTCCACGGTGGGCGCCTCCACTTTCGTTTCGAGCTTCGGTTCCGGTTCGACAGTGAGAGATTCCACAGCGCGCCGCTTGTGCGCCCGCAGGAGCTGGCCCGCGTATTGACGGCTAACGCCTATCTCGCGCGCTAGGGCCGTCGCCGTTGCTTTCGCTTTCGCGAAACGTTCCACGACCGCATCGCGCGTAGGACCGGGCGGGATCTTCTTCGGCTTGTTGCTCATCGGGCCTCCCGGCCGGGGTACTGTGTGGCCTTCATGTAGCGGCGACGGACGACGGCGCGCACGCACGCGCGCCAGAGCCGGCCGCAGAAACCGACCGTCCAGTAGGCGACGAAAAACGCGCCGACTCCGGTCATGGAACCGACGAACGACCCAACCAAAAGCACTTCGGTTTCAGGCGTCATGACTCCTCCCTACTTGCCCAGGATCTTCCGCACCGGCCACGGGACCGAATCCCAGAAGGACGCTTTGACCTTTCCGGTTGCCGGGTCAGTGAATTTCGCCACAGCCGCGGCGCCTTCCTGCAGGACGGGATCGAATCGCTTCAGGTGCGCGTCCAGCTTGGCGTTGACCGTTACGCAGTAGGCAAGCGCCGTCTCCACCTTCGCGAGCCGATCCGAAACGATTGCGAGCTGCGCCCGCAGCGCGTCCAGCTCACCGGGCGCGGAGGGCAGGGGAGGGACGACCGGCGCGCCCGCGGGCGATGAGCCGATGGCGCCCACTGGACAGACTTTCTCTTCGGTCATGGACTCGCTCCTTGTTCGGAATCGCGGGCGAGCTGCGCCCGCAGCAGGGCCGCGTCCAACTTGTCAGCCCAGATCCCCGGCGCGACCGTCACGAATTGGGACCAGGGCAACTCCGCTTTCTGCCAAACGCCTTCGAACTTCAACCCGCAGCCGTGCGTCGGGCAGCACTCCAACGTCAGCCGACCCTCGGCCGCTTTATCCCTCGCCTCCCGCTTCAGATCCTCATGGGCATAGGGCTTCTCGAGGACCCAGGATTTCCAACGCTTATCGTCCAGGAGCCCAAAGCCGCGCGAGAGCCGGCGCCCGCGCAGCGCGGCGAGATACCGGAAGCCCTTCGTCTTGATGTATTTCGGCTTGCGGCTCCAATGGTGATCAACCGCGTACGTCACCCGGTGGACGATGCGGCCGGGGCTGTCGGCAAACTTCCCGTTCACCATGACCCGGCTGGGCAGCTCGTCGGCCACATCGGGGAACGCGCGGCGCAGCGCGTCGGCCCAGAGCCGCGGCAGCTCCAGGAGCCAATCACGGACCATGCCGGCCGTCGGCTCCTGCATCGGGTCGGACCACTCGCCCGCCCAGAAGGGCCCCAGGACTTCGAAGTGCGGATTGAAGCCACCGGAATCCCCGAGGGGATGGTGAACGACTTCGACGCCGGCCGTCCCCAGGACGGAAAGCCCAAAGGCCGACGCCACCCGGAATAGCTTGTTGAAAACCTTGCGGTCGAACGTGTCTTGAAACGCGTGCCGGCCGCGGCCGAAGAGAAGGCGGCGTATCGCTCGCGGGAGCGTAAGCACCAGCCGCCAGACGCCGGCGCACCTATCGAACTTCTCCAGCGCCTTTGCAACCTTGCGGGACTCGGCCTCCGACCCCTCCTCGCGGCAGCGCGGGCAGCCGGGCCAGCGGCAGGAAATCTCCCGGTAGTACGACTCCGACCGGTCCCGCTTGCATGTCAGCTTAGCGACGGACGACCCGCAGCGCCCCACGGCGCTAGCGAGCCGGTGATACCCGTACTGCCACAGCCGGTAGGCCGTCGGGTTGTCGGAGATGTACAGCGGGGCCGATTTCGACCCCCGGCCGGCCAAATCGAGCCACGGTTTGCCGCGCTTCTTCGACGGCGTAACTGCTTGCTGTTCAAGGCCGGTCGTCGGTTTGCTGGAGTGTCCAGGATAACCGGCCGGCGCGTTCGCGCCGGGGGAGGGGGCGGCGGGACCGGCGCCGCCGTAAAGTGCCCGGTATTCGGCTCCCTCCCGCGCCGCGTCACGGCGGATCTTCTCCGCGAGCATCGCGACTCGAAATTCGTCGGAGGGATGCGAAGCGGGGGCCGTCGGGCCAGCCACATACCCGACGGCGCCCCGCTCCTGGTGAGGGGGAATCGCGCTAAATTTATGCGGGGAAAGGGGCGGTTCCGAGCCTCCCCCTTTCCCCTGAAGCGATTGGGTGCTGTCTGAAGACAAGGCGACGTTTTCCTTTCACGTCACCCAATCGCTTCCTACTGCCCCGTCTGGACGCCCCGCGGGGCGCCCGGATGGGGCCGCGGCCGAAAGTGGCCGCGACCCTGCTTCGGTGGGTTGTCAGATTCGCGCGGGCCAGCTCCAGGAGCCGGGCACCTCGCCCTGTCGGACCCCGGCGAGGTAGAGATCCGGCGCGGGGCTATCGAGCATGATCTTCAGGTTCACCGACTCGTCCTTGTTCACCCGAAGAATCACGGCCGCCAGCACTTCGACGCCCCGCCTTCCCTGACGCCGATAGTGGACGATGCGGCCGATGGACGGGACCGTCGACGGCGCGGCCGACGGGGGCGCCGCTTGCGGTTGCTCGACCTGTGGCGCGGGCGCCTCTACGGGCGCCGTTTCCGTGGACGTGGGATCGCTCATGGGCAAATGCCCTCCTTTCTCAAATCAAAGGGGATTCGTACTGCCGAGGGTCCCGCCGGTCGTAGGGGACGCCGGCTGACTCCTTCTCCAGCTCCAACAGCGCCGATTCCAGGGCCCGCACGGCGCGGGACGACCCGACAGCCGTCCGGAGCAGATTCAGCGCGAATTTCAGACCGCGCAGGGCTACGGCGTACGCGCTGCGGCGAGTGATGGAAGGGACCGCCCGGCCGTCGCTCATGCCGATGCCCCCTCTACCAGAGCCAGTTTTTGCGTCTTCTCGAATGCGACGACCGCGGCCGGCTCGACCAAGCCGGCGCCGACGTGAGTCCGGACGTTGCTCTTGTGGACGTCGCCCAGCAGATGCCGGCGCCGCCACGGCCGGCCGACTTCAACCCGGCAGAACGCGCACCGCCACATACAGCGCGGCGACTCGGCGGCCCACTTCTTCGCGCGGATGAACCCGCAGGGAGGGCAGGGGACCGGCGCGACGTTGTGCCACGCCCTTGCGACGTCTTGCGCGCCGCAGTCAGGACAGGCCCGCTCTACCAGCAGCCCCGGAGAGCTTGCACGGGGAGGAATTCCGCTGTCGATCATCGGGGGCACCCTTGCCCCCCGGCCGCTACGGCGTTTGTTGCGGCCTGAACCTGGGATGCAACATTGAACGGCGCGAGTTTCGGCACCTTTGGACCGTGGACGTCCTTGACGTGACGTTCCAGGGCCGACAGCGGGTCCCGGTCGTTGACGGTGGCGCCGATCTTCCGGCCGCAGCCGGAAACCGGGCAGACGTACTCAAAGGGGCGCGTCATAGGGACGCCCCCTCCGCGACTACCCTAGCCTCCTGGAGCTTGGAGCGCCGGGGCTTGGCCTTGCAGCCGTCGCAGACGATTACCGGCGGCTCCCACGAATAGCGTCGGCCGCCGGGCTCCTGACCAGACACCAGCGGCACGTACACGACGGCGCCGGGTTCCTGTAGGACGTCGCAGAAGTGGCACCGCTGCGGATGGACTGTCCGGGCCGGGGTCGTCATCGGGACACCCCCGGCCGCTTCAGCGCGGCGACGGGCAGGGGGAACCAGAACGCGAACGGCTTCGGCTCCCCGAGATCCCCGCCCGCGTCGAACTGATTCCTGAACCGCTCCGCGCGCATCGGGAGCCAGACTTCCGCGCCAAAACCTCCGACGGTCGGCGGGTCCTTGTGTAGGTAGACCTTGCCGCGCGCCACGCCCGAGACGATGCCGGGCTTCAGGTGCCGGTTGATCGCCCGCGCGAGCGGGCAGGAAAAGCAGGACCCGGGGCGCCCGTTCTCAATGTCCCGCGCCGAGACGCGGACGCGGACCGCGCGGAACCCCGGACGGCCGACGTCGAGCCTATCCACGGCCCACCGCCCGCCGCGCGCGCTCCTCCATGAGCGCATCCGCGATCCTGAAAGCCTCCTGGGCGACCATCCGCGCCACGTCGGAAGGGTCCGCGCGCTGGCCGTCGTAGGACGACTCCCGCACGAGACTGGAGTTGGCGAGGATGCCCTGAACGACGTGGCAGACGAACGCGTCCCGCCAGAGATCCCGGGTCACTTCCTCCCAGACTTCGCGGAAGATGGGGAGCGCCGGGAGAACGGCCTTGCGGAGCTTTTCGGCCTCACGTTCGAGCCCCGCCAGAGGATTGGAATTGCGCCGAGCCTTCCGAGCCACGCGAGCCCCCTTTAGGCTCCGCGTTCGCCCCGCGCCTTCCTCCCCGAGCTAAGGTCCGATAATAGCCGGCCTTCGTTGCAAGGCCGCAGCCGCCCCCGTAGGGGCCGCTGGATCGGAGCCTAACCCGGAGGAGAGAAGGGCGCGGAGAGAACTACGGCAGCCGAATTATGCCGGACCGCGACGTGTGATCCACGCTCAAGGCGGGCCGTCGCGGCCGGCGAGTATTCAAATTCACGCGCGTGGATCACGGAAATAACCTAACTCACAATTACACGTTGTCAATGCTATTTCGACTTGCCCGCATCAGATCGCGGGACCGCCGCCGGGGCGATGCCGCCGCCCACTTCCGCGGCGCGGAGCGCGTCGACCTTGCCGGCCTCGGTCGGGGCGCCGGCCGCGGCTCCAACCCCCGCCGCCTTGCCCGCTCCAGATTCCACCGGTGGATTGCATCCGGCTACGACCGCGAGAATCGCGACGACAAGGAATCCGCGCATGTCAACCCTCCCAATTTGCAGGGGGATTATACGCCGGGCGCGGGGTCTTTCGGCTTCGAGAAAAGCGCCTTGATGAAAGTGAGCGGGTTTTTCTTAGCCTCGTCGTACGCCACCGACGCTTTGTAGCCCTTCCAAGCCGCCGTGACGAGGATCGTCGTATTCACCGCCGTGAGGATGACTAGCATGGCCGCGGTCTTCTTGCTCACTTGAACGACCTCCAGACGTAGGCGGCGATGAACCCGGCCACCAGAATGCCGCCGCCGATGAGCCAGGGGCGAGCCTTTCGGAAAGCCTCGGCCGCGGGCTTGCCCGCCGCCTTCGCGGCGTCCGCAACAGCGGCGCCGTAGTGTTCTGCCGCTGTCTTAATCGTCTCACCCGTGATGAAGTCCCCCGCGAACGTCTTGACTGCAACGAACACAGGGTTTGGCGACAGGAATTTCGTGATATCCGTTACTCCGCGCACCAGGTCGTCATAGGTACGGCCGAGCAGCGCGACGGGGCCGCGGTCCCCCGTGCCCACCTTATCGAGCTCAGCTTCGACGCCGGGTTCCCCGAGGAAGTCCCGGATTTCGTTCGCCTTGGCGTTCGCGAGCCGATAGAACTCCTGCGGATCCATCGCCCCCTTTTTAAGTGCGAGATCGTACGCGCTCTGAAGAAGGGAATTCGCCCGCTCAATCGCGCTCATTTTGTGTACCCAAATCGCCGGTCCAGCTTTTCCTCCATCCGCCCGACGGCCTCGCGGAGGTTCTTAACCTCCGTTTCAACCCGCGCCATTCGCTCGACCAACGAAGCCTCGGGAGACGGCGATGGGGACGGCCCGGCTACCGTAACGGTGATGCCGAGCGCGGACGCCGCGCCCAGCAGCGCCGCCACGATGACCGACAGCACACCTTTCCTATTCACGATCAGTTACTCCGCTCCAGCATCCCGATTGCCTCGCGCTCCTCCTCCGGCGTCAGATCCCCGAGCAGCCGCCATTTTCCGTTCTCCTTGATGGCGCAAACACGGCCGCCATTGGGGAGGGTCAGGCACGCTTCGATGTCCGGGATGATGCGGTCAGCCGCTTCAATCCACTTGCAGCCGGCGCCGGCGCAGAGCATGACGGCCCAAAAGACCAGCAGCGCGGACGCCAGGATGAAACGCTTCGTCACGCCGATACCCTCCGCTCGACCGCCACCAGCCCGCAATCCATCAAAACCCGCTCCCAATACGCGTGCTGCGCCAGAACCCACCGCCGCAGGGCCGGGGACGGCGGCTTGTTGATGGCTGGATCTTTCCCGCAGGAGGCACAATAGCGATCATCCAGCCAGGGGAGCCGGGGCCGCCACAGCGTCATCGTACTGACATGCTTCTCGCAGCCGGGGCAACGAATCTCATGCGTTTCCATGGCTCAAATCTTTCGAAGGATTTCGATTCCGGCGCCGCCGTTTTCCCCGGGGCTCGAATTGTTGACCCCAGCAGCGCCGAGCCCGCCGCCCGCCTCTACCGTGATGCCCGCGCCAGACGCGGATGCACCTATCGCGATTCCTCCCCCGCCGCCGCCGCCTCCGCCGCCGCCGCCTTGCGTCGAAAGGACGATGCTCCCCTTCGCCACGTCGGGAGCCCCGCCATTCCCGCCTTTAGCGGAAACCGTCGGCCCTCCCGGGGCCGTGTCGCAGACCAAGACGGCCAAACCGCCGCCGCCGCCGCCCGAGCCGGCGGCCCCGCCGACCTGCCAATTGGCGCCGGCCGCGACGTTCGCCGCTTGGCCGCTGCCGCCAGAGCCGCCGGCGCCGGCAATGCCGCAGCCGCCGCCGCCGCCTCCGCCGCTGTGAACCCATTCCCCGAAATTGTTTGTGCTCATATGGGCGCCGGTCCCGCCAGGTCCGCCCCCTTGGCTGCGCCAGGGGCGCGTATCCACCCCGGTCGCATCAGCCACGGCGAACGGCTGGAGAAGGATTTCGGCCAGCGTCCACCGGATGAGGTTCCGAGTATCCGGGAGCCCAATGGTCGTACGACCACCGCCGAGCCCGCCCGCGGCGCCGTTGCCGGCGCCGGCGAACTGAGCTTGCGCGGGAGACTGCGGCTTGGCGGGGGTGTTGATGTTGGCCGCGTTCCGCCTAACGATGTTGTCCACGACCGCGGCATTCGAGCCCGTGGAGCCGTGAGCATTCCCGCCAGGAGCTGTCCCTGTCGACGCGGAGGCGGTTACGCTGCCCCCGCGTGCATAGACTTTCAGCGCGCCGGTAACGGTCTTAGCGAAGACATAGACCGCGCCGGCGCCGGCGCCGGCGGCCGGGCTCAAGGACAACCCGTCATTCGTCGCGGCGGCGCCGGGATTCGTCCCGCCGTCGCCACGCTCCATCGCGTCGATTTGCCCGTTACCGGTGATTGAAACCGTCGCGTGGATTCGGATATATCGGTCAGTCACCGCCGGCCGCAGCCGGAAACCTTGCGTTGCAAGAGTCGTGTAGTGTTTGACGTTGGCCCCGGCCGGCAGGACGGTATCCGCAACTAGCGTTTCAACTCCGTCGATCCCGGAACCGAGCATGTACTCAGCCCCAAACGATCCCGACGGGGCGCCCGGGAACCGAGAGATACCGGCCATTTTCTTCCTACTTCCAGACCTGAACCCCGACCCTGAAGGGGCCGGCCGCGGCTGCGACCAACCGCACTTCCTGATCCGCGATGCCGCTTTCAAACTCAACCGCGAGCTTGCCGCCGTTCGCTTCGATGCTGTCGCCGCTCCCGGCGACCGCGAGCTTGCCGCCGCCCGCGACCCAGAGCCGCTCCGCCGTCGGGTTCGTGATGACGTACCGCCCGCGTGCGGGATCGGCCGCAAGGACGACGACCCCGCCCGCGGCGTTCGTCACGTCCGCGAAAGTCGGGTCCTGCGCGACCTTGCCGGGGACGGTCGGACCGAACTCGGCGCCGGGGATCGAGAATGCCGCGTCCGCGATGACCGCCTTAACCACCGTGCCGGTCGAAACGACGACCGGCGTATGAACGAGGTAATCTCCCTCCCACTTCAGCTCGAGAATTCCGAAATTGCTTTCGAACGTGAGCCCATCCGCAAGCATCGTCGCGGGAGTGCGGCGCGCGGATGCCTTGATCGCGTGCAGGACGCGTTGCTGCTTGGGAACGTAGAGCCGCAGATTCGGCCGGGTCGTCTGGACCCTGACCCATTCCCCCTCCCGCAGCTCCTGGGGAATCTGGTCGTGAACCTGTTCCAGCGTGAAGCCGGGAAGGCCGTCTCCGCGCAGAGTCGCGGCCCCTTTGAGATCGGGAGGAATCCGAGGCGCCATACCCTTACGCCGCCTTTCCCTTGCGCATCATCCGGTAAAGCCCGTAACCCCCGAACAGAACGGCGCCGCCCGCCGTGACCTTCGCCCACGTCGGGAACCCGGCGCCCTTAGCGCCCGCGGCCGATTCTTCCGCGCCAGCCTCGCCGGCCCCGAGCCCAGCGCCGGCGCCGGCGCCGTCATTCATCGCCAGGGCGAGCAGATCTTCGATCCCGGGGAACCCGCCCGTCGGCAGCTTCGAATCCCCCGCCACCTTCTCGTAAACGGAAACGGCCGTCGGCGCGATGCCGAGCAGGGTCTTCCCGATAGAGCCGAGCGTTGCGAGGATCCCACCGCCGGCGCCACCGGCAGCGGCCGCGGCCGCGGCCGCCGCCCCGCCCGCGGCGGTATGAGCCGCGGGAGCCACGCCACCGCCGAGAAGCGCCGCCTGACTGGCGTTGGGCACCGCGGCGGCCGCGGGAGCCGCGGCCGGTGCGAGAAGCGCCTTGACTGCGGCGGCGGCGTTGCCGAGGGCGATACCGATGCCGGCCGCCGTGACGACGCCGCGGCGCTGATCCCGACCTTCGTCGCGAGCATCCCGTCCGGATTCGCCGCGGCCGCGCGCGGCCGTCGCGCCGAGATACGGGGCAATCGCCGCTTCGGCCGTGCCATAGAGCCCAGCGAGGATCGTCCCAACCCCGGGGAGTGCGTATGACAGACCGGTCGTTACTGCGCCGGTGACGAAAGGCTGCGCCTTGGCAAGGACCGTGATATTCCGCCGTCCGACGCGCTTGAAATCGTCGTCCAGCTCCGAGAGCTGCTTGCGCGTCCGCTTCCCGAATCCGCTGATTCGATCGCTCAGACGCCGGCGGAATTTCCTGAAGCTTGCCATTGCTGGCTGCGGGCCTCCATAGCGGCGCCCCAACAACAGGGGCGCCAGTATCGGGACCCTTAGAACAAGTCCCCTTCGCCGCGGGCGCAGGGCCGGCCGGCCGACGGGTTATGAGCCCCGATCCGGCCGGCCCCGCCGCACGTCGCGACGGTCTAGGCGACGATCTTCGCCGTGCCCTTCGCGATGGCGCCGCGCGGATTGACCTTGAACATGACCGGCAGGTATTCCTGGGTCTTCACGAACGCCGCCGCCGTGTCGATGTACAGGACCGAGTGATGCTCGACCACCCGCGGGACGTCGAACGGGATGAAGACCGGATCGAGGATATCCCCATTGATCCACGGCTTCAGCTTCGCCAGGAGCTGCGCCCGGCGCAGCTTCGTCTGCTCGCGCATCAGAACGCCGTCCTTGTTGGCGAGCTGGAGCGTAAGCCCATCCGCGGCGACCTCCGTCGATCCCATGTCCATGACGATGCCGGCGCACAGCAGCGGCTGAAGCATCAGCTCATGGCGGTTGCGGACCTTGGCGCCGTCCACCATGTCGTTGAACGTGTGCGGCATCAGGTACGGGATCCAGTCCGGTTCGTCGGACTCCTCGTAGCCGATGATGCCGACGCCAGCCGTCGCGGCGGCCTTGAAGATCGTAGTCCACTTCTTCAGGCTGTCCCCGGGGAGCCCCACCGTCGAATCGCGGCGGCGGCCCGCCTCCTCGACGTCGGGCAGGAGCTGGGAGAGCAGGGAGAAGTCGAACTCCCACGCCAGATCGGCCGCGGCCGGCACCTTGCCGCCGCCCTTGCACCACAGCGGCTCGAAAAGCGCGCGGAGGAAGATCGGCGCGACGTCCAGGAACAGCTCCGTTCCGACCTTCGCCTGATACCGGTCCACGCCGGTGCCGACAAACCCGTTGGTGCCGGCGCCGGCTTCGGTGTTTTCGTGGTAGATGCTGTTGATGGGGCCGCGGGGCAGGTGCTCGTCGTACGTGATCGTCTGCACGCCGCCGGCGATCGTCTTCGTCTTGTCCGACCAGTGATTGTTTTCCAGACTCATCGTCTCAGCTCCGCAATCTCTCGACCGCAGCAGGGCCGGCCGGCGACAGGCCGACGGGCCCGCCCGGCTACTTGACTTTCTTCTCCAGGTAATCCGCGCCGGTGTAGCCGGCGCAGAGCCCGATGGCGCCGAACGCGGCGAGCGAGGCATCCCGGATGAGCGCGCGGGCCGTACCGGGGATCATCGAGGCGCCGGGGACCTTGTTCGCGAACTCTGCGAGCTTCGGCACCGCCACGGCGCCGAGGCGCATCCCGACCGCGCCGAGCCCGACCGTCGCGGCCGGCTTCACCGCGTACCGCACAACCGACTTGAGCACGCCCATCCGAGCCTCCGTCTTTCGCCGCGGGTCATCCGCGCGTACGACGGTCTATACCGGGACAGGCAGGTGGGAAAGTTACGTGATGCCGCCTACGGTGCTACCTACGGTGCTACTGACGGTGCGTTTTTCTGAATGAACCCCTTCAGCTCCTGCCGAATCAGGAAGCGGAGAAAAGCGCCTTGGCTCTCGCCATAGACGCTAACCATCCGCTCCAAGCCGACTTTGAGATCCGGCGGAACCTGGAAGGAAACGCGTTCCCACGCGTTCGCGCGGCGCGGAGGCGGGCGGCGCTTGCCCTTAGACCGATCTGTCGATTGAGACATGCTCGCCCCCCTTTCCAGCTTTCGGGTCCGCAAAGGCAAAATGTGTTGTGACCTGCGGCGCCAGCTTGCACGCCGGCCGCGTCGACGTCCCGCACCGCCCCCCGCACCCGTACCAGTCATGGACCCGCTCCGCGTCGGGGCCGGCATCGAGCCGGAAGATTTCCCAACGGCGAACGGCATGACGGAGCGCCGGCGGAATGTAGACCGGCCGCTGCGCACAGAGCCAAACGTAATTTGGCCCGCGGGCGCCGTGGCGGAACATGATCGCGAGCCGGGCGAGCTCGTCGTCAACGTGGGTGAAGTTTCCCGAGCCCAGCCCTTTTTCGCTGATCGCCTGTACATCGTCGACGACGACGCACACGCCGCCGAGCTTGCAGACCTTTTCCCAGAAACGATCCCGCGCCAGCGACGCGCAGCCCCGCGGCGCCGGATCGTTTTTGGTCATACCGTGCCGGCACCAGCGATCAGCGCAGCGCGTCGGAGGAGTGAAGACCTTCGGATGAACGCGCCGCGTCCAGACGTCGTAAATGACCTCATCAACGTTCGACGTCCGCGGCTGCCGGATGTAGGATGCCGACCCGCCGCAGTCCATCGTCACGCAGATCCCCGGGAGCCCGCGCCGAATCAGATCCGCCGCTTTCGTCCGCTGTTCGATAATGGCCTTCGTCGTCTTCCCCGTGCCGCCGACCCCAACGCACGCGATGAAGCCGCCTTCCATCCATCCGCCGACAGGCACCATTTCAAAGCCCCGGAATGTTGTCCCGCTTCGTGAAGTCGACCCCCGACCCGCCCTCCGTCGACGGCTCAGCGTCCGCCCCCTCCGACGCGGCCGACTCCTGCGCGGGCGGGGGCGCCTCCCGGCGCGGGCGCGTCATCGGCTGATTCTCCGGAGGGCTACCGAAAATCTCGTTGACCCGGAAGACCTCCACGAAACAGCCAAGGCCCAGTCCGATCCAGCCCTTCACAAGCCCGCCGAGCTTGTGCATCTTGTCCTCGTTTTCGTCCATCGCCAGATCGAGGATTTCGTTCGGCTCGTCCAGCTGCTTGAGACGCGGATCATCGGCCGCCACCCCATGCACGCGGCGCGCGAGCGTCTTCCCGAACCCGCGCCCCATGAGCGTTGCCAGCCGGCGGCCGGCCTTGACGCGTTTCTGATCCAAGGCCGATGGCGCGGGGCCGATGACCTCCGGCTCGAATGGGCCAGGGCCGGCCTCCCCTCCCGCGCCGCCTTCCGGAGGAATCCCGCGCATTGCGTCATCCAGCGGATTCGACGCGGCGGCGGCGGGCGGGGGAGCCGCTTCCGGCGTCTGGGGAAGGGGAGGAATCCCCCCGGCGTTGCTTTCGGTTTCCGGTTTCGGTTCCACGGTGGGCGCCTCCACTTTCGTTTCGAGCTTCGGTTCCGGTTCGACAGTGAGAGATTCCACAGCGCGCCGCTTGTGCGCC
>Ga0196963_10002163_pt1 | contig 12132 bp, 11 predicted proteins | sample S1_5metaG_FD_148600 | JGI IMG/M metagenome (GOLD analysis project Ga0196963, IMG submission 148600) | Soil microbial communities from Anza Borrego desert, Southern California, United States - S1_5 | ecosystem: Environmental > Terrestrial > Soil > Desert | place: USA: California | collected... | reverse complement strand
GTCGCGCATCTCGGCGTAGGACTCGAAGGTCAGGGGGTTCTTCCGCTCCGGGCGGTTGAGGGTCAGGGTCGCGACCCTGTCCTCCACCGACCACAGGAAATGCCGGGCCTGGTACGCGCTCGCCTTCATGCCGTTTCCTCCAGCGGTTTGGCCCGCAGCGACGCCTTGGTTCGCTCCAGCAGGCGGGTCAGCTCCTCGGCCTCCCCGGCGGTCAGGCCGCCGAGCAGGGTCTCGATCCAATGTTCGTGGGCGGCGGCCATCGCATCGAACCGCGCCTGGCCGAGCGGGGTCAGCCGCACGCGCCGCGCCCGGCGGTCGGCGCCCTCCATCCCCTCGATCAGCCCGTCGGCCCTCAGCCGGGCGGCGAGGCCGGTGACGTTGCCGTTGCTGACCATCAGCATCCGCGAGACCTCGCCCATCGTCAGGCCTTCGGGACCGGCCCGGTCAAGGGCCGAGAGCATGTCGAAACGCGGCAGGGTGGAGCCGAACGCATCCCGCAGCCGCTGGGAGATGGCCTGCTCGATGGCCGTCGAACAGGTCAGCAGCCGCAGCCACAGGCGAAGGCTGCGCTTGCCGGCCGGCGCCCCGCCCAGGCGGTCTGGCAGCGGACTCACAGCTCGCCTCCGGCCACGGGCAGGGCCGCGCCGTTGACGCCGGCCGCGTCCTCGCTGCACAGCCAGGCGACCAGGGCGGCCACCTCCTCCGGCGCGATCAGCCGCCCCTGGGGGTTGGACGCGGCCAGGGCGGCGCGGGCCTGCGCCGCGTCCCGGCCGGTCTTGGCGACGATGGTCTCCACCGAGCGGGCGACGAGGTCGGTGTCGGTGAAGCCGGGGCAGACGGCGTTGACGGTGATCCCCTTGGCCGCGACCTCCAGGGCCAGCGCCCGGGTCTGGCCGACCAGGCCGTGCTTGGCGGCCACATAGGCGGAGACATAGGGATAGCCCTTCAGTCCGGCCGTCGAGGCGATGTTGACGATCCGCCCCCAGCCCCGCTCCAGCATGGCGGGCAGGACCTGGCGGCAGGCCTCGGCCGGCGCTTCCAGGTTGAGGGCCAGCAGGGCGCGCAGGTCGGCGGCGCTGGTCTTCAGGAAGGGGGCGGAACGGGTCCCCCCGGCGTTGTTGACCAGGATGTCCACAGGGCCGAACCGGGTCCTTCCGCGCTCGAGGGCCGCGGTCAGGGCGGCGGCATCGGTGACGTCGGCCGGGGCGACCTGGGCCTCGGGGAGGAGGGCGGCGGTCGCTTCCAGCCGGGCTGTGTCGCGGCCGACCAGGGTCAGGCGATGCCCCCCGGCGGCCAGGGCGACAGCGCAGGCCCGCCCGATGCCGGAGCCGGCGCCCGTCACGACGGCGTGGCGCGCGCTGCTCATACCGGGCCCGCCTGACGCTCGCGTTCGAGATTGCGGGCCAGCTGGCTGAAGCCGGCCAGGTACTGCACCGGCGGCGCCGCTGAGAACCAGCCCTGCTCGGCGGCGGCGCGCAGGGTCCAGTTCGGATCGGCCAGGTGCGGCCGGGCCAGGGCGCAGAGGTCGGCCCGGCCGGCGGCCAGGATCGAGTTGACGTGGTCGGTCTCGTAGATGTTGCCCACCGCCATGGTCGCCACCCCCGCCTCGTTGCGGATGCGGTCGCTGAACGGGGTCTGGAACATGCGGCCATAGACCGGCTCGGCCGCCTCGCTGGTCTGGCCGGCCGACACGTCGATCAGGTCGCAGCCCGCGTCGGCGAACGCCCTTGCGATGGCGACCGACTCTTCCGGGGTAATGCCGTCCGGCGTCCAGTCGGTGGCCGACAGCCGCACCGACATCGGCTTCTCGTCCGGCCATGCCGCGCGCAGGGCGGCGAACACCTCCAGCGGAAAGCGCAGCCGGTTCTCCAGGCTGCCGCCGTAGGCGTCGGTCCGCCGGTTGGAGACTGGCGTCAGGAAGGACGACAGCAGGTAGCCGTGGGCGCAGTGCAGCTCGACCATGTCGAAGCCGGCCTCGTCGGCGAGCTTCACGGCGCGGACGAAGTCGGCGGTGACCCGGTCCATGTCCGCCCGGGTCATCTCGCGCGGGACCCGGTCGCGCTCGGACCAGGGGATGGCCGAGGGTGCGATCAGCTCCCAGCCGCCCTCTTCCAGCGGCAGGTCGGCGCGGGGTCCCCACGGCCGCTCCACCGAGCCCTTGCGGCCGGCATGGGCCAGCTGGAGGCAGATCCGCGAGCCCTGGGCGTGGACGAAATCGACGATCCGGCACCAGGCGTCGCGATGCTCCTCGCGGTACATGCCCGCGCAGCCCGGGGTGATCCGCCCGTCGGCGCTGACGTCGGTCATCTCGGTGAACACCAGCCCCGCCCCACCCAGCGCCCGGCCCCCCAGGTGGACGAGGTGGAAGTCGCCGACCAGCCCGTCCTCGGCCGAGTACATGCACATCGGGGAGACCACCACGCGGTTGGGCAGGGTCAGGCCGCGCAGGCGCAGCGGCGTGAACATCGGCGGCGGCGGCTTGCGGCTCGGCGGGGCGCCGGCTTGGGTTGCGAACCAGCGCTCCAGGCCGGACAGGAAGTCGGCGTCGCGCAGCCGCAGGTTCTCATGGCTGACCCGCTGGCTGCGGGTCAGCAGGCTGTAGGCGAACTGCAGCGGATCGAGGCCGGTGTAGCGTTCCAGGGTCTCGAACCATTCGGTGGAGTTGCGGGCCGCGCTCTGCAGCTTCAGCACCTCGACCCGGCGGTCGGCCTCGTAGGCGGCCAGGGCGGCGTCCAGGTCCTCGCCCCCGGTGACCGCCTCGGCCAGGCGGATGGCGTCCTCGAAGGCCAGCTTGGTGCCCGAGCCGATCGAGAAGTGGGCGGTGTGAGCCGCGTCGCCGAGCAGCACGAGCCTGCCGTCCCGCCAGTTGGAACAGGCCACCCGCGGGAAGTTGAGCCAGGCCGAGCCGCGCAGATGCCGCGCATTGCTCATCAGCGGATGGCCGTCCAGCCATTGGGCAAACAGCGCCTCGGCCGCCCGGCAGGCCTCGTCCTGGTCCATGGCGTCGAAACCGAGGCCGCGCCAGGTCGCTTCCGAGCATTCGACGATGAAGGTCGAGCCCCCCTCCTCGAACCGGTAGGCATGGGCCCAGATCCAGCCGTGCGGGGTCTCCACGAAGGCGAAGGTGAAGGCCTCGAAGGCCCTGGTCGTGCCCAGCCAGATGTATTTGTTGGCCCGTACGTCGACATCGACCCCGAACACCTCCGGCCGCTCGTTGCGCGCCCGGCTGTTCAGCCCGTCGGCCGCCACCACCAGGTCGGCCTCGAGGGTGGCGGGATCGACCTCGCTCTCGAACCGAAGGTCGACGCCCAGCGCGCGCGCACGTTCATGCAGGATGTTCAGCAGCCTCTGGCGGCCGATACCGGCGAAGCCGTGGCCGCCCGATCGGATCGTCCGGCCATGGATGTGGACGTCGATGTCGTCCCAGTGGACGAACGCCGCCTCGATAACGGAGGCGGTCTCCGGATCGTTGGCCTTCAGGTTGGCCAGGGTCTGGTCCGAGAACACCACCCCCCAGCCGAAGGTGTCGTCCGGCCGGTTGCGCTCATGCACGACCACCGAAAGGGACGGGTCGCGCAGCTTCAGGGAGATGGCGAGATACAGCCCCCCGGGGCCGGCCCCGACGACGGCGATGCTCCGAACCTGCGACGGCCGCGACATGCTTTAAGCTTAAAATGAATTGCGGTCGCCGTCGAGGCCGAACACCGTTCCGGGGCGCGGCCTCCCGCCGCCGTCTCTCTGGCGTTCTACCTGATCCGGGTGCTAGAGCCCGCGTGGGGGACAGGAGGATTTGTGACTGTCATCGACCAGCACAACGTGCACATCAGCGGCGCCGGCCCCCGCCCGATGATGCTGGCCCACGGGTTCGGCTGCGACCAGAATATGTGGCGCTTCGTGGCCCCGGCCTTCGAGGAAGACTTCAGGGTCATCCAGTTCGACCTGATCGGGGCCGGCGGGTCGGACCTTTCGGCCTACGACCCCGAGAAGTATTCGCGCCTGGAGGGCTACGCCGAGGACGTGGTCGAGCTCGCCGAGGCCCTGGGGGTGCGTGACGGGGTCTTCGTCGGGCATTCGGTCAGCGCGATGATCGGCCTGCTGGCCATCCGCAAGGCGCCGCATCTGTTCAGCGACCTGGTGATGGTCGGTCCCTCGCCCCGCTACATCGACGACGAGGCGGCGGGCTACGTCGGCGGCTTCAGCGCCGCCCAGATCGAAGAGCTGCTCGACTTCCTCGATCAGAACCACATGGGCTGGTCCCAGGCGATGGCCCCGACCATCATGGACAATGCCGACCGGCCCGAGCTGGCCGAGGAGCTGACCAACAGCTTCTGCCGCACCGATCCGGACATCGCCAAGCGGTTCGCGCGGGCCACCTTCACCTCCGACAACCGCGCCGACCTGGCAGGGTTCGAGACCCGCACCCTGATCCTGCAGTGCGCGGAGGACGTGATCGCACCCCAGGCGGTCGGCCAATACCTGCACCGGGTGCTGCCAAACAGCGAACTTGTGCTGATGGAGGCCACGGGCCACTGCCCCAACCTGAGCGCGCCGGACGAAACCATCCGGGCGATCCGGGCCTTTGTCTGAGTCTTCCCCCGGCGGTATCGGCGGGGCGGCGGCGGATCTGGAAGACCTCTTCGAGAACGCCCCCTGCGGATACCTGATCGCCGACCCGTCGGGACGGATCCTGCGGGCCAACGGCGCCCTGGCGACCTGGCTGGAGCGGAAGCCGGAAGACCTGGTCGGCCGGCGCTTCTCCGACCTGCTGAACATCGCCGGCAAGATCTATTACGAGACCCACTTCGCGCCGCTGCTGAAGATGCAGGGATTCTTCAACGAGGTGGCGCTGGACCTGGCGCGTCCGGGGCAGGCGCCGCTGCCGGTGCTCGTCAACGCTGTGGAGCGCCGGGCGGCCGAGGACGGCCAGCCCTTCATCCGCATCACCCTGTTCAACGCCTCCGACCGCCGCCGCTACGAGCGGGAGCTGCTGGAGGCGCGCCGGGCGGCGGAAGACGCGGCGGCGCAGCTGCAGGCGCTGAACCAGACCCTGGAGGCGCGGGTGGCCGAGGAGGTCGCCGAGCGCATGCAGGCCGAGGAGGCGGTGCGCCAGCTGCAGAAGCTGGAGGCCGTAGGCCAGCTCACCGGCGGCGTGGCCCACGACTTCAACAACCTCCTGACCGTCATCCTCGGCGGGCTGGAGACCATTTCCCGGCAGCTGGACGCCGATCCGGGCCCGGAGAAGCTGCAGCGCATCGCCCGGGCCGTGGCCATGGCGACCCACGGCGCCCAGCGCGCCGCCACCCTGACCGCCCGGCTTCTGGCCTTCGCCCGGCGCCAACCCCTCGATCCCAAGCCGGTGGACGCCGGCCGCCTGATCACCGGCCTCGCCGACCTGCTGGAGCGCACCCTGGGGGAGACCGTGACCCTCGAGACGGTCAGCGGCGCCGGGCTGTGGATGACCAGCGTCGACCCGGCCGAGCTGGAGAACGCCCTGGTCAACCTGGCCGTCAACGCGCGCGACGCGATGCCGGGCGGCGGGCGGCTGACCCTGGAGACCAGCAACGCCTACCTCGACGAGGCCTATGTCGACGACATCCCCGAACCCGTCCCGGCCGGCCAGTACGTGCAGATCACGGTCAGCGACACCGGGACCGGAATGGACGCCGAGACGGCGCAGCGGGTCTTCGAGCCCTTCTTCACCACCAAGGCGGTCGGCAAGGGCACGGGCCTCGGCCTCAGCCAGGTGTACGGCTTCGTGCGCCAGAGCGGCGGCCATGTGCGGCTCTACAGCGAGCCGGGAGTCGGCACTTCGGTGAAGCTCTACCTGCCGCGGATGACCGGGCCGGTCGGCGAGACCGTCCAGGTGAAGCCGGAGGCCCCCGTGCACGGGGGCAGCGAGACCATCCTGGTCGTCGAGGACCACGAGGACCTGCGGACCTACGCCGCCGGAGTCCTGCGGGAACTGGGCTACCGCGTGCTGGAGGCCGGGGACGGGCGGGGCGCGCTGGCGGTGCTGCAGTCGCAGAACGACATCGACCTGCTGTTCACCGACGTGGTGATGCCCGCCGGCCTGGACGGGCGGCAACTGGCCGACGAGGCCCTGCGCCGGCGTCCCGGGATCAAGGTGCTGTACACCACCGGCTACACCCGCAACGCCATCGTCCACAACGGCCGGCTGGATCCGGGGGTGCAGCTGATCGGCAAGCCGTTCACCTTCCAGGAACTGGCGCGAAAGGTGCGGGCGGTGCTGGACGCCTGACGCTCAATCCGCCGGGTGGAAGACAAAGTCGATCAGATAGATCTGCTCTCCCGGTCCATGCTTGGCGACCTTCAGCAGGTCGACGACGCCGGCGAACCCGGACCGCCGGGCCAGGGCGGGGGTAACGTCGGCCAGCTCGATCCGGCGGACGGCGGTCACCTCCACTGCCCCGCCTTCCATGGCGTAGCGATTGCCGACTTTGACCCGCGGCGACTGCCAGAAGCGCACGGTGCAGTCGATCTCGCCCCGCCGGATCGGCTCACGCAGCCGCTTGGTGAACATCAAGCTCATGCGAGGAGCCCAGGCCGTCATCGGGTGAGGGCGAAGTCGACGCGGATCGAGACCTGCCGGGTGTCGACCCCGGCATGGACAGGCGGGGCGGCCTGGACCGCCTCGGCGTTGGCCCGCATGGCCATGTGGCCGTCCTGCTCGTAGGGCATGGGCGGGCCGTAGACGCCGCCGTCGCGGATGGCGAGGACCCGACCGACCTTCAGCCCCGCCGCCCCGGCATAGGCGTCGGCCCTCGCGCGGGCGGCCTTGAAGGCGGCGGCGTAGGCGGCGTTGTCGCCTTTCTCCGGGTCGCCGATCCGCAGTTCGGGCCCGGCCACCACATTGCCGCCCACCTGCGTCACCGCCGCGACCACGGCCCCGGCGCGGGACACGTCCCGCACCTTGACCTCGATCAGGTTTTCGGCCCGGAACTGGCCGCGCTGGGGACCCCAGTCGATGCGCTGGACCGAGAGGTTGCGGGTCTGCAGGTCGTCGGCCTTGACCCCCAGCGGGCCCAGGGCCTCGGTCAGCCGCTGCATGATGCGGGCGTTGGCCTCGCTGGCCGCCGCCGCCGTCGGGGCGGTGTTGTTGACCCCGACGGTCACCCGCGCCTCGTCGGGCCGGGTCTCGGCCCGGCCGCTGGCGGTGACCTGCAGCAGCACCTCCTCGCCCTTCAGCCGCGGCGCGCCGCCCTGGTCGGCGCAGGCCGCCAGGGCCAGCAGGGGAAGCAGAAGCAGTGCGCGCATGGAAAGTCCTCCGTTTGGCGAACAGCGGCATGCAATTGAGGCAAAACCGCGAAGCGCGCCCCGTGGCCCGAATCTCCCGCGCGCCCTACATACGGGCCATGCCCGCCCCCTTCGCCGTGATCTTCGACCGCGACGGCGTCCTCAACGAGGACTACGGCTACGCCTATGAGCCGGAGAAGCTGGTCTGGATCCCCGGGGCCAAGGGGGCGATCCGGCGGGTCAACGAGGCCGGAGGCCTGGTGCTGATCGCCACCAACCAGTCGGGGATCGGTCGCGGCTACTACAGCGAAGAGCAGATGCACGGCTTCCATGCCGAGATGCGCCGGCAGCTGGCGGCCGAAGGCGGGCGGATCGACGGGATCTACTTCTGTCCCTTCCACGAGGAGGCGGCGGACGAACGCTACCGACAGGCCGACCATCCCGACCGCAAGCCCAACCCCGGCATGATCCTGCGGGCGTTGAAGGACTTCGGCGTCGATCCGAAGAGGGCATTGATGATCGGCGACAAGCCGGCCGACGTGCAGGCCGCCCAGGCGGCGGGCGTCGACGGCTACCTCTACGAGGAAGGCGACCTCGAGGACTTCCTGCTGGACGCCGCCTCGCGCACGGGTCTGCCGCTGTAACGCAGCAGTGTGCTTCCGCCATGCCCCGTTCCGCGTTAGTCAGGGGCCAATTCGTGCCCGGACGCCGGGCGACCCCTTAGGACATCCGTATGACCGACCTGCCCGCCGCCTCCGGCTCGGCGCTCGACCTGATCGGCGCCACCCCGATGGTCGAGGTGACCAAGATCGACACCGGCCTCTGCCGGCTGTTCCTCAAGCTTGAGAACCAGAACCCCGGCGGCTCGATCAAGGACCGCATCGCCCGCTCGATGATCGAGGCGGCCGAGAAGGACGGAACGCTCAAGCCTGGCGGAACCATCATCGAGGCGACGGCGGGCAACACGGGCCTGGGCCTGGCCCAGGTGGCCACCCTGAAGGGCTACAAGCTGATCCTGATCGTGCCGGACAAGATGGCGCGGGAGAAGATCCTGCACCTGCGGGCCATGGGCGTCGACGTGCGGATCACCCGCTCGGACGTGGGCAAGGGCCATCCCGAATACTACCAGGACATGGCCCAGACCATCGCCCAGGGCATCCCCGGCTCGCTGTACGTCAACCAGTTCGAGAACCCGGCCAACCCGCTGGCCCACGAGACCACGACGGGGCCGGAAATCCTCCAGCAGATGGGCGGCGATCTCGACGCCATGGTCGTGGGCGTCGGCTCGGGCGGCACGCTCACGGGCCTCGGCCGCTACTTCAAGCGGATGTCCCCGAAGACCCAGATGATCCTGGCCGACCCGGTCGGCTCCATCCTCTACGACTACGTCAACACCGGGACCTACGGCGAGGCCGGCAGCTGGATCGTCGAGGGCATCGGCGAAGACTTCATCCCGCTCAACGCCCAGATGGACCTGGTCTCCAAGGCCTACGCCATCAGCGACCGCGAGAGCGTCGAGACCGCCCGCGAACTGCTGCAGAAGGAAGGCATCCTGGCCGGCTCCTCCTCGGGCACCCTGCTGGCCGCGGCGCTGAAATACTGCCGAGAGCAGACCGAGCCCAAGCGGGTCGTCAGCCTCGTGTGCGACACCGGCGCCAAGTACCTGACCAAGATGTTCAACGACCTGTGGGTCAGCGCCCACGGCTTCGAGGACCGCACCCCGCGCGGGGACCTCTCCGACCTGATCGCCAAGCGCTACAGCGACGGCGGCGTGATCACCATCGGACCGGACGACACCCTGCTGACCGCCTACAACCGCATGCGGAGCGCCGACATCAGCCAGCTGCCGGTCGTCGAGCACGGCAAGCTGGTCGGCATCCTCGACGAGAGCGACGTGCTGAGCGCCGTCGCCAAGGCCGGCGACGGCGAGGGCTTCGCCACCAAGGTCGGCTCGGCCATGACCCGCAACGTCCACACCCTGGAAAGCCACCAGCCGCTGTCGGTCCTGGAGCCGGTGTTCGCCCGCGACGAGGTGGCGGTGGTCATGGACGGCGACGAACTGCTCGGCCTGATCACCCGGGTCGACCTGATCAACCACCTGCGCAGGACGGCCTGATGACCACCGACGGCAAGAACCGCCTGGCCTTCGCCACCCGCACCATCCATGCCGGCCAGAGCCCCGACCCGACCACCGGGGCGGTGATGCCGCCGATCTATGCGACCAGCACCTACGCCCAGGAGAGCCCGGGCGTGCACAAGGGCTTCGAATACGCCCGCAGCCAGAACCCGACCCGGTTCGCCTTCGAGCGCTGCATCGCCGACCTGGAAAGCGGGACCCAGGCCTTCGCCTTCGCCTCCGGCCTGGCCTGCGCGGCGACGATCATGGAGACGCTCGACAGCGGCGCCCACGTCATCGGGACCGACGACCTCTACGGCGGCACCTACCGGCTGTTCGAGCGGGTCAAGAAGCGCTCGGCGGGGCTCTCCTTCAGCTTCGTCGACATGACCGATGTCTCGGCGATCGAGGCGGCGATCCGGCCCGAGACGCGGATGATCTGGGTGGAGACCCCCACCAACCCGACCCTGCGCTTGGTCGACCTGGAAGCCGTGGCGGCGCTGGGGAAGAAGCACGGCCTGGTCACGGTCGCCGACAACACCTTCGCCAGCCCCTTTGTGCAGCGGCCGCTGGAACTGGGCTTCGACCTGGTCACCCACTCGACGACCAAGTACCTCAACGGCCATTCGGACATGGTCGGGGGCGTGGCCATCGTCGGGGACAATGCCGAACTCTCCGCCGAGCTGAAGTTCCTGCAGAACGCCGTGGGCGCCATCAGCGGGCCGTTCGACAGCTTCCTGGCCCTGCGCGGCCTCAAGACCCTGGCCCTGCGGATGCAGCGGCACTGCGAGAGCGCGCTCGCCATCGCCCAGTGGCTGGAGGCGCAGCCCGCGGTCGAGAAGGTCATCTATCCGGGGCTGAAGTCCCACCCGCAGCACGACCTGGCCGTCCGCCAGATGAAGGGCGGCTTCGGCGGCATCATCTCGGTGGAGGTCAAGGGCGGCCTCGCCCCGGCCCGCAAGCTGCTGGAACGCACGCGGCTGTTCACCCTGGCGGAGTCGCTTGGCGGCGTCGAAAGCCTGATCGAGCATCCGGCCATCATGACCCACGCCTCCATCCCGCCGGAGCAGCGGGCCCTGGTGGGCATCACGGACGGTCTGGTTCGCCTTTCAGTCGGGATCGAAGACTGCCAAGACCTGATTTCCGACCTTTCGCAGGCTTTGGCCGGCTGACTTTCGGCGGCGGGGGCGGCGGAAGCTCCTGGCCCGCCGCCAGCAGCCGCGCCGCCAGGGTCAGGTCCGACACCAGCCCCGGATGATCGTGCGGCAGGGTCCAGGCCCGCACGGCGCCCTCGACCCAGGCCTCGGCCATGGCGGTGATCTCCACCAGCGGCTCGACGTCGTCGAGGGTGCGAGGGTCGGCTGCCGCCCGGGCCTTCAGGGCCGCCATGAACGGTCCGAGCTCGACGCTCAAGGGAATGCGGAACACTGCGTCGGCCCGGCGCCGCTCGTGGGCGCTGTGATTGACGATAACGTCGGCGAACACCTTGCCGTTGGGAATGACGACCTTGAGGTTGTCGGCGGTGGCGATCTCGGTGACGAACAGGTCCAGCGCCCGCACCGTGCCCCTGCGCGTCCCGATCTCGATGATGTCGCCGACCCGGTACGGCCGCAGCGCCAGGATCAGCACCCCGGCCGCCACATTGCTCAGCGCCCCCTGCATGGCCAGGCCGATGGCCAGGGAGGCGGCGCCCAGCACCGCCAGGATGGAGGTGGTCTTGACCCCCAGCTGCTGCAGCACCGCCACCCCGCCGACGATGATCACCAGGTAGCGGACCAGGGAGGCGACGAAGGTCTGGAGGGTCGCGTCAGGCGGCTGGTGGCGGCTCAACCGCCCGACCAGGCCCCGCGCCAGGGTCGCGGCCCAGCGCGAGGCCCACAGGGTGACCACGACGATCACCGCCGCCACGGCGATGTCGATGGAGAGCTGGGCGCCGCGGCTCAGGAGATCGGCGGCCACGGCTTCCTCGGCGGTGACCTTGGGGATGAGGCGCGGGAGGTCGGTCAGACTGAGCGTCGTCATGGCGTCCGTCTAAGCCGGCCGGCCGTTCTTGGCGAGGGGGCGAAGGGACCCGTCAGGCGCCCTCGCCCTGGTCGTGGGCGGTCGCGGGCGCCGGGGGCGGTACGGGACGGGACGGCGCCTTTGGCGGCTCCGGCGCGCCGTCCTTGGGCGAGGCGATCTCGCCGGTCACCAGGACCTGCCGGGGCTCCCGGTCGACCTGCACCTGATGCGGATAGGGAATACGGATGCCCTCGCGATCGAACGCTTCCTTGACGGCCTTCAGCACCGCGTAGTGGGCGTCCCAGAAGTCCTTCTGCAGGGCCCAGGCGCGAAGGGTGAGGTTGACGGCCGAGTCGCCCAGGCCGGTGCATCGCGCCCAGGGCTCGGGATCCTTCAGCACCCGCTCGTCGGCGGCGCAGGTCTCCAGCATGATCCGAAGGGCCTCGTCGATGTCATCCTCGTAGTCGATGCCGACCACGATCTCGAACCGCCGCCTGGGCAGGACCGTCTGGTTGATGATCAGCTCGCCGAAGATCTTGCCGTTCGGCACGATCACCTTGAGGCCGTCCAGGGTCTCCAGCTCGGTGGTGAACAGGTCGAGGTCGCGCACCCGGCCCTTCTGGCCGTTGACCACCACCAGGTCGCCGGCGTGGTAGGGGCGCAGGATCAGTAGCATGACACCCGCGGCGACATTGCTCAGCGCCCCCTGCATGGCCAGGCCGATGGCCAGGGAGGCGGCGCCCAGCACCGCCAGGATGGAC
>Ga0196963_10002162_pt1 | contig 12133 bp, 12 predicted proteins | sample S1_5metaG_FD_148600 | JGI IMG/M metagenome (GOLD analysis project Ga0196963, IMG submission 148600) | Soil microbial communities from Anza Borrego desert, Southern California, United States - S1_5 | ecosystem: Environmental > Terrestrial > Soil > Desert | place: USA: California | collected... | reverse complement strand
GAGCACATCGTCGATGGCGGCATGACGCGCAAGATGATCTATGCCTGAGTCCCGGCCGCTTGCCGCCGCAGCGCGCCCGCCAAGCTCGCCGGCCGCAACGGAAGGCCCTCATGCCCAAGCTCGCCATCGATCGTCTCGACGTGAAGAGCAAGCGCGTCCTGATGCGCGTCGACTTCAACGTGCCGCAGGACAAGAAGACCGGCGCCATCACCAACACCCAGCGCATCGACGCGGCGCTGCCCACCATCCGCTGGGCGCTCGACCACGGCGCGTCCGTCGTGCTGATGAGCCACCTCGGCCGGCCCGACGGCAAGCGCGTCGACAAGTACAGCCTCAAGCCGATTGCCGCGAAGGTGCAGGAGCTGCTCGGCAGGCCGGTGCGCTTCCTCGACGACTGCGTCGGCCGCGACGTCGAGAAGGCGTGCGCCGCGCTGAGGCCGGGCGAGGTCGTGCTGCTCGAGAACCTGCGCTTCCACATCGAGGAGGAGGGTTCGATCAAGGACGAGGCGACCGGCGCCAAGACCAAGGCCGATCCCGCCAAGGTCGACGCCTTCCGCGCCAGCCTGTCCAAGCTCGGCGACGTCTACGTCAACGACGCCTTCGGCACCGCGCACCGCGGCCATTCGTCGATGGTCGGGATCCAGCTGCCGCAGCGCGCGGCGGGGTTCCTGCTCAAGAAGGAGCTCGATGCCTTCGCCCAGGTGCTCGAGAACCCGAAGCGGCCGCTGCTCGCGGTGCTCGGCGGCGCGAAGGTCGCCGACAAGATCAAGCTGATCGAGAACCTGCTCGACAAGGCCAACGAGCTGATCATCGGCGGCGGCATGGCCTACACCTTCCTCAAGGTCACGAAGGGCATGGCGATCGGAAAATCGCTGTTCGATGCCGAGGGCGCCAAGCTCGTGCCCGGCCTCCTGGCGAAGGCCGAGACCAAGGGCGTGCTCGTGCACCTGCCGGTCGACTTCCTGGCCGCCGACAGATTCGCGCCCGACGCGACGATCAAGCCGGCGACGGTGGAGAGCGGCATACCGGACGGCTGGGAGGGCCTGGATTGCGGTCGCGAGACCGCGGCGCTCAACGACGAGGTCTTCGCGCGCGCCAGGACGATCATCTGGAACGGCCCGCTCGGGGTCTTCGAGTTCGACCGCTTCGCCGCCGGCACGCGCGCGGCGATGGACGCGATGGTCCGCGCGACCAAGGCCGGCGCGGTCACGGTGATCGGCGGCGGCGACACCGCGACCGCCGCCGCGAAGTGGGGCGTCGACGACCAGGTCACGCACTGCTCGACCGGGGGCGGCGCGTCGCTCGAGCTGCTCGAGGGCAAGGAGCTGCCCGGGATCGCGGCATTGTCCGAGGCGCCCGAGGCCTCGTCCAAGACGTGAACGATCCCGACGTCCTGGTGATCGGCGGCGGTCCGGCCGGCGCGTGCGCGGCCTCCACGCTGGCTCTGGCGGGACGCAGGGCGCTGGTGATCGAGAAGGAACCGGGACCGCGCTACCACATCGGTGAGTCGTTCATCCCGTTCTGCGCCTATCCGCTGCAGCGCATCGGCTTCCTGGACAAGCTGAAGGCGTCGCGCTTCACGACGAAGTACAGCGTGGTGTTCGTCGGCACGACCGGAACGGCATCGCGCCCGTTCTGGTTCCACCAGTACCTCTACGACGGCGCGTCCGTGACCTGGCAGGTGCTGCGCAGCGAGTTCGACGCGATGCTGCTGGCCCACGCCGAGTCGCTCGGCGCGTCGGTCGAGCGGGGTGTCGAGGCTACCGCGCTGATCATCGAGGATGGCGCGATCCGCGGCGCGCGCGTGCGCGGCGCGGATGGCGAGCGCGAGGTGCGCGCGCCGGTGACGATCGATTGCAGCGGGCGCGACGCGCTGTCGCACCGCGCGTTCGCCTGGCGCGACCTCGATCCGGGGCTCGATCGCTTCGCGCTGTGGGGCTATTTCGAAGGCCATCGCCTCGACGACGGCGTCGCCGGCGGCGCCACCGTGGTCGCCTCCATCCCCGGCGGCGGCTGGTTCTGGTGGATCCCGGTCACCGACGGGCGCCTGAGCTGCGGCGTCGTCGCGCGGCGCGAGGACCTGTTCGTGGCCGGCGAGAGCACGAAGCAGACCTGGGCGCGCGCGCTGGCGCAGCAGCCGTGGATCGCCGAGCGGTTGTCCGCCGCGCGCCGCGTCGAGCCGCTGCGCGTCATCCGCGAGTATTCGTACCGCGCGCGCCACGCGGCCACCGACGGCCTGCTGCTGGCGGGCGACGCCTTCGGATTCCTCGATCCGATCTTCTCCTCGGGCGTGTTCCTCGCGCTGCGCGGCGGCGAGCTGGCGGCGCAGGCGGCCGACGCCGCGCTCTGCGACGGCGACACCTCGGCCAGGGCCTTCGCCGCGTACGGCGCGCGGATGAGCGGCGGGATCGAGAACATCCGGCGCTTCGTCTACGCGTTCTACGACAAGGGGTTCTCGCTGAACCAGGTGATGGCGCGCGATCCCTACGCGCGCGCCGACATCTCGGACCTGCTCGACGGCTGCTTCTTCCGCGATTACGAGGACTTCTTCCGGATCGTCGCCGACAGCGCGACGCTGCCCGGGCCGTTGTCCGACGGGCTGCCGATCGAGCGAGCGGGGTCGCGGCGCCGCGACGTCCGCCGTGGCGACGCCCGCCGAGGCGGAGGCGCCGGCTGATGGCGCTGATCGACCTCTACGACACGCGCTTCCTCGCCATCGCCGGTCGCGGCGACGGCCTGGCGCGTGACCGCGCCGAGCTGCTGCGCCAACGCCTCATAGCCCGCCTCGTGCCGACCTTCGGCGACGATCCGCACACCGCGGCCGCGCCGGCGGTCGGCGGCTACCTCGAGCGCGCGATCGAGCTGTACATCGCCGGCTTCGCCGAATCGGCGATCATCGAGGCGGACATGCGCGTGCGTAGCCTGCTGGCCGCCTGGTTCGGCGCGCGGGACGGCGGCGACGGATTCGCCGTGCTGGCGCGGCGCGCCGGGTTCGCCGGCGATGTCGCCGATCGGCTCATCGCGCTGGCGACGCGGCGCGAGGACATCGACGCGCGCGATGGCGACCTGGCCGCGTCGATCGTCGCCGCGCCGACGCGCGGCGCGTCGTCGGGCGGCCTCGCGGCGGTGCGCGCCGAATCGCCGACCAGCCAGCGCCTGCGCTGGAGCGCCGATCTGCACGACCTGCTGGCGGCGGCCGTCGCGGCGTGCGCGATGATCTTCACGGCGATTGCCCAGGGGCGCGGCGCGTGCGGCTCGACCTCGGCCTGAGCGCGCCGCGATTGGCGCCGCTGCTGATCGGCTGGGAGCTGCGCGCCCACGGCGTGCGCGGGCGCATCGTCGAGACCGAAGCGTACCAGGGCGAGGACGACCTCGCCTGCCACGCCAGCAAGGGCCGCACGCCGCGCAGCGAGGTGCTCTACGCCGAACCGGGCACGCTCTACCTGTACCTGGTCTACGGCATGCACGTGCTCCTCAACATCGTCTGCGATGCCGCGGAGCGCCCGGCCGCCGTGCTGATCCGCGCGATCGACATCGTCGATGGCGAGGCGATCGCGCGCGCGCGTCGCAACCAGCCGACGTGTCGCCGCGAGACGATCGCCAACGGTCCGGGCAAGGTGACGCAGGCGTTGAAGCTCGATCTCGCGCAGAACCGTCTGCGGTTGGGCGCCTCCGGGTGTCCGCTCGCGCTCGAGCCGCCACGGCGCAAGCCCGCCGCCGTCGCCAGCGGCCCGCGCGTCGGCGTCGCCTACGCCGGTCCGGTGTGGTCGCAGCGGCCGTGGCGGTGGTGGGAGGCCGGCTTTCCCGTGGTCGGCGGCCGCAACCAGACCTAGCGTCGCGGCCGGAGCGCGCCGACCATGTCCACCATCCTCGTCACCGGCGGCGCCGGCTACATCGGCAGCCATGCGGTGCTCGAACTGATCGCCGCCGGGCACCGTCCGATCGTGCTCGACAACCTCAGCAACAGTTCGGCCGAGGCGCTGAAGCGGGTCGAACGCATCGCCGGCACGCCGGTGGCGTTCCATCAGGTCGACCTGCTCGATCGCGCCGGCATCGATCGGGTCTTCGCCGCGCAGCCGATCGACTCGGTGATCCACTTCGCCGGCCTCAAGGCGGTCGGGGAGTCGACGCAGCAGCCGTTGCGCTACTACCACAACAACATCACCGGCACGCTCCACCTGCTCGACGTGATGCGCGAGCGGAACGTGAGGAAGCTCGTCTTCTCCTCCTCCGCGACCGTCTACGGCGATCCCGAGCGCGTACCGATCCCCGAGACGGCCCGGCTGCAGGCGACCAATCCGTACGGCAACACGAAGCTGTTCATCGAGGAGATCTGCCGGGATCTGGCCAAGGCCGACGCGCAGTGGCGGATCGTCCTGCTGCGTTACTTCAATCCCGTCGGCGCCCATCCCAGCGGACTGATCGGCGAGGATCCGGTCGGGATCCCCAACAACCTGATGCCGTTCATCATGCAGGTCGCGGTCGGCAAGCGGCCGCACCTGAACATCTTCGGCAACGACTGGCCGACCCCCGACGGCACCGGCGTGCGCGATTACATCCACGTCGTCGATCTGGCGCGTGGTCATCTCGCCGCGCTCGACCACCTCCCGCGCGTGCAGGGATGCGTGGCCTACAATCTCGGCACCGGGCGGGGCTGCTCGGTGCTCGAGCTCCTGAAGGCGGTCTCGGCGACCGTCGGTCGCGAGCTGCCCTACCGCTTCGCGCCGCGGCGGCCGGGCGACGTCGCGACCTGCTATGCCGACCCGACCGCGGCGACGCGCGACCTCGGCTGGCGCGCCGAATTGGGGCTGGACCGCATGTGCGCCGACAGCTGGCGCTGGCAGAGCGGCAATCCGGAGGGCTACCGCACGGCGACGGGCGTGTGAGCGGTCGAGGCTGGTCAGGCGACGCTTCCCGGGTTATCCATACGCCATGGGAAACCCCGGACGCCCCGAAAGCAGCACCAGCCGCATCGTCGCGGTGATGTTCATCGTCATCGTGCTGGTCATCGCGTGGTTCTGCGCGCCGATGTTCCTGCCGGTGTGGAAATGGCGGAACGTCGACTTCAAGAAGTTGGCGGCGGAGTACAAGATCGACGAGAAGCTGATCAGCATGCAGTACGAGGCGACGGTCCGCTACGCGCCGCGCGGCAACAGCGATCTCGACCCGTATCCGTTCCAGATCCTGAGCATGACGCCGGACTGGCAGTCGCAGGATCCGCAGACGCGCGAGAACGAGGACAAGCTCTTGGTGCGCTGCACCTTCGTCAGCGACAAGACCGGAGCCAAGCCGAGCGATCTGTTGATCGGCAACACCTTCAAGGATCGATACTTCAAGGCGAAGGTCTGGCGCCTGCCCGCCGGTGCCCTCGGCTTCGGCACGAAGCGCCCGGTCCTGATCTACGATTCGCTGTCGCTCGATAAGCTCACGATGGGCGAGTCGGACAGCTACGACTCCGAGATCCGTAAAACCGACGTCTGGGAAAACGACGATCTCTGGGAAGAGCGAGACGACGGCTTCGATCCGGGCGTCGCCGCCATCGAAGCAGCGGAGAAGGCCGCGGAGGCAGCCGACGCCGAAGCCGCCGCTCCGACGGAATGACCCTCAGGTCGTCTCCAGTCCTCGCGCCATCAGGATCTTGCCCGAGCGCACCAGCTCGATGATCCCGAACGGCTTGAGCAGGGCGATGAACGCGTCGAGCTTGTCGCTCTCGCCGGCGCAGCGCAGGATCAGCGATTCGGGGCCGTAATCGACGACCTTGGCCTTGTAGTTCTCGGCGACCTGCAGGATCTCGGTGCGTTCCTTCAGGCTGACGTGCAGCTTCACCAGCGCGATCTCGCTCTCGATGACGGCCTGGCCGGTGTGGTCGATGGCGTGGACGACGTCGATCAGCTTCTCGAGCTGGCGCACGATCTGCTCGAGGTTGTCCGGATCGCCCGAGCAGGTGATGGTCATGCGCGAGAATTCGCCCGGCTGGGCTTCGTATTCGGGCACCGAGATCGCGGGCGACACCACCAGCGACTCGATGTTGAAGCCGCGACGGGAGAACACCAAGGCGACGCGGCAGAGCACGCCGGGCTTGTTGCGCACGAGCAGCGAGATGGTGTGCAGCGGCGTCGGTGGTTCCTCGACCACCGGGCGACGGACCTTGCCGGGATCGATCTCGAATTGGGCGCCGCGATTCATGGGATGTTCCTGGTCAGGCGTATGCGGATGGTCGATGGCGACGGATGGCGACGTCAGGTCGACCCGGTCGGCTTGTCCATCTTGGTCTTCGGCTTCTCGATGATCATGTCCTTCAGCGCTGCGCCGGCGGGGATCATCGGGAAGACGTTGTCCTCCTTGACCACCTCGGCTTCGACCAGGCAGGGACCGTCGTTGTAGTCCATCGCCTTCTTCAGCACCTTGTCGACGTCGCCCGCGCGCGTCACGCGCCACGCCTTGACCCCGTAGGCCTCGGCCAGCTTGACGAAGTCCGGATTGCCCTCGAGATCGGCGCCGGAGATGCGGTTGTCGAAGAACAGCTCCTGCCACTGGCGGATCATGCCGAGGTAGCTGTTGTTGATGATCAGGATCTTGACCGGCACCTTCTGCAGCGCCGCGGTCGCGAGCTCGCACAGCGTCATCTGGAAGCCGCCGTCGCCGACGATGCACCACGCCTTCTTGCCCGGATTCGCCATCGCCGCGCCGATCGCCGCGGGGAAGCCGAAGCCCATGGTGCCCGCGCCGCCCGACGACAGCCAATGGCGGTTCTTGGTCGTGAGGCAGAACTGGGCCGCCCACATCTGGTGCTGGCCGACGTCGGTGGTGACGAAGCACTCGCGGCTGCCGAGCTTGTCGAGGCGGTCGAGCACGTACTGCGCGCGCAGGCCGCCCTTCTTGGCGTAGCGCAGCGGGTACTGCTTGCGCCAGGCGGCGATCTCCTTCATCCACTCGGCGGTGTCGGCGCGGCCGACCTGGGCGACGAGATCCTCGACGACCAGGCGCGCGTCGCCTTCGAGGCTCACGTGCGGGCGGATGATCTTGCCGAACTCGGCGCGATCGATGTCGATGTGGATCTTGACCGCGTCCGGGCAGAACGCCGAGAGCTTGCCGGTGATGCGGTCGTCCCAGCGCGCGCCGATGGCGATGATCGCGTCGCACCCGGCGACCGCCTTGTTGGCGTACGCCGTGCCGTGCATGCCGAGCATGCCCAGGTGCAGCGGATGGTCTTCGGGGCACGCGCCCTTGCCGAGCAGCGTGTTGACGATCGGCGCGTTGAGCTTGGCGGCCAAGGCCATGACCGCGGCGCCGGCGTTCGAGATCACCGCGCCGTGGCCGACGTAGAGCACGGGCCGGCGGCTCTTGGTCAGCAGATCGGCAGCCTTCTTGACCAGATCGGCCGGCGCGCGGCCGGGGACATGGTAGCCGGGCAGATTGATCTCATCGACGAACGGCGCCGTGCACGGGCCCTGGGTGATGTCCTTGGGCAGGTCGATCAGCACCGGCCCCGGGCGCCCGGTCGTCGCGATGTGGAAGGCCTCCTTCATCACGCGCGGGATGTCGGCGGCGTTCTTGACCAGGTAGCTGTGCTTGACCACCGGGTAGGTGATGCCGGTGACGTCGGCCTCCTGGAACGCATCCTTGCCCAGCATCGGGGTGATGGTCTGGCCGGTCAGGACGATCATCGGCACCGAATCCATCAGCGCGGTCAGCAGGCCGGTGACGCAATTGGTCGCGCCGGGCCCCGAGGTCACCAGGACGACGCCAGGCCGCCCGCTCGAGCGCGCGTAGCCGTCGGCCATGTGGGTCGCGCCCTGCTCGTGGCGGACCAGGACCAGCTTGACGGTCGAGTCGACCAGGGCGTCGAAGATCGGCATCGCCGCGCCACCCGAGTAGCCGAAGACGAACTCGACACCCTCGCGCTCGAGGCAGCGCATGACGACCTCGCCTCCGGTCGGGGCTTTGACGGCGGCGACGGGATGGGGGGCGTTCATGGAGGTCCTCGGCGGCGTGGGACGCGCATGATGTCATCTTACGCCCGATGTCGAGCCTCCGCTGGGCTGTCTCCGCCCGAACACGAGGCGTTACCAATCAACTGTAGACGTAGTTACAAGGCCGACCTCCGGAGCGCCGTCCGCGGCTCCTGAACCTGGCGACCGACGTCAGCGTCCACCGGCGATCGCACGGCCGCTCGGCGAGGGAGGAGCCGCGGACGCGTCAGAAGTTCAGCTGATGCTGCAACCGGACGATGTTCGCGTCCGCGTCGCCGTCCTCCGCCTCCCACATGCTGTAGGCCAGGGACAGCTTGTTGCCGTGGCCGTTGAAATAGCAGTTGATCCCGACGTCGATCTCGTTGCCCGAGCGTCCGTAGTCCCTGGACACGGTCGTCGCGGTGGCGGGCACGAAGTAGGGCAGCGCCTCGTCATCGTTGGCGTCGTCCAGGTCGATGATCTGGTAGCGCGCCGCCGGCTCGAGCACGATCGGTCCGACGGCAAAGGCGTAGCCGGCCTGGACGATGAGGATGTCGGCGTCGACCTCGCTCGAGGCCCCGGCATCCGGCTCGGTCTCGATGGTCCGCGTACGGTATTCGGCGAGCACGTTCAGGCCCTCGAGGTGGAAGACCACGTCCACGCCCATGACCGTGCTCGTCGCTGACGACGTATTCGCGGCGTTGCGATCATCCTGGTTGAGGCCCGCTTCGATGCCGACGATGAAGCCGATGCCTTCCTTGTTCAAATAGGTCTCCTGGAACCTGCCGAGGGCGAGGTCGCCCGGCCCGGTGATCTCGATGCGGCCGGTATAGACCAGGCCTTCGCTCTCGCTCGCGACCAGCCCGTCGTCGCCGGTGTTGTTCTGCGCATCGACGCCGAAGCGAACGATCGGCGTCGACAGGCGGTACGCGACGCCGATGCCGCGCACCGGCAGCAGCTCCGCGCTGGCGCGCTGGATCGGGAACAGCGCGGATGAGTTCGATGCGGTCGCGTGGTTGAAGAACGCGTAATCGAGACCGCCCTGGACGAGGTGCGCGATCGCGTCCTCGCCGAACTCGTAGCCGACGTAGGCCTGATGCACGGTCAGCGCGCGGGTGCCCTGATCGCGCCTGCCGGCGTCGTCCGCATTGATGATCCCCGCGAATTTCCATCGATCCTGGTAGCTGCCCTTGATGCCGGTGCGCAGGCGGCGCAGGTAGAAATCAGCGGTATCCGGTTCGCCCGAGGCGCCCGCCTGCACATCGAAGTCGCCCCCGCCGGCATCGCTGGCGTCCGTGACTTCGGCGCGCGGCTGCAGGTTCAGGACCAGGGAGAGCTTGAGATCCTGATCCTCGACATGCGCCGCATCCAGGTTCTGCGTCAGCGCGACGCCGGCGAGCGCGGCGAGCGACGGGGCGAGGATCTTCAACCGGATCTCCTTGTCCGCGATGCGGACGCGAGGGTGTGTTCGGAAGCGGTGCGCGCCAACGGGCATCCACGACCTGAGGGGTCATGGATGCTCGTCGGCGGACGCCAGGTCAAGTACCGGCGTGAGCCGCGAAACCGGAACCAAGCAACGGGAACCAAGCGACCATGCATCGCTGCGCCGGCGGTCAGCGCCGGATGGCAGTCACGAACTCCACAGCGTGATGCCGAGCCGGCGCAGGCAGCCGAGCCAGTACTGGCGCTCCTTGGCGCGGCAGCTCTTGAGCACGCAGCGGATCTTCTCCTCGTCGGTCAGCGGACGCGGCTGCGTGCGCAGCTGCAGGCCGGCCTGCAGCGGCGTGCGATCCGCCTTCGAGCCGTTGCAGGGTTTGCACGACGTGACCACGTTGCTCAGGCTGTCGGGCCCCAGCTGCGAGCGCGGGACGACGTGGTCGCGCGTGCCGCTGTTCATGGTCACGCGCGCGCCGCAGTACTGGCATTCGAAGTTGTCGCGGATGAAGACGGCCTTCTTGGTCGGCAGCTGGAACAGCTTCGTGCGCTTCTTCACCTGCACCTGGTAGCGCATCACCACGACCGCGGGCAGCTGGAAGGACTCGTGCTGGCTGCGCACGACCTCGGGGTAGTGCTCGATCGGCTGGGCTTTGCCTTCGAGCACGAGGGTCAATGAATCGAGCCAGTCCTCAACGATGTTGAGGTACTCGTAGCTCGCGTTGAGCACCATGCAGCGCACGTCGCCACCGTAGCCGTCAGGCGCGGCAAGTGAATGGGTCGCGCGACCCACATGGGCCCGCGCGCGCATCTTCCGGCCGCCCGCCGGACACGTCTCTGGGCCCGCGGCTACCGGTCGGCGACGAACGCCAGCGCGGCCCAGACCTTGAGGTCGATCAGCGCGCCGCTGGCCTCGCGCTCGGCGAGCCACCCGCGGATGCCCGCGAGCGGGACGGTGTGCACCGTGATGTCCTCGCCGGCGACACCGCCGCCGCCGGCGACGCGGCGCACGCCGTGCGCGCGCATCAGCGTCACGACCTCGCTCGACATGCCTGGCGAGGGAGGCCCGGCCGCAAGGCGGCTGAAGGACGCCGCGTCGTAGCCGACCTCCTCGGTCAGTTCGCGACCGGCGGCCGTCGCCAGCGCCTCGCCGTCGACCTCGTCGCCGGCCAGCCCGGCGGGCAGGTCGATCACGGGTGCGCCGACGGCGCGCCGGCGTTGTTCGGTCAGCAGCAGCTCGCCGGCCGCGGTCACGGCGACGATCGCGACGACGCCGCTGGCCCGGCGCCGTTCGGCCCATTCCCAGCCGTCGGCGCGGACCAGGCGCAGGAACCGGCCCTCGCCGATGACCACGGGCGCCGTCGGGGCGGTTATGGGGGGCGGGTCGGCGGAGTCGGCCATGCCGCCATGGTCACAGGCTCGCGGCGCGCCTCCAGGCCCTGTCGGCAGCGAGAGATCCGTCGCAGCGTGTATGATCCTGGTCGGCCACCCGTCGGCAGCGCGTCTTGCCGCGATCCAGGGCCCGATCTACGGTCGCCAGCCGAGCGTCCGTCGCGACGCGGGAGAGGTCACGATGGCTGACATGATCGAAGCCAAGGATGCCAAGAAGATGCTCGGCTGCGACGACGCGGCCCTGACCAACCTGGTCAACAGCGGGCAGATCAAGGCCCAGCGCGTCGGCGGCAAGCTGATGCTGCTGAAGTCCGACGTCGAGAAGGTCGCCGCGGCGAGCGCCGATGGCGATGACGGCACGATCGTGCTGACCGGTGACAGCGATGACCTGTCCATCGACCTCGGCAAGGTGGTCGACGATTCGGCCGAGACCATCGTCACCAGCAAGAAGGCGACCGACACCGGCGCCGGCACCGAATCGATCACCTTCGGCGAGGACCTCGAGGTCGTCAGCTTCGACGACAACAGCAACACCGGCGAGATCGCCTTCGACCAGAACAAGAAGGGCTCGAACCTCAGCTTCACCGATTCGAACACGGCGGTGATGACCGCGGTCGACGAGACCGCCGTCGGCGGCACGACCCAGCCGGTCGAATTCCAGACCGAAGCGAACGACGCCGCGCGCCCCGGCAGCAACCGCTCGCCGAGTTCCCGCATGGGATCGGCGCGCAGCCAGCGCGCCTCGGTCGAGGATCAGAAGGTGCACTGGTTCTGGACCACCTGCCTCGTGCTGACGATGCTGGTCACGGTCTTCCTGGTCGTCCCCTATTACGTCATCGCGATGTTCCCCTTCGGCAACGGCAGCGACAAGCTGGCGAACAAGGATCGCCGCCTCGGCGTCGACGACAGCGGCTGGACGAGCATGGCGGGCAGCCTCGCCGGCTTCACGGTCGAGCCCAACAAGGAGCGCTACGTCAGCGTCTACAAGGGCGCTCCCGCCGATTACATGGGCATCAAGGAGTCGGGGCGCGATCCGCAGGCGACCTGGCGCTACGAGGCGTACCGCGGCGAAAAGAACAAGGGCAACGCCCAGTACAAGATCGGTGATCGCCTCAACGACTACACCTTCGCCAGCGAGCCCGACAAGCCGTCGCCGGTCGCCGCCGACGGCTCGACGGTGACGTCGAAGAGCGGTGTCGTGATCCCGGTGCGCGAGCGTCCGGTCGGCAGCGCCGATCGCCCGATCATGGAGAAGTTCCCCGATCTCTCCGGCGCGAAGTGACGTCGGCCGCCGCTGCCGAGCTGCGCTGACCGTCGCCGAGCGATCGTCGAGCCCTTCCGCGCGGCGCGAATCG
>Ga0196963_10002161_pt1 | contig 12136 bp, 8 predicted proteins | sample S1_5metaG_FD_148600 | JGI IMG/M metagenome (GOLD analysis project Ga0196963, IMG submission 148600) | Soil microbial communities from Anza Borrego desert, Southern California, United States - S1_5 | ecosystem: Environmental > Terrestrial > Soil > Desert | place: USA: California | collected... | reverse complement strand
TGATCCTCGGGAACGGCAAATAGGGGTGTGTTGTCGAGCGGCCCCTGGGCGTTGACTTCAACGATGCGATGCGGAGCCTTAGTCGATCCGGGAAGGCCCTCTTCGAATTGGGAAAGGCGTAAGTCTTCGATACGGAAGTCGTCAACGCGGTTGAGCGTGACTCGATTTCCATTCACCTCCAGCACCCCGTCGAGAATCCGAACGCGATCACCTGGCAGACCGACAATCCGTTTGATGAAATCCGTTTTCCCGTCCCGGGGCAGCTTGAACACGGCGATGTCGCCACGCTCGGGTTGATGGGACTCGTAGTAGCCCTTCCACGCATACCAGTAATCGCTTTTTCTGAGTGTAGGGAGCATCGAATCGCTGGCGGAGTGATAGGAATGCCACTTGCGATAGGGTTGCGATAACGCCGTGACGGTTTCATTGGCGATCATCCATGCCACGCCGGCTAGGATGTAGATGTACCAACGATTGAAGCGGCCGAGCGGCGCCACTCTGACACGACCAGCCTGCCTGAAGGCATCGATGCCGGCGACCAGGCGGACCAGCAGGCTACACAATAGAAGCAGATGAGCCGCGAGCTCTATCAGAAGGTGAGCCGGCGGAACGATCAATGCCATCACAAGAAGCGCGTCTGCGCCGGCGGCGATGACCAGAAATGCCAGGCCGCGTCGATACTGACCGTTGTAGACCTGCCCGAGCCCGGGGATGAGTAGCGATAGAAGCCCGGCCAACCAGGGCCGTCGCTTCTTTGTCAGGGGGCGTGCCTCCGGGCCGGCAGCTATCTCCGACATTTGTACCCGCTACACAGTCGCCTTGGGCTTCTGCTGGAGATGCTCCTGCAGCCGCGGCATCAGCTCGACGAGATTGCAGGGCCGGAAGCGGTTATCGAGCTGGAAGCGCAGGATCTCCTCCCAGCCGTCGCGGCAGGCCGAGGGCGAACCGGGCAGGGCGAAGAGATAGGTGCCGCCGGCGACGCCGCCGGTGGCGCGGCTTTGCAACGCCGAGGTGCCGACCTTCTGGAAGCTGATCATGCGGAACATCTCGCCGAAGCCGTCGATCTTCTTCTCGAACAGCGATTCGAAGGCTTCCGGAGTCACGTCGCGGCCGGTCACGCCGGTGCCGCCGGTGGAGATCACGCAATCGATGGTGGGATCGGCGATCCAGGCGCGGAGCTGGTCGATGATCGCCCGGACATCGTCGCGCACGATGGCGCGCGCGGCGACGGCATGGCCATCACGTTCGATCAGCTCGGCCAGCGTCCGGCCCGACTTGTCGTCGTCAAGGCTGCGCGTGTCGGAGACGGTGAGGACGGCGATGTTGACCGCGAGGAACGGACGGGTTTCGTCGATCTTGGGCATGGGCGGAGTATAGCCCAGCGGCGGCCGGAAATTAACGGGCCGGCTGTTTCTTCTTCTTGTCGACCGCGGCCTTGCTGGCCTTGACCGGGATCGCCTTCTTGACGAGATCGGCGGGCCGCTCGCGCGGCGGCAGCGGCAGCGCCGTGGCGGCGGCCACGGGGACGAGGGCGGCGGTGGCGGCGGGAGGCGGCGTGCGGGCCGCGCCGATCGGGAAGCGGGTGTCGGCGCTGGGCTCCCTGCGCGGGGACGGCTCGATGCGTGTCGGCGCCGCCTCGGGCTCGAGGCGCTGCAGCTCGATGCGCGTGCCCTCCGGCAGCGGAGGCGGAACGATCGCTGCCGTCTGCGGCCCCTGCGGGGCGCGCGGGGCTGCGGCGATCATCGTGGTCGGGGCGGGCTCGGCCGGCCCGTAGGTCGGCCAGGTGCCGGCCGCGATCAGGTCGAGCGACGGCGTGGGATGGCCGAGGCGCTGCGAATACATCCAGTAGTTATAGAGAACGCGGGTGATGTAATGCCGCGTCTCGGGGGCCGGCACGCTTTCGATGAACAGCAGGGCGTCGTCGGCCGCGTCGTCGCCGCGCATGTCCTGCTTGCGCTTCCACTTGGCGAGATTGCCCGGGCCGCCGTTGTAGGCGGCGGCGAGGCGGATCAGGTCGCCGCCGACATCGCCGTTGTCGAGCAGGTGCTTGAGGTATTTCTGCCCGAGCGCGATGTTGAGCGACGGATCGTAGAGATCGTTGAGGCGGCCGCGGAAGCTCTTGTTGTTGTCCATGAGCTGCGCCGTGCCGGGCATCAGCTGCATCAGGCCGCGGGCCCCGGCCGGCGACAGCGCCTTGGCGTTGAACGCCGATTCCTGGCGCATGACGGCGTAGATCAGCGCCGGGTCGATCTCGAAGCCGTTGGCGGGCTTGTAGGGCGGGACCGGATAAAGCGCGCCGTCGTAGCGCCGTCCGTCGAGCTCGGCGAGCTCGCGGCCGAGACGCATCGAGAGCGACGGCATGCCGGCGCGCATGGCGACACCCAGCAAGGCGCGCAGGAACGGCACGCCGCCGGTCGGGCGCAGGCGCGCGAACTCGCGCTCGGCGCGCTGCTGCTCGCCGACCTGGAGCAGGGCGAAGGCGCGGCTGCCCGAGGCGGTGCGCAGGATGCTGTCGATGTCGTTGCCGGAGAGCGGCGGCGGATCCCAGGCGAGATTGGGCGCGACGCTCAGGGTGCGCGCCGCCAGCAGGCCGTAGAAGGTCTGCGGGTACTCGGCCGCCTGCTGCGTCCAGTAATTGACCAGATCGGGGCGGCGGCCCTGCAGATAGGAGCGTCCGGTCCAGAAGGCGCCGGCGGCGAGGTCCCACGGGGTGGCGTTGGGCGTGCGGGCGAGCGCCTCGAAATAGCGCGCCGCCTCGAGGAAGCGCGCCTGCTTGAACAGCGACAGGCCGGCGATCCAGTTGGCGCGCGGCACGACCGCGCCGGAGCGCGACGCGGCCTCGCTGGCGAGCTCGAGCGCCTTGGCGTCCTGCCCTTGCGCGAACCAGCCGGCCGCGATGCGGGCCTTCCAGTAATCGTATTCGCCGTCGCTGAGAAGGCGGGTGGTGTCGCGGGTGCGCAACAGCTGTTCGGCACCGGCGAGGTCGCCGGCGCGCAGGCGCTGGCTGATCTGGCCCTTGACGCCCGAGGCGCGGCCCAGCGCCTCGCCGATCAGCTTGGGGCCGGGCGGAGGCGGGGCGTCGGCGATGTCGGTGGCGTCGTCGGCCGGCTCGGGCGGCTGCTCGTCGTCGTCGAACCAGCCGGCCTTGAGGGTCTCGCCGTGCGGACGGCGCAGCGGCGGGGTGGCGCCCTTCTTGGGCGCGCGCTTGAGCGCCAGGGCGTGGATCGCCGGCGCGTCGGGATGGTCGGCGTAGTCCTTGAGCCAGGCGGCGAGCTCGGCGTAGGTCGATTTATGCGAGTTGGCGTAGAGGTGGCGATAGGCCAGCACGTGCCCGACCAGGCGGCGGTCCTTGAGCTTCGCCAGCTCGCGCTCGACCGTCGGCCAATCCTCGGCGGCGTTGGCCGCGAAGATCCTTCGGTAGATGGCGATGTCGGCGGCGCTGAGGACGGTCGGCAGCTCGGACGCCCATTGCGCCTGCACGTCGATGCGGCTGAGCTGGGCGGACTCGGTCTTGGCGGCGGCGTGAAGCGGGAGCGGCGCCAGCAGCGCCAGCGCGACGGCAGTCGCGGCGATGGGAGTTCGAGCGGTCCCCCAATCGAAGCGAATATTCAGACCCCTGATTCGCATCGTCCGGCTTTAATAAAGGAGCAAAGCGGAGCCGGGCAAGCAAAAACAGCGAACTGACTCAGTATAGTAGCGGCAAATTCTGCCGGTTATTGAATTGTCACGCTTGAGCTCAAGGATTTCATTTTACTTTTGAGCGCCAATAAATCCCGCCACGACTCCCGCTTTTGTCCAGGAGAACGCAGTAAATACGCCGGATGGAAGGTCGGCAGGGTCGGGATGGGCCGGTCGAGCCCCGGCACCGTGAAATCCCGCCATTTGCCGCGCAGCTTGATGATCCCGTCGGCCGTGGCCAGCAGCGTCTTGGCCGAGGTTCCGCCAACCAGAACAAGGACTTGCGGCTTCACCAGGGCGATGTGGCGCTCGACGAAGGGCACGCAGGAGGCGATCTCGGCGGTGGTCGGCGGGCGGTTGCCGGGGGGCCGCCAGAACAGGATGTTGGTGATGTAGACGCTGGAGCGGTCGAGATCGATCCACTTCAGCATGCGGTCGAGCAGCTGGCCCGAGACGCCGACGAAGGGCTTGCCCTGGCGGTCCTCGTCGGCGCCCGGCGCCTCCCCGACAAACATGATGCGGGCCAAGGGGTTACCGTCGGCGAACACGGTGTTGCTGGCGGTCTGTTTGAGGGGGCAGCCGTCGAACCGGCGCACCGCCGCCTCGAGCTCGGCGACTGTGGTCGCCGTCTCGGCCAGCGCCCGGGCCGAGGCGATGACCGTGGCCAGGGCCGGAGAGGCTGGCGCCGAGGGGCCGGCCGACGGCATCGCCCGCGAGGGCCGTACCGACGGGACCGACGCTATCGCCGCCGAAGAAGGGGCCGCCGAGGGCCGGACGGCCGCGCCCGAGTCCCGGACGAGCGCCGGGGCCGGCGTCGCGAACCGGTCGACCGGCGACTCGCCGATCGCCTCGTCGGCGCCCATGTCGATCTGCCATTGCAGAGTCGCCAGTTCAGTCATGGTCCCAGCCTAGCACGCGGCCTCATACGGTACAGATATGATACAAATTGTATAATACAACCCCGGGTGTACCGTAAATAATATACTAACATCAGTAATTTAGGAGAGACCATCGGAGGGCGCCCCACGGAAGACACAAAGCCATAATGTCTGCACATTCGCCGACGGCCCGCGTTGACCGTGGCTGCGTCCGGGAAGGCTTTCACCGGAGGCGCCGGCCGGGGAGGCACGGATGCGGGCTCAGGCGTTGCCCTCACCCGGCGGCTGGCGCAGCCGGTCTCTCCCTAGCAGCCGGTCTCTCCCTATAAGCCATAAGAGAGGTAAGGGCGACGCCGGGGTGACGCTGGCGCAGCGCAGCACTTTTTCCGCCGTCACCCCGGACAAGCCACGTCCTCGTGGCGCGATCCGGGGTCCAGACTCCGAAGAGAAGATGGACCCCGGCTTTCGCCGGGGTGACGACCGTGTTTGGGGCGAGGCCGGGGTGACGCGGGGCTGGCGAACCCGCAGGTTCCGAACAACAACAACCTCACCCTGAGGAGGACGCTGTCTTCAGCGTCCGTCTCGAAGGGTGACGGCTCCGTTTCCGTGGCCATGCTTCGAGACGCGCCGTGGACGGCGCTCCTCAGCATGAGGTTTCTTCTTATGAGGGGTGACGACGGTCTGCCGGGGTGACGCGGGTGTCACCTCTCCCGGCGGGAGAGGTCGGCGGCGGCAGCCGCCGGGTGAGGGGCGGTGCGCAAGGGTGCGGCAGTGTGCATCATGGCTGGCGCTTCCCCTCACCCGCTCGCTGGCGCTCGCGACCTCTCCCGAGGGGAGAGGTGAAGGCGAGGCGGGGTGACGCTGGCGACCGCAGCACTTTTTCCGCCGTCACCCCGGACAAGCCACGTCCTCGTGGCGCGATCCGGGGTCCAGTCTTCTTATGAAGAGTCTGGATGCCCGCCACTGCGCTGCGTTGCGGGCCTTCAAGGCCCGCGACGGGCGCGAGAGGGAATGGGCGGGCATGACAGAATGGGCTAGAACCGTAGAGAAACGCAGTCAGGAAACGCCGCATGTCAGACCCGTCCGCCGCCAGAGAAAGCATGGAGTTCGACGTGGTGATCGTCGGCGCCGGGCCGTCGGGCCTCGCCGCCGCGATCCGCCTGAAGCAGCTGGCGGCCGAGCAGGGGCACGAGGTCAGTGTCTGCGTGCTGGAGAAAGGCTCGGAGGTCGGCGCGCATATCCTCTCGGGTGCGGTGATCGACCCGGTCGCCCTCAACGAGCTGATCCCCGACTGGAAGGACAAGGGCGCGCCCCTCACCACGCCGGTGACCGAGGACAGATTCCTCGTGCTCACCGAGCGCAGCCACATCACGCTCCCCAACCTGATGCTGCCGCCGCTGATGAACAATCACGGCAACTACATCGTCAGCCTGGGCAATGTCTGCCGCTGGCTCGGCCAGCAGGCCGAGGCGCTGGGCGTCGAGATCTATCCCGGCTTCGCCGCCGCCGAGACCCTTATAGAAGAGGGCAAGGTGGTCGGCGTGGCCACCGGCGACATGGGCATCGGCAAGGACGGCCAGAAGAAGGGCACCTACGCGCCGGGCATGGAGCTGCGCGGCAAGTACACCTTCTTCGCCGAGGGGGCCCGCGGCAGCCTGACCAAGGATCTGTTCAAGCGCTTCAACCTGCGCGAGGGCGTGAGCCCGCAGAAATTCGGCATCGGCCTCAAGGAGCTCTGGCAGGTGGCGCCGGAGCAGCACCACCCGGGCCGGGTGATGCACACGATGGGCTGGCCGCTCGACAGCCGCACCGGCGGCGGCGCCTTCCTCTATCACCTGGCGGAGGACCGGCAGGTCGCGGTCGGCTTTGTCGTGGCGCTCGACTACGAGAACCCGCACCTCGCCCCGTTCGAGGAGTTCCAGCGCTTCAAGACCCACCCGTCGATCCGCCCGATCTTCGAGGGCGGCAAGCGCCTGTCCTACGGGGCGCGCGCCATCAACCACGGGGGCCTGCAGTCGATCCCCGCGCTGGTCTTCCCCGGCGGGGCGCTGATCGGCTGCGCCGCCGGCTTCGTCAACGTGCCGCGCATCAAGGGCACGCATAACGCGATGAAGACCGGCATGCTGGCGGCGGAAGCGGCCTTCGCCTCGCTCAAGGGCGGCCCCTCTGATTCGAAAGCTGGGGGCGGCGGCGACACGCTCACCGCCTATCCCGAGGCGTTCAAGCAATCGTGGGCGTATCGCGACCTCTACAAGGTGCGCAACGTGAAGCCGGCGCTGAAGAAGGGGATGTGGCTGGGCACGGCGATCGGCGGCGTGCATATGTGGCTGAACGATCTCGGCCTCGGCTTCCTGGTGCCGGGCACGACGAAGCACAGACACGCCGACCACGAGACGCTGAAGCGCGCGGACGAAGCGCCGAAGATCGCCTACCCGAAGCCCGACGGCGTGGTGAGCTTCGACCGGCTCTCCTCGGTGTTCCTCTCCAACACCAACCACGAGGAGGACCAGCCGGTCCACCTCAAGCTGCGCGACCCGTCGATCCCGATCCGCGACAACCTGCCCAGATACGACGAGCCGGCGCAGCGCTACTGCCCGGCCGGCGTCTACGAGGTGGTGGCCGAAGCCTCAGGCCCCCGTTTCCAGATCAACGCGCAGAACTGCGTGCACTGCAAGACCTGCGACATCAAGGACCCGGCGCAGAACATCGACTGGGCCGTCCCCGAAGGCGGCGGCGGGCCGAATTATCCGAATATGTGACAGGGCTACCGTTACTAACCTCTGCAGCGGCTACAGGTCGCGCGCCTCCATATCTTCTCGCTGAAAATCTCCGGACCGAATGCGGTTGTCACGGTCCGCAGCAGTCCTAAGGCCATCGTCCAAGACGTAAAGTAGCGAGATTGCACCTCCTATTGGGTTCTTGAAGCCGAACATCGTTTCGGCGTCGTAGTAATGAGCATCTATCGCATTCAGCACTTTTCCTAACGACTCAATGGCCTCGTTTATCTGTCCTCGGGTAACGTCAGATAGCGGGGTTGTTCCGTCATTTAGAGCGAGGTCAAGGTCTAGGTGGGCGATATGCCGGTTTCTCCAGTCCCTCGCGAACGCCGATTTTTCCACAGAGATTTTGACTAATTCCACAAGCGCACTTCTGACGGGGTCGTCTACGAGTGGGGGAAGTGCTCGGATTGTCAGGTTTCTCTTTTTGTCCTTTCCGAGCCCGCTGGCTGGTTGATCTGTCAACCGTGCAATGTGGAGCAACGTTTCCTCAAAAAGGAGATCTTGGATGATCCTGAAGAAACGAGGTGCGGCGTTGTTTAGCAAAACAATACGTGATGGCTTTGTGCCGAAAAGTTCCAGATGCTCGTTCCATTTCACATTAAGCCAGACAACTTGCTGCCAGAGATGATGGTATAGGCGGCCAAGGGGTTCGCCCATTCGAGCAATATGCCGCGCCAAGGTTTCGGCCGCAGTTTGATGTTCGGGCATAATGATCCTCAGACTTAACGAGAAGACGTTGCTGCAGCTTGATGTATGCTACCCCCAATAGTTAATCATTTTGACTGGCTACCGTTAATTGCTGTTTGGGGGGGTGCGCGGTGCAGGTCAAGAAATTGAAGATCGAGAATTTTCGCGGCATCAACGCCGCTGAATTGGAGTTTAACGGTCATACGCTCCTCGTCGGTCGGAACAATGTAGGAAAATCGACGATTTGCGAGGCGCTGGAGCTTGCGCTTGGTCCAGATCGTCAAAGCCGTTTTCCCGTTGTTGAAGAGTTCGATTTCTATAACGCGCTGTATCTCGACAACGAGCAAAAGCCCGTTCCAATTCGCATAGAAGTTCTTCTTACGGACGTATCCGCCTCAGTCCAGAAGGCCTGCGCGAATTATTTAGATCGCTGGAACACAGAGGCGGGAAAGTTGGTGGACGTTGGCGAGATCGAGAAGGTCGATCATGCGAAATGTGTCTGGGCGTTAAGATTGTTGACGATTGCTCGATACAATGCCGAGGAAGATGAATTCGAGGCCGCGACCCACTACGTCAGCTCTTATGATCCCGAAGATGAAGATGGCAGCCGTGTCCCGAAGGCGATCAAACGCCTGTTCGGTTTCCTCTATCTGCGCACACTGCGTACAGGTTCTCGTGCGCTGACGCTCGAGCGCAATTCTCTTCTCGATATGATCTTGCGCTTACAAAGTCTTCAGACTGGGATTTGGGAAGACGTTAGAAACCGTTTGGAGAACTTGGACCCGCCGATCGACGCCGGTGCAGAGAAGCTAGGGGCTGTTCTTGAAACTATCGAGGAGCGGCTGGCCGAATATATCCCGATGGACCAGCCAGGCAGCGCCACGAGAATATTTGTGTCGCAGCTGACGCGGGAGCATCTTCGCAAGACCCTCAGTTTTTTCCTCTCTTTATCTTCGGATCAGAAGCCGGTCCCATTTCAGGATGTCGGTACCGGCACACTAAACACGCTCGTCCTAGCCTTGTTGACGTTCATCGCAGAACTAAAGAAGGAAAATGTAATCTTTGCGATGGAGGAACCAGAAATTGCGTTGCCGCCCCATACGCAGCGACGCATCGCTGAGTATCTTCTAGGAAAGACAACTCAGTGCTTTGTCACTTCCCATTCCCCGTATGTCATCGAGAGCTTCAATTCTGAGCAGATAATTTTGCTTCGGCGAGGGGCGGCTGGCGCAGTAACTGGCAAGCAACTCGATCTGAGCGGAGAAATAAAGGCTAAGACCTATCGACGTCACGTGCGACGCGGGTTGGCGGAAGCGATGTTGGGATGCGGCGTGATCCTAACTGAGGGTATCACCGAAGCTCAGGGCTTGGCGGTATGTGCGGAAAAGCTTGAGGCGAGCGATACCAAGCTATATCCCCTAGACATTGCTGGGGTTACGATTTTCAACACTGACGGAGATGGCAGCGCTGCCGAATTTGGAAGATTTTTTGTATCATTGGACCTGCCGGCATTTGCATTTTTGGATAAAAAGAATCGGCCATCCAAAGAAAAGGAGAATATCGACAAAGCGGGTTTTCAACTCATTTACGAAACGCCCTATGAGGGTATGGAGCAACTTCTAGCGGCGGAGGTCCCCCTAGATCATCAATGGACTTGTCTCGAAAACCTTCGGGACAAAGCCTTGGCGCCGAAGACAAAGATTCCCGCGGCGAGGCCTGAAGCTGCTGCCATTCGGGAACTCACAACTCAAACCTTGAAAGATGCCAAAGGTTGGGGACGAGCGGCTGAGCTTGTTGATCGCTGCAAACCCGGTGAGCTGCCAGAAACCATCACGAAGTTTCTATGCGAAATTTATAAGAAATTTCCTCGACCAAAGCCTCCTGAAAAAAAGAAGAGTATTGCCGAGGCTCGGGCCGCGGCCTCTGGATAGCGCCGTGGTCATTCATATCTGTGAAGATCGCAAGCGCATTCTCGATGCGACAAGCCATGTCCTCGTCGTCGGAGGGCCCGGTTGCGGAAAGACGACGATTGCACTTCGAAAGGCGCTTGTTCGAATAGAGCAAGGGCTGGGAGTGGGAGAAAAGGTCCTCTTTTTGAGCTTTTCTCGCGCGGCCGTTACCAGGATCGTCCATGCTGCTCGAAAAGACCTTTCGGCAGACGTTCGAAAATCACTCGAGATTCAGACGTTTCACTCTTTCTTTTGGCAGTTGGTTCGTGGTCACGGATATCTGTTGGGAGCGCCGCGGCGAATCAAATTATTGCTGCCTCAAGATGAGCGGACCCGTCGGAACGGTGCAACAGAGGACGATCCGGCTTGGAAGGTTGAGCGCGATAGATTGTTTCAAGCGGAAGGCTTGTTGACGTTTGACCTATTTGCGCCGAAGGCACTAGCTCTGCTGCAGGGAAGTATCGCGATCCGCAGCCTCTTGGCGGGCCGCTACCCACTCATCATCGTTGATGAAGCCCAGGATACTGGCACGGACCAGTGGGGTTGCATCGCAACTCTCGCATCGCTCGTTCAGCTAGTGTGTCTGGCAGATTTAGAGCAACAGATTTACGACTTTCGCCCTGATGTTAGTCCGGAGCGGCTGGCAGAAATCATGGCAGCGCTAAAGCCACTTCGCATAGACCTTGGCTCGCAGAACAATCGCAGCCCTGACTCGGAAATTGTGAAGTTTGGAAATGACGTGCTCGCAAATACTCCACGGGGGTGTCGATATAAAGGAGTGACGCAAGTTTCATTTCAGGCGGACGCCGCTATTCGGGATCGCGCAATTCGTCGCGCCGTCGGCATTGTGTTTGGAAAATCGAAATCCGAAAACAAGCGCGCCCCAGAGAGCATAGGATATCTCACCAACTGGGGAAAAGGAGTGGCGATTGTTGCCCGGGCCCTCCAAGGCGGAAACGGAGATAAAGAAATTTCTCATCGGGTCGTTATAGATGAAGTGGACGTGTTGCTGGCGACCCGCGTCGTTGCTTCGTGTTTAGAGCCAATCGTAGACATCAACGCATCAGTAGCTATGGCTCTAACCCTGCTGGCTGATTTGTATCGTGCCAAAGGTAGGGGGCCAAAAGGGGTGCAATTGCAGCGAAATGCAGATGCCGCTCGCGAGGGCCGGATAGATGCTCGAGCCAAAGCACCGCGTGCCATTAAAATAGTTTTGGAAGAAATTCACGCGGAGGGGCTTACTGGAGATCCGGCGCAAGATTGGCTATCAGTGCGAAAAAAATTCGCCGCATCTCAGGCGGGTGAACTGGTAACCGTCGCGAACTTGGTTGTTTACCTGCTCGCTTTCAATAGAGGGCGTCGTATTGCGGATGGGCTCGCCGAAGCGTGGGTTCGCAACGGTAACTATGCGCGTGCCAGGGAGATTATTGGGGCCGCAATAACTGAGGACCAGATTATTGGTGCTGAATCGAGTATGTCTGGAATAAACGTAATGACCATGCACAAGTCAAAAGGGAAGGAGTTCGATTGCGTTATTGCGTTACACTTAGGTCGGATTTCCCCTTATTCCCCGGATCGGGAGCTGGCGCCGCATACGAAAAGTAGAAAACTTTTGCGTGTCGCCATAACGCGTGCGCGTCATCAGGTGATTATGCTTACGGATGCGTACAGCCCATCACCGTTACTGATTGGTCATCATCTGAATCGGGACCGTCCGCGCGCGCCGTAGCACAAACCACATAAACACGCCCGCTGTGGCGAACATGATCAGGCTGTAGATGCCGCCGGGCACCATCATGGTGGTGCTGCCTGCCGCCTTCTCCGGAGCGCCTTACGCTAATCGCGGACGATGAGCTTTCGGCGCGGCGCGCGAACGTCGTTCGCGATCGCTACTTCACCGCCAGGGCCACCGGGCCGGCCACCGGGTCGGTGACGCCGAGGCCGCCGCCGAGGTCGTCGAGCGTGTCGCGAAACGAATTCAGGGTGGCGATCATGTCCGGCCGCGCCGTGGCGCACGCCTCCATGTCCGGCCACTCGGCAATCAGGCAGTAGGCGCGCTCTCCGGTCCTGATGATGTGGGCCTGGACCAGGCCGGGCCAGCTCGCCTTGATTTCCTTGTGGGCGTCGAGGAACGCCGCGTCGCGGCCGGGCTTCACGCGGAAAC
>Ga0196963_10002160_pt1 | contig 12142 bp, 8 predicted proteins | sample S1_5metaG_FD_148600 | JGI IMG/M metagenome (GOLD analysis project Ga0196963, IMG submission 148600) | Soil microbial communities from Anza Borrego desert, Southern California, United States - S1_5 | ecosystem: Environmental > Terrestrial > Soil > Desert | place: USA: California | collected... | reverse complement strand
AAAACTTGTACCGCGGATTTTATGCAAAACATGACTATCGTCTTTGATGATTTCCTACCGCGCTGGAATTACCGCGCGCTTCCACAGCGAAACTGATATCGGGAAGTTATTTTTGACGATATCCTTAGTCGACGCGTATCCGGACGTTCAGTCCGTTATTCGAAACCACCCGCTTGAGCGGATGGGTGTTTAATCACATGCAAGGCGGAACCGCTGCCGCTCAATTTTCCCTCGTTGCCGGCACTGATCGCTGCATGCGGCTTGCCGCGCAGCATCAGCCGCTGCAAACCGTCGACATAGGTAAACACGACCGGAACCACCAGCAGGCTGAGCAGCGTGGAACTTAGCAGGCCGCCGATCACCGCGATCGCCATCGGCTGCCTGAAGCTGGCGTCGGCGCCGAAACCCAGCGCGATCGGCAACATGCCGGCAACCATCGCCACCGTGGTCATCATGATGGGCTGGGCCCGCTTCCGGCAGGCATCCAGCAGCGCCTCATGCCGGGAGAAACCGCGCTCGCGCCTTGCCGCCAGCGCATATTCCACCAGCAAAATCGAATTCTTGGTGACGATGCCCATCAACATGATCAGACCGATCATCGAGGAAATATTCAACTCGCCGCCGGTGATCAGCATCGCGATGAACGCGCCGCCCATCGACAGCGGAATCGCCGACAGGATGGTCAGCGGCTGAAAGAAATCCTTGAACAGCAGCACCAGCACGCAGAACACGCAAAGCAGGCCCGTCAATATCGCGAAACCGAAGCCGCCGGCCATCTCTTCCATCATTTCCGCATCGCCGGTCGAAATCAGCTTGACGCTGGACGGCAGGTTTTTTACCACCGGCAGCGCCTTGGCGTCGGCCAGCGCTTTGCCCAGCGACAGCCCGCCCAGGTCCGCGTTGATGGTGACGTAACGGCGGCGGTCGAAACGGTCCACCTGCGCCGAACCGCTGGCCAGCGACAGATCGGCGACGCTGGACAACGGCACCAGGCCTTTGGCGGACTTGATCCGCAGATTGGCCAGCACCTGCAGGTCCTGGCGGGCGGCATCGGCCATCCTCACCCGAATCCCAAGTTGGCGGTTGTCCAGGTTGAGTTTGGCCAATTGCGTATCGAAGTCGCCGATGGTGGCGATGCGTATGGTTTCGCCTATCAGCTCCGCGGTGACGCCCAGTTCGGCGGCCCGCTGCCAGTCGGGCCGAATCACGATTTCCGGGCGTTCCAGACTGGCGGTGCTGGTGATATTGCTTACAGTGCCGAGCCCGCGCAGTTGCCGTTCCAATGCCTGGGCGCTGGCTTTCAGCGACGTGACATTGTCGCTGGACAGAATCAGCGACATTTTTTCGCCCGGACCGCCGATGCCGACGGAGAAACGGGCGCCGGCAACATGACGCAAGGCCTGGCGCACTTCCTGTTCGATGATTAGCTGCGGCGGCCTGTGCTCGCGTTCGTCCAAGGTCAGCGTCACCGAACCCTCGCGCACCTCGCCATTCCGGGCCACGCTGCCGCTGACCGGCTGGCTGTTGCCGATCGCCGTGAACAGATGGCTGATGCCGGGGATCGGCTGCAACGCCGCCCGCATGGCTTCCGCCACCCGGCCGGCATCGGTTATCGAACTGCCCGGCGGCAATGAGAAGCGCACCAGGGTGTGATCGCGATCGGCAGCCGGCACGAAGCTGGCCGGAATCAACGGCAACAGCGCGCAGGCGGCAACGAAGAACAGCGTCGCCAGCGCCATGGTGGTCTTGCGCCGCGCCAGCGTCCAGCGCACGGCTTGCAGATAAACCCGCATCAGCCGGCCGTCCGAAGCCTCCGGATGGCGGTGATCGGTGAGCAGAAACACCGCCAGCACAGGCGTCAGCAGCCGCGCCACCAGCAGGGAGGCCAGCACCGCCACCACGGCCGTCCAGCCGAATTGCTTGAAAAACATGCCGGAAATGCCGTTCATCATCGCGGTCGGCAGGAATACCGCCACCAGCGTCAGCGTGGTGGCAATCACGGCCAGCGCGATCTCGTCGACCGCATCGGCGGCAGCCTGGCGCACCGATTTACCCATCCTTACATGGCGGGCGATATTTTCGATCTCGACGATGGCATCGTCGACCAAGATGCCGACCACAATCGCCAAGGCCAGCAAGGTCAGCATGTTCAGCGAGAAGTCCAGCCAGTACATCGCCGCGAAGGTCGGCAGTATGGACAGAGGCAGGGCCGAGGCCGACACCAGCGTCGCCCGCCAGTCGCGCAGAAACCACCACACCACCAGCATCGCCAGCAGAGCGCCTTCATACAGCATCGTCATCGAGCCGCGATACTGCTCCAGCGCATAGCCTACCGAGCCGGAAATCAAGGTCGCGCTGAGGCTTGGATCGGCCTGCTGCAAACGTTGCAGCGCCTGCTGCACGCCCTCGGCGACACGGCTTTCGTCATGGCCCTTGGCGCGGTAAACATGGAAGCCTATCACCGGCTTGCCGTCCAGCAAGGCCAGTTGGGTGCGTTCGGCCACGGTGTCCCAGACCCTGGCGACTTGATCCAGGCGCACATTGCGGCCGTCGCTCAGCACCACTGGCAGGGCCGCCAGTTCCGAAGCCTGACGCACCGTCGCCAGGGTCCGAAACGATTGTTCAGCCAGGCCGAGATTGCCGCGCCCGCCGGAGGACTCCTGCTGCACCTGCCTCAGCGCCCGGGACACATCGGTGGCCGTCACGCCCAGCGACGTCATCCGCACCGGATCGACTTCCACCTGGACTTCGCGCTGCACGCCGCCCAGGCGCTCGAAGCGACCGACCCCGACCACGCCGGACAAAGCCTTGTTGACGGTATCGTCGACAAACCAGGACAAGGCTTCCTCGTTCAGCCGTGAAGAAGCAATCGCGTAAGTCAGGGTCGGCGCGCCGCCGACAGTGATGGCGCTGACGCGGGGGGGCTGCACGCTGGCGGGCAAATCCGAGCGCACCCGGTCGACGGCATCCTTGGTTTCGATCAAGGCGTCGGACAATGTCTTCTCCAGCACGAATTCGGCAGTGATTTGCACCGTGCCGTCGGTGATGATGGTGCGTATGTGCTTGATGCCCGACAAGGCGGCGATGGAATCCTCGACCTTGCGCGCCACCTCGGTTTCCAGTTGCGACGGCGCGGCGCCGGGCTGATTGATGACGATCAGGATGCCGGGCAGATCGAGATCCGGCAGGCTTTGTATGGACAATTGCTGAAAGCCGCGCAATCCGGCCAGCGTCAGCAATAGGAACAGCAAAACCGCCGGTATCGGATTGCGGATCGACCAGGTCGCCAGATTCATCGGTTAGCCCTTGCCGCCGGCGGAACGGCTCTGAATGACCTGCACCAGATCGCCGTCGTTCAGAAAGCCCGCGCCGTCGACGACGATAAGGTCGGTGTCGCTCAGGCCCTGGATAATCTCGATCTCGGCGCCTTGCCGGCGGCCGGTGTCGACCGGCTGCAGGCTGACCGGCGCGACAGTTTCATGGTTTTGCAGTTTCACCACATAGCTGCGGCCGTCGCGGATCACCACGCTGGCGGCCGGCACCGTCAGCGCCGGACTCTCGGTCAGCAGCACCCGGCCGGCGACATACATGCCCGATCGCGCCTTGCTGCCGGGAAGCAGGTCGGCATAGACGATGCCCAGGCGGGATTGAGGGTCCAGGGTGGGGGCCAGTTGCCGCACACTGGCTTCGGCGTGATTTCCGTCCGGCAGGCTAAGGCTGATGCGTAGGCCGGGCCGGACTTGCGCCATCTGCGCGGCAGTCAGCTCGCCGCGCCATTCCAGGCGATTCTGGCGTATCAGCCGGAACAGTTCCTGGCCGCTGGCGGCCACGGTACCCAGCGTCGCCTGGCGGGCGCTGATCACGCCGTCGTCCGGCGCCAGCACTTCGGTATATCTTAACTGCAGCCGTTTGGCCGCCAGCTGGGCCTTGACCGCTTCGACCTGGGTGCGGGACGTTTCCGCCTCGGTTTCATAGCGCAGGACCTCCTGCTGGCTCAGGCTGCCGGCTTTGTTTGCCAGTTGCAACACCCGCTGTTTATTGGTCTCGGCCTGCATCGCCGTGGCCTGGGCCTGGGCCAGGTTGGCCTTGAGCTGGGCCATGTCGGCGGCCAGCATGCCGGCATCGAAACGCGCCAGCAGCTGGCCGCGTTTGACCACATCGCCGACATTCGCCCGCACGTCGATCAAGCGCAGGTCCGACTGCTGCGCGCTGATGACCGCCTCCTGCCAGGGCGCAATGGCGCCCGCGGCCTCAATCGTGGCCGGCCACTGCCGCCATTGCGGTATGGCGCGGGTCACTGTCAATGCCGCCACGGGTTGCGCTTGACCGGCTTCGGCCCGTTGGGGCGCGGCCCGCAAGTACACCAGGCAGGCCGAAATCGCCAGCACGGCAAAAACGGCTGCCAGCAAGGCGCCATAGCCGATGCCGCGCTGTTTCGGCAGGCCGAAGGGGGAGGGTTTGAGTGTCGTCATGACGGATAATCTCGGCAGGTAAGAGTTGTACTGCTGCTTGATAACGGAAGCGTCCGGTTAGGATATTATAACTCAAGCTGGAGTGTTTAAAGCCGGCGGATTTCACAAATCCTGAAGCGCAAGAGGGGGCAGGGCTATTTTATTACCCGCCTCGAAGCCTCTGACGCAACGGGCATTCTCTTTATGCCCTTCGGACATAATCAACGCCAAAGCTGTCACCGACAGGCGACTGTCGATGCCATGCCGGATATCCAAACGCCAGCCATGCCATAGCGAGGTTCCGTGACGCTTTTCACATTTTGGTGGATGCGGCAAAATCCGAGCCGGGAAATCCGGTACCATAAGCGGCAAGCCTTTTATTGATCGGATTGAAGGCCAGGCGCGGAAGCCGATCATGTTCAGCTAGACCGAGGATGACCATGGATAGGAAGTTTGAGAGTATGACCGCCAGTGCCGAGATGGCCCTTATTTAACTAACGAATCCCGTCGGTTTCTATCAGCGGAAGAGCGCGGGATTTCGCGCATTTGTAAAAGTCGCCGCAGGATTCGATTACCATAGAAGAAAATTGTCCGTAACGTTCGGGCATGTTCCCAAAAGTCAGGCTTGCAAGTTTGTCCCGAACGTTTCAAACTTTATCTTCGGTAAAATGTCCGGACGGGTTTAAAAAACCGGCCCGGCGAAAATTTCAACATAGCGATTGCCCTGGGCAGGGAAGAAGAACGGTTGACCCGTGCGGCCGTCGTTAACCCGAAAGAGCAATATTCATTCTGCCCGGAGCTCAAGGATATCCCGGACGGTTGGCGGACAGTCGGTGAGACCGGAAACGAAGCAGCCTGTCTAACCCATATTAAGGAAGTATGATTAGACATTCTTTATTAAAAAAACTATTTAGTTTTATTATTGTTTCAATCGGCATTTCGCCAATACAAGCCCAAAACATACTGGAAACGTATGAGCTGGCGTTGCAGAATGATCCGACGTTGAAGCAGGCCCAGGCGAACCGATTTGCGACGGATGAAGTCAAGAATCAAAGCGTCGCGCTTTTTCTGCCCAACATTTCGGCGACAGCGGCAAGCAGAAGGGAGCGATTGCATAATAAAAAAGCCAAAAATATTCAGTTTATCGATTTCCGAGGCTTTCAAGTCAACCAGGAATACTGGAATCACACTTTCGACCTGAGCCTGGTCCAGCCTTTGTTTCACTGGGACCACTGGATACAACTGAGCCAGTCCGACAACCAAATTGCCCAGGCCGAAGCTTTGTATCAGGCCGAACTGCAGAATCTGATGGTGAAAACCACCGAGGCTTATTTCAATATTTTATCGGCACAGGATAATCTGGATTTTACCCTGGCGGAAAAAGACGCCATTGGCCGGCAGCTTGAACAGGCCAAGCAGCGGTTCGAAGTCGGCCTCGTCGCCATTACCGATGTGCATGAAGCACAGGCTGCTTTCGATCAGGCCGGAGCCAGCGAAATAGAAGCCATCAACAACCTGGACAATCAGAAGGAAGCGTTAAGGGAAATCATCGGCGACAACGAGGCTCTGCTGGACCCCCTCGGCGAAGCGCTTCCCCTGGCCAGTCCTGAGCCGGCGGATATCGAGCAGTGGAGCCGTTCGGCGGAAATGAACAATCTCAGCATCATTTCCGCCTTGAATGAGGCGGAAGTCTACCGTAAAACGATTGACCTGCAGCGCAGCGGGCATCTGCCGCAACTGGATCTGGTGGCTTCCTATGGCGTATCGGATAACGACAGCAGTTTCGGTTTGCGCGGCGATACGCAAGGGGTCGGCGTGCAACTGAATGTGCCGTTGTTTGAAGGCGGCGCGGTAAATTCACGGGTTCGCCAGGCCGGCCACGACTATGAAGCCGCCAGGGAACGGCTGACCGCCACTCGGCGCTCGGTAAAGCGCCAGGCAAAAGATGCCTTTCGCGGCATCCTGTCCAGCATCGGCCGGGTAAAAGCGTTGAAAACCTCGGTAATCTCGGCCGAGAGCGCGCTGGAAGCGACGGAAGCGGGGCTGGAAGTGGGCACCCGAACCATGGTGGAGGTATTGAGCGAGCAGCGGAATTTATACCGGATCAAGCGGGACTATTCGCGCAGCCGTTATGACTATCTGATCAACAGCATTAAATTAAAGCAGGCCGCGAGCAGTCTTTCCGAGGACGATCTGGCACAAATCAATCAGCTATTAGTGGCGAAGGCCGACAGAAAAGCCCAGGCCGCGAGCCAGTAGTCCCTTGATAAGCAGGCTTTATAGCCGTTACCAGCGCATTGGCTTCCATTCTATGGCTCATTCTGACCGCTAACAGGACTTACGCAAGCTCCCAAACCGGCTGACAACCTAAATCATTTCATCCCTGCCGGTGAGAGATAAGGAAAATGCGTAAGTCCTATACTAATAAAAATTTTCTCAATATTATGTTATTCGCGATTTTAGAATACTATTCTATAAATGATTTTATAGCGGTATTCAGCCGGAATTCATAAAAATTCATCAATTATTGGTCCTCGAAGACATCGAAAATGCAAGGAAGAATAACCAATTCCGAGCCTGAAATTTTGATCTTGTTCTATAATTCCCATTTTGTTTCTAACTGGAAAGTCTCAGATAGATACATTGATATTTTTGAAAAATTAGCCAAAGGCTGTGCAATTATGAAAAAAAGTTTATTAGTTATCGGTATCAGTTCGGTTTTACTGACAGCTTGTGTAACTGACCCCTATACCGGCCAGTCACGTATGAGCAATGCTGCCAAAGGCGGGGGCCTGGGGGCTGTGGTGGGCGCCGGTGCCGGTACTTTGTTTGGGGGCAACGATCTTAAGAATGCCGGCTGGGGGGCTTTGGCCGGCGGCGCGTTGGGGGCAGCGGTTGGCGCCTATATGGACAGCCAGGAAAAGCAGATGAATGAATCGCTGCAGGGAACCGGCATCGAGGTTCAGAGAACAGCCGAGAATACGCTTACCCTCACCATGCCGAACAATGTTACTTTCGGATTTGACTCAGCCAACTTAACGCCGCAGGCTCAATCCGCCCTGGATTCGGTGGCCAATGTTTTAAATCAGTATCCCGATTCCAAAATCAGTATCACGGGCCATACCGATGATACCGGGGCCGACAATTATAATCAGAAATTATCCGAGCAGCGCGCTACCAGTGTTTCAAGTTATTTATCCCAGCGCGGCGTGAACTATTCGCGCATCACCCAGCAGGGCATGGGCGAGCGCATGCCGAAACTGCCTAATACCAATGAAGCCAACCGGGCCGAGAATCGTCGCGTGGAACTGGCTATCGTTGCCAATCCGACCGCCGGCAGCCAGCCAGGCGCCCAACAACCGCAAGGGGGCTACCCGCAGCAAGGTTATCCTCAACAGCAACAGGGCTACCCGCAGCAGCAAGGATATCCCCAAGGCGGCGGTTACTCGCAGCAAGGCTATCCTCAAGGCGGTGGCTACCCGCAGCAGGGATACCCCCAAGGCGGCTATCCGCAGCAAAATTATCCTCAGCAGGGCTATCCGCAACAGCAAGGTTATCCGCAGGGCGGCGGTTACCAGCAGCAGAATTACCCGCAAGGCGGCAGCTACGGCTATCCTCAACAACAAGGTTACCCTCAGCAATACGGCTATCCTAGATAAAACCGTATAAGCGCCCAAAGGAAGGCAGTCCGGCAAGCAAATGGCCGGACTGCCCGTTTTTTTCAATGCCAGGACTTGCGCAAGCCCCCACACCGGCATCTGAGATCATCTCATCCTGCCGGTATGAGAGGTAAGGAAAATGCGTAAGTTCTGGATGCGAAACTATTCGCAGCCGTCCAGGCAGGCTGCAAAATCAATCCGTGGTTTTAAGGTTATATTTGCGTACCCGGTAGCGCAGGGTTTCACGGGTCGTGCCCAATGCCCGCGATGCAGCGGTCAAATTGTTGTCGGCCCGTTCCAGAGCGGTCTTGATAATGAAACGGTCCATGTCTTCCAGCGCCATGCTGCCGTCCAACGGTAGCCAAATCCTGTCTTTCGCTTCGTAAGCCGGGTTTTCCGGAGCCGAGCTTTCCTGGCCGGGCAATTGCAGCCATTGGGCCGGAAAGACCGGACCGTCGGCGAACAGCACGCAGCGTTCGATGACGTTGCGCAGTTCGCGCACATTGCCGGGCCAGTGATGGGCGCGCAATTTATCCCAGACCAGTTCGGGGATCTCTTTGACATGGCGCCCGGCCTTGGCGTTGTATTCGGCGACGAATAAGGGCACCAGTTCGTCCAGATCTTCCCTGGCTTCGCGCAAAGGCGGCAGCATCACGCGGAAAACGCTCAGGCGGTGATAGAGATCGGTGCGGAAATTGCCGTCCCGTATCATCTGTTCGAGATCGCGATTGCTGGCCGCGATAATCTGGACATCGACCGTGATCTCCTTTTCGCCGCCTAGCCGCCGCACTTTATGGTCCTCAATCGCCTTCAACAGCTTGGACTGCAAATCAAGCGGCATTTCGCCGATTTCATCCATGAACAGCGTGCCGCCGTCGGCCTGTTCCAGCAAACCCCGATGCCGCCCCGAGGCGCCGGTAAAGGCGCCGGGCTCATGGCCGAACAGTTCCGATTCCAAAAGCTCGCGCGGCAGGGCGGCGCAATTGATTTCGATCATCGGATGCTGCGCCCTGGCGCCGCCATAATGCAGGATGCGAGCCGCCAGGCCTTTGCCGGTGCCTGTCTCGCCGCCTATGATCAGGGCGCTGAAGGGGACTTTGGTCAGGCGCGTCAGCAATTCCCGGACATTGCGTGCCTGTCGGCTCGATCCGACATAGGCTTCCGGCGAATAACGCCGATGCTCCTGCCGTGTCTGATCAATAACTCGGCGTTGTATCGCCGCGCTGCGGGCCGCGCTGTTGACGACCAGATCGAGGCGATCCAGATCACAGGGCTTTTCCAGAAAATCATAAGCGCCCAAACGCAAGGCGCGGACCGAGTCCGGCACGCTGCCGTAGCCGGTCAGGAACAGCCATTCCGCATAGCTGATGTTTTTCTTCATCTTTTCCATGAAATCCAGCGCGTTGCCGTCCGGCAGATTCATGTCGGACAAGATCAGCAATGGCTCCAGCTCATCCCTGAGCAATAATTCCTCGGCTTCGGCCAGTGATGTCGCCAGCAAGACCTCCCAGCCGGATTGCCGGTAGTGGCGGGACAATTCCGAGCCCAACAGTTTTTCATCTTCGATAATCAGCAGGGTTTCCATCAGGATTGTTCTCCGGCAAGGTGGCTATTCGGCAGATTGATCGATACGCAGGCGCCATGCGGCTGGTAGTTGGTAAGCCTGATGCTGCCGCCCATGTCCTTGACAAAGCGCTGCACCATGGCCAATCCCAGTCCGGTGCCGCGCTGGCGGCTGGTGCGGAACGGGCGAATGCCATAGTTCAGTATATCTTCCGAAAATCCATGGCCGTTGTCGATGACATCGATCTGCAGCCCCTGCGCATCCTTGCGGGCTTTGATGCAGACCACGCCCGGGTTTCCTTCCAGTGCCTCGGCCGCATTCAGGATCAGATTCAGCAGCGCCTGGCGCAGCGCGCTCTCGGGCAATTGTACCGGCAGCGGACTGGGCGAATCGATTTCCAGACGCACGGTTTCGGCAATCTGATAACGCGTCAATGTGACCAGATCGCGGATCAGCGAGGCGGCGTCGAATTCGGTCGCAGGTTCCGGTGAATGCCGACTCTGGTCAAGCATGTCGTTGAGCAGCCGGGCCATCCGCTTCAGTTCTTCGCTGATCATGTCCAGTCTTTCCTGCTGGTCGGGCGCCTCGATTTCGCGGCGGAAATTACTGAACGCGATTTGAATGCCGGCCAGGGGATTGCGTATTTCATGCGCCAGCTCCGCGGCCACTTCGCCTATCGCCGCCAGCCGCTCGGCCCGCGCCAGGCTTAACTGCTGCTCCAGCAGGGCCTGCGTGGCCAGCTTGACTTCATGCTGCAGGGACTGGGCATGCAGGCGCTTGGCTTCCTCCAGTTCAGCGAGATGCTTGACCATCTCGTTATAGCTATTGAATACCGGCAGCAGCAGCGGGTCAAGATGACTGGTCGTGATTGGCGTATAGTTCTCTTCCGTCAGCCGTTGCAGGAGCTGCTTTAAATCGTTGAGCGGGTGCAGGATGCGGCTGTGCAGGAACAGCACGGCCACGATCAAGGTCCAGGCCAGAATGACCAGTGCCAGGTACAGTTCGGTCTCCGTGGTTCGGCTGATATTTTCCAGCAGGTATTCGCGCTGCAGGGATTCGTTCTCGAGCGTCTCGCTCATGACCTTGAGCGCCTTGATCAGGCGCGTGTTTTTTTCCAGTCTGTCCAGTTTGCCGACATCGACCAGCAAGCCCCTGACCGTCTCCAGGCTTTGACGGGTTTTTTCCGACAAATGGCGATTGTCGGTCATTAACGCATCCATTTCATCCAGGGTTCTGGCCAGGGCCTCGGAGGGCACAGCGGGCACAGCTTCGGTCAGATACTCGATCAGCGACTGCTGAAGGCCGACCGATACATTCTGAATGCGATGGGAGTAGGTGACATAGGACAAAACAGTGTCGAAGCGGTGCAGATTGCGCCAGATCATGCCACCGAGTATGGCCAGCGCCAGCAGAAGCAATCCCAGGAACGCCAGGCCGCGCAGTTTGACAGGTCGATAGAAGAGCGATTTCATTCAGGGCAGGATTTGAGGCGCAAGGTAAGGGTCGGAAAGCGTTACCTTGCGCCATTGGCTTCAATAATTCAAATACAAATTAACCGACAGGATATGGCTCATCCTGTCGGGCCCGACGGCCTTGCGGATGTACTGATTCATATAACCGAGTTCCGTTCGCGTGTTTTTGTCGAAATTGTAGCCGACGCCGGCAAATACGCGGTTCTGGTCAAAACCGTCGTCGCCCCAGTCGGTCCGGTTGATATTGGCGAAGTACTCGTCAGTAAGCACAAGGCTGAAATCGGTCGCGAAAGGCAGCGGCGTCGCCAGTTTCAGCAACTGCCTGAAACGCCAGCCGACATCCTCGCCGTTCTGCACGAAGCGTTGCTCAAAGCGGCTGCGGCTGGTGATCGCACCGAACGAAAATGTCTCGCTCCACAGCAATTGCTGCCAGATGCGGTGCTCGTCGACCGGCGTGACCGTGAAAGGTTCCTCGGTGGGAATGAAGGCGTAGCCTAGCCAGATAGTGGTGTTGTCATTCAGCGCGTAACCGAGCCCCGTACGCAGCATGCCCTGCGAGAAGCGCGAAGTGTCTTCGCCGAACCGGCCCTGGCCTTCGAGCCAGTATTTGAAGCTTTTCAGGTCGGGATTGATGGCACCCAGGCTGCCTGTGGCCGTGATATTGCCCCAGGTCTGGAAATCTTCCGCCGTCTTGGCGGCTACCGGGGCCGAAAGCATCAGCCCCATCAGCAGCGGTAAAATCAGCCTCATTTTTGATGTCTTCATGGTTGTTAACTGTGTTTTGTTTTTTTGTGTTACAGGCGAGAGATGCAATCCGGCTATTGCCGAGCCGCATCCTGGGGATTATACCGGCTGATGGGAGACTCATATAGGGTACGAGACTGTGAAAGTATTTCCCCACCCAAGCGATTCACCGTTTTCCGACCGCCAATTTTCGGGGATTTGCGGGAATTTTCCGTCTAACCGGGCCATTTTTTTCCAGACAGAAGACCTTTC
>Ga0196963_10002159_pt1 | contig 12144 bp, 13 predicted proteins | sample S1_5metaG_FD_148600 | JGI IMG/M metagenome (GOLD analysis project Ga0196963, IMG submission 148600) | Soil microbial communities from Anza Borrego desert, Southern California, United States - S1_5 | ecosystem: Environmental > Terrestrial > Soil > Desert | place: USA: California | collected... | reverse complement strand
CCCATCGAGGTAGGCGAACGTCTCAGTGCCGTCGGCCATCAGCGCCGTCGAGATGTGCCGCCCCCCGGCGGTCGCCGCGGTCTCGATCGACCAGCCCGTGCCGTTGCCCCGCGCCACCAGCACCGAGTTGAGCGTCTTATTGAAGTAGTAGATGACCGGCAGCCCCGAGTTGCCCGGGTCGAAGAAGAGGCTCGTGTAAAGCCCCTGCGAGTTCTTGGCGGCGACGGCCTGGCGCGTCCATTTCGTCCCGGTATATCGGGCGTATTTGAGGTCGGCGTTGTACGCGTCGTAGTAGCTGAACGCGCCTTTGCCGGCGCTGTCATAGGCGAGCGAGATGAACCCGCCGGCGAACTTCGTCGTGTCGTCGACGACCGTGATGTTCCAGGTGCCGCCCTTGGCCTGCTCGGCGATGCGGAAGTCGCCGGTCGTCGAGTTCTCGTAGGCGACGCCCCACCGCCCGGTGACGGGGTTGAGCGCCAAACTCGGGTAGCGGCCCACGTCGTTTCGCGAGTCGTTCGTCGTCACCGACTAGGTGCTCCCGCCCGTGTTGGCCGCGAACTGCAAGGCGCTGCCGTTCTTGTAGTAATAGGCGACGACGGGCCTGTCGTTGGCGGCGAACTTGAGCGACGGGTAGTAGCCGGTCGTGTTGGTCGTGTCGACCGTCTGCGCGCTCCAGGTGGCGCCGTCGAACTTGGCGAACTTCACGGCCGTGTCGCCCTCGTCGTAGTAGGCGACGCCCGGCTTGCCGGTGCTGTCGAGGGCCATCGACATGAACAGGCCGGTGTTGGGCGTGTTGTCGACGACCTGCACCTGCGACCAGACGCCGCTGGTCTGGGTGGCGTATTTCAGGACGTGGGCGGCGTTGTCGTACCAGGCGAAGTGCAGCACGCCGGCCGAGTCGTAGGCGATCGCGTTGGCGGTCGCGTCGACGCCGATCGGCGGGGGCGGGGAGTCGTCGTCGTCGATCGTGACCGAGTACGTACCGGCGATGGTCGCGGTGCTGGTCAGCTTCACGTAGTACGTGCCGGGCGTGAGGATGCGCGTCAGGCCGGACGCGCCGATCGTGCCGATCACCTGGCCCGACGCGTTGAGCAGTTGGGCGGTCGCGGCGGTGGACGTCCCGCCGTACGCAACGTCGACGTCGAAGTAGTCGGCGGCGGCGACCGTGAACTTGTAGAAATCGGCGTCGCCGATCAGGAGGGTCTGACCCGAAGTCGAACCATCGCCGTTGGTCAGCGGGATGGTGCTGGCGGTACCAAGCGAATCGTTGCCCGCGCCGGCTTGATCGAGGGCGTCGTCCCGGCGGGCGTAGGCCATCTGCACCGCCGCGAGGGCATCGAGGCGGGCGTAGGTGATCGTGCCCGACGGGTTGGACACGTTGTCCGGATCGACGACCTGCACGCCCGAGTCCTGGAGGATGTCCATGATCTCGTCCGGCGTCAGCGTCGGGTCGATCTGCTGCAACATCACAGCCACGCCCAACACGTACGGCCCCGCCCAGGAGTTGCCCGACCCGCCGGACGCGGGGTTGCCGTTGGTGCCCGTCAACCGCTGGTGGAAGTCGGTCTGGGGCGTGTAGTAGAGCATCGTGACCTGCTGGGCGGGCCCCAGGATGTCCAGGCCCGGCCCACGCTGGCTCTGCGGCCGCAGAGTACCCTCGGGGATGATGCCGCCCGCCCCGAACACCGACGGGTCGGATGCCGGGTTTCCGATCGGCGCCCGCTCGTTGCCGGGGAAGATCCAGTCGTTGGCGACGGGCGTGATGATGAACACGCCGGCCGCCTTGAGCGTCGCCAGTTCGTCCGAGTACGCGAGCGTGCCCGACCCCCCGACGAAGTCCGTCAAATGGACGGCCGTGATGTTCTTCGACACCCGGTTGGCGATCACCCACTGCAGCGCGAGCTCGGTCGTCGCCTGCGAGTTGAACCGGTTCGTCCGCAAATTGTAGATCTTCGTGTTCGCGCTCTGAAGAACCCCCTGCTGCTGGTCGCCGTTGGCGTCGGGCCAGGGGTTTGCCAGCAGGATGCCGGCCACGCCGGTGCCGTGGGCGGTGCTCTGGTCGGTCGCCGACGACTCCGACGGGAACGGCGTGGTGTCGTTGTCGCGCCAGTCGAAGACGTTGACGATCCGCGGGGCGACGGTGTTGGTCGCCGAGTTCCCGCCCAGGTCCGGGTGGAAGTAGTCGATCCCCTTGTCGACGACGGCGATCGAGTTGTTCCCGCCGTTGAGGTGCGGGTACTGCGTCCAGACGTCGTCCAGATTGAGGAGCACGGGCCAGTCGCCGTAGGCGAACAGCCGGCGGTCCTCGAGCAAGTCGAGGGTCAGTTGGGGACGGCGGTGAAACATGGGGTACATCGGGCGGTGGGAACTACGTCGGCGAAACCGGGCACAAAAGTATACGCCGAAACAGACGCCGCGGATCGCGGGGGGTTACACCGACGTTAACGGACGGTGGGCTTGTGCGGCGTGTGAGGAGGACGACACAGGTCCGTCCCGGGACGGAGTTTACACGAAAAGAGAACCGGGGGTGGGCGCGCGGTATTCCCCGGCCTTGATCGGGCTAGGAACGAGCGGCCGGCGATGATGGATGGTCGTCAGAGCCCGCGTTTGGGGATCGTCGGTCGGGGTCACGGCGCCGGATCGCCGAGGACGTCCTCCTCGTACCCGATGGCCGCGGGAACGGCCTGGCCGCGGGCCTCGAGGGCGACGCGGGCCGCGTAGCGGACGACGTACTGCTTGCGGTCGACTTGGCGGCCGTCGCGGCGGGCGCTGGTGCCGGCCGCGTGGTGCCCGGGATGGGCCAACAGCTCGCGCAGGAGCGCCGTGTCGGTCGGGTCGTTGGCCGCGGCGACGAAGTTCACGGCGGCGGGGAGGCTGTAATCGCCGCCGGTCAGTCGCCCGGTTGGGGCGGTGCGCTCGCGCTCGAGGTGGCGGCGAATTTGCGGGAGCACGGACGCCAGCAGGGCGCGCGGGAGCGGGCGGGAATACCCCAGAGCGTCGGCGGCGATCAGCGGTTGGTCGGTGGCAAGCGCGGTCCAGAAGTCGCGCTCGGCCGGGGTGGGGTCGCGCGGGAGCCGGCGGGCGACGACGGCGGCGGCGTATCGTCGGTCCGCGCGCGGGCGGGCGGCCGCCAGGGCGATCAGATGGGCGCGGTCTTCGCGCCGCTCCGCCCAGTAGAGGGCGCCGGGCCAGACGTCGGGATCGGCGTCGCGGGCTAGGGCGTCCAGCTCGGCCGCGCCGACCGTGATCGCCAGTGTCGGGGAAAGCAGGACCGAGGCTGCCGGCCCGCGCTCGGCGGGCGGGCCGGCGCGGAGCACCCGGCGGCACTCGTTCGCGAGGCGCGAGTGAACGTCAAGGCGCAGGGCGAGCGGTTTGCCGTCCGACCGCCAGATCAGGATCGACGCCGCCTGGCGCTGGAGGACCGGCGAGCAGCCCCAGATCCGTTCCTGGAGGACGCCCCAGCAGAGTTCGCGGTCGGACGGGGCGGGCGGCGCGCCGGGCGGGGGCGTCAGCCCGTCGATCGCGGATTTCATGAGTCGGGCCTCGTCGCGGTGCGGCGGCCAGGCGGCGTGCAGGCGGTCGAGCTCGGCGGCGACGGCGGCGTGGTCGGCGTCGGTATGCGGAGCGCCGGCGCGGTGGCGGTCGGCCCAGGCACGAACGGCGGGGCGGGGCCAGCCGTCGCCGTGGGCATGGAGCAGGCGGGCGGCGGCCAGGACGCGCTGGGGCGGGTGGGCGGCGCGGCCACGGCTGCGGGCATCCTTTGGCAGGAGCGCGAGCTGCCATTGCAAGCCCTGCGGCGCGTCGCTGCCGACGGTCATGAGGAGCGTGTGATCGCCGACTTCTTTAAGCTCGGGCGCGTACGGCCCCCGGTACGTACTGCGGCGCCAGAGCTCTTTGGCGGTCGAGCGGTCGAGCGCGACGACGCCCTCGGGGTGGACGAAGTAGACGCGGCCGGCGTCGCCGGGGCGGATCTCGGTCTTGCCGGGCGAGTGCCAGGCCGAGCGGTCGGCGGCCCCGGCGATCCGGGTTTCGAGCAGGACGCGCCCGGCGGCGTCGAGGGCGGTGACCCGGCTCCCGCGGGCGACCCAGATCTGATCACCGACCACGCGGACGCTGGCGATGGGGCCGTCATGACCGTCGGCGTCGACCGCGGCGGCCGGGTCACCGGGGCGGTCGGCCTGCGCGAAGGTCCACGCGGGTTTCCACTGAGCGCCCCCCGCCGTCAGGTCCAGGGCGATCACGGTCCGCGAGCTTTGGCGCGCGAGCAACAGGTCGCCCAGCCGAGCCTCGACCGACGTGGGTACGGGGCTCGTGTACGACCGCAGCAGCGTCGGCGCCGCGCGGCCGTCCGCGCCGCGGCGGTACAGCGCGACGGTATGGCCGGCGCCGGGCGTGAAGGTGACGCCGACGGTCAGGCCCGGACCGGGATTGAACGGTTCCGCCGCGGCGTTGTCGGTCGCGGGGCGGTCCGTGAGCAGTTGGGCGACGGCCGCCCCGGCGGCAGGCCGGGCGGCGGGCGGGACGTCGGCGGGCGTCCAGGCTTCCCAGAGGAGTTGGCCGGTGCGGGCATCGACGGCGGCGACGCCGAGGTCGGGGCGCAAGGCGTATTGGGTGGCGCGGGCGTCGGCGGCGCAGAGGAGGGCGAGGAGGCAGGCGAGGGGCGGCAGGCGCGGCATACCCATTGGGACGCGCGGGGAGGGGTAGAGTTGCGTGCCGCGACCGACTCGGGAATGACTCGCTTTACGGCATGCTCACTGAAGTGAGCACCCCGCGCCCCCCCTTCGGTTAACACGTGGACCCATTACGCCGGCCGGGCGACCTGCTTCTTCCGCCGCAGTTCCGCGTCGATGAACATGTCCAGATCGCCCCGGTCCAGCACCGACTCGACGTCGAACGTCTCGACGTTCGTCCGGTGGTCCTTCACCCGGCGGTCGTCGAGCACGTACGAGCGGATCTGGCTGCCGAACGTGTTCCCCTTGATGTCGCCGACGGCCTCCTTCAGCTCGGCGTCGCGCTTCGACTGCTCCAGCGCCTCGATCTTCGATTGCAGGATGGCGATCGCGAGCCGGCGGTTCTGCTGCTGGCTGCGCTCGACCGAGCACGTCACCGTGATCCCGGTCGGGATGTGCGTGGCGCGGATCGCCGTCGCAACCTTGTTCACGTTCTGCCCGCCCGGGCCCGAGGCTCGGACGAACGCGAGGATGTCGAGGTCGGACTCGGGGATCGTCTGGTCGCCGACGTCGTCGAACTCGGGCACGACCTGGAAGCTGGCGAACGACGTCTGCCGCTTGGCCTGGGCGTTGAACGGGCTGATCCGCACCAGCCGGTGCACGCCCGCCTCGGCCCGCAGGTACCCGAACGCGTGCATCCCCTTGACGTGCAGCGTGACCGACTTGATCCCCGCCTGCTCGCCGTACTGGCGGTCGATCTCCGACACGTCCCACCCGCGCCGCTCGAAGAAATACAAGTACATCCGCAGCAGCATCTCCGACCAGTCCTGGGCCTCAGTCCCGCCCGCCCCGGCCTGGATCGTCACGAACGCGTTGCGGTGGTCGTTCTTCCCGTCCAGCAGCGTCTGCAGCTCGACCTTGGCCGCCTTCGCCTCGACGTCGGCGAGCATCCGGCCCGCCTCTTCGATCGACTCGGCGTCCCCCGCCTCCTGCCCCAGTTCGTACATCGCGCGCGCGTCCGCCAGGCCGCCTAATACGGCCTCCACCGGCTCCGTCACCGCCTTGAGCCCCTTCAGCTCAGACACGACCGCCTGGGCCGCCTCCTGGTTGTTCCAGAAGTCGGTGTCCCCCATCTTCGCTTCGAGTTCCTTTTTGCGGGAGAGTTTAGACGGCAAGTCAAAGAGAGTCGCGGATGGCGTGGATCCGCGCCTCTAAGGCGTCAATAGATGTGAGCAGGTTGTCGTAGGCCATAGGGGTGGGGGATTGTAGAGCGTCGAGCGGGGATGTCGAGGGGGCGGGGTTCGCCGATCGCCGATTGCCCGGCAAGCCGCCCGGCCGCCATGTCAGATGGCCCAGGTTCCAAAACCCTTCTCCAGTCGACCGTACGCGCCCATGACGAGATCCAGGCACGTCGGGCAATGCCGCCGCGGATCGTACTTCTCCGGTTCGGACAGGCCGCCCTGACATGCCGGGAAACGCCCGGTGGCGCCGGCGTCCCCCGGCTCGTTCGTGGGAAGCGCCGCCAGGTCATCCGCCCGGGCTTCGAGTTCGGCGATCGCCGACGCCACCTTACTTGAGCCATCGAAGCGTTCTGCGTTCAACCAACGAAGCGCCGCGAACGCGGGGCGAACGGACTCGATCAGGAACTGCCGGCGCTTCGGTGTTGCCTCGGCCGTGACGAGCTTGCAGCGTTGAAGGATCAGGTCGAGTTGGATCGACGCCGCGACGATGTGGGGCGCTTTCGGGCTTTCGTCGTCGAGCACGGGGCTCTCCACGATTGGTGCTGCCGCGGGCCATGCCTCCGTCACCCGCGCGCACGCTTGGCATTCACTTCCCACTCCGTCCAGTATCGATCGGCAGCGGCCTCCAGTTCAGTCTGGGAAATTGTCCGGCCCTCGGGCAGAGAGAGGCCGACGCGGTCATAGGCCAGTTGCAGGCACCCACCGACGCAGGCGATGGAGACGGTTCCGTCAACCTCCTCGGCGCTGAGCACTTCGACGTGGGCATCGGCGATGTCGGACAGGTCGGCAACCGCGGGCCCCTCGAACGGCCGGTACTCGAACTGCCGGCAACCGCGTAAGTGGACTACGACGTGGTCCGCCGCGGTCGGCAGCTGCTCACACAGGTAAGCGATCCGAACGCGGACGTGCATGTCGCCCGGAATGACACCGTCGATCGACTCGATCGACTCGATCGACCCGTCGTGCAGCGTGTTCCAGATAGCGTACTCCACGAAGTCCCTCCGGTGCCGCCGACGGCAACGAAGCCGGCGGAAAAACGTCCCGGCCGCACGGGCACGGCCCGGGCTAAGGAACACAACGCCATCCGTCATCAGGGGGATCAGGCGGTCAGTTGGTTATCCCGCCGCCGGACGGCCGTCCCAATACCTGACCTCCAAAGTTTCCTTCTGTGCCGCGTATTTGGCAAAGGCGGCATGGAGCGGGCGGTCATCGTGCAGGCTGGGGACCGACGCGTCGGCTACCCGTCCGTTAACCAGGTAGACGCAGATCTCCCGGCGCGAGGCAAGGATGTCATCGACGAAACGCCGCGTCGCCGCGTCGGGCGGACCGTCGCAGCCCCACGCATCGAGGAGGTCGCCGTGCGTATGCCAATCGCCGCCCTCGAAGCCGATCGTCCAGTCGCCGTCGGTGACGTCGACGAGCAACGTCAACAGCCGGTCGGATGATTCGTGACGCTCGACGATCGCCATGGCGGGATCATTACCCTTCATCATCGCGCCGCCTGAATCACCGCCCGGGCCGGCCGCCCCGCCCGCACGGCGCTTGACCCGTTATACCTGCGGCGGCCGCCCCGGTTCCAGCGGGAATCGTGCCGGGACGCCCGACCGATCTCGCGCCGCGTCCGCCTATCCCGCCGGCGGCGTCTCCCCCGCCCCCGACCACCCGCACTCCGAACACCGCCCCGGCGTGGCGCGGCAGTCGTACCCGCAGGCCGGGCAGCAATTCGCGGCGACCCGGCGCTCGCGGCGGAATCGGCGGCGGCGGCGCCAAGCCCGCGCGCGGACGACCGGGAGCGGGGCGAGCACGAGCGCGACGAGCCCGTGCGGCACCGCCACCCCGCGAAACCCGCCGCGCGGCGCGGTCGGCCCGTCCACCGGGTCGGCGTTCCACCAGACCGGGCCCCACTGTCCGCCGAACATGCCCTTGAGCCGCGTCCACTCGACGTCGTCCGCCGGGGCCGACGTGCGCGTCCACGCCGGCGGGCGCCCCAGCACCGCCGCGTACCCCTCGTCGAACGTGGCGAGCCGGTTGGCCCACGCCCCGATGCGCCCGCGACCGGACGCGCCGCCGACCACGCGCATCTCGATCGCGCCCGTCGGCCCGCGGCCATACGACGTCACGTCGAACGAGTCGGCCCGGACGTAGCCCCGCACCCACAGGACGCACACCACCAAACAGAGCACGCCCGCCACGACCGCCGCCGCGTCGAGCGCCCACCCCGCGACCCGCCTCATCCGCCGCAGTCCCACCATGCCGGCGAGTGTACCCCCCCTCGCGCGGCGTCGCCCGCCCCCCCCCTGTCCGCCGTCGCGAAGGGCGTTCACGCGGGGAGGCGGGCCTCCCGCAATCGGAAAGGCGGCCCGCCGGCCTTTCTGGTACCGGCCGGCGGCCGCCGGCTCAGCGGACGTCGCCTTCCCGTTGGCCGGTCCCGTGCGCCCGGTAGAGCGCGAGCGCGCGCCCGCTCAGGTGCCGGGCGAAGTCGTCGTCGAACCGCTCGCCCGAGACGTTCTCGAGAAAGCAGGCGCCGGCGGCGTCGGCCAGGTCGGCGTCGGCCGATTCGGCACAATCGGACACGAACCGTCCGAGGCGGGCCAGGTGATCCGGCGGCAAGCGCTCGTACTCGTCGCGCACGTAGTGCGAGAGCTCGGCGAACGCCCCGCACGGCGTGAACGTGCCGTCGTCCCGCCGAAAGTACGACGCGGCCCACTGGGGCGCGAAGCCGGGGAACAACTCGACCGCGTACTCGATGATCGCCGCGCCAGTCACGCCCGCCATCGTAAGTCCCCGCCCGCCGCCGCGTCGAGCGACGGGTGCGGCGAAGGTGGCGGGTTCGCCCTCTGACGCGGGGGCGCAGATGCCGTGTCACGCCGTACAATTGCACCCATGGCGTCCGACTCGCCCGCGTCCCCGCCGGCGCTCGACTACGCCGCCGGCCCGCCCGCGCGGCGGCGCTTGCTCCGCCGCGCGGCGCGCCTGTGGCCCGCGTGGTTGCTCCTTTTGCTCGTCGGTCTCGGGATCGCCTACGGCCCGTGGGCGTGGACGCGGTACCGGGTGCACCGGCTGCAGGAGGCGTGCATGACGGCGGCATTGCCGCGCGACCGGCCGGTGTGCGAGACCGACCCGGCGGCCGCCCGGGCGCTGGTCGCGGCCCGGCCCGGCGGGTACCGGCTAGACCGGTCCGGGTGGGCGATCCGGCCCGACCCCCGGTGGGCGGCGCTCGCCACGGAACTCGGCGTCCCCGCGCCGGCGAGCGCCACGACCGCGGCGACGGTCTTCGTCGGCGAGCGGTTCACGCCGTCGGGCGCGCGCCGGCTGGTCGTGATCCAGCACGACGGGGGGGCCGCGGTGATCGAGCCCGGGGGGTGGACGCGGCCGCCGCGGGTCGCCTGGCGCGGCGTGGTCCGGGCGTGGGAGGACGACCCCGCGCAGTGGGCGGCGCTCGAGCCCAAGACGACCTTTGCCGGCACCGCCGACCCGGCCGACGGCTCGCGGTGGACGGTGGGGTTCACGTTGCGGGGCGTGCCGGGCACGTGGGAGTACCGGCTGTACGACGACGGCCGGATCTCGAAGTACCTCGTCGACCCGACCGCGTTCGCGGCCCGGCTGGAGGCGGCGCAACGGCTCACCCCCGCGCCGCCCCCGGACCGCCCCGCGACCCCCGCGCCGCTCCGCGACCCCGGCATCGGCGGTGAGTGATCGTGCGGGCAGCGGCCGGCCGTACGTCGCCGCCCGCCCCCGCACAGAAGAGCGCCCGCACGTTCACGCCTCGCGGTCTTCCGAAGGGGAGAGCCCTTCACCGCCGGGCGCAGCCCGCCCGGGGTCCTCTGCCGACGGAAACCCCGTCCCCCGGCGCTACCGCGCCTCGACGTGCCAGATCAGCCATTCGCCCTTGATCCGCACGCACTGGATCGGCCCGAACAGGAACGTCGACTCCCCCCGGCGCAGGCGGAGCGAGTACGGCCTCGGGACGGGCGAGACGCTGTCCGGGTCGGGCGCGGGGCGGACGTACGCGAGCACCGCGCGGCGGCCGACGACGAACTCGAGCGGGCGGTCCTCGGCGACGGGGGCGGTGGCGGGGTCGTCGACGACGGCCCGCACGCGCGCCGGGACGGGCGACCGGACGTCGGGCCCGAACGCGGCCGGCTCCCAGATGTCGCGGCCGGCCCGGTACGTCCGCACAAACGCCTTGCCGTCGTGCCTGCGGGCCCCGTCGCGGAGGCGGTCGAGCAACTCGGCGGCGTGCTTGCGCGCTTCGGCCTCGCCCGCGGCGCCGGCCGGCAATTCGTCCCAGGCGGGCAGCGCCGGGCGCTCGCCGGGGTCGAACTTCGCTTCGCCGCTTCGCTCCTTGCCGGCCGGGAGCATCGCGCGGGCCAGTTCGGTCACCTTGTCGTCCGCCGCCGCCGCCGACCCCTTGGCGAGCTTCACGTAGGCCGGGCCGCCGGCCCGCGCGCGGAGTTCGAGCGTGTTCGGGCCGGCGCGCAGCCACGGGTCGAGCGGCCGCATGCGCCACCCGCCGGTGTAGACGGCGACCGGGTCCCCGCTGAGGAACAGGTGGACCGGGCCGACCGCCCGCGCCTCGCCCCCGATAACGATCACGCCGTCCCGGTCGAACCCCTCGGCGGACGTGCCGATGTGGGCGTTGACCGGGGGGAACCGCGGGGCGGGCTCCGCCGCTGCTGCCGCCGGTACCTTCGCCGCGCCCGGCCCGTCCGCCCGACTCGGGCCGACCGACGCGACGAGCAGCAGTCCGACGGCGGCGACGGCCGACAGGCGCGACATTGCAACACGTACACCTTTTGGCCGGGCGTGCGTTCGATCGTCCATGGCTACCTCTCGGATCGTCGCGAACGAATGACGGGCGAACGCCGGACGTCCGGCCGCGCGCCGCACGCGAATCATATCACACGCCCGGCCTACGCGGCCGACCGTCGCCGCGCGACGGTCACGCGCCGGGGCCGGCCCACGTGCGCGGCGCGACGCCGAGGTCTTCGAACCGCGGCGGCGCGTCCGCCAGCACCTCGACGACGTCGTCCTCGGTGGTGATGACGTAGTGCGCGAGCCCGGGAAAGTAGAGGTCGAGCAGCGGCTCGGCCGGGCGGAACGACGCGATCCACGGCGAGCCGACGACCGTGAACGTCCACCCGCACCGCTGTCCGGTCGCGTCCAGGTGCCCCCACAACGCGAGCCGGAACTCCTCCATGATGTTCCGGTACGCCGGGCACCGCCGGAAGGTCATGCGTCACCGCCGCCAGGCGCCGGCGACCCGGACGTCTAACTCAATCGTCAACTGGTCCGGCGCGGCGTCGTCGGCGGGCGTACGGTGGACGAGCGCGACCATCCGGACGGTGTCGGCCCCGGAGGCCGGGGTCGCCCACCGCTCGATCCGCCAGTCCTCGTACATGCCCCAAATCGTACCCGACGGGCGGGCGCGGGCGCACACCCCTCGGCCCGCGCAGCCGACCGTCGCCCCCCTTGGCGCGACCCTCACCTTCGTCGGCAGCGGGCTGCCCCCCTTTCGCCCGGCGTGCGTGCGGACTCTCCGCCTCCGACCGCGGCCCGGAGCCCAGCCTGCAATCCCGCGTGGTCGCGCGTCGTTCGCGCGTGCCGCCCCGGGCAGAAGAATGCCGGCACGTTCACGCCTCACGGTCTTCCGAAGGGGAGAGCCCTGCACCGCCGGGTGCAGCCCGTGCGGGGTCCTCCGCCGGGGCGGACCTCGTCCAGTGGGTGTCGTCCCGGGCGGCGCGCGACCTCAGTTTCTCGATCTGTGCCGCGATCCGTTCGGTCGTGCCGAAGGCCACCGGCCGGCCGCCTAGGCACGCCTCGATCCGGACGTGGCCGGGCGCGGCGGGCGTCGCGGACAATCGGGCGGACGGATCGAGCGGGAACGTCTGGCGCGGTCCGCCCACGCGGTCGATCGCGATGTGCCGCGCCGTGACCACGATTTCGCGCGGGAAGCACTCCGACAGGAGCCCGAGCCCCAGCGTGCCCGCGACGACGCACCCGACGAAGACGAACCCGCCCACGTCGAACGGCCGGGCGAACCCGAACGACCAGCGGGCGATCACGAGCGGGACGCTGACGAGCAACGCCACCCGGGCCCAGCGTGCGATCCACCGGACGAGGTAGGCGCGGTAGCGGCCCGCGAGCGCGATCCTGCGCATCCGCAGCGTCTCATGCCAACTCACGCGATCTACGGATGGCGCCGGACTCATGTGACCTTCCCGCCGTCGTGC
>Ga0196963_10002158_pt1 | contig 12144 bp, 9 predicted proteins | sample S1_5metaG_FD_148600 | JGI IMG/M metagenome (GOLD analysis project Ga0196963, IMG submission 148600) | Soil microbial communities from Anza Borrego desert, Southern California, United States - S1_5 | ecosystem: Environmental > Terrestrial > Soil > Desert | place: USA: California | collected... | reverse complement strand
GTCGACGTCATCACGGTCGCGGCTGCGCCGCCCCGGCAGGGCATCACGCTGCTGACGCCGACCGTCGAGCTTTCCACGCTGGTCGCGTCGCGCTTCCATGCGACCGTCGGCGCGCAGGCGAGCGATGTCGCCGTGGCCTCCGGGCGCGTCCGCTTCCGCTCCATGCTCGAGGACCGCGAGATGATCGCCGGCGACGCGGCGACGGCGCCCGCGCGCATCACGGTCACCGCCGATCAGGATGGCACGGCGGACGAGGGGCAGCCGGGAGGGCTCGCCGGGGACGAGCCCGAGCTCGCGGTGCGGGCCGAGGCGCCGCGGCGCATGGCGTGCCTGCGCTTCCGCTTCCCGGCGCAGGCGATCGCGTCGGCGGTCCTGGTGCTCACGCGCACGCGCGGCGAGGGCGCCATCGATGTCCACCTGACCGAGAGCACCTGGGACGAAGCGACGCTGCGCTGGTGGCATGTGCCGCGACGCGGGCGCGCGGTCGGCGCCGTGGTCGTGGATGACGCCGGGCAGGCGCGCGTCGATGTCACCGTCGCGTGCGCTGGCGGATCCTGCGATCTCTCGCTGTGGGGCTCGCAAGGCGCGGACTGCGCGTTCGCCAGTCGCGAAGCCGCGCACGGCGAACCCGTGCTCGAGATCTCCTTGCCGCCCATGGCGCCGATCGGGACACCATGACCATGCTCCACCGCTCAACGCTCCACGCCCTCGCCCTCGCCGCCGTGCTGATCTCGGCGGCAGCCGAGGAGCCCTCGGTCGAGACGGTCGACGCCGCCGGTCGGCAGCCGCGCGCGGCGATCATGGCCGACCAGTCGATCGCGGTCGTCTTCGGCCGCGGCGAGGACATCGTCGTGCGCGTGCGTGACCACGACGCCGCCGGGTTCGGCGACGCGCGCGTCGTCGCGCGGGTGCCGGGACTGATGGTCGGGATGCGTCGCGGTCCGCAGCTCGCCGTGCTGGGCGACGCCCTGCTGGTCGGGGCGATCGGTTCGGCCGGCGATCTGCTGTCCTGGGTCTCGACGGACCGCGGCGTCTCGTGGTCGTCGGCGCAGCCGGTCAGCGATACACCGAAGGCGGCGCGCGAAGGCCTGTTCAGCCTGGCGGGCGACGGCGAGGGCGGAGCGGTCGCCGTGTGGCTCGACCTGCGCCACGGCAAGACCCGCGTCTACGCCGCGCGGCGCCAGCCGCAGGGCTCGCGCTGGTCGGCCAACAGCGAGGTGTACCGCTCCCCCGACGGCAGCGTCTGCGAGTGCTGCCAGCCCACCGTGGCCGCCGACGGCAAGCGCATCGCCGTGATGTGGCGCAACCACATCGGCGGCGCGCGCGACATGTACGTCGCGGCATCGCAGGATGCGGGACGCTCGTTCTCGCCGGCCGCCAAGGTCGGATCCGGATCGTGGAAGCTCGACGCATGCCCGATGGACGGAGGCGGGATCTCGCTCGCGTCGACGTCGGTCGAGACGATCTGGCGCCGCGATGCGGCCGTCATCGGCGCCGTCGCCGGCAAGGCCGCGGAGACCGCGCACGGCAACGGACGCAACGCGGCGATCGCCTCGGGCGGGACCGACGTGCATCGCGCCTGGGAGGCGGACGGCCAGATCGTGGTGCAGCGCAACGCCGACGCGGCGAAGCCGCTCGGCGGCGGCGCCTATCCGCACCTGGCGGCGGCGCGCGGCGAAGGCCCGTGCGTGGTGGTCTGGGAGCGCGACGGCGCGATCGTCGCCAGCGTGATGGCGCGTTGACGACGGCCGTCACCGGATCGCCGTCGCTGCGCCGAAGCGCCCCGTAGCCGCCTTACCGCGTTCCTGGTGCCCCATCCAGCTTCGTGGACAGGACGATAGCCGCGAAGGGCCCCGGAAGCCGACGCTGCATCCGCGACGCGCCTACGACGGCGATCCCGCCGGCAGCGTCAACGAGAACGTCGACCCGCTGCCGAAGACGGAGTCGACCCAGATCCGGCCGCCGTGGAGTTCGATGATGCGTCGGCAGGTAGCGAGCCCGATGCCCGTGCCCGCGTATTCGTCCCCGCCGTGGAGACGCTGGAATACCTTGAACAGCTTGGCGAGGTGCTCCGGCCGGATGCCGATGCCGTTGTCCATGACCAGGACCCGGACCATCGCGCCATCCCCGGTGGCCGCGATGCGCACATCTGGCTGGCGCCCGGATGGCTGGAACTTGATGGCGTTGGCGACGAGGTTCTGGATGACCTGCACGAGCAGCGCACGGTCGCCGAGGACGGCGGTAGAGGCCGTGCAGCGCACCCGCGCCGACCGTTCAGCGACCGCCGATGACAGATTCTCGACAGCCGACGCGACCAGGTCCGCTACGTCCACCGATTCGCGGGCGATCGCCTCCCGACCGATCGTCGAAAACCCGAGGACCGCCTGGATCAGGTCGCGCATGCGGGCAGCCGAGGCGGTGATCTTGGCGAGATACCGCGTGGCGCCCTCGTCCTGCCGCAAGGCCGGACGGCGCTGCAAGATGTCGGCGAACATGCTGATGCCGCGCAGAGGTTCCTGGAGGTCGTGCGCGGCGATGTACGCGAACTGCTCCAGGTCCTTGTTGGATCGAGCCAGCTCTTCGGTCGTGTTGCGCAGCGCGAGCTCGTCGCGAACCCGGCCGGTGATGTCGTAGAGCATGATCGCCGCGCCGCCCGCGGCTTCGCGCAGCGGGTTGACGCTGGCGTGCAGCGTCGCTCCGCCCTCGATCGCGCACGTCACCTCGCCGCCGGCGCCCTGGTCGAGCAGCCGCAGGAGCGCGTCCAGCGGCGTGATGCGCGCCAGCGCCTCGCGCAACGGCTTGCCGTAGGCCTCGCTGGCCGCCAGTCCGATCACGCGCTCGGCGGCGGCGTTCCAGACGACGACGGTCCCTGATGCGTCGACGGCGATGATGGGATCGCGCGCGCCGGTGAGGATGCCGGCGAGGAGATGGTCCACGGCGATCGTCGGTCGCGCCTGCGGCGCTGTCGGCGTCGCCAGCCGCCGGTTCACGACGTCGATGGTCGAACGGAACCGCGCGCGGCGCTGGACGCGATCCAGCGTCGCGTCGAGGATGTCGACGAGGTCCGGCCGGGCGAGATCGTAGACGGTCGCTCGCCCGCCTGGTATCGGCGAACGACGCAGCCGTTCCTCCACCGCGGCGCGCTGGCCGTCCGCGGCGAGGATCGCGATCTCGGTGGCGGCATCGACGCGGGCCAGGTGCCGCGCCACGGCGACGGGGTCGACCACGCCCGCGTCGATCAGGACCATCGGTACGTCGCGGATGCGTTCGAGGGCGAGCGCCTCCGGCTCGGGCAGCGCGAACAGCGAGCAGCGCCGGCGGAGGCCGTCGTAGACCGGTGCCCCGACCGCGGCGGGCCCGGCGGCTCCGACGACGACGGCGACGGTCTCGCGGGCGCCCTCGCGCGGCTTGGGAGCGCCCGAACGGCGCGTCACAGCAGCGGGAGCCCGAGCAGCGCGCGCGCGGTCCACGTCCTGAGCTGGTCGCTGGTCGGCGCCATCACCGGAGCGGCGCGCGCGTCGCGCAGCAGTCGGGAGAGGCGCGCGTCGTCGCGGTAGGCGATGCCGCCGCACAGCGTCATCGCTCCGTTGGTCGCGGCGACGCTGGTCTCGGCCGCCGCGACCTTGGCGGCGAGGATCAGCGGCAGCGCGCCTGGTTCGCCGTTATCGCCCGCGAGTGCCGCCGCGTGCACCAGCGCGCGCGTACGCTGGATGTCGATCCACAGCTCGGCCAGGCGCTGCTGCACGATGGCGGACTGCGCCAGCGTGTCGCCGGAGGCGAGCGTCCGGGTGCGCAGATGCTGGATGGTCGCATCGAGCGCGGCCGTGGCCACGCCGAGGTAGGTGCCCGCCATCGCCATGATGAAGAACGGGGCGACGACCTCGAACACGTACCACACCTGATCGCCTTCGGCGCCGAGCAGATTCGCGTGCGGCACGAGGACCTCGTCGAGACGCATGCGCCGCGACGAGTTGCCGCGCATGCCGAAGCCCGTCCACGGCTCCTGCCACTGCATGCCGGCGTCGCGATCGACCAGCACGCAGCTGAAGTCGCCGGGCGCCCCCGAGCTCGACTCGGCGGACAACACGTACGAGTCGGCGTGGCCACCGTTGGTCACGAAGGCCTTCTCGCCGGTCACCAGGAAGCCCTCGTCGCTGTGCTTCAGCTTGGTCTGCGGGAAGTAGAACTGCGCTCCCGTAGCGGTTTCGGAGACCGACAGCGTGCTCAGGTGGCGCCCCGCCGCGATCGGCCGCAGGTAGCGCTCCTCCTGGTCCGGCGTCGCCTTGGCGGCGATGACCGCGGAGGCGACGCAGTGCATGCCGTAGCACATGGCTGCGGACGCGCAGCTGCCGGCGATGGTTTCGCAGACCAGCGACAGCGCGACCATGCCCTGGCCATGGCCGCCGAGGCGGGCGGGGACATTGAGACCCATGAGGCCGACGTCGGCGAGCGCGCGCAGCGCCTCGGCCGGCCACCGCGCTTCCTCATCGGTGCGCGGAGCGAGCGCGGCGATCGTCGAGTCGCAGGCGGACCGCGCCGCGGCGACGAGCGGTTTTATGTTCTCGGGTACGCCATTCACGGGGCATCGCCGAGCGAGTCGAGCAATTCGCGTGCGATGGCGACGAGGTCATCGAAGCGGCTCGGCTTGATGACGTAGCGCGCCGCTCCGACCGCGAGCGTGCGCGCGCGGTCCGCGGGCTGGTTCGATGTGGTCAGGATCACCACGGGGATGGCGCGCAGCTTCGGATGCGCCTTGACCCGCTCCAGCAGTTCGATCCCGGTCATGCCCGGCATGTTGATGTCGAAGATGAAGAGGTGCGGCGGCGGCAGCGCGCGTTCTCCGGCGAGGCGCTCGAGGTACGCGAGTCCTGCCGCGCTGTCGTTCTTGCCGACGTACCCGACCTCCGGATCGGCCTGCTCGAACGCCATGGCGGTGAGTTCGAGATCCTCGCGGTTGTCGTCGACGTGGAGGATCTCGAGGATGGGCATAGCTCCGCTGTCGGGGTCAGGTGGACGCGACCGCGACCACCATGCGTGCCGACGCTGCCATGCCAAATACGATGGCCATAGCCTGAACAGCGAGTCCGTCCTCAAAGGCGCGGTTGCCCGAGGGTGTCGTCGCCACGATCAGATGGCCGGAAGCCGCAGCGCGGAAGCGGATCTTCTGCGCTCCCCATGCTGAGCTGAGCTTGCCGACGCCCTTCGACGCGGCCTGTCGGCGAAGAAGCCGCGGACCCGGTGTCTGGCGGGGCGCCTGCGCCGTCGTCCATCGTCGTGCCTACGAGCGTGTTGCGCCACGTCGCCGTGGGAACCGGGACGACGGACGACGCCCTTAGCGAATGCGCGGTCGAACAGCCTCGGCAGATCGCGGCTTTCATATTGGTCGCGGTCGCGTCTGGCTAATGCTGCCCGCGCCGAGATCCGTTCGGATCACGCGATCAACGTGGCGGCCGATACTTCGCCGCGAGCTACCTGCCCAAGGGAACCGATGTCCGACGCCGCCCTGTGTTCGACCGGCATCGCCGGCCTCGACGCGATCCTCGACGGCGGCCTGCCGCGCGACCGTCTTTCGGCGATTGAGGGGCCCGCGGGCGTCGGCAAGACGACGCTCGGCCTCCAGTTCCTGCTCGAGGGCGTCCGGCGCGGCGAGAAGGGGCTCTACATCAGCCTCTCGGAGACCAAGGCCGAGCTCCAGGCGGTCGCCCGGTCGCACGGCTGGTCGCTCGACGGCCTCGCCGTGGTCGAGCTGTCGTCGCTGCAGCAGATGGCCCAGCCCGTGCAGAGCACGGTGTTCCACAGTTCCGAGCTCGAGCTGAACCACATCACCCAGTCGCTCATCCGCACCATCGAGGAGGCCGAGCCGCGCCGGGTGGTGTTCGACTCGCTGTTCGAGCTGCGCCTGCTGGCCCAGGCCCCGATCCGCTACCGCCGCCAGCTGCTGGCCCTGAAGCAGTTCTTCGCCGAGCGATCGGCGACGGTCCTGCTGCTCGAGGACCGCACGTCCGTGCATCCCGACATGCAGGTCGACAACATGGTCAACGGCGTCATCCGCATGGAGTCGCTGAAGACCGAGTTCGGCGCCGAGCGCCGGCGGCTGTCGATCGTGAAGATGCGCGGGGCCGGCTTCACCGGCGGCAACCACGACTACCTGATCCGCAAGGGCGGCATGGAGGTCTTCCCGCGTCTGATCACCGTCACCGACGACACCGGCTACGCGAAGGCGAACGTCTCCAGCGGCATCCCCAACCTCGACGCGCTGGTGGGCGGCGGCCTCGCGCGCGGCACGAGCTCCCTCGTCATGGGACCCGCCGGGTGCGGCAAATCGATCATCGTCACGCAGTTCGCGCATGCGGCCGCCGAGCGCGGCGATGGCGTCATGATCCTCTCCTTCGAGGAGAGCACGCGCAATCTCCTGGAACGGGCGAGGCTCCTGCACATGCCGCTCGACGCGCACGTGGCCGCGGGACGCGTGGTGATCATGCCGATCGACCCGGCCGAACTGACGCCCGGCGAGCTGGCCTCGCGGGTCATGGAGCGGATCGTGCGCGACGACGTGCGCATGGTCGTCATCGACAGCCTCAACGGCTACCTCCAGGCGATGCCCCAGGAGCAGTTCCTCGTGTTGCACCTGCACGAGCTGCTGTCGCATCTCGGCCGGCACGGCGTCGTCACGCTGATGGTCCTCGCGCAGCACGGCCTCATCCACAGCATCATGACGCCGGCGGACGTCACCTACCTGGCGGACAACGTCATCGTCGTGCGCTACTTCGAGGCGCTGGGCCGCGTCCGCAAGGCGATCTCGGTCGTGAAGAAGCGCAACGGGCCGCACGAGAACACCATCCGCGAACTCTCGATCGCCGACAGCCGGCTCGTCATCGGCGACGTGGTCCAGGGGCTCCAGGGCGTCCTCACCGGCGTCCCGGCGATGGCGCCGGAGAGCGCCTTGCCGGCGGCGAAGCCGGCGGATCCGCGGACATGAGCGAGCCGCTGCGCTGCCTGGTGCTGGCGCCGACGGGGGACGATGCCGCGCTGATCGCGGAGGCGCTGGCGGGCGCCGGGCTCGCGCCGCACGCGTGCGCCGACGTCGGCATGCTCTGCGCCGAGATCCCTGCCGGCGCCGGTGCCGTCGTCATCGGCGTCGAGGCCCTCGGCAACGGCGCCGTCGCCGACATCACTGCCGCACTCGCGCGCGATCCTCTGTGGTCGCTGCTGCCCTTCGTGCTCCTGACGAGCGTCGACACCCCCGCCCACCTGGACGAAGCGGTCGATAACCTGTTCGGAGCGCGCGCCAGCGTCGCGCTCGTCGAGCGTCCCTGCCGGGTGGCGACGCTGACCAGCGTCGTCCGCACGGCGCTCCACGCCCGCCGGCGGCAGTACGAGATCGAGGCGCTGCTGCGGCGACTCGACGCGCAGGCGCAGGACCTGGTGCGGTCGAACGACGACCTCCATCGCTTCGCCTCCGTCGCGTCCCATGACCTCCAGGAACCCCTGCGCTCGATCACCAGCTACCTGGCCATCCTCGAGCGGCAGTACGCCGACAAGCTCGACGCGCGCGCCCACGAGTACTTCCGCAACGTCATGGACGGAGCCGGGCGCATGCGCGGCCTCATCCTGGCGCTGCTCGAGTACGGCCAGGTCGGCCATGCGACGCCGGAGATGCGGACGTTCTCGAGCGAGGAGGCGGTGGGGGCCGCGATCCACAACCTCAGCGCGCTGATCGAGGACTCGCGCGCGTCGATCAGGATCAGCGGCATGCCGACCATCACCGCGGACCGCACGCTGATCGTCCAGCTCTTCCAGAACCTGATCGGCAACGCGATCAAGTACCGGTCGGCGGCTCCGCGCATCGAGGTCAGCGGCGACGATCGTGACCGCGAGTGGGTGTTCACCGTCGCCGACAACGGCATCGGGATCTCGCGCGAGAACCTCGAGCGCATCTTCGAGGCGTTCCAGCGGCTGCACACGCGGACGGAATACGCGGGGTACGGGATCGGCCTGGCGACGTGCCGACGCATCGCCGACATCCATGGCGGCCGGATATGGGTCGAATCGACGTTGGGGGCCGGGTCGCGTTTCTTCTTCAGCATCCCGAAGCCGGCGGTTCGCTGATCACGCGTCGATCGTCGATCGGCGATCGGCGACGGCTGCGCGCGTGCGCTCGCCCGCGCGGATGGCTGCGGTCGAGCTCGTCGCGGACTGGAGCGCGGCCGCGTGCGGACGCGTGGTGATGGGCTGGTCGGGGCCACCGATCCGCGACGATCGCACGGTGCGATCGCGCTCCGACATCGAGCACGAGTATGAGCGCGCTCTCCTGGCGGGCGACCGGGCGATGGCGTTCAGCCTGCTCGGCGATCTCGCCGAGGTGGTGCCCGAGGACGAGCGATGGCGCATCACCGAGATGCGACGGGATCTGCTCGAACGCTGGGCACGGAGCCGTCGACGTGATCAGCGCAGCGTCGACAAGGGCGATCACCGGGAGGCCTGACTCACGGGCTGATGAGGCCAGGTCGGGGGACCTCGGAGCGCGAAGCCGAGCCGCATGCGCTTCGCGCTGACGAGGATGCTCGTCGTGCGTCATCTGACCGTCGGTCTCGTCAGCGACTCGCGCCAGCCGCCGCCGAGTTCACCGCGCCGCGCCCACCGCGCGCGGCATCGGCGCCCATTCCGGGTGGTCGTCGAGCCGCTGCTCCAGCTCGCGCAGCGCGGTCAGCGAGCGGCGCAGGTTGGCGTAGGGATCGCCGTGCAGGTCGTAGCCCTGCACCCCGATCGGTCCGCGATAGCCGATGTCGCGCAGGCGGGCAAGGGCGGCGGCGTCGAGCGGCTCGATGGTCCCCGCCGAGGTGCCGGGCATCTGGCGGAAGCCGCACAGGTTGACCGAGCGCAGGTACGCCGCGGCGGCGCGCAGCGCCGGCGCCAGCGGCGCCGCGCCGCCGGCGTACCAGTGGATGCCGCAGAAGGCGACGCCGAGCGACGGATGGTCGACGGCCCGGCACACCGCCACCGCCTCGTCGAGCGTCTCGACCGCCAGCCGGAGGTGCGGGTAGATGACCGTGTCGCTCTGCTCGGCGCGCAGCGCTCGAGCAGCGGCGCGAGCCGGCGCCGCGCCAGCGCGGTCACCGTCGCGCCCTTGGCGGCGGCGCCGGCCGGATGGGCGAGCCCGTGAGTCGGTCACGTGGCGCAGCGGTCGCCGCGAATGGATGCGCAAGCCCGCTCGGATTGCCATGCGGCCGCCAACCGCGGGGAGCGATGATGGAAGCCATGGCGAACCTGAATCTCGAATGCACCTACGCTCGCGACCTCGAGGGATGCTCGATTCCCTGTCGCCCGACCGTTGTGCCCGACCCGCGGACGCTGGTCATCAACCACGCGCTCGCTGACGAGATGGGGCTGGATGGATCCCTGCTCACTCCCGAATGGGTGGCCGCGGTATTCTCCGGCAACCGGTTGCTGGAAGGCACCGAGCCGGTCGCGCAAGCGTATGCCGGGCACCAGTTCGGCGGCTTCTCGCCTCAGCTCGGCGACGGCCGCGCGCTGCTGCTCGGCGAGTTCATCGACCGGGCTGGCCGGCGCCGGGACATCGCCTTGAAGGGTTCTGGACGTACGCCCTTTTCGCGCGGGGGTGACGGCAAGGCGACCATCGGACCGATGCTGCGGGAGGCGCTGGTCAGCGAAGCGATGCACGCACTCGGGGTCCCTACCACGCGATCGCTCGCCGTCGTGGCCACCGGGGAGGAGGTACGGCGCGATCGGCTGCTGCCTGGCGCCGTGCTCACGCGGGTGGCGGCCAGCCACATCCGCGTCGGTACCTTCGAGTATTTCGCAGCGCGACGTGACGTTCAGCGCGTCCGCCATCTGGCGGAGTACGCCATCGCCCGGCACGACCCCGACCTGGTCGGTCGCCCCGGCCGCTACGTGGCGTTTCTTGAAAACGTGGCGGCACGGCAGGCGGCCCTCATCGCGCGATGGATGAACGTCGGGTTCATCCACGGCGTCATGAACACGGATAATGTGGCGATCTCCGGCGAGACCATCGACTACGGTCCGTGCGCCTTCCTCGAGAGCTACGACCCGGACACCGTGTTCAGCTCCATCGACCGGCACGGCCGGTATGCGTTCGGCAACCAGCCGGCGATCGCGTGCTGGAACCTGGCGCGCTTCGCCGAGACACTCGTTCCGTTGATCGCTTCAGATGGCGAGGATCCAGAGCGCGCCATCGCCCAGGCGAGTGGCATCATCGAGGCCTTCCCTGCGGCCTACCAGCGCGAGTTGATCAACGGCCAGCGAGCCAAGCTCGGGCTGCGTACGGACGAGCCTGGCGACGGTGCCCTCGCTGAGGAGTGGCTGACGCTGCTCCGCTCGGCCGGCGCAGATGCGACCCTCTCCTGGCGTTTGCTCGCCGGCGCCGCGGCTGGAGACGAGCTTCCACTCCGGACGCTCCTCGCCGATCGTGTGAATCCGGACTCGTGGCTGACCACGTGGCGCGAGCGCTGCGCACGCGACGATCATGACGAGGGTGCCCCGGGCGCGCAGCGCGCCGAGCGCATGCGTCGCGTGAATCCATGGGTGATTCCGCGCAATCACCGGGTCGAGGAAGCGATCAGCGCCGCAGTCGAGCACGCAGACCTCGGCCCATTCGACCGGCTGCTGAAGGCCGTGCGACGACCGTTCGAGACGGTGCCCGACCATGCACGATTCGCCGAGCCGGGGCCGCCCGAGGTGACGGCCTGCTATCGGACCTTCTGCGGGACGTGAGCGGCTCGCGGCTACCAGCATTCATCGCGGGTGCTGCGTCGAGGAGATCACCATCGAGTACGTGGACGGGACAAGCGGCGCGACCGGGCGCTGCGAACACGGCCAAGAGCCGCCATGGCGAAGCGCGAGGCGACGAGGCGCCGCCCACCGGCACCGGGCTGTCCCGACGGATCCGCATCGTTGTCGCGTCCTGCCGGCGAGCTGCGCCGAGCCACGGGCGCGGCCTTGCTGATATGTGGGCAGCGAAGAGCCCGCGATCGAGCGCGGGAACATGACGCCTGGGCGCCAACGCGACCGCGAAGCCGTGTCGGCCGCCATCGGTCGAGCCGTTGTCGAGGGCGACGTGCTGGAAGCCATCAGGCTTCTCCACCGGTACGAGCAGGTGGCCGACCCGGGGAGCAGGTGCAGGTGCGGCAGATGCGGCTGGAGCTGCTTCATCGCTGCAAGCCGGGGCCGATCGGCAGCGAGACGGGACGACCGGCTAGTCCGGCGTCGCTGTCGCCCGATCAGTCCAGGTCGTCGCGTCTGCGCATCAGATCGCAGGAATCCGCAGCGAGAACACCGAACCCTTGCCGACGGTCGACTCGACGGATAGGGCGCCGCCGTGGAGCTCGACGATCCGCTGGCATGTCGCCAGGCCGATGCCGCTGCCCTCGAACGCGTCGCGTGTATGGAGCCGCTGGAAGACGCGGAAGATCCGGTCGCGATGCTCGGGCGGAATGCCGATACCATTGTCGGCGATGCGGATGGTCCACCACGCGCCAGCGCGGACGCTGTCGACGGTGACACGAGGCGTCACGCCCTTGTCGACGAACTTCAGCGCGTTGCTGATCAGGTTCTGGAACAGCTGGACGAGCAGGACGTGGTCGCCGCGGACGTTCGGCAGTTCGAGGACGCTGACGTGCGCGCCGGTCTCCGCTATCCGATGCGCGAGGTTCTCGGTCGCCTCGCGCACGACGGCCTCGACGGGTACCGTGACGAGGGCGCGATCGGCGGCACCGACCTGCGCGTAGTCGAGCAGGGCGCGGATCAGCGCGGACATCCGCAGCGTCCCCTCGCCGGCGAAGCGGAAATACTCCCGGGTCCGCTCGTCCACGAGACCGAGGGCGCGCCGCTCGATCAGCGTCAGGTAGTTGGAGACCATCCGCAGCGGCTCCTGCAGATCGTGCGACACGGTCGCCGCGAACTGCTGCAGATCGCGATTCGAACGTTCGAGCTCGACGGCCTTCTGCTGGAGAGCGAGCTCGGCGCGACGCCGCTCGACGACCTCGAGATGCGCCGTGCGACGCGCCTGTTCGAGCACCGCCGCCTGCTCACGCAACTGCTTCGCCGCGTTGCGCGCCAGCGCCATGGTCGCGCGCGTGTTGACGAGCCCCTGTTCGCAGCGGAAGC
>Ga0196963_10002157_pt1 | contig 12146 bp, 11 predicted proteins | sample S1_5metaG_FD_148600 | JGI IMG/M metagenome (GOLD analysis project Ga0196963, IMG submission 148600) | Soil microbial communities from Anza Borrego desert, Southern California, United States - S1_5 | ecosystem: Environmental > Terrestrial > Soil > Desert | place: USA: California | collected... | reverse complement strand
CTGGAGGCGGTTGATGGTCGGGTCCTCGCCATACTGATCGTCGCCGACCGGCGCCTCCGCCATAACGCGGCGCATCGCGGCAGAAGGCAAGGTGACGGTGTCGGAGCGAAGGTCGATTCGGTCCACTTGATCTTTCCTGCTTTAAACGAAATGTTAACCGGAAGCGACGAGTGTTATGGACAAAGCGCCGCGAAGTACATAGTTTCTTCCTGGCTAATCAAGGCGATAGCCGGGGCTCTCAGGGAATACCATCGGATCTCCAATGACTCAGCCTCTTCGCATCTTGATCGCAGACCCGAATCAAGTCGCCCGGCAGCTCATCATGCGGTCGGTGACCTCATGGCGCCCAGCCGAATTCGCCTATGTCGGAACCGCTGCCGAGGCCCGGGCCGCTTTGTCGACCGAGGGCGAGGCTTTCGACCTGATGTTCGTCGAGTCGGAACTCCCCGATGACGCCGGCGGCCGGCTGACCAAATGGGTGCGGATCGACGATGCGAGCCCCCGGCCGAACCTGCCGGTCGTCCTGATGTCGGCCGGCTTCCCCCAGGAGGGCATGAAAACGGCCTTCCACGCGGGTGCGCATTTCCTGCTGCAGAAGCCGTTCAACCAGAGCCGGGTGACGGCAATCGTCGATGAGGCGACCAGCGCCTATCCGAACTTCATCGTCAGCCCGTCCTATATCGGCCCGGACCGCCGCACCGCGCGGCGCCCCATCCGCCAGGACCGGCGTCATGCCGGCTCGAATTCGGTGCAGATCGTCGACGATCCGGCCGGCTACACGCTGGAGAAGGACACGGTCGTCGTGGTGTTCGACTACCTGCGCCTGCGCCTGTCGCGGGCGGAGCCCGAGCTGTTCCGCGACTTCCTGCTGCGCCCGCATCTGCAGCAGGCGATCCACAACATCCCGGCGGTGCGCGAGCGCGTTCTTGCCAAGGTCGCCGACCAGCATTCGACGCTCCGCATGGAGAGCGAGGCGCTGGCGCTCGGCGGCGACGGCAGCGCCTTGCATCGCATGAACGGCACGGCCCTTCAGATCGCCAATGCGACGAGCACCGCCGGCTTCACGCTGATGGCGGCGATCTCGACCTCGCTGCATCACTACACTTCCGGCGCCTACGAGGTTTCGGACCGGCTCGTCCGCTTCCTCGTCACCCATGTGAGCGCGCTCGGCTCGGCCGTCGCCCATCGCATCTTCGATGATGGCGGCAATGTCGGGCAGTCGATCATCGCCACCATCGGCGTCGCCGAGGCCGTCTTCCGGCGTTCTGCCACCGCCAAGGCGAGCTAGTTTCCGATCCGGCTGATTGTCGCGCGCGTCTCGGCAACGAGACGCGCGACCAGCTCGCCAGCCATCTGCCGCCGCGCCAGGCGCAGCCCCTGCCCCGCCCATAGCGACAGGTACTCCGTACGTCCCGCCTTGCCGGCGGCCGTCCGCATCGGCCGGGTCAGCGCGTTCTGCAGCGGGAAGCCCGGCACCTCGTCGCCGACCTCCGTCATCACCCGATTGACGATGCCCCGCGCCGGCCGGCCGGAGAAGGCGCGGGTGATCCGCGTCTCGTGCTCGCGCGAGGCCATGATCTTCTCTTTGTAGGCATCGGAGGCGCCCGCCTCGTCGCAGGTCAGGAAGGCCGTGCCCATCTGCACGGCGCTGGCGCCGAGGGCGAAGGCGGCGGCAATGCCGCGCCCGTCCATGATGCCGCCCGAAGCGATGACCGGGACGCGCACGGCATCGACGATTTGCGGCACCAGAGCCATGGTCCCGATCATCGCCGCCTCGAAAGGCTGAGCGAAGCTGCCGCGATGGCCGCCGGCCTCGCTTCCCTGCGCGACCACGGCATCGACGCCGAGCTTTTCCAGTGCCACCGCCTCCTCCACCGTCGTCGCCGTTCCCGCGACGACCATGCCCTTGGCTTTCGCCGCCGCGATCGTCTGCGACGGCACGGGCGCGAAGGTGAAGCTGAACATCGCCGCGCCTGACTCGAGCACGGCCGCAAACTGGTCGTCGAAACTGTAGGTCGGAGGTGCGGGCACCTCCGGCGGGGGCAGGCCGAGCTCGACGTAGTAAGGGGCGAGCCGCGCGATCGCAGGGGCGAAATCCTTCGGCCGTTCCGGCGTTGGCAAGGGAGAGAACAGGTTCAGGCCGAACGGGCGTCGCGTCCTTTCGCGGATCGACTTGGCCGCCTCGGCGATCTGCGCCGGCGCAAGATAGGCGGCGCCGAAGACGCCGATTCCGCCTGCCTCCGAGACCGCCGCAACGAGGGCGGGGCTGTCACCGCCGCCGGCCATCGGCGCCTGGATGATCGGGTGGTTAAGGCCTAGCCTCTCGGTCAGCATCGTCGGTAGCGGCATGTTGGTCTCCTCGCAGCTGGAGACAGCCTAGGCTCGCCCGAGCGGCGCGAGAAACGGCAATAGGCGATAGCGGCTATCGCCGGAGCGGATAGCTACTCGGCGGCCGCCTGGATCGCGCGCGGCCGCGCGCAGTCGAGGAAGGCCGTGAGCGCGCTCGAGACGAAAGCGTCCTTGCGCCGGATGAACACGGTCTCGACCTCGGCCTCCTCCGCTGCAAGCGCATGCAGCGCCACGCGCCCTTCGCGCGCCGCGGCGGCGACCACGCTCCGCGGCAACAGGCTGACGCCGAGGCCGGCCGCGACGCAGCCGAGGATGCCGTCGATCGTGCCGAATTCGAGGCGGCGGAGCCCGACGATGCCTTTCGACGCCAGCGCCGCTTCCAGCCGCTGGCGATAGGAGCAGCCGGCACGCAGCACGACGATCTTGAGCTTCGCGTCTTTCGGAAGGTCCTCGGGCCGGGCAACGCGCCGCGCCGTCACCAGCACCAGCTCCTCGGCGAACACCTTCTCTTCGACCAGATCCGGATGATCGACCGGACCGCAGACGAAGGCGCCTTCGAGATGATGATCGAGCACACGCTCGACCAGCTCGGCGGTGGTTCCCGTGCGGAGAATGAGGTCGACCTCAGGATAGGCGTCGGCATAGGCCGAAAGCACCTCGGGCAAGCGCAACGCCGCCGTGGTCTCGAGGGATCCGACCGCAAGCTCGCCTTTCGGCCGGCCGTCATCGGCGACGGCGCGACGCGCTTCCGCGAGAAGCTGACCGGCGCGGCGCGCGTAAGGCAGGAGGCGTTGGCCGGCCGGCGTCAGCGCAACGCCGCGGCTGTGGCGCTGGAACAGAACCTCGCCGAGCTGCGTCTCGAGATGGCGGATGCGTGCGGTGACGTTCGACTGCACCGTGTTGAGCTCGGACGCGGCGCGGTTCATCCCGCCGAGCCGCGCGACCGCTTCGAAGATCCGAAGATCGCCCGCATCCATGCGACCGATCCTACATCACCCCCAGGTCTCCCGCGCAACATCGACGATCATCTCGAGCTTTCGCCACTGCTCGTCCTCGGCGAGCACATTCCCCTCCTCGGTCGAGGCGAAGCCGCATTGCGGGCTGAGACAGAGCTGATCCAGCGGCGCGAACTTGGCCGCCTCGTCGATGCGCCGCTTGATGAATTCCTTTTTCTCGAGAGTTCCCGTCTTCGATGTCACCAGACCCAGCACGACGCTCTTGCCCTTGGGCAGGAAGCGCAGCGGTTCGAAACCGCCGGCGCGATCGGTATCCCATTCCATGAAATAGCCATCGACATTGATACCGTTGAACAGCAGATCGGCGACCGGCTCGTAGCCGCCGGAAGCAATGAAGGTCGAGCGGAAATTTCCGCGACAGAGATGCATGGTGACGCGCATGTTGCGCGGGCGGTCTTTAAGCGCGGTATTGACCATGCCGGCATAGATCGAGGGCTGCATTTCCGGGTCATCGCCGCGAGCCTTCAGCATCTGGCGCTGCTCGGGGTCGCAGAGATAGGCGAAGCTGACATCGTCGAGCTGCAGGTAGCGGCAGCCCGCATCGGCGAAGGCTCCGATCGCCTTGCCATAGGCCTTGCCGAGATCCTGGTAGAACAGGTTCATGTCGGGATAAAGGCCCTTGGAGATCATGTCGCGCCCGGCGCGGTAGTGCAGCATCGAGGGCGACGGGATCGTCATCTTCGCCACCCGCGTCGTGTTCTCCTTGAGGAAGCGGAAATGCTCGAGCATCGGATGGGAAGTGAAGCCGAGCTTGCCCTCGACCTTGGGTCCCCTCGGCTTGAGCGCGCTGCCCTTGAAGGCGACGCCCTGGTCGATCTCGACCATCTCGACGCCGTCCAGCTCCTCGAGGAAATCGTAGTGCCAGAAGGCGCGGCGAAACTCGCCGTCGGTCACCGCCTGCAGGCCGATATCCTCCTGGCGCCTGATGATCTTGCGGATCTCCTGGTCCTCGACCGCCTTGAGCTGGTCCTTGGTGATCTCGCCCCTGCCGCGCTTTTCGCGTGCTTCCTTGAGCGGCGCGGTCCTGAGCAGGCTTCCGACAATGTCGGCGCGGAATGGCGGTGTGGTTCGCTGCATAGGCATCTCCTCTAGGCAATGCGTCGGGCACGGCGTTCGGCGACACCGAGATGAAGCGAAAGCACGGCGTCGTCCTGCAGGAGCTCGCGCGACGGCGCGCGGTGAACGATCGTGCCACGGTCGAGGATCACCGCCTCGTCGGTCATCGCCAGGACCTTGCGGGCCTTCTGCTCGACCAAGATGGTCGAGAGCCCTTCTTCGCGGACAAGCCGCCGGATCGTCTCCAGCAGCTGATCCACGATGATGGGCGCCAGCCCTTCCAGCGGCTCGTCTAGCAACAGCAGCGACGGATTCAGCATCAGGGCCCGCGCGACGGCGAGCATCTGCTGCTCGCCGCCCGAAAGCTGACCGCCATAGTTCCGCCGCCGGACCGCCAGCGAGGGGAACAGCGCGAAGACGCGCTCGACCGTCCAGGGTCCCGGCCGCGCAACCGCGGTCAGGTTCTCGCCGACCGTCAGCGAACGGAAGATGTTGCGCTCCTGCGGCACCCAACCGATGCCGGCGGCGACCCGCGTCTCCGGTGCCTCGCGGCTCACATCGCGGCCGCGAAAGACGATGCTGCCGGACATCCGGCGGGTAAGGCCGACCAGGCTGTCGATCAGCGTCGTCTTGCCGGTGCCGTTACGCCCGAGCACGGCGAGCGAGCGGCCTTCGGCCAGCGAGAAGCTCATGCCGTTCAGCACCACCGCTTCGCCATAACCGGCGAAGAGTCCTTCGACATGGAGGAGATCAGCCACCGGCTTCCTCTCCCAGATAGACCGTGCGTACGCGCGCATCGCGCGCGATCTCGTCCGGCGTTCCTTCGGCGAAGAGGCGCCCCTGAACCAGGACGGATATGCGATCGGCGAAGCTGAAGACCAAGTCCATATCGTGCTCGATCAGAAGCACCGTCACGTCCTTCGGCAAGCTTGCGACGATCTCGAGGATCTCGTGGCGCTCCTCCTCCGGCACGCCCGCCGCCGGCTCGTCGAGCAGCAGCACGCGCGGTCGGCAGGCGAGAGCCACCGCGATCTCGAGCAGGCGCTGCCGCCCATAGGGCAGTACCGCGGTCCGGGTGGTCATCGCATCGGCAAGCCGCATGCGGGTCAGGATCTCGGTCGCTTCCTCGACGATTCCCGCATCTCTGCCGAGCCGCTGCCACCAGCGGCTGCCGCCGCCGCGACGCTCAGAGACGGCGAGGCTCACGGTCTCGAGCGGCGTCAGGTCCGGGAAGAGCTGGTTGACCTGGAAGGTGCGCGCGATGCCCTTGCCGACGCGGATATGCGGCGCGAGCGCGGTAACCGGCTCGCCGTCGAGACGGATGGTGCCGGCCGTTGCCGGCAGCACGCCCGTGAGCAGATTGACAAGCGTCGTCTTCCCGGCGCCGTTCGGCCCGATCAGCGCATGACGGCTGCCCTGCTGGACGGCGAAAGCGACCTCGTTGACCGCGAGGAAGTCGCCGAAGGCTTTGCTCAGGCCAGTCGTCTCCAGCGCCGCCGTCATCGGCGTCGCCCCGGCATGCGTGCGACAACCGCGTCGAGAAGCGCGCGACCGCCGCCGGTCAGGCGCTCTCGACCGATGAGGACCAGGACAACGAGGAAGAGACCCATCCAGAAGAGCCAATAGGCCGGCGAGGCGACGGAGAGCGCATCCTTGAGCAGCTTGAAGACGATGGCGCCGAGAAGACCGCCATAGAGATATCCGGCGCCGCCGATCACCAGCACCAGGAGCGCGTCGGCGGAGTGCGTGAAGTCGAGCGTCTCGAGCGAGACGAACTGCGTCGTCTGGGTCGCAAGCGCGCCGGCGGCACCGGCATAGGCCGCCGCCAGCGTGTAAATGGCGACGATGCGTCGCGCCGGGGCGATGCCGATGGAGCTGGCGCGCAGCCGGTTATCCTTGACCGCGCGCAGCGAGAGCCCGAAGGGGGAGTGGACGACGCGTCTCGCCAGCAGGAAGGCGAGGAAGAGAACCGTCAGGCTGTAGAGATAAGCGGTCGAGCCGCGGAAGGTGAAAGGGAAGAACCCGAGGATCGGGTCGATCTTCACGCCAAGCATCCCGTCACTGCCGCCGGTGATCCAGTCGAGGCGGTTGGCAAGCTCGTAGAGGACCAGCGCCACGCCCAGCGTCACCATGAGCCGCGTGAGGTCGGTGCCGCGCAGAACGAGAAAGCTCGAGAGGAAGCCGAGGATCGCCGAGATCCCGATCGAGAAGACGAGGCCGGTCACCGGCTCGCCGAAGACGTGCTTGGCGAAAAGACCGGCGGCATAAGCGCCCGCGCCGAAGAAAGCTGCGTGGCCCAGCGAGACGATGCCGGTATATCCGAGGATGAGATCGAGCGAGAGCGCGAACAGGCCCAGGATCGCGATCTCGTTCAGCAGCAGGTGGCGGCGCGGAAAGGCGAAATAGGCGGCAAGCGCCAGCGCCCAGAAGACGATCTCCGCCGGCCGCCATCGCGATTTCCCGAGAAGGAAGTGAGCGGGCGCCGAAGCCGTGGCGAGGGGCTGGGTCGTGTCGGGCATGAGAGATCAGCGTGTCCCGATCCGCGAGAAGAGGCCGCTCGGCCGGATCATCAGGACCGCGATCATCACCGCGTAGATGATGAAGGCACCGAATTTCGGGAAGAGGTACTTGCCCATCACGTCGGTCATGCCCAGCAGCAGGGCCGCGAGCAACGGCCCGGTCATGCCGCTGGTGCCGCCGACAGTGACGACGACCAGGAAGTAGAGCATGAACTTGAGCGGAAATGTCGGATCGAGACCAACGATCTCCGCCGCTAAAGCACCGCCGAGCCCGGCAAGGCCCGAGCCGAAGGCGAAGGTGAGCGCGAAGATCCAGCTGACGCGGATGCCGAGACCGCGGGCGACGCGGGCATCGTCGACCGCAGCACGGAGCTGGCTGCCGAAGCGTGTCGCCGCCAAGACCCATTGCAACAGGAGCGCCAGCACGCCGCAGACCGCAATCAGGAAGAGACGATAGACGCCGATCCCGACGCCGAAGATCTCGAAACGTCCCTGCAGATAGGAGGGCAGCCGGATCACCTGCGCCTGCGAGCCCATCAGGAAGTGGACGATGGCGACGGAGATGAAGACGAGGCCGATCGTGAACAGCACCTGATCCAGGTGACTGCGGTCATACATCGGCACGTAAAGCGTCCGCTCGACCACGGCACCAAGCGATGCGGTGGCGACGAAGGCGATCGGCAGGCAGACGAGGAACGGGACGCCGTAGCGCGTCATCAGGATGACGGTCAGGTAGCCGCCCGCCATGGCGAAGGCGCCGTGGGCAAGGTTGACGAAGTTCATCAGGCCAAGCGTCACCACGAGACCGCAGGCGAGCACGAACAGCAGCATGCCATAGGCGACGCCGTCGAAGAGGATGGTCAGCACGGAGACAACCCGCCGGTCGTTCCACCCCCACATCCCTCCCCCCTTGCGGGGGAGGGGGTCCGAGGAGACGGCCGTTCATGTCCCCTCGCCCCTTGCGGGGGAGGGTTAGGGTGCGGGGTGGTCACAGTCGCGATGATCGCGACTAGCGCGCCGCCTTCACCGGGTCAGGGACGCGCTCGAAGGTCGAGAACTCGACGTTGAAGAGCTCTCCGCCGACCTTCTCGACCTTGCGGACATAGACGTTCTGGATGATGTCGCGGGTCTTGGCATCGATCTCGACCGGCCCGCGCGGGCTCGTCCACTTCATGCCTTTCATCGCTTCGATCAACGCCGTCCCGTCTTTGGAACCGTTCGTCCTCTTCAGCGACTCATAGATCAGATGCATGCCGTCCCAGCCGCCGACGCCCATGAAGTTCGCCCGGATATTGGCCTGCTTCTTCATGCCTTCGACGAAGGCCTTGTTCTCAGGTGAGTCGTGCGCGGCCGAGTAGTGATGGGTCGAAATCACGCCGAGCGCCGCATCCCCCATCTCGTTCAGGATGTCGTCATCGGTGACGTCGCCGGTCGCGATCAGGCGGATGCCCGACTTGTCGAGGCCGCGCTCGACGAACTGCTTCATGAACTGGGCGCCGACTCCGGACGGCACGAAGACGAAAAGCGTATCCGGCTTGGCATCGAGCGTCCGCTGCAGGAAGGGTGCGAAGTCCGGATTGCGGATCGGGACGCGCAGCTCCTCGACAACCTGCCCGCCGGCCTTGACGAAGCGCTCCTTGAAGGACTTCTCAGCGTCATGGCCGGGCGCGAAATCGGTCACCAGCGTCACCGCCTTCTTGCCGCCGCTCTGCGCCGCCCAATCGGCGATGCCGATCGTCACCTGCGGCAGGGTGAAGCTGGTCCTCGCGATGAAAGGCGACTGGTCGGTGATCACCGAGGTGCCGGCGGCCATGACGATCATCGGCGTCTTGGTCTCGGTCGCGATCGGCGCGGCGGCAAAAGCGAGCGGCGTCAGGCCGAAGCCGGCGAGGAACTGCACCTGCTCGTTCACCACCATTTCCTGGGCGATGCGCTTGGTGACATCAGGCGCGCCGGTGTCGTCGCGGACGATCAGCTGGATCTTGCGTCCGGCAACCGTGTCGCCGTTCTGCGCGATGTAGAGCTTGGCGGCCGCCTCCACCTGCTTGCCCGTCGAAGCGAAAGGCCCGCTCATCGGCAAGATCAGCCCGACTTTGGCCGCTTCTTGCGCGAAGGCCGGCACGGCACCCGCCACGACAGCCGCGGCCAGGGCGGCGAACAGTTGACGTCTCAGCATCGATTCCTCCCGTTTCTTCGTGGTTCAGCTCAGGCGATGGAACTCGAACGGATCAGCGCCGCGCCCGGCACCAGGTCGAGCGTCGCCTGGTTGCGGAGCGCGAGCGCCAGGTTGCGGCTGGCGAGCCTCGAATGCTCGCGCATCAGGCTCTCGGCGCGCGCGCCTTCGCGCTGCTCGATCGCATCGAGCACGCAGCGATGGTGATCCTGCGCGATGGTCAAGATCGTGCGTGCTTCCGGCATTGTCGACTGGACCATGACGAAGGCGCTGGGCGATGCGAACGGCAAGGTCACGGCGCGCTCGATCTGGCGTTCGAGCGGCCGGCTGTCGGCGAGCCCGACAAGGATCGAATGAAAGCGGGCGTTGAGCGCGACATAGTCCGAGAAGGTCTCGACCGAGCTGCCGGTCTGGCGCACGACCTCGTCGAGCTCGGCGAGGCAGCGCCGGAGCGGCGCGATCGCGGTCAGCGAAACGCCGCGCTCGGCCGCGAGCCGCGCCGCAAGGCCTTCGAGCACGCCGCGAATCTCGATCGAGTCGAGGACATCGCGGTCGGTGAAGGCTTTGACGGTGAAGCCGCCGGCGGGCCGCGACTCGAGCAGGCCTTCCTCGGCGAGTCGGTGCAACGCAGCTCGTACCGGCGTCCGCGACACGCCGACTAGGCCGACCAGGGAGAGCTCCGAGACATGCTCTCCAGTTTTGAGTGCGCCTGTCAGCACCAGATCGCGGATCGAGAGCTGGGCGCGGACGGTCTGCGAGTTGGCGCGATCGGGTTCGATTTCGGCGGCGACGGCCATCGGCCAGCGGACTCCCGTATCCGGACAGTATACAGAAATACGGCGAAAGGGCCGCGTCAACGCCCTTTCGGCCTTCCGCTACGTCAGTTGGTATACAGGTTCAGCCGCGCTCGATCCGGTCGATCGCCATGCGATAGGACAGGATGCGCTCAGCCAGCGCCTCGTATTGCGGATCGATATGGGCGCCATCCACGTAGTACTCGCCGGACGGCGTCGCGCTCTTGCGCGCGATGATCACCTTCTTCGCCCAGGCGACCTCCTCGGCCGTCGGACCATAGGCCTCGTTGGCGATGGGGATCAGCGCCGGATCCTCGAAGACGCGGCCGTCGAAGCCGAGCTCGCGGCTGGCGAGGCAGGAGGCGCGGAAGCCCTCCGGGTCCTTCGGCTCGCGGAAGGATGAGTCGATCACCGCAAGGCCGTTGGCGCGCGCGGCGAGCACCAGCGACGCCAAGGCGGGCACCACCGGCCAGCGGTCCGGAGCAGGCCGGCGGAAGGCGTTGAGGCCGCGCGACAGGTCGCCCAGCCCGACGCTGAGCCCGACCAGGCGCGGCGTTGCGCGCGCAATCTCCTGCACGTTCACCAAGCCGCGCGGCGTCTCGATCATGCCCCAGAGCCGCAGGTCCGACGGCGCGCCATTGGCGACGAGCACCGCCTCGGCGGCGCGGACATGGTCGGGCCCTTCGGTCTTCGCCAGCACGATCCCGTCGACGGGCGCCTTCGCCAGCGCCGCCAGATCCGCGTGGCCCCAAGGCGTGTCGAGGCCATTCACGGTCACCAGCTTCTCCTGATGACGAAATCCGCCCCTCTCCAGCGCCGCGATCACGCGCTTTCGCGCCGTCTCCTTGTCGCCGGGCGGAACCGAATCCTCGATCTCGAACAGAAGAACGTCCGGATGCAGCGACGCCGCGTTCTCATAGGCGCCGGGATCGACGCCGAGGCGGTAAAGGACGCTCCGCCTCGGCGTCGGCAGCTTGGGCTCTGCCATTACTTCTTCGAGATGCTCCAGTAGAAGCTCGACGGCGAGCGCATCACGCCTTCCAGGTTCGAACGATAGGCGATCGGCTGGAAGACTTGGCCGAAGGAGATGAAGGGCAGCACCTCGTATTGCCGCTTCTGCAGCTCGACGACGATCTTCTTCTGCTTCTCCGGATCCGGCTCGGCGATCCAGGCGGCGCGCAGTTTCTGGATCTCGTCGTCGCACGGCCACCCATGCCAGGCCTTGTCGCAGTCGGTTGCCGCTGCCGTTGCCCAGGGCGTCGCCGCCTGGAAGCCGTTCTCGGAGGTGAAGAAGATGTTCCACCCGCCGGCGCTGGGCGCGTCCTTCTTGGTGCGCCGCTGCAGCATCGTCGCCCAGTCGATGGCCTGGACGTCGACCTTGGCGCCGATCTTCCGCAAATTCTCAGCGGTCAGCAGCGCCGCCGCGTGGAACATCGGGAAATCGGTCGGGTCGAGCACGACGATCGGGTCGCCCTTGTACCCCGACTCCTCGAGCAGGCGCTTCGCCGTGGCGATGCGCTTGGCCGGATCCTTCTCTTTGACCGCCTCGGCGCCGACATCGCTCTCGAAGGGTGTGCCGCACACGAAGACGGCAGGACAGACCTTCCAGAATGCGGAATCGCTGCCGGCGGCGGCGCGCAGATACTCTTCCTGGTCGACCGCCCAGAGCAGCGCCTGGCGCGCCTTCGGATGGTTGAAGGGCGGGTGGATGTGGTTGGGGCGGATCATGGTCTGCAGGCCCCAGGGATCGGTCGAGACCACGACCACGTTCGGATTGCGCTTGAGCACAGGCACCAGGTCGACTGCCGGCGTCTCCCAATAGTCGATTTCGCCCGCCTGCAGCGCCGCGGCCGTCGTCGCTGCATCCGGCATGATGATCCACTCGACGCGGTCGACCTTCACCACCTTGCCGCCGGCGCCGAAGCTCGGCGGCTCAGCGCGCGGCACGTATTTCGTGTTCTTCGTGTAGACGACCTTCGAGCCCGGTACCCACTGCTTCTCCTCGAAGACGAAGGGGCCGGAGCCGATATGCTCTTGGATTTGCTGAAAGGCGTCGGTCTTGGCAATGCGCTCCTTCATGATGAACGGCATATTGCTGTTCATGCGCGCCAGGGATTCGAGCACCTGGCCGTAGGGCTCCTTCAGCTTCATGGCGACGGTGCGGTCATCGACCTTCGTCACGCTCGCGACCTTGGCGTAGAGCGCGATGCCCATGATGTCGCGCTTCGACCAGCGCTCG
>Ga0196963_10002156_pt1 | contig 12151 bp, 35 predicted proteins | sample S1_5metaG_FD_148600 | JGI IMG/M metagenome (GOLD analysis project Ga0196963, IMG submission 148600) | Soil microbial communities from Anza Borrego desert, Southern California, United States - S1_5 | ecosystem: Environmental > Terrestrial > Soil > Desert | place: USA: California | collected... | reverse complement strand
AAAATGAAAAAACTTAATCTTGCTAGATTTACAAGTAGAAAATTCTTACTTGCAGTTGTTGCCGCTGTTGTTGCTTTTGGAAATGCTTACTTTGATTGGGGAATAACAGAAGAACAGGTCTGGACAATTATCTCACCTTTAATCGGATTTATCTTAATTGAGGGTGTAGGGGACGCAATGGAGAAAAAATCAATCTAAAACAGATCGTCGGGGTCTATAAGGAGAAACCATAAGATGTTTCGAATTTGTAACATCGATTTTCAAAAGGAATAACGGAATTAAAACTTAAAAAGAATCTTCCGTTATTCCTAAAGGTCTGCCATGACACTAGATCATAACTCTAGTTTTATGAACACAGGTTATATGAGAAACGGCAAATATAAATGTTTATTAAGTAAGAAATGCGTAAGGAGGGGGGGCGCATGCCTCCACAACCAAGGTTAAACGTAGAACACTTAGAAGAATACCACATCTCAAGACAGGTGGTAGATTCAACAGTCCCCGAATCAGATCTTCATAAACACCACAAAGACAAACTGGATTTCTTAAAACAGAAATTCCCCAAAATAGGGGAGGTTTATCGTGCATTTGGAGGTGAGGAAAATGGCAAATCCTGAAATAGTCCACGATCTAGCAAAACAGGTTGTTATCAATAAAGAAGTCAGGGATTTAAAACAGATGATTAGCGAGGCAGAGATAGCACAAACCATACAAGATCCAAATGCAAACGATTTGATAAGAGCAACAAAAATAGAATCCCAAAGATTAAAGCCCGTTAACAAATTTGACCACGAAGAGACCTTTATAGGTACAACGATTTACACAACAGGGAGAGTAAACGGCCCAAGACCTAAAACGGAGAATATATGACTGAAAGATTATTAATATTCAGTGATGTTCATGTCCCTACACAGGACAGGTTATCAATTGAACTTTTAAAAAAGGCTATAAAAGTCTATAAACCCGACATCCTTATAAATAACGGTGACTTTTTAAACTTTGATGCTTTTTCAAGGTTTGATGCAATTGAAGACTTTGAGACAACACTAGCTGATGAAATAAGAGAAGGACACCAGTTACTTAGTGAATTAGTTTTCTTGGCAAGGTCTGCCAAAGATTGCCAAGTGTTCTACGTTGCCGGAAATCATGAATTAAGACTTCAGAAATGGATGTATAAAAATGCCCGTGTACTTAATCAGATAAAAAGTGGCGACTACTCATTAATATCAGTACCTAATTTACTTCACTTGGATGATTTAAAAGTCCAATGGGTCAACTTCATGGATTATATCTCTTATAAGGGGTTAATCATTGAACACGGCCATAACCCTAGAAAAGGGGCAGGAGCAACAGCAAGGGCAAGACTTGCCTCAAGACTTCGCTCAGGCTTCTCAGGTGATTGTCATAGATTAGCCCTTATCCACGAAACTCTAGGGGCGGACCGCAAACAACTATTCTGGGCAGAAACAGGATGTTTCCAGAGATTAGAAGTAGGTTACATCCATAAAGGTGAGTCTACTTGGACTAATGGTTTTGCTATAGCCGAGTTTGACGGAGCTAACTGGCATCCTCAGATAATCCCCATTATTGATTACAAATTTAGATTGGAGGGTAAAGTTTATGACCTTAAATGAAAAGCTCAAATACTTAGAGGAGTTTTATATCGAAATGAGAAAGCGAATCATCATGGGTCACTATCAGTACGGAAATACTTGGAAGAATATGGATTCCTTAAAAGAGAAAGCAGCCGAACAATTAGACGGGGCAGCTTATGAATTTTTTGGCTGGTTACAAGATAAAACACGAAAATGATCAAAGAAGGCGTACTACATAAAGAACAGATTGAAAACAGCGTACATACATTAAGAAAGCGTATTTACCGCTTTGATGTTCCAACAGGCCAGCATTGTGACCGAGTTGGAGACTTAGCGGTTAAAATTGCAGAGAGGGCAGGGATGGGACATGAGGATAGATTTAACATTTTTAATGCAGGTCTAATACATGATATAGGAAAAACTACAGAGTCATTCAGACCTATCCTATATAAATCAGGAGATTTAACAGATAATGACATAAAAATAATAAGGGGACATGCACAGGAAGGGTCAAGGATTGCAAGACTTGAAGGTTTAGATGATATAGCTCCTTTAATATTCCAACACCATGAAAGAGTAGATGGAAAAGGGTATCACGGGTTTAAGGGTGATGGAATCTTGCCAGGCGCTTCAATTCTTACTTATGCAGATGTATTTGACGCTTTAACTTCAGATAGGAGCTATCATAAAGGAAAAAGCAGAGATGATGCTTTAAGTTTAATGTATGAAAATGTAGGGACACAGCTAAATGGGGCTTATTGGGATGCTTTTGAAAAGAGTGTTATATAAATACCCCTATTGACAAATTATCGCTATCTACTGTTATTATATAAGCAATAAACGGACTAACGGCTGACATAGTGGGAAACGCCAAGGTATAGATCAAAGCTATACTTACGCAGGACTATGCCAATCGACAGTCCGTTTTATTTTGCCAATAAAAAAAGACTTCCCTCAGCCTGATTCATACATGAACCAGGGTGACGAAAGTCTTTAACCGGGCATGTATAAAATTCTCAGGCTGGCACATTATTAGTGTGCTAGTCAATCCTAGAGCGCTAAATAGCAACTGTCAAGGTATCAAATTATATCATAATGTGACACTTAAAAAATTAGCCTTAGTGTTTTTTTATTGCGGGAAAAGTTCAGAAATTACTCTTCAATAGTAATAGATAACTTCTTAGGAGATTTTGAAATAGTGAGGCTAAACCTTTTACCAATTATCCCTTGTGTATATTCGACAATCATATTAGTTGAATCCTCAAATGGCAGTTGATCCCTTAATAAAGTTAATTTATTTAAAGTCTTATGAAGTTGTTTATAAGATAAATGAATATAACGGGCAGTTGTTTCAATTTTTTTATGACCTGCTATCTGTTGAATTCGAGCCAGATTGGCGTTCTCGTCCGAGGCTAAACTTGATATGAACGAGTGACGCAAACTGTAGCAAGTCACGTTAGGACGGTCTAAACCTAATCTCTTAACTCTTAATCTAAAAGCATAAGACCAAGCCCCTCTTGTAATTGGCTTACCGATTTTATTGGGGAATACAAGATCCGTCCCTTTTTTGTCTTTTATCTGTTCTTTTAACTCTTCGATTAATGATGGGGCAATAGGGATGTATCTTTGGGTTTTAGTCTTTGATACTTCAGGACGAATCAAAATAAACCCTTCACCTAGAAGAAGATCATTAACGGTTATATGGGAAATTTCATTGGGTCTGGCGCCTGTTAGACTTAAAGTCTTAAAAAATAAAGTAAAGTGTGATCTTGGAAAATGAGAGGTTATTTTCGTTATCTCCTCATCTGAAAGAATCCCTTTGTTATATGTCTGTTCTGGAAGCCGTTTGAACTCAGGTATTTTAGGGTCAAACTCTCGACCTGTATCTTTAAGAAAAGTACAATAGTGACGTACCGCATTTATGTGGTTATTAATATAAGAGTGTCTACAGCCTTTGTCTTTAAGAGAATAGATAAAGTTGACGTAATTATCATAAGTGAGACTTTCTAAGTGTTCGAGTCTTTTGAGGCATTTTTGGTATAAGAATATCGTGGATTTTTCAATCCCCTTTCTAAGAAGGGCAATATTAAACTCGGAGTATAAAAAAACTACCATTTCGGTAGTCTTTAAAGTATGGGCAGGAAATATTAAATTTCCTGATTCGCATTTTATTTGAAGGGGGCAATATTCCCTATTGACAATAGCATACTGAGTATGTTACAGTCAATGAGTACATTCCAATTTATAGCCTCAGGATACTCTAAAGACGGATTGTCTTTATCTTCACTTAGACGAATGGGTCAAATTCGTCAGGGTGAAGAAGGAAGAGATAGTTTAGTAAAAAATCTCTTCTTAAATAATGAATCCGCCTTTAGAATAGGCGGATTTTTTTATGACGAATATAATACCATATCAAGTCAACGGGACAAATTACTATACAGGCGATCAGGCTGAAGAGATCATCCTGTATAAAGGCTTAACCTCATCTAAAGCCACAGTAAGAGATTGGATAAGAGATGGCTTACTTGGGCCAGTTACCCGAATCGGAAGAACAATCCTCATTCACGATGTAAAACTAGCTGAATTCATTAAATCAAGGAAAGGCGGTGATATTAAATGAAAACACGAATCAACTCAATCAAAAACCTTAATTTCTGGACAGGTCTTAAATGGTTAACCACTTTAACAATAATCCTTTATTTCGGTATAGCCATAGGTCAACAGATATTAAGGGATATTACAGGTTACAGGGTTAACTACAGTTTCTCAGTAAGTTACGAATCTGACGGATTATTAAAGCCAGTCGTCGAGGCTAAAAAATAAACAAGCTCCGTCAAAGAGCTTGTTTATGAAAGCGGAAATCCTAATAAAACAAATATATGACACAAATTAATAAAAATCAAGATATCAGAAGTCCATTTACTGACTTTATAGAGTGGGTGTACTCACTCGAATTAAATCCCGATCTCCAATATGAGATTGTTATGAGGGCAATTAAAGCCCGTAATGAGTGGGATAAAAAGTTTAATTCCAACAAACCCAATTTCAAAGTTACAGATGAAGAATTTGGGAACCATGACTGTCACGCCTCGGAAATAAGTGGATGTGAGGTTTGTTATCAATACTTTTATGAAAGGGGGCAGATATGAACGAGCCAGAATGGATAACAGGATCTTTTGAGGGTGAAGTATGGCTATCTACAGACGGCAAGAATACAGTCAGAATCTTAGCCAAAGATGAAGCAGGTCGCTTATCAGGGCTTATGTGGGCTAAGAAAACCTATGAAGAATTGATAGCCAAATACAAGACAAAGCAGGAGATTAATAAGGAAACTTATCAGAATGGCAATGGAGCAAGCCAGACCTTTAAAAAGGAACAGGATAAGGAAATGCAAGAAGGATGTGCCCATCAAAGCTATAAGGTGGCTGTAGTTAAGAAAGATGGGCCGAATCAGGGTAAACAATTTAAGTCCTGCAACAATTGTAAAAAGTTTTTAGGTTTTATCTAACATGAACGATTATTCAACATATCTTTCTCTAATTCATGTACCAAGTCCTATAGAGTTAGAGGAACCAGAACAAGGAGAATATCCTATAGATGAAGAAAAAGAAAGAAAAAATGGTAACGCCAAATAAATTAAATTTATTAAATTTGGCATACACAATCGCATTTGAAATTAAGGAAAGAGAAGAAAAAGGAAAAGAAACGAACCAAAAGCAGTGTTGTTTGAGAAAGGTCTAGTTTGACGACTTAGGGTTAGAAGCGGGCTGCCTTACCCTAAGTAGCTAAGCTTGAAGCTTGAGAGACCGTAACAGCTAACTGAATCGGTCTCAACCAAAAAATTAAATAGTCTGCCATGACAAAAAAACAAATAAAAAACAAAGTAAGAGAAATCTTAGAAGTCTATCCAGAAACAAGAGATAGTGATAAGCTTCTCTACCTCAAATACTTTGACCAAATAGGACTTCATTTAACCGATTCCCAAAAAGAATTAATCCTTACAATTCCAGCCTTTGAAACTTTAAGACGCTACAGGCAGAAATTCCAAGAACTAGGGCAATACAAGGCAACTGAGGGTATAAGACATAAAAGAAAACAAGCAGAGAAGGAATGGAAAGCTGAAATGAAGCCAATTTATAAATTTGATTCTGATAGACAGGTGTTCGTTCAAAGCTAATATGCGATGGTTTAAATTTTACGGTCAGGATTTTTTAACAGATACAAAAATAATGGGAATGGACCCGTTACTAAAGTTATGTTACGTCACGTTACTATGTTTAGCAGATGAACAAGGAACCGTAACGGACCTCGAAGAACGCATATTATTACGCCTTTCTGGAACAGATGATGACCAAAGTAATGAACCGTCCGATTATGACAGGACAAAGGGCTGTTTAAAGCACTTTGAATCAAAAGGCATGATTTCCATTACCGAAAACGTGATAACGATCACCAATTACCACAAAAGACAAAATGAATTTCTTAGCAATGCAGAGCGCCAAAAAAGGTTTAGAGAAAGACATAAAAATGACAGTAACGAGAAACCACGTTACGACCGTAACGCTAGATTAGATAAGAATAGATTAGATAAGAATAGAATAGACGATTTTTCTGAAAGAAAAATAAATAAAAAGAAAGATTTATCGCCTGACGGCGATCGTTATTTAGAATTTAAACCTTTTTAAAAGTTTATGACTGACTTATACAAAACAACACCGAAATTACCAAGACCTTCACCCATGGAGGAAGTCAAACTAATGGCCGAAGCAGAAGATTCAAGGTCATGGGAGGTATTAAAGCCCTATCCTATGCTCTTGTACTTCTACCAGATGAGGCACGGGGCCGAAATGATGAATATCGCTAAATGGGTAAGCCATTTTAGAACAAACAAGCACAAATGGTGCAAACATAAAAGTTAAAAAAATTTATTGAAAGGAAAAAGTTATGAGTAATAAAAAATTACAAAAGATGGCATGGTCAGCACTAGAATGGGGCCTACAAAAAAACGATAAGAAAGTTAAAAAGGAAAAGCCGAAGCTAACTTTTGGAGAAAAACACTTCGATAATCAAAATGAACGAAGGCATAAAGAGAGTATGGAGTTTAGTAAAAAATACCTTCAGGAAATAAAAAGGCATAACAAATTATTAGAAAAAATATTGTCAAGAATTAAATGAAACTACTAATAACCCTAACAATCATAATCGGCATAGTATGGGGATTTACTCATCCAAGAGTAGAGAGTGTAAAAGTTAAAGCTTATACAGTTTCAAACATTACACCGTCAGTGACCCCTAGCCCGACACCATTACCTTTACACTCTGAAATTATGATTGAGGTTATTAGAATTTGGGGAGAAAAACCGCCTGCGGAAATATTAAAAATTCTTGAGTGTTTTAACTCTGAAAGCGAATTTAAGTTTAATGCAATTAACGCTAAAAACAGAAATAAATCTGTAGACTTTGGCCCTGCACAAATTAATTCAGTACACACAAAAAGATTTGGAAATAAGTTTAAGACAGACTGGAAAGAAAACCTAAGAGTCGCAAAACAAATTTATGATGAACAAGGTCTAAAACCTTGGTACGGAAAGAGGTGTTCATGAAATACAAAATAGAAAATTCAGGAAAATCAACAAAGTTTAATTTGAAGTTTGCAAAGCCAATGAAAAAGAAAAAGCAAAGTAAAACAACTTTGAAGAATAAGGCAGACAAATTATTTAGCTTATTTGTGCGCTCTTTAGACCATTGCGAAAAATGTGGAAGTGTAAACAATCTACAGGCCGCACACGTCTATTCAAGACGATATGTAAACCTGCGATATGACATCTACAACGTGCTTTGCTTATGCGCTAAGTGTCATCTTGAATGGCATCACAGCCCCTTGGAAGCCCTCATGTGGTTTAACCAAGCGTATAAGGATCGAGTGCAGTATTTACTTGAAAAAAAACAAGAGATTAAAAGATGGACTGTTGCAGATTATGAGAGAACAATTGAGGAGATAAAAAACTATGTCAGATAACTTTAACTGGTACAAAAAACTAAAGAAAGCCGAGAAAGAAACATCAACTGATTGGGGAACGATAGATGTTGAAATGTTCGCTGAGAAGGTGCTTTTTATCATTGGAGACTACGAAAAAGATAGTAAGAAGTTGAATATTAAAAAGCATTCGGCAAAAAAAAGCAAGTGAATTGTATGAATAAATTTATAAAAGTTAATTGAAAGGGGAAATATGAACCAACTTAAAAAACGAATTAATAATTTAGAAGACGTAATTGATATCCAATGCTCAAATGGAAATTGGAATTACGATCCTTATATGCAGGGAATGGCTAATGGATTACTTTTGGCTCACCACATAATCACAGGTTATAAAGGCGAATTAATATACTTGGAAGCTCCTAAAAAATGGCTTAAAGACTACCCTACTTTATGGACAAAGATTAAATGGAAACTATTTGGTTTTCCGAAACCAGTCACTCAGAACGAACCAAATCAAAAGATTAGTAAATTCTTGAAATCCGATAATACCAAGTCTATGGAGAGATAGACTTCGGCAATATTAAGGTTATTTAAGAAAAGGAGTTAAGGATAAAAATATGAAAAGATTTAAAAGATCAGTCAAATTTAAATTCCAAGATTTACCTTTACTGGAAAAGATAATAAACCATTACATAGAAAGCGGAATATCTGATGAATATGAGGAAGAAAGAGTTTTAAAAATAGTAAATAGCTTATACGCTGAAGAAGAAAAGACTATCAAAGAAAAAATAAAATATCTAGAAGCTAGAGGTTACAAAATAGACAAAAACTAATGAAAAGAGATTTACCAGAAAAATTAAGAAAGAAAAGAGGCCATTTTTTTGGAGGTTATAGTTTGATGTTGTCTAAACAATTTAATGTTCCAAGAATTATTATTGACCAAATAAGAACATATGCAATTCATAGAAAAATGAATCAACAAGAAATCTGTATTTATTTAACAAACAATTTAAACAGAGGAATTTATGAAACAGTTAAACGCTCAAATAGGGGGATGAACGTAAAACAATACATTGATCTAAAAGAGAAAATATTAAAATTTCTTCTTCACTGTAATCCTGCAACATTTTCAGTAATTACCAAATTAACTAAATACGATTGGGATTATGAAGGTAAAGATAAGAAAGTCTAGTCCAGATAGAGAGATAGAAATATGAAAAAGCAAATAACAAAAATACAAATCACAAGAGATACTGATGATGAGATTATGCTTGAAGTTGTCCGTAAAAATAGAAACGGTGTTGATTTTATTACATCAAATAATTCTATAGATTTTATTTTGGATACAATTAGCGATATTTTGTATGAGCCAGAAAGAGAAGATGATATATCAGCGGGAACTGATGGTTGTAATTACAGACTTGTTAATAAAAAAGTGAGGTCTAACCCCATAAAAGGGAGGAAAGAGGAATGAAAAGAAAAAAAATTACGGCATACTTAAGATTTAACGGTTTTGAATCAAAAATAAAAACAGAGTTTCTACCAGAAATACGTACCATAGTTACACTTCCTATGACTATTAGTTTTTTACAAGAGGCATTTGTCCCTAATAGCCCTAATAGACATCCAGTTCTGGTCTTTGAATGGAAAAAACAGCTAACAAAATATACACACGAATATAGTTTGAAGGAAATTAAGTTATAAAAATGTCTAACTCTCCAATAAAGGGAGAGGATTATTAAAAGTTTTAAGAAAGGAAAAGTATGACAAAAGCAATTTTGTGCGGAAGTTGGGAACAATTTAACAATTACCTACGGGATAATCAGCCAAAAGCAGGTGACGATGTTTTATATATTCGGGATTTTAGATCGCTTGCGGGGAGAGATCGGGATAACATTGAAGTTATTAAGTACGGTACTTGGTATGAAAATGAAGAAGCAGTTATGGCAGTAGAGAAGTATCTTGAAATTGATGATGTGAAAGCCCTGAATTCCGATAGTAAAAACGAGATAGAAAAGAAAGCATAACGGCAATATTAATTTAGAATATATAAAACAGTAAATATGAAAATAGAATTACAAATAATAATTACAATCTTAGGTTTAATAATCAGTTGGATAATATCAGGAGTTATCATAGAGTTTTTATTCGGTAAAAAAGACGAAATTAAATATATTGATATTCGGGATATTCCAAAAGAAGGGGAAATAGTATTTACAAGAAAGTTTATCAACCATTAAACCAAAGGACGAATAAAGAATGAAAGTATCAATGGAAAAAACATTAATTTACCTTTTACACAAATATTTTCTTGCAGAAGAACAAGGAGCAGTTGATGGTACTTTTAAAGGATTTTATACTTGGCTACATGAAAGATACGGTTCTGTTTATAACTTTACAAATGAAGAATTAAAGGAGCTCTCTAGTTTAGTGTAGGAATATAGAAATATGAATTGGGATTTATACAAAATTGAAGAAAAAATTATTAAGGATAATATGACTCAACAAAAATCAGAAATAGAAAAAGCAAAGAAATATATTACTTCGGACAATTGGAAAGAAATGTTACCTTTATTCGCTGAAACAATTGGGATGGATTTAACAGACAGCGACAATTATCTAAGATACGGAAGTGAACTAACTAAAAAAATGATCCCAATATTTGGACATGTTCTGTCCTCCCGCCTCTCCCATATAAAAGAGAGGATAAGTAAAATGGGAAAAAATAATTTACCATCACCGAGAAGTTTTGGAGATGGTGATATTGTTGATGTTTCAGCAGGTTATAACCAAGCCCTATCTGACGTTCTAAAACTTTTAGAGGAGAACAATGGATAAACTTTTAAAAGAAATAGAAAAAGAACTACCTAATTATGTTCAACCAATGCACCCTACAATTTATAAAGGGTTACTATCCTTCCTTAAAAAAGCAATTAAGAGAGCTTACGAGAAGGGTTACAATGACGGGGAAGATAACAAATACCCCTTAGTCAAGGTATTAAAAAAGGATTTAAAGAAGAAAAGGATAATATGAAACAAATAGAACAATTAGATTTATTAGATCCATCAAATTACATAGCCTATAGAGAAGGAGCTTATTTTTTACCTGACACAATTGATCCATACACTAAACAAGCATTAATGATGATTCAACACAAAATAAACGAGCTGGTAGATAGAGTTAATTTTTTAGAAAGTAACAGAAAATGAAAGACAAGATTGAAGAAATATTAGATAAACACGTAGACTTTGCAGAATGGGCAACAGATAGCTCTGAAACAGTAAATGATCTCCTATCTCTCTTTAAAGAAGAAAATGAAGAAGCATTGGAAACTATCAGAGTATTAACGATTATTGGTTTTAGAAATGCTTATCGAAGGGGTTATAAAGACGGACAAAAAGGGACTGAAAAATACTCAATGGCAGTATCATCAAAAGAATGGCAGAAGATTGAGAGAAAGATAAAAGGATGGCTAAATTTATAAAATCTGAACTTAGAGCCAAAATTAGAAAGCTATAAGCACTTTTAAATCTTTATGGGGGCGTAGTTCTATAGCGATAGGAACTAGGCGAAGCACAGTAAGGCGGATAACGGAAATAATCAGAAGGGTTCGCCTACCGTATCGGAAGAAATCTGATAGCCTGAAACGTCTAAGCCAGCATTAGGTGTAAGACACCTAGTAACTGCCCCTCCATAAGGGTTTAACAGTAAAGACTTGAAATCTGATATTTAAATATGAAACTAGATTTAACTATTTACGAAGCAAAAAACCTATTTAAAATATTGAAGCAAAATCCGAGGTTTGCAACAGGCGATTGGTACGATTGGCTTATTAGGAAGTTGGAAGCCTTAATTAAAAAATCAGGATGGCCTATACCTGAATGGGGAATTAAAACTTATGTATCAGAAAATACCAAGTCAACAGCAACAGCATACGAGAAAGAGATAATACTTACGGAAATGATACCGAAGAGTTGAATAGCAGTATAATATTACGGCAATAATCTTAAGGTCTATCAAAAAGAGTAAAAGAGAATATATGGAACCAATAGAATCACAATGGATATTAAAGAAATGTAATGACGAAAATTGTGGATTTTGTAATCCAGAACTCCTACAAAGAGAGGAGAAAACAGAATGAAGAAAATTGAATTTGAAAAACTTAATAAAAATATTGAAAAACTAAATGAAAATATATTGATATTAATAAATTTACTTTCGGTAAATAAACAAGAGAAACCAAAATTAACATTTATGCCACCAGCTCAATGGAAAGAATAAGAAATAAAAATATTAGAATAGCTTATAAAACTTACAGGTGTGATAAATGTGGAACTAAAATACAACTAGGAGCTAGACATTACTTTAAATCAAAAAAAAGATATCACTTAATAAAATGTTCTGAAGCCCAAACCTAAAAAACAGAAATGAAATTTAAAATAGAATACGATACTGATTACAAAACTTTAATAGTAAATGACGTTAATTTTGGCTGAGTCTAAATAGCTATATAAGAGTATGAAAGAATTAATTTGTCCAAAATGTAAAGGAATAACGGGAAAAGTAATATCAGAA
>Ga0196963_10002155_pt1 | contig 12154 bp, 9 predicted proteins | sample S1_5metaG_FD_148600 | JGI IMG/M metagenome (GOLD analysis project Ga0196963, IMG submission 148600) | Soil microbial communities from Anza Borrego desert, Southern California, United States - S1_5 | ecosystem: Environmental > Terrestrial > Soil > Desert | place: USA: California | collected... | reverse complement strand
CCTCAAAGGCGCCGCGGTGGGTTTGCCCACGCGCGGGGTGTGGGTGTGGGATTGATTTGAAGGGCGAAGTTTGGGGGCCGATAGGTGGCCGGGTCAGGCGGCTTCCGCGAGCGTGTGGTTGTTGTCCTTACGGGCCGCGTCGGTCGTCGGCAGGGCGGCGATCTCGGTCGCGCTCAGAACCCGGTCGATGTCGAGCAGGATCTTCACGCTCGACCCGATCTTGCCCATGCCGAGGATGAACGCGGTCTCCACCGCGTCCCCGAACGCCGGCGGGGGCTCGACGCTCTCGGCGGCGATGTTGAGCACCTCCGACACCTTGTCGACGATGATCCCGGTGCTCAGCTTCCGGCCGCCGTCCCGGGCCATCTCGACGACGATGATGCAGGTCTGCTCGGTCCGCTCCGCGGACTCCATGCCGAACTTGGCGCGCAGGTCGACGACGGGGATGACTTGGCCGCGGAGGTTGATCACGCCGCGGACGTGGGCCGGCGTCCGGGGGACGGCCGTGATGTCCATGAACCCGATGATCTCGCGGACCTTCAGGATCTGCAGGCCGTACTCCTCCCGGCCCAGGGCGAAAGTCAGGTACTTCCCACCGGTCGTGGCGGGCGTCCCGCGCGTCGGCGGGTCGAGGGTGACGGTACTCATTCGAGGGTGACTCCTTTTGGGTTAAGTCTTGAACGTGTGTCGGGCGGCCGGGGCCGCGACGGGTTAGCGGTCGCCGGCCGTGGTCAGGTCGATCAGGCCGGGGATGTCGAGGATCAGGCTGATGCCCCCGTCGCCCAGGATCGCCCCGCCGGTGACGCCCGGCACGGCGCCAATCCCGTCCCCGAGCGACTTGATCACGACCTGCTGTTGACCGAGCAACTCGTCGACCAGGACGCATGCGGCCCGCTGGTTGTCCTGGACGATCACGACCAGGGCGTCGGCCGGGTCAGTCGTCCGCGGGGTGACGCCGAACAGGCGGTGCAGGCGGGTGAGCGGGAGCAGGCGGCCGCGGACCATGCACAGCTCGCCACGCTGCTGGACGGTCGAGAGCTGCTCGGGCTTGGGCCGGATCGTCTGCTCGATGCTGGTGATCGGGATGATGTACCGCTGGTCGCCGACCCGGACGACCATGCCGTCGATGACCGCGAGCGTGAGCGGGAGGTGGATCGAGAACGTGCTGCCCCGGCCGGCTGCCGACTCGATGTCGATCCGCCCGCGGAGGGCCTCGACATTCTTGCGGACCACGTCCATCCCGACCCCGCGGCCCGAGATGTCGGTGATCTTGTCGGCCGTCGACAGGCCGGCGGCGAAGATGAGCTGGAACGTCTGCTGGTCGGTCAGGACGTCGTCCGGGCCGACGATCCCGGCCTCGACGGCCTTCTTGCGGATCTTCTGGACGTTGAGCCCGCGGCCGTCGTCAATGATCTGGATGACGATGTGCCCGGCCTGGTGGCGAGCCCGGAGCTCGACGCGCCCGGCCCGCGACTTGCCGGCCGCCAGGCGCTCGGCGGCCGGCTCGAGCCCGTGGTCGACCGAGTTACGGACCATGTGGACCAGCGGGTCGCCGATCGCTTCGACGACGTTCCGGTCGAGCTCGGTGTCTCCCCCGATGACCACGAACTCGACCTCCTTGCCCGCCTTGCGCGACACGTCGCGGACGACCCGGGCCATCTTCTGGAACACGCCCTGGATCGGCACCATCCGCATCGACATCGAGAGGTCCTGCAGCTCCCGCGTCATCTTCCCGAGCTGAGACATGTTCCGGATCACGCGGTGATTGCTCGCGGCCAGCGCGGTCACGTCCTGCCGCACCATCGATTGGGCGATCACGAGCTCGCCTACCATGTTGATCAGGCTGTCGAGGCGTTCCGTGGAGACCTTGACGGCCGCGTCGCCGCCCCCGGTCCCGTGCGCGCCCGCGTCGCTCGCCTTCGCTTCCGCCGTGGGGGCCTGCCCTACCTCGGCGGCCGCGTCGCCGGCAGGGGCGTCCGGCGCCGGGGCCGCGGCGGCCGGCGGCGAGAGGTCGGCCGCCCGGTGGAGGCGCCGAAGGAGGCCCGGCAGCCGGGGCTCGACCGGGGTCGGCGCGCCGTCGCGCACCGCGACTTCCAGCAGCCCGACGAGCGACTTGAGCAGGTCGATCGACTCGAGCACGACGTCGACGACGTCGCCGGCCAACGCGAGTTTCCCCTTGCGCGCCAGGTCGAGCAGGTTTTCCGCCGAGTGCGCCAGCGCACCGATTTGCTTGAGGTTGAGGAACCCGGCCCCGCCCTTGACCGTGTGGAACCCGCGGAAGATCGCGTTGACGGCCTCTGGGTCGCCCGGGGCCTCCTCGAGGCGGAGCAGGTTCGCCTCGGCCAGCTCGATGTGTGTGCGGGCTTCGCTGATGAACTCGGACGCGAGCGAGACGTCGTCCGCGTGGACCGGCGACTCGGGCTCGATCGTCTGGTCGTCATCCCCGGCCCCGTGCGGCGCGCCGGCAGCCTGAGACTGCTGTTGGATGCCGGCCGTGGGGCGCGCGGCGGCGACGGCGGGTGCATCGTCGACCGGGACATCGCCGCGGAGCAGTCCTTGGAGCGACTCCACGGTCGCCCCGAGCGTTCGGAGCGAGTCGTTGAGGTCCGCAGGCGTCCGCAGGATGATCTGCTCGATCAGTTGCTCGGCGTCCCGCGACGTGCGGACGAGCCGAGCGCCTAGGCCCGCCGGGGTCACCGCGCCGGATTCCGCGGCGATCCGCAGGACGCACGAGTGGGCGGTCGCGAGCGCCGCCAGGTCATCGACGTCGGCCGCGAGCACCGTCGATGCGAGTTGCTCGACCAGCGAAGCCACCTCGTCGAGCACCGCGGGGAGTTCAGCCGGATTGGATTGCGTTTGCTGCACAGCCCCAACTTCGACGCATATCTTTCGCACCTTGACACGCCGGGGCGGACGTTCACAAACAATTCACTCTGGGTCCCCAGTGCCTACACAGACGGCCGTACGCACCCGGGCGCCGCCCCACCCGCCTAGGCGGAAATGACCACGCGCGAGCGCGAGAACAGAAGAGCGTGGGCGTCAAGTGCGACCCGGACGCGTGGGGCTCAGGCGATCTTGTAGCCGAACCCGCGCACGGTCTGGAGCGCCACGGCTCCGTCACCCAGCTTCCGGCGGATCGACTTTACGTGTGCGTCGATCGCGCGGTCGAACGGGTCCGGCGCCGTGTCACGGATGGTCGCCGATAGTTCGCCGCGCGAGAACACCTTTCCGACGTCGGCCATCAACAGTTCCATCAGGCGGAACTCCATCGCCGTGAGGCCGATCACCCGGTCGGCATTCTGGAACAAGCGGCGCTCGGGATCGAGCGTCAGCGCGCGATGGACGAGGCGTGGCGTTGCCCCCCGCGCCGCGGCGGACCGACGGGTGCGGCGCAGCACCGTACGGATGCGGGCCACCAGTTCGCGCGGGCTGAACGGCTTGCCGATGTAGTCGTCCGCGCCCATCTCCAAGCCAAGGACGCGATCCGTCTCCGACGTGTCGGCCGTCAGGAACATCACGGGCAGGCAATCGTTGGCGGCGGCCGAGCGAATGCGACTCAGAATGTGAATCCCGTCGCAGCCGGTGGTGCGCGGCTCGACCACGACGAGGTCGGGCCGGTGGTCCGCGACGATCGCGAGTCCGTCGCGCGCGTCGGCGACGACGATCGCCGTGAATCCCGCCCTGCCGAGCGCTTGGTCAAACGCTTCGCGGTCGTCGCGATTTCCTTCGATCCCCAACACGGTCGACGTTCGATTTGGCATGACATGTATCCCAATGCTTGCTACTCGCCATAACTCCTGTTTGGACATGTTCTATCGCACATTTGTCGCCGTCCGGTTCAGTTTTGTCGGGGAGTATATTTCCTTGCAGGCCCCTTCGTCCTCTGTGTGAATTCCGTGTGACGACGCGACTTCCACATCAAACTTTGTCGGTGCCGATGCCGACTCTGCTGACGTAGGCACTCGTGCCGCGCGACCGGGTGACGTCGCCGGGTTAGCGCGGCACAGGACACGTTCGAAGCCATCGCCCCCGCCATGTCCGCACTCGGCACACCACGTCCGCACGCGACCACGCAAATTGATCGGACCGACCCTTGTGTCGGCGCCGCCATTGCGGACGCAATCTGGTCCTCCCCCATTGGCGTCTGCACGTTCGACACCGAGGCGCGCGTGACGGCTTGGAACGCGACCTGCAAGCAGTTGACCGGGTGGCCTGCCGCCGACGTGATTGGCCAGGTCCTACCGCTGCGGCTCAGCGCCGAACACGACGAGTTCGGGGGCGTGCGCGGCCTGGTCCTCGCCGGTGAGTCGTTCACCGACCTCGAGGTCGTCCAAGAGCGCCGCGACGGGTCACCGGTGGACCTCGGGCTGACCCTCATCCCGCTCCGCGGCCCCGGCGGAGGCGTGCGCGGGGCCCTCGCGATCCTGACCGACATCACGGAGCGCAAGCGCGCGGACCGCGACTTCCAGAAGGTCGCCTGCCTCGTCGAGAACAGCGCGGACTTCACTGCGATCCTCACGCTCGACGGCGACGTTCTTTACCTGAACGCGGCCGGCCGCGACCTGGTCGGGCTCGATGCGATGGCGACCGTCCTAAGCATGCGGGCCGAAGACCTCCTGTCCGCCGCGTCCCGTGCGAGGTTCGCGACGGACGTCCTGCCGCGGGCGCGCGACGGCCGCGCCTGGGACGGAGAGCTCCGCCTGTGGCGCGGCGACGACGACGACGGAGCGGGAGTGGACGTCCGGGGCACCGTGTTCCCGGTCCCCGACCCGCGGACGAATCGGCCAATGTGCCTGGCCGCGTCGTTTCGGGACATAACCGATAAGAAGCGGGACGAGGATGCCCTCCGCCGGCGCGACGTGTTGCTCGGCGCGGTCGCCGCCGCCAGCAATCGCCTCCTGACGGGCAAGATCCTGGCGGACTCGGTGACCGAGTCGATCGGCATCGTCGGCCGGGCGACGGGCGTCGAGCGGGTGTTCGTCTGGACGATGGCAGCCGACGCGGCGCCCGCCGACGCGGCCCTCCCGTGCTTCGAGTGGCTCTCTGACGCGCCGGCGACGGCCGGCGGCCCGATGGCGGCCTCCCACTCGGGACGGCGGGCGCTATCCCGGGCATGGCTTGATCGCCTGGCGGCGGGGGAGCCGGTGGGCCGCGCGGCGCCCGAGGGGGCCTTCGACGCGGACGACGTGATCGCCGGCGGGGGCCCCGAAGGCGTGCTCCTCGTCCCGATCCGCATCGACGGCGGCCTCTGGGGCGTCGTCGGGTTCGACCGCCCCCGCGACCGGCGCGCCTGGGCCGGGTCGGAGGTCGACATCCTGATGGCGATGGCCGCGAACATCGGCGCCGCCGTCGCGCGCTTCCAGAGCGAGGGCGACCTGATCATCTCGAACCACGAACTGGCCAAGGCGCGGGACGGCGCGGAACTCGCCAGCAAGGCCAAGACCGAGTTCCTAGCCAACATGAGTCACGAGATCCGCACGCCGATGACAGCGATCCTCGGGTATTCGGACCTCCTGTCCGACGCCGACGCGTCGGCCGAGGAGCGGGACCGATACGTCGATGCGATCCGCCGCAACGGGCGACACCTGCTCGACCTGATCAACGACATCCTCGACATCTCAAAGATCGAGGCGGGCAAGATGCAGGTCGAGACGGTCCCGTGCTCAGTGTGCGACATCGTCGCCGAGGTCAGCTCGATGATGCGCGGCCGGGCGACCGAGAAGTCACTGGCGTTCCGTGTCGACTACGCCGGCCCGGTCCCCGAGCAGGCCCACACGGACCCGACCCGGGTCCGGCAGGTCCTAATCAACCTGCTCGGGAATGCGATCAAGTTCACCGAGGCGGGCGAGGTCGTCCTTCACGTCACGGCGGTCACGGGCGGCCCCGAGCTGCGGCTCCGCTTTTCGGTCCGGGACACCGGCGTCGGGCTCACCCGGGAGCAGATCGGCCGCCTGTTCAAGCCGTTCACGCAGGCCGACACGTCGGTCACCCGCCGGTTCGGCGGGACCGGACTGGGATTGCACATCTGCAAGCGCCTGGCGGCGATGCTCGGCGGCGACCTCACCGTCGACAGCACGCCCGGCCGCGGCAGCACGTTCGCGCTCGAGATCGCCGGGGGGCCGGCCGACCCGGCCGCGCCAATGGTACTCGACCCCGCGCGCCGGTCGCTCCCGGCGGAGGAGCCGCGCTCACTTGCGGCCCCCACGCGGCGCCTCCACGGCCGCATCCTGCTCGCCGAGGACGGTCCGGACAACCAGCGGCTGTTCGCCACGTACCTCGGGCGCGCCGGTGCGGTGCCGGACATCGTCGACAACGGCGCCGACGCGTGCGAGCGGGCGCTCGCCGCCGACGCCGCGGGTGACCCGTACGGCGTCATCCTGATGGACATCCAGATGCCGCGCATGGACGGGTACACGGCGGTCGCCCGGCTGCGCGTCGCCGGTTACGGCGGTACGGTCATCGCCCTGACCGCGCACGCCATGCCCGAGGACCGCGAGCGATGCCTCAGCCACGGGTACACAGACTACATGACCAAGCCCGTCAAGCGTGACGCGCTGGTCGAGATGGTCGGGCGCTACCTGGCCATCGCCCCCCTCTCCCCAGCCGCCGCGGTCGCGAGGGCGACGAGCCCGGTACCGGACCCGCTGGTCTGCCCCTCGCCAACGGCGCCCGCCCCCGCCCCACGCGACGGCGCCCAGGCCGCCCGGACGCCGGGAAGCTCCGCCGTGCCGTCGCCGCCCTCACCGGGGGTAATCCGCAGCGCGCTCCGGGACGACCCGGACATTGGCGAGTTGCTGCTGGACTACGTCGGCAGCCTCGGGGCAGTGGTCGGCGACTTGGCCGAACAGGTCGCCAAAGGCGACGTCGCGTCCGTCCTTACGACGGTCCACCAGCTTAAGGGGACGGCCGGCAATTTCGGCTTCCTCGAGGTCACCGATCGCGCGCGGGAGGCGGAGCAGGCCATGCGCGCCGCGGCGGACCTCACCGCGGTCACCGCGGCGGTCGATGAGTTGATCGGGGCGCTTCGCCGTGTCGAGGGGTACGCCGTTCGAAAGGAACGCAATGCGTGTTGAGAGGATGTCCACGAACGCGAAGGCGGCCGACGCGCGGCTCGAGGAGATCCTCGACCGCCTCGAGGCCCAGGAACGGGAGGCCGGCGCCAACCGGGAGCGCCGGTGGCCATACCGGCAGTCGGCGGTCTCGGTCACCATCGAGCATCCTGGCGGGGGCTCGGCCAAGTTCGCCACCAACCCGATCTCGCTCTGGTGCGAGGGCGTCACGTTCCTTTTCCCCGGCTTCGCGTACCCGGGGTCGTCGTGCGCGGTCCTCCTGTCCTCCAAGTGCGGCGAATCGATGCTCGCCCGCGGAACCGTCGTCGCCTGCCGGCACGTCGATGGGGTCCTCCACGTCGCCGAAGTCAAGTTCAGCAAGCGGGTCGACCCGCACCTGTTCGTCGAGCGGCCGGCCGCCGGCGCGCCCGACGCGACCGGGCAGGTCGAACTGACCCACCTCCACGGGAACGTCCTCTACGTGGACGACTCGGAGTTCGACCCGCGCCTGCTCGCCCACCACCTGCGCGGGTCCGGGATCAAACTCACGGCCGTCAAGACGCCCGACGAGGCCTTGGCCGCCCTCACCGAGGGCCTTCACGACATCTTCCTCTGCGATCTGAACCTCGGCCCCGGCACCGACGCTGTCGCCGTGATTGCCGGCGCCCGCGCAGCCGGGTTCGGCGGGCCGATCGTCACGCTCACCGCGGAAAACAACCCGGCCCGCCTCGCCGCCGCCAAGGCCGCGGGTGCGCAGTACCTGCTCGCCAAGCCGTACCAGCAGAATACCCTGCTGCAGCTCATGGCCAAGCTCCACCAGGAGGTCGGCGCCGTCATGGCGCCCGACGTGCTTTACAGCACGCTCGTCGACTACGGCGACATCGACGACCTGATCACCAACTACATCAAAGAAGCCAAGGCCTTGGCCCACAAGATCGAGGCGGCCGTCCGTGCCCGCGACGCCGGCCTCGCCCGCGAGCTCTGCCTGAATCTCAAGGGCTCGGCGACGGGTCACGGCTTCGCCTCCCTCGGCCAGGCCGCCGACGACGCCGCCCGGGTCCTCGACGCCGGAAATGGCGGGATCAATTCCGCCAAGCCCAAGCTCCGCATGCTAGCGCTCATGTGCGGCCAACTCGGGATCCGTGCGATCGCCGCCCCGCAGGCACAGGAGAAGCTGATCTACTAGGCCGCGGAACGTGGCGCGGTCGTCCCGGCGGTGCTCGCGGCGAGTCGTGACTCCGGTGCGCCGGCCACCGCCGTCATCCGCATCCCCGCCACACCAGGCACGCACCGCGCTCGGGCGGCCCGCGTCACGCGGCTATCGCCGGGACGACGGGGCGGCGATCCCCACGATCAGCCCGCCGACCCCCATGATCCAGGCGGTCTCGACGTGGCGGGGCGGGCGCGGCGTCAGGCCCCAGCCGACGCCGAAGCACACCAGCCCCAGGCCCACCCCCAGCGCGATCCGCCGCGCCACCTGCGGCCCGCCGCGCGGATCGGGAGTGGCGGCCCCGGGCGCCGCGTAGTCCAGAGGATGGGGTCGGTCGGGTTCCGGCATGCGGCCCGTGGGGACAGGACGGACGGGGTGCTGCGCGCGCAAGGGACGGCGGGCGCGACGCTACGCGCGTTAACGTACGCCGGCGGCCGGGGCTGTCAACCGGTCCCGGCCGCCGACGCCACCCGGTCACGTCGCCGGCCGCGCGGCCGCCCGCTCGCGGATCGCGCGGTAGCAGTGGTGGCAGCGGACCGTGATCCCCGCCACCCGCTCCGACTCCTCGTCCCACCCGCCGGCCCGCGCGCGGGTCGCCTCGCACGCCTCGCACCACGCGTCGGGGTACGGGTCGTCCGGGTCGTCGAAGCACACGAACCCGCGCCCGCTGCCGTCGGCCAGGTGCCGGCAGACGAACGTCGCGTACGCCGCCCCGTGGTCCGGGCACTCGATCGCCGCGCGGCCCGCCGGTTCCTCCTCGACGGGCAACCGCAGGAAGTCGGCCGCCGCCGCCGCCACGACGACGTCCCCGCCGGGGACGTCCGGGGACCTGAGGCGGACGGCCCCGTCCGCGGCGACGTAGTACGTCCCCTTGTCGCCGTCGGTCGCGACCGGCACGCCCGGGACGCCGGAGACGGCGCGCCACTCGCGGACGTCCGGGGCGGCGAGCGGGATGAACGCCCCGACGAACCACCGGGCCGGCGGCGAGGCCGCGCCGTCGACGAGCGTGACCTCGGTCCGCGCCGCCAGATCGGACTCCCGGTAGAACGCGGCGAGCGCGGGCGGCGGCGCGAAGCCCACGACCCGCTCGACCGCGGCCGGGTCCGGGTCCCGCAGCCGCCCGGCGGCCCCGCGCGTCCGGCGGGCGCTGACGAACCCGAACCGGACGATCGCCCACAGCAGCAGCAGCAACGCGCCCACGAACAGCGCCACGAACGACGCGACCAGAACCTTCTGCACCACGCCCGCACCTCCCTCGGTTCCCCCGACGCGCCCGGCGCGAACCGCCGCCACGCGCGGCAACCGCGGCCGGACCCGGGGTGCGTTTTAACCCAAAGCGGCGGGGCGAATAAAGGGGCACGTGCGGCCGGGCCGGCCCCGAACTGCGCCGGGTCCGCGAACGGGATGTCGTACGACTCGCCCCCGGGGTCGGCGTGCTGCCACGTGCACGCCTGCTTCCGCAGCGGTTCCAACGCCTTCGGCCGGCCCTCAGGCCGTCGGGAACGCCGCGCACCCGCACTCCGGACATCGGTCGGGCGTGGCCCGGAAGTCGTACCCGCACTGCGGGCAACCCCCCGGCCGGCCGGGCGCGCAGCGGCGGCGGGCCCAGAGGCCGATCGCCGCCAGAATCGCGGCGGCGGCGGCCAGGGCCCAGTGCGGGGCCATGCGGGTCGAGATCGTGCCCCACGCGTCCGCCTTGTGATACCGGCCGAACCCGGTCGGGTGCTCGGCGAAGAAGCCGGCCAGCGCCTCCCGGTCGGCCGGCGCCGTCGCCAGCCCGGCCGACGGCCCGCGGAGCGTCGCCGTCCCGGCGGCCGTCACGCCCGCGGCCTCCATCCGCGACCAGACCAGCCGCCCGCGCAAGCTCTGCACCGTCTCGGTCCCGTTCGGCCAGTTCCGCGTGTACCGGTCGGCGTGCCAGTAGCTCCGCGCCCACAGGCCGAGCGCCGCCACGAGCACGAGCAGCGACAGCGCCGTCAGGCCGGTCGTCACGATCCGCAGGGCACGCCTCATCGCCGCCATTGTACCGGCAACGGCCGCCCGCCGCGCCCGGTCGGGGCGGTGCAGACTCGCGGGCTGGAAGCCCACGCCACGGCGCTCCGCGCCCAAGGGGGGGGCCGCGCCGCCTCGGGCGGGGGGGCAGCGCCGACTCGCGCGCGAGACGCCCGCGATACGGCGGTGCGCGCGAGCGCTTCGCGCGCCGGGCCCGCCCCTCGTCCACCGGAGCGACCCCGACGCACGCCGCACGAGGCCCGCCCGGACCACCCACCCGCATCCCGCGTGCGGCGGGAATGACACTTGACCACCTGACCCTTTACTCTCTCCCGTTGCACGAATTCACGCCGGCGTCAGCGCACAGTTCATCAGCGGCGGCGGCGGCCGCGCGAGAGGGACAGCGCGCCGGCGGCGGCGGCGAGCACGCCGAGCGAGGCGGGTTCGGGGACGGGCGCCGCGACGCGGAAGCCGACCGAGTAAATGTGATTGTCCGTCGTGTTCTCGATGCGGGACGACGAGGCGACCTGCGAGGCCCCCTCGTTGATCCACGACCCGCCGCGGGCCACGGTCGAGTTGTTCGTCAGGTAGCGCGTGTCGGTGACCTCGACGACGTTGCCGCTCTGGTCGTTCGTGCCGTAGTAGCTCTGCGAGTCGGAGCCGTACGCGCCGACGTCCGTCAGGGCCATCAGCGATTGGTTCAGGGGCTTGCCGCTGCCCGACGCGTACTTGCCCGTGCCGGTGTCGTAGTAGTTGGCGCCGTCGGCGGTGCCGGCGACGTTGCCGGTCATCGTGTCGCCGGCGGTCGCATAGGTCCAGTACCCGCCGGCGCCGCCGTTCTTGGTCGGGTCGTAGTAAGCGGCCTTGTACCACTCGTTCTCGTCGGGAATCCAGACGGTCGCGGCAGGATTGCGGGCGACGTATCCGGTGGTCTGACCGTTCAGGGTGTAGGCGCCGACCTCGGTGCTGGGGCCGGTGTCGGCGGCGGTGGCGCCCCCGTTGTGCACCCAGTTCGCGTAGCGGGCGGCGTCGAAATAGTTGACGTACGTGATCGGCTTGTTCCCGGTGCCGGGGACGACGGAATAGACGTACGCGCCGTCGGCGCCCGAGCGGGTGATGCCCGCGATGTAGGCGCGGCTCGCCATGTTCGTGTTGTACAGGCCGAACGGGTCCGACTTCGCCTTGGCGTTGAGGAACTCGGCGTACTGGGCGACGGTCGTCTCGTTCTTCGAGATCCGGTAGGCGTACGCGACCGCGCCGTACTGCCCGCCGGTCGCCGGATCCGCGGCGTTGTTGGCGTTGCCGACGACGACGTAGTCGATCGGCGCCGCGCCCGCGACGGAAGCGACGGACAGAGACACGAGGCCGGCGAGGCCGACCGACCAAACCCTTGCAGTCGTCATGTTGAACCCGGTGAAGTCAATAAGCGCCCGGCGTCGACGCGAAAGCACCCCGCTTCGCCCACCGAGCTCGACGAGAATGCCCGGACGCGGCAACGTCGTCAACGGCTGCGGCTCGCGATTCCGATCCCCGAATCCGCCCCAAAGGAAGGGCTGAAGGGTCAGAGGGCGGAAGAGGGCTGAAGGGTCAGGTGTCATTCGCCAACTCACAGGACCCGTCCGTCGTCCACCGGAACGACCCCGACGCACGCCCGGCGAGGCCCGTTCGAATTGCCGACCGGCGTCCCGGAATCGGGCGGCGGCGGGGGCGGCCGTCCGTGTTGCGCGTGGCAGTCCTATCTCACCTCGACATGAATCGCCCGCGCCCGACCCCGCGGCGCAGTCCCGGCGGTCACCCCCATAAACGCCGGCCGGCCGGCACCCCCCCTTCGCACCGGCGGGCGGGTCGTGGCCCTCCGAAGGGCGGGTCGCGAGGGCGGAAAAGCGGGGGCGCGGCGGCGGTC
>Ga0196963_10002154_pt1 | contig 12157 bp, 3 predicted proteins | sample S1_5metaG_FD_148600 | JGI IMG/M metagenome (GOLD analysis project Ga0196963, IMG submission 148600) | Soil microbial communities from Anza Borrego desert, Southern California, United States - S1_5 | ecosystem: Environmental > Terrestrial > Soil > Desert | place: USA: California | collected... | reverse complement strand
GTTCCGCAAAAACGGCACTTCGGCCTCGGCTTGGCGCTCGGGTTCGTGATGCTCCTGCTGGACATGCAGTCGCCGCGGTTCATGCAGTGGATCATCGACCACGTGAGCGCGTACGCGGCGGGGGTGATACCGAACGCGACGGCCCGCTCGGCCGGCATGACCGTGGTCTACATCGTGCTGATCTGGGCGGGCGTGTCGCTCGTGGCGCGGGTGCTCGAGCGGTACGTGATCCTCGTGATGACCCTGGCGGGCGAGCGCGTCCAGTTCGGGCTGCGCAAGCAACTCTTCGAGCACCTCCAGACGCTCTCGATGAGCTATTACGACAAAACCAAGCTCGGGCGGATCATCAGCCGGTGCACGAGCGACATCGGGAGCTTGCGCGAGGTGAACGTCTGGGGCGTCTGGCAGGTGGCCGCCAACGCGCTGATGATGCTGTTCGCGGCACTGATGCTCGTGCTGACGGACTGGCGACTGTTTTTGGCGGTCGCCTGGCTCGGACCGGTCCTGTGGGTCATGAGCCGGATCTACCGCAAGCGGGCGACGGGGCTGTGGCAGCAGTCGCGCGAGGGGTTCACGCGCGTGTCGACGAATCTGGCGGAGAACATCACGGGCATGCGCGTGGTGGTCGCGTTCAACCGGCAGGCGCCGAACCTTTCGAAGTTCAACGCGCTGCAGGTGACGAACACGGACAACAACGTGAAGGTCGCGATCGCCAACGGGATCTACCAGCCGGCGCTCGAGGTCGTGCGGTTCCTCGGGCGGGCGATCATTTTGTGTTACGGGGCGTACCTGCTCGTTAGGGGCGAGATCGGAACGACGGAGGCGGCGGGGATCGGGGCCGTCGTGGCGGCGTACCTGTACTGGGATTGGTTCATGAACCCGATCATCAACTTCGGGACGTTCGCGAACCAATTGATGGCGGCGATGGCCGGGGCCGAGCGCGTGTTCGCGCTGCTGGACACCAAGCCGGAGGTAGAAGACGTGCCCGGCGCGACCCCCCTGCCGCGGGTCGACGGGCGCGTGCGGTTCGAACACGTGACGTTCGGGTACGACCCGGCGAGGCCCGTCCTGCACGACGTCGACTTCGAGGCGACGCCCGGCGAGATGGTCGCGCTCGTCGGCGCGACCGGCAGTGGCAAGAGCTCGATCATCTCGCTGATCGCCCGGTTCTATCAGCCGCAGCAGGGCCGCATCCTCATCGACGGGCACGACATCCGCCACGTGACCGGCGAGTCGCTCAACCGACAGACCGGCCTCGTGCTCCAGGTGAACTACCTGTTCACCGGGACGGTGATGGAGAACATCAAGTACGGCAAGCCCGCCGCGACGGACGACGAGGTGGTCGCCGCCGCGAAGGCGATCGGGTCGTACGACGCGATCATGGGCCTCAAGGACGGGTTCGCGACGGAGGTCGGTGAGCGGGGCGCGAGCATGTCGCTCGGCCAGCGGCAGCTGATCTGCTTCACCCGCGCGTTCCTGGCCGACCCGCGCGTGTTCATGCTCGACGAGGCCACCAGCGCCGTGGACACCGCGACCGAGCAAGTCGTCCAGCGGAGCCTGGAAAAGATGCTGGAAGGGCGGACCACGTTCATCGTCGCCCACCGGCTCAGCACCATCCTGCGCGCCGACACGATCCTGGTCATCGACCAGGGCCGGATCGTCGAACGCGGGACGCACCGGGAACTGGTCGCCCGCGGCGGGAAGTACGCCCACCTGTACGAGCAGTTCGTCAGCCACGCGTGACCCGCGGGGTGCGGCGGCCCGCGCTGCCACGCGCGCGGCGCGCCCCGTCGTACCGTCGCCGGACGACCGATAAACACCGTCCCGACGCGACGGCGCTCCGCAACCGGCGCGCCCGAATTCGCGATCCTTGCGGAATCCGGTCGGCCCCACCCGTCCTAGTAAAACACGAATCAGCGGTGGCCGATATTGACGATGGCGGGCCGGACGTCCTCGGCCCGCCGGTCACGCCGTCGTCCGTCCGCCCGCCACTCGGTGCGGGGAGCGTTCCCGCATGTCGGTCGCCAGTCCGCTTCATCGCCGCCACCATCGCGGTCGCCCGTCGTCACGGGGGATCACGGTCGTGTACGCGATCATCGCGCTGAGCGCGCTGGTCGGCTTGTCGTCGCTCGGCGTCGATTACGGCCGCGTGCAGGTGGCCAAGTACGAATTGCAGAGGGCGGCGGACGCGGCGGCGCGTGCGGCGGCGGCGAGTTTGTCGTCGGGCGTCGCGGCCGTGCAGACGACGGCCGTGACTTACGCCGGCTACAACTCCGCCGACGGGACCGCCATCTCCGTCGCCGCCGGCACCGACGTCGAGTTCGGCACGTGGAACTCGGTCACCCGCACGTTCACCGTGCTGACGGGCGTCGACCGCGCGTCCGCCAATGCCGTGCGCGTCACCGCGCACCGCACCGCCGCGCGCGGGAACCCCGTCACCCTGTCGATCGGGGCCATGGTCGGCCGGCCGACGTGCGACGTGAAGGCGACCGCCGTCGCCGTCGCACCCCAGGCGTTCGGGCTGATCGGGCTCAGTTCCGTCTCGTTCGCCGCGACCGGCACGACCGACAGCTACGACTCGTCCGTCGGGTCCTACTCCAGCCTGAGCGCGCGGAGCAACGGGTCGCTGGCCAGCAACGGCGACATCTCGATCACCGGCAACGGCACGATCAAGGGCGACGCCCACGCCGGCATCGGCCACACGACGACGGTCGGCGGGAGCGCGACCGTCACCGGGTACACCAACCCCCTGACCCGCACGCTCACCTTCCCCCCGCCCACCCTCCCCGGGAGCTACACCTTCGCCGGCACCGTGAACGTGAACTCCGGGGTCTACAACATTCCCGCCGGGGACTATTACTGCACCGGCCTGACCGTCTCGAGCAACGCCACGTTCAACTGCCTCGGGCCCGTCCGCGTCTTCTGCTCCGGGCCGGTGAACATCACGGGCGGGTACATCGGCACCTACCAGAATCGCCCGAAGAACTTCCAACTGCTCATGACCAACTCGTCGTCGGTCACGATGGGCGGCCAGGCGAGCTTCTACGGCCAGATCTACGCCCCGCAGAGCACGGTCACACAGACGGGGACCGCCGAGATCTACGGGTCGGTCATCGCCAACGTCCTCTCGTTCCACTCGTCCTGGCAGGGCGGGATGCATTTCGACGAATCGCTGTCCGGGTCGTCCGGCGGGGCGATCCTCCTGGTCCGGTGACGCCGCCGCCGGCGACGGGCCCGGATAACCTCGCGCGAGCCCGTCCGGCGGCGCCGCGCGCCTTAGTTACCGGCCCGGCCGCATGGGGTAAGATCGCGGACGCCATGCCGGGCGAATTCGACTTCATCTCGTGGCTGCGGGGGCAGCAGCGGCGGACCGCGCTGGTGCCGGTGCCGGCGGGGGATGATTTGGCGGTCGTGCGGTGGCCCGTCGCGGACCTGCTGCTGGTCGGGGTGGACCAGGTGCTGGACGGGGTGCACTTCGATTCGGCAGTGCACGCGCCGCGGCTCATCGGGGCGAAGGTGATGAACCGGAATCTGTCCGACTGCGCGGCTATGGCGTGTCTGCCGGCCGTGGCCGTAGTGGCGGCGGCGCTGCCGGCGGGGCGTTCGCTGGAGTACGCGAAGGAGCTTTACCTGGGAATGCAGGAGGCCGGGCGCGCGTTCGACTGCGAGATCGTCGGCGGGGATACGGGCACGTGGGCGGGGCGGCTGGCGGTGTCGGTGACGATCCTCGGGCGGTCGGCGGGGGTGGAGCCGGTGACGCGGGCGGGGGCGCGGCCGGGGGACGGGATTTACGTGACGGGGCCACTGGGCGGGAGCTTGCATCTGACGGGGGCGGCGGAGGAGGGACTGCGGGCGGGGCGGCACATGACGTTCACGCCGCGGGTGGCGCTGGCGCGCGACTTGGCGGCGCGGTATCGGGTGACGGCGATGATGGATTTGTCGGACGGGCTGTCGCGCGATCTGGGACACATTTGCGCGGCGAGCAAGGTGGGGGCGGTGATCGACGCGGCGCGGGTGCCGGTGCACGGGCACGCGATCGCGCACGGCGGGGATGCGCTGATGCGGGCGCTCAACGACGGGGAGGATTACGAACTGGTGCTGACGTCGCCGGATGCGATCTCGGAGGAGTTGGCGACGCGGGTGGGGGAGATTCGGGCGGGGGGTGGGGTGGTACTGGTGCGCGAGGGGCGCGAGGAGGCGCTGGCGCCGCGGGGGTGGGAGCATTCGTTGTAGGGTGGGCACTGCCCACCGTTCGCGCGATGGTCGTGATCCGTCTCGACGGTCGTCGTGCGCGCGAAGACGTCCACATATAGCCCGCCACTTGTGGCGGGAAAGCGCGGTGCCGGGATGGTTCCGTCAGGGCAATTGCATTTGGGAGGGCGAGGCTCCGTCCGAGCCGCGGGGGCACCCCGCGCACAGTGGAGAACGGCTCGGACGGAGCCTCGCCCTCTCGAGCCGCCCTGATGGTCACGTAGCGCAGTTCCGACCCGTCCGGTCCCGAGACGACACTGCATCCGCATCCACGGTTTCCCGCCACAAGTGGCGGGCTATATGAGGCGTGAACTGCGCGCTCCGAGAGCGTTGAGACGGTCGGCGCGGCGCCTCAATCCACGATCTTCAGCTTGATCTCGTCGCTGTTCGCCCGGAGCTCCGGCGCGTAGACGCCGTTGGCCTTGGTGGGCAGGGCGCTGAACTTGCCGGGGATTTCGGCGCGGAGGCGGTAGCTGACGCTGTGGGTGCCGCGCGGGAGGACGCGGGCGTAGAAGCTGACGCGCTCGTCGCGGTACTCGACGTAGGCGTGCAGGCCGGAGTTGTACGGCGTGTAGCCGCTGCGCACCTCGACCGGCTCGAAGCCGCTGGCCTTCATGTCTTCGAACATGAGGTACTCGTAGTCGTTCTTCGAGTCGATCGCGAGTTCGGCCTCGACGAGGTCGCCGGACTTGAGCGTGTCGCCGTCCTTGAGCAGTTGGCGCTCGTACTTCTCGACCTTCTGCTTGGTCGCCTGGCCGTGCTGGCCGGAGACGGTGACCTTCTTGTCGACGGGGATCAGCTTGTAGAACTTGCGGTCGACCTTGACCTCCAGGCCGGCCTTGGAGATGTGGTCCTCCATCGTGAAGTTGGTCGCGTACGCGTTGAAGTAGAGCGGGCCGTTGCCCGTCTTCTTGAACTCGATTTTGTGGGCGCCGGCGGTCAGCTCGTCGCCGGTCATGGTGACGGTGCCGTCGAACGAGAACAAATTGGCGGCCGAGATCGAGACCTGCTTTTTGAGCTTGCCGTCGATGTGGACCTCGACGTTGATGTCGGGCTTGTCCTCGCCGGACGCGCGGACGAAGTCGGCCAGGGCCTCGACGCACAGGGCGGTGTCGCGCGTCGAGTTCCAGTAGGTCGCGTGCTTGCGGTTGTTGACCAGATACTTGGCGAGGCCGCTCGCCTTGGGGCCCTTGGGATCGGTCAGGGCGAGGAGCTTGAGGTAGTAGGCCATGGCCTCGGTGTCGGTGCCCCACCAATACCACCAGAAGTTGCCCTCGGGCATCTTGAGGTAAGCGGTCTGGTTCTCGGGGTCGGTGACGAGGAACTGGTCGACGTTCTGCACGAGCATGTCGCGCTTCTCGAAGTCGTTGACCTTGTGGCAGGCGAGGCCGAGGACGGCCTTGGTGTAGACCGACAGGTGGACGCGGTCGCGGTAGGCGAAGTCGCGCATCGCGCGGTTGTCCTGGCCGGCGTCGACCAGGGTCATGTACACGAGCGCGTCGACGTCGTCGGCGCGGGTCTTGTAGGGTTTGGTCTGCGACGGGGCGTTCTTGAGCATCTGGACTTGCGTGTTCTGGTAGTTGACCAGCCACTGCACGCCGCGCTCGAGCACGCCGGGGGTAATGGCGGCGTCGTTGGTCTTGGCGACCTGCAGGCCGTGGACGACGGTGGCGGTCGTGTGCGGGTACGACTGCTCGCCGAACCCGCTGAACCAGCCCCACCCGCCGTCGCTCATCTGCATGGCGGTGAGCTTGGCGACGCCGTCCTTCACCATCTGCGCGACCTCGGCCTCGTCGAAGACGGGGTTGCGGTCGAACCGCTTCCACTGCTTGGCGCGGTCGGCGGGGTTGCCGATCTCCTGGGCGTTGAGGTTCGTGCGCTTGGCCCGGATGTCGGCCAAATTCAGCTTCATGTCGAGCAGGACCTTCTGCGTGATCACGGTCGGGACGAACCGGTTGAGCGTGGCCTCGGTGTTCCCGTGCGGGTACTCGGCCAGGTACGGGAGCGCATCCACCATCGCCAGCGCGAGCGTCGGAGAATAACGCACTTCCAGCCGGCTGAACGCGGGGTTGCGCTCGTTCGGCACGTTGAACGTCAGCGCGGCCGATGCCTGGTCGGCCTTCATGGCGCCGGCGTACGAGTCGGTCTTGAGCATGCCGTGCACGTAGACCGGGAAGGTCAGTTGCATGGCGTCGGAGTCGGTGTCGGTGACGGCCTTGACGCGGACAACGGCCGTGCCGGGCTGCATGACCTTCACGCGCCAGTCGACTCGCTTCTCGCCCTTGGGGTCGAGGTCGATCGAGGTCGTGTAGGAGAGGATGTTCCCGCCGGGGTTGGACTTGATCGCGCTGGTGGGCGTGTCGAACCCGCGGAGCGCGTCGCCCTCGAGCTCGAGTGTAACCTTCACGGTCTTCTTGTCCTTGAGGTAGTTGTGGACGTTGGCGGAGAGGACGACTTCGTCCTTCTGGACGAAGAAGCGCGGGGCCTGCAGGCGGACGAGCAGGTCCTTGGTGGTGATCAAATCGACGTCGCCCTGGCCGACCTGGGTGCCGGCGCCCATGGCCCAGACGCGGGCCTTCCAAGTGGTGAGCTGCTCGGGCATGTCGAACGCGACGTCGGCGATGCCGTTCTTGTCGGTCGTGAGGGCGGCCGCCCAGAAGGCGGTGTCGGCGAAGTTCTTGCGGATCGTGGGCTCGGGTCCGCCGGCGGCGCCGGCGTCACCGCCGTTGGCCGGGCCGGCGTCGGGGGCCCCGTTCGCGTCGGCGCGGCCCTCGGCCTTGGCGGCGGCCATCGGGGCGGCAGCGAGCGCCGACGTGTTGGCCCCGCCATCCATGTCCATGGCCATCCCGCGCTGCATCTCCATTCCGCCCCGGCCGCCGCCCCCGAACCCGCCCCTAAGCTTGGGCTCGGCGTACTCGTTCTCCACCCCGCCGAGGCCGGCGGTGCGCCGCCGCCCGTTGCGGTCGCCATCGAGGTCGGCGACCATCGACCCGAACACGCCCAGGTAGCCCATCGGCCGCTGACCGGACTTCGTCAGGTTGTGGCTGCCCTTGGCGATGCTCAACTCGGCCGCCGGGTGGTGGTGGCGGCGCCACTTCCAGAAGAACTCCTTGATGTCGGGCACGTTCGACCCGCCGGAGATGTACTCGACGGACTTGTCGTAGACCGTGACGACAGTGGACCCGACGAACGGCTCGCCGTTCGGCTCGGTCAGCTTCACCTGGAACCCGGCCTTCTCGCCCGGCTTGTAGCCCGTCTTCTTCGCGACCACGTCGACCTTGAGGATCCGGCTCTCGGGGGGCACGACGATCTCGCGCGTTTCGGTGAACGCGTTACCGCCGCCGATCGTCAGGGCCTCGACGAAGATGTTGGGCATGTCCTTCTTGGTGACCTCGATCTCCTCGACGTGCGACTTGCCCTTGAGGCGCAAAATCTTGGGCGGCAGGTAGACGCCGTTGGCGGGGCGGACGAAGAGGGCGACGACCGCGTTCTCGCGGTTGGTGTTGACCATGACGGAGATCTTGTCGCCGTCCTTGTACTCCTTCTTGTCGAGGACGAGCTCGACGTCGTTGAAGCGGTAATTTTTGCCGTCGAAGTTGTCGCCGCGGACGACGACGAGGTAGCCGCCCTCGATCGCGTGGTTCTTGGTGTCGGTGACGGTGTACGACAGGCGGTACTGGCCGGCGTCGATCGCCTTGAACTGCTGGCGCGACTCGCCCTGGGCGTTCGTGGGCAGCTCCCACGTCTCGACGACCTGCTCTGTCGGCTTCATGTCCTTGTCGTAAGTGACCTTGAGGAGCTTGAGCTGGCCCGTGCCCTGGACGGGCTTGAGGTCGGGGGTCTGGGCCTTGAACGAGGCTTCGATCACGTCGCCTGCGCGGTAGTAGCCGCGGTGCACCCAGGCGTAGACCTTGAACGGCTTGCGGGCGGCGATGACCGAGCCGGTGCCGACGATGGTGCGGCGGCTCTGGTCAGTCACTTCGGCCGACAGCGTGTACTTGTGATCGAGGTCGCCGTGGGTGGCCTTGGCGAGCGCAGTGTCGATCTCGACCTTGATCGTGCCGTCGGGGCCGACCGGGACCTCGCGCTCGGCGACGATCTCGGGCTGGGCGTGCGGGCGCGGGGCCCAGATCGGGAAGGGGCGGAAGCAGCCCCACTCGCGGAAGCCGGGGTACCAGACGTAGTCGGGGCTGAACCACCAGTAGCCGGTGCCGTACATCCAGTCCCACCGCCCGGCGGGGAACCACTCGACGTGGTGGGCGGTGCGCGTCACCTTGTACTTGACCTTGGCGTCCGTCACCGGCGCGCCGAAGTAGTACTTGGCGGTGATCGTGGCCGTGACGGTTTCGCCCAGGGCGACAGGCTCGGACGGCGCATCCACCTTCACTTCGAACTCGGGCTTCCTGTACTCCTCGACGCGGAACGTGTAGCCGCCGAGTTGGTCGCCGTTGACGAACGCGGCGACGTTGTACGCGCCGAGCGTGGTGTCCTTGGGGAGCGGAAGCTCGCCGTCGGTGCCGCCGTACTCGTCGAGCGTGTAGCCCTTTTCGAAGACTTTATCGCCGCGCGGGTTGTGGATCTGGAGGACGAGCGACGTCCCGGCGAACGGCGATTTGCCGAGCTGGTCGTACTGGCTCCTGGCGACCCAGGTCTTGAGCTTGACCGTGTTGCCGGGGCGGTACACCGGGCGGTCGGTGATGCCGAAGATGCGGACCTGGTTGTAGTGGTGGTCGTGGTCGAGGTAGCGCGGCTGCCAGATGCCGGAGAAGCCGACGGTGGCGAGGCGGCCGGTGTCGTCGGTCGCGGTGACGAGCCACTGCTTGCGCTGGTTCGTGTCCTTATTCTTGAGGACGACCTGGCCGTCGGCGTCGGTCTTCTCGGCGAACTGGTCGGTCAAGACTTGGTACTGGCGGTCCTTGATGTGGCGCTGCTCCCAGCCGAAGAAGTCGACCGTGGCCCTGGCGACGGGCTGGCCGGTCGTGGCGTCGGCGAGGAAGTAATAGGAGCCGCCGTCGATCGGCTTTTTGACCAAAACGGTGTCGGAGATCCACATGACGATGTGGGCGGTGTTGCCGCCCTCCATCTTCGCCTTGACGAAGAACGCGCCGGCCTTCTTGAGCGGGCTCTTGACCGTGATGCGGCGGTCGAAGTGGTTCTCGCGCGGGGTCAGTCCCAAATCCCACGCCGCGACCTGCTTACCGAGGTACTGGCCCTTCTTGCCCTCGACCAGTTGCATGCCGATCTGGTCGATCGCGATGTTCTCCCAACTGAGCTGCGGGGGGTTGGACTTGAGGTAGGCCTTCACGTCGTCGAGGAGCTTGCGGTAGTCGATCTCGAAGGCCTCGAACGCGACCTTGTTGCCGTTGCGGAAGCGGAAGTCGAACACGCCCTCCTGCCCGGCCTCTTGCGTCATCACGGGCTCGAACGAGCCCCAGTTGTTCAGGATCTGGTCGACGCGGTTCTGGGCGCTGACGACTTGGGTGTTGGCGGCCTTCCACTGGTTGGAGTTGGGCTCGAACTTGTCCCGGCGGGCGGTCAGGAGGGCGACGACGTCCTTCCAGTACGGGGCGGCGGTGGGGTACTGCTGACGGTCCTCGTACTCCTGGCCGAGTTGCTGGAGCGCGTTGAGGCCGAAGTTGGCGTCTTCACGGTGCTCGGCGGCGATCTGCTTGTACAGCTTGATGTAGTTGAACTCGTCGGGGAGCTCAAAGCGTTTGATGCCGGTGGCGAGGAGGGCGATCGTCTCGTTGTCCTTGAGGGTGGAGACGGCATAGGGGCCGGACTCGTTCTTCTTCGAGTCGTCGGCGGGGCGGCCGAACATCACGGCGCCGTACCCGTAGCGGGCCATCGAGGCGGGGGAGAACTGCTGGTCGAGGAACGAGGCGAACTTGAAGCGGGCCTCGGCGGTGCGGGCCTTGTCGTACTCGGTGGCCTGCATCAGGAGGTAGCGCCATCGCTCGCCGTCGTTTTTGGCGGCGTCCCACGACTTGGGCAGGGCGTAGAAGATCGGCTTGCCGGCCTCGTCGACCGGGGCCCCGCCGCGGGCCATGCCGCGCCCGCCCCCGAACCCGCCGCGGCCGCGGTAGTAGAAGCCGCCCTCTTCGTAATCGGGGAGGGTGGCGAGGTCGGACAGTTCCTGGAGGCGGAAGGACTGGTCGCCCTGGACGCCGGCCATGACCATGTCGGCGAAGCGGATGAAGAACGTGGCGGCGGCGCGCTTGTCGGCCTCGTCGGTGACGGCGTTCATGGCCTGGACCATGAGCTGCATCGAGCGGATGCGGTCGCGCTCGAGGGAGTTCATCTGGCGCCCGCCCCCGCGGTGCCCGCCGCGCTCGAACTTGCCGGCGACCATGAACCCGTAATGCTCGTTGTTGATCAGCGTCTCGGCGGCGGCCTGGAGGAGCCGCCAGTTCTTGGCGTGCGCAGCGATCACCTTCTCGCGAAACGCATCGGTCTCGCTGGAGCGCCCGAGGTTCTGGAGACACTGGACGGCGTAGCGGAGGTCGTCGCCGACGGCCTTGGGATCGGTCGCGGGGTCCAGCGCGAGCCTGCTGAAGCCCTCGTAGGCGTCGCGGTAGTTCCCCTTGCGCATCGTGTCCTGCAGCTTGGCCCGGTCGGGGGCGGCGGTCTGGGCGGTGACGATGCCCACGGCGAGCGAGAGCAGGACGAGCAGGGTCCCGGCGAGCGTCTGTCGTTTCATTGAGCGGATCCTCGAAAAGGGCGTGCCGAGACCCGTGGCGCGGGGTCGGCCGAGGGGTTTGACGCGCGAGGGGGGAAAAGGTTCGCACGGACGCCCGGATTTCGCTCGGGCCCGGCAACCGCAAGGGTATGATGCGTGATTCGAAAGTGGGCCCGGATCTCAGACGTTGAGAGGCCGTGTGTGATCCCGTCCGATTTGCCAACTCGCCAACGGAAACCGTGGCCCGCGGCCGCCATCATGCTGGTCGCGTTGGGCCTTTTCGCGCCCGGCGCCGTCCGCGCGGCGCCGCGCGCGTCGCCCTGGGTCGAGGCGATCGACGAGAGCATCGAGCGTGCCCGGACGTATCTGTATGCAACGCAGCGCGACGGGCATTGGGAGGCGCCCGCCGCGGCCCCGGGGACGCGCACGGCGATCGCGACACTCGGATTGCTTTGGGCGAACACGAACCCGCAAGCCCCGAAGATGGAGGCGGCCCTCGCCACGTTGCGGGCAGCGGCCGCCGACTCGACCGAGGCGCGCGCCGCACGCGTGGAGGCGCTGACGTCGGCCTGGTCGTCGGTGTACCGAGGCCGACGCCACGTGGCGGAGGTGGTGCGCGGCGACGCGAACGCCGTACTGAATTCCGTCGTTGTCGAGGGCGGCGGCCCGTGGGTCCACGCGGCGCGGACGTCGGCACAGCGCGCGGCCGGTGGCGGCGGAGTCGTGGGACACGCACGGGCGGGGGCGGCGGCCGGCCGGGTCGGGCCCGCGGACCCCGGCGAGGCGCTGTCGGTCGGCGCGTCGGCCGCGGCGGTCGCGATGCTCGCCGAGTCGCAGTTCGAGGTCCCGTCGAACTACTGGGCAGGCGTCGACCAAGCGTGGCGCGCGCTCCAGGCCGAAGACGGCTCGTTCGCGGCGCTGGCCGAGATCGAGTCGGGCCCGGGTCGCCGGCCGACACGCGGCGACGTCGCCCGCGCGACGGCGCAGGCACTGCTCGTGTTGGCGGAGTGCGCCCGGGCCCGCGCGGCCGCGGTCGACGGCGACCCGGCGATCGAGCGTGCCATAGCCCACCTCGGGCGCTCGTGGGACGACCTGTTGACGGGCGACCGCGCCTGGGAGGGCGCGTATGCCGTGGCCCGCGCGCTGCACACGGCCCGTCGCGCTGCGTTGCATACAGATACGTCCGGGCACGCTCGATGCTCTCGTCGATCGCCTCGACCCAGGGCG
>Ga0196963_10002153_pt1 | contig 12165 bp, 8 predicted proteins | sample S1_5metaG_FD_148600 | JGI IMG/M metagenome (GOLD analysis project Ga0196963, IMG submission 148600) | Soil microbial communities from Anza Borrego desert, Southern California, United States - S1_5 | ecosystem: Environmental > Terrestrial > Soil > Desert | place: USA: California | collected... | reverse complement strand
CATGAAGGGCACGGTCGCGAACTGCACGACGCAGTAGAGCACCAGGAAGACGTACGGGCTATCGGTGACGAACAGCCAGCCCGCGGCCGGCGCGATGGCCAGCACCAGCCAGCTGTAGAAGCGCAGGTGCACGTCCTTCATGCCGCGGCTGAACAGGTGATCGACGATGCGCCCGTTCACCACCAGCGAGGCCGCCGCGACCAGGTTCATGAGGCTGAGCGCCGGCCCGTACTGCAGCGGCGTCCACTGGAAGGCGCGGCCGATATAGGTCGGGACCCAGGAGGTCAGGGTGAAGCCGCAGATGGCGAGGCCGGAAAAGGCGGCCATCATCAGCCCGATCAGCGCCGCGTTGGCGCGCAGGAAGGTGAGGAGCTGGCCGCGGTCCCGCGGGCGCCGCGCCGCCACCCCCGCCCCTTCCCGCCGCGGCGGCTCGCGGAAGGTGAAGACCAGCAGCGCCATGCCGATGCCGGGCAGGCCCACCATGATCATGACCAGGTGCCAAGCCCCCGCCTGGCCCAGTAGCGGCCAGTCGGTGCCGTCCAGCGTCTGGGCGAAGGCGATGGCGATGCCGCCCAGCCCGAAGGCCGTGGCGGACCCCACCTTGCCCGCCATCTGGAAGACCGAGGTGGCGACGGTCAGCCGCTCGCGCGGGAACTCGTCCGCCAGCAGCGAATAGGCCGCGGGGATCAGCGCCGCCTCGCCGATGCCGACGCAGATGCGGGCCATCAGCAGCGCCTCGAACGACCGGGCGAAGCCGGACGCGACCGTCGCCATGGCCCAGAGGGAGACCCCGAAGAACACCACCCAGCGGCGGGAATAGCGGTCCACGGCCCAGCCCAGGGGCAGGCCGAAGATGGCGTAGAAGACGGCGAAGGCCGGCCCCAGCAGCAGGCTCATCTGGAAGTCCGACAAAGCAAGGTCGGCCTTGATGGGCGCTACCAGCATGCTGAGGATCAGCCGGTCCAGCCAGGAGAAGACGTAGAGGCTGAACAGGACGGCGACCATCCACCAGCTCTTGAAGCCGACGGGTACCGCCGTCGCCGCGGCCATCCGGCCCGCTGTCGTGCCCATCGTCATCGGATGCTTCCTCCACCGCCTGTCATCGCCGCCGGCCCGCGGCCGTCCGGTCCCCAGTCCGCCCGCCGGCCCCTAGCGCAGGGGGCGGCCGGCGTACTCCGCGATCTTCATCTTGCCCAGCTGCGCCATGTGCACCTCGTCCGGCCCGTCGGTCAGGCGGACGTAGCGGTTGGTCAGGAAAAGCTGGGCGATCGGCGTGTCGCCGCTGACCCCCATGCCGCCATGCGCCTGGATGGCGCGGTCGCCCACCTCCTGCGCCATGCGCGGGGCGACGATCTTGATGGCGGCGATGAGGTCCTTGGCGACCTTGTTGCCGTAGCGGTCCATGGCGTCGGCGGCCTTCAGCGTCAGCAGGCGGGCCTGCTCGATCTCGCAGAAGGAGCGGGCGACGTCCTGGCGGATGCTGCTCTGGTCGGCCAGCTTGCGGCCGAAGGCGACGCGGCTGTCGACCCGGTGCGCCATGTATTCCAGCATGCGCTGGGCCTGCCCGATGGAGCGCATGCAGTGGTGGATGCGGCCCGGGCCCAGGCGCCCCTGCGCGATCTCGAAGCCGCGCCCCTCGCCCAGCACCAGGTTGGCCCTGGGCACGCGCACGTCGGTGAAGGTCAGCTCGGCGTGGCCGCCCGGCGAATGCACGGTGCCGAAGACGCTGAGCGGCCGGACGATCTCCACCCCCGGCGTATCGCGCGGCACCAGGATCATGGAGTGGCGCTGGTGCTTGGGCCCGTCGGACAGGGTCCGGCCCAGCACGATCAGCAGCTCGCAGCGCGGGTCCATCGCGCCGGATATCCACCATTTCCGGCCGTTGACGACATAGTCGTCGCCGTCTGGCAGGATCGTCGTCTCGATGTTGGTCGCGTCGGAGGAGGCGACGCCCGGCTCGGTCATGGCGTAGGCGGAGCGGATTTTCCCGTCCAGCAGCGGGCCCAGCCAGCGCTCCTGCTGCTCCGGCGTGCCGTACTTCGCCAGCACCTCCATGTTGCCGGTGTCGGGGGCGTTGCAGTTGAAAAACTCCGACGAGGCGAAGACGCGGCCCATGATCTCGGCCAGCGGCGCGTACTCCAGGTTCGTCAGGCCGGGGCTCCACGCCCCGTACTCGTGCGGCAGGAACAGGTTCCACAGGCCGGCGGCGCGGGCCTTCTCCTTCATCGCCTCGGTGCCCGGCCAGGGCTTCCACAGGTTGGCCGGGTCCTGCAGCCAGCGCTCCCGCTCCTTCTCGATGGGGTAGACGTGCTCGTCCATGAAGGCCTCGAGCCGGGCGACCAGCGCCTTCACCTTGTCGGAATACTCGAAGTTCATCTGCTGTCTCCGGTGGGGCGGCGGGTCGGGGTCACAGGGTCAGGCCGCCGTCGACGATCAGGGTCTGGCCGGTCAGGTAGGCGGAAAGCGGGGAAGCCAGGAACAGGGCGACGCCGGCCATGTCGGCGGGCAGCCCGAAGCGGCCCAGCGGGATCTTGGACAGCGCCCGCTCGCGCCGGGCCGGGTGCTCGGTCGTGACCTTGGTCAGCTTGGTGTCGACCAGGCCCGGCGCCATGCCGTTGACCCGCACGCCCTGCGGCGCCCAGGCCTGGGCCAGGGTGCGGGTCAGGTTGATCGCACCGGCCTTGGAGGCGGCGTAGGCCGGGTTGCCCATGGTCGCCATGGTGCCGGCGATGGAGCTGATGACCACCATGGCGCCGCGGCTGGCGGCCAGCTGCGCCTCGAACTTCAGGGCGCAGTGCATGACGCTGTCGAGGTTGATCGCCATGACCTTGTCCCAGCCCGCGCGCTCGAACTCCTGGCGGCGGTAGAGGACGGTGCCCTGCGACTGCACCAGCACGTCCAGCCCTTCGAACGGCAGGGGGGCGGCGGTGATGGCGTCGGGGTCGCTGACGTCCACGCAGGAATAGCCCAAGCCCGACAGGTCGGAGCCCTCCTCCCCCGCGTAGTCGGCGGCGGCAGGCCGCGTGCCCCAGACATGGACGCGGGCGCCGCGGGCGCGGAAGGCCTGGGCGATGCCATTGCCGATGCCGCTGGACCCGCCGACGACCAGGACGGCCTTCCCCGTGAAATCCATGTCGTTCATGCCTGCCGCGCCTTCCTGCGTTTCTCGTGATGGGGGTTCATGCGATGCGGCGCAGCGCGCGCTCGAACAGCCGGACGGCGCGGCCGTGCAGCCGCTCGCCGGTGTCCCGGGGGGCGCGGCCGGCGCAGGCGCGGGCGTGGGTGCCCTCCAGCAGGATGCCCAGCTTGTAGCAGGCCAACACGCCGTACCAGTCGACGTGGGAGAGGTCGCGGTCGCTGCGGGCGGCGTAGTGGGCCACCAGCTCCTCGGCCGTGGGGAAGCCCAGCCAGGGCGTCACCCCGACCGTGTTCTCCCCGCTGCCCGGCTCCGGCCAGGTCGCCAGCAGCCAGCCCAGGTCGACCAGCGGGTCGCCGACGGTCGCCAGCTCCCAGTCCACGATGGCCGCCAGCTCCGGCGCGTCCGCGCGGTACATCACGTTGGCGAGGTGGTAGTCGCCGTGCAGGATGCCGGGCCGGAAGCTCCCGGGCCGGTTCGCCTCCAGCCAAGCGGCGACCCGCTCCACCCCGGGCAGGCGGCCCGGGCCGGGCCAGCCCGCGAACTCCGCATAGCCGTCCAGTTGCGACTTCCAGCGCGCGACCTGCCGCTCCAGGAACCGGTCCGGGCGACCGAAATCCTCCAGCCCCAGGCCCCGGTGGTCAAGCGCGCCCAGCGCGGCGATCCCCTCCACCAGCGCCAGCCCCATGCGGTGCTGCGCCGCCGGCTCCCGGTGCGGCTCCGGCAGGCCGGCGGCCGGGTTGAAGCCCGCCACCGGTTCCATCAGGTAGAAGGCGGCGCCCAGGACGGAGGCGTCGTCGCAGGCGGCGACCAGGCGGGGGTGCGGCACGGCGGTGCCGGCCAGCGCCGCCAGCAGGCGGGCCTCCCGCCGCATCGTCTCGTCGGCGCCGGGGCGCGGGCTGGCCGGCGGCCGGCGCAGGACATAGTCCCGGCCGTCGCGGCGGAAGCGCAGCAGGATGTTCTGGGTCCCGCCGGACAGGCGCGCGCAGTCCAGGACCGGGCCTTCGCCCAGCCCCTGCGCGTCCATCCATGCCGCCAGCGCGGACAGGTCGCATCCCGGTTCCACCCGGCACCCTCCCGTCGTTAAGTCAATTGGATAATGCGGTTGACTGAGGCGCTTGGCAACGGTAATTTTGCACTCATGGTTAGATTAGATGCCAAAGCCCCCAGCCTCGCGGCGGACCACATCAAGCTGGTCGCCCGGCGCCTCTTCGCGGAGAAGGGCGTGGACGGTGTGACGGTGCGCGAGATCGCGATGGCCGCGGGGCAGCGCAACCACGGCGCCGTCGGCTACCATTTCGGTTCCAAGGAGGCGCTGGTCCGGGAGATCGTCCGCGACGGCGCCATCCTCATCGACGCCCGCCGCAACGAGGCGCTGGACCGGCTGGAGGCGGCGGGCGGCCCGGGCTGCGTGGGCGAGGTGGTGGAGGTGCTGGTGCGCTCCGCCGTCGATTTGGGCGATGCCGGCGGCGGCGAGGATACCTATATCCGCTTCGTCACCATGCTGGGCATGACCCACCGCGAGCTGTTCCTGCGGTCGCTGGAGGGGCGGTGGAACGCCGGCTACCTGCGCTGCCTGGAGCATCTGCGGCGCCTGATGCCGCCGATGCCGGCGGCGCAGAAGAACCAGCGCTTCGTCTTCATGGGCGCGCTGCTGAGCGGGGTGCTGTCGATGCGGGAGGCGGCGCTGGCCGACGCCAGCCGGCCCCACCCGCTCTGGCAGTCCGGGGAGACGCTGCGCCACTTCATCCAGACCGTGACGGCGCTGCTGGAAGCGCCGGCGACGGCGGCACCGGCCCGGGCGGACAGCGACGCCGCCGGCGCGGGGCCTGTTCCCTCCAGCATCGCCGCGGCCCCCTGACCCGGGCCCGGCCCTGCCCCCGGCAAGGTCGTCCCGCGGTCCCGTACAGGAACAGGAGTATTGCCGGTGACCGGTTTCGCGATCGAGCCTTCCCGCCTGGCGGCCATGGACGACGGCGCGCTGCGCGACGCCCTGCTGGCGGCCGGGCACGACGCGCTGATGCCGGTCGCCGCGCGTTTGCGCGACCTCGGCCACGGCAGGCTGCAGAGCTGGTCGCCCAAGGTCTTCATCCCGCTGACCCAGCTCTGCCGCGACGTCTGCCACTACTGCACCTTCTCCCGCCCGCCGTCGCGCGGCGCCAAGGCCTACATGACGCCGGACGAGGTGCTGGCCGTCGCCCGCGCCGGCCAAGCGGCCGGCTGCACCGAGGCGCTGTTCACCCTGGGGGAGAAGCCGGAGCTGCGCTACCCGGCGGCGCGAGAGGAGCTGGCGCAGCTGGGCCATCCCACCACGCTCTCCTACCTGGCGGCCATGTGCGACCTGGTGGTGCGGGAGACCGGGCTGCTGCCGCACGTCAACGCCGGCACCATGGACGCCGCCGACATGGCGGCGCTGCGCCGCGTCTCGGTCTCGCAGGGGCTGATGCTGGAATCGGTGTCGGAGCGGCTGTGCCGGCCGGGCGGCCCGCACCACCGCTCGCCCGACAAGGCGCCGGCGGCGCGGCTGGAGACGATCCGCCTGGCGGGCGAGCTGGCCGTGCCCTTCACCAGCGGCATCCTGATCGGGATCGGGGAGACAAGGGCGGAGCGCATCGACAGCCTGTTCGCGCTGCGCGACCTGCACCGTCGCCACGGCCACCTCCAGGAGGTCATCGTCCAGAACTTCCGGGCCAAGCCGCGCACGCCCATGGCCGGGCGGCCGGAGCCGGACCTGGACGACCTGCTGTGGACCATCGCCGCGGCGCGCATCGTGCTGGGCCCCGACATGAACATCCAGGCGCCGCCCAACCTCAGCTCCGGCTCCTTCGGGCAGCTGGTGCGGGCCGGCATCAACGACTGGGGCGGCATCTCGCCGGTCACCCCCGACCACGTCAACCCGGAGGCCCCCTGGCCGGAGGTGGAGCGGCTGCGCGCCGTCACCGCGCAGGAGGGCCGCATCCTGGTCAAGCGCCTGCCGGTCTACCCCGCCTACTGCGCCGATGCCGACCGCTGGCAGGACCCGTCGCTGGCACCGCTGGTGCGCCAGGGGGCGGATGCCGACGGCTTTGCCCGCGACGACGCCTGGAGCCCTGGCACCCCGGCCGTCCCGCGCGTGCGCCCCGCCTCGCCCGAGCTGCGCCCCGACCCCGCGATCGAGGCCGTGCTGGCCCGCGCCGCAGCCGGCGAGACGCTTGCGGAGGCGGACCTGGTCCGCCTGTTCCGGGCCCGAGACGTCGACGTGGAGCGCATCTGCGCCGCCGCCGACGCCCTGCGCCGGGCCGTGTGCGGCGACACCGTCAGCTACGTGGTCAACCGCAACATCAACTACACGAACATCTGCACCTTCAAGTGCGGGTTCTGCGCCTTCTCCAAGGGCAGCACCGACGACGCGCTGCGCGGCCGGCCCTACGACCTGGACCTGGCCGAGGTGGTCCGCCGCGCCGAGGAGGCGCATGCCCGCGGCGCCACGGAGGTCTGCCTGCAGGGCGGCATCCACCCGCACTACACCGGCGAGACCTACCTGAACCTGTGCCGCGCCGTCCGCGAGGCCGTGCCCGGCATGCACGTCCACGCCTTCTCCCCCCTGGAGGTCGCGCAGGGCGCCGCCACGCTGGGCCTGCCGGTCGAGCGGTTCCTGGCGCGGCTGAAGGAGGCGGGGCTGGGCACCCTGCCCGGCACCGCGGCGGAGATCCTGGATGACGAGGTCCGGGCGGTCATCTGCCCGGACAAGCTCGACACGGCGGCATGGCTGCATGTGGTGGAATCGGCCCACCGGGTCGGCTTCCGCACGACGGCGACGATCATGTTCGGCCACGTGGACGCACCGCGCCACTGGGCCCGCCACCTGCTGCGCCTGCGGGCGCTGCAGGCCCGCACCGGCGGCTTCACCGAGTTCGTGCCCCTGCCCTTCGTCCACATGGAGGCGCCGATGGCGCTGAAAGGGCGGACGCGCAAGGGGCCCACCTTCCGCGAGGTGCGCCTGATGCACGCGGTGGCGCGCCTGGCGCTGCACCCGCTGATCCCCAACATCCAGCTCTCCTGGGTCAAGCTCGGCCCCGCCGGCGCGCACATCTGCCTGGACGGCGGCGTCAACGACCTGGGCGGTACGCTGATGAACGAGAGCATCTCGCGCGCCGCCGGGACCCGGCACGGCCAGGAGATGGCGCCCGAGGCCATGGAGGCGCTGATCCGCGCCGCCGGCCGGGTGCCCGCCCAGCGCACGACGCTCTACGGCCCGGTGGCGGAGGCCCAGCGCGCCCGCGGCTTCAGCGCGCCGCCGCTGGCCCCCATCGTCCAGACACCGCCGAAGAAGCGGGCCGCGGCATCGACGCCGCGCGCCGCCGGCCGAACCAGGGAAGAGAGACCGATCCATGCAGACTGAAGACCGCCCCGTCATCGCGGTGCTCGGCGGCACCGGCAAGGAAGGCAGCGGCCTGGCGCTGCGCTGGGCGCACGCGGGCTATCCCGTGATCGTCGGCAGCCGCTCGGCCGAGCGCGCCGCGGAGGCCGCGGCGGAGATGAACGCTACGCTGGGCCGCGAGGCCGTGCGCGGCGCCGACAACCTGGCGGCCGCGCGCGGGGCCGCCATCGCCGTGCTGACCGTTCCCTACGCCGCCCAGCGCTCCACGGTGGAGGAGGTGCGCGACGCGCTGGCCGGCAAGATCCTGGTCGACGTGACAGTGCCCCTGGTGCCGCCCAAGGTCAGCCGGGTCCAGCTGCCCGAGGGCGGCTCCGCGGTGGAGGCGGTGCAGAGGATGCTGGGCGACGGCGTGCGCGTCGTCTCCGCCTTCCAGAACATCTCCGCCCACCACCTGAAGAAGCTGGACCACGTCATCGACTGCGACGTGCTGGTCTGCGCCGACGACAAGGAGGCGGGGGAGACGGTCGTCGGCCTCGCCCGCGCCATCGGGCTGGGCGCCTGGTACGCCGGCGTGCTCGCCAACTCCGTGGTGGCGGAGGGGTTGACCTCCGTCCTGATCGCGCTGAACCAGCGCTACAAGGTGCCGGCGTCGGGCATCCGCATCACCGGCGTGCCGACCCAGACCTGAGGACGGGGCGGGGGCGGGTCAGCCGCAAGGGCGCAGGTGCGGGCGGGTCAGCCGCCCGCCCGCGCGACCAGCCGGCGCGCCCGCTCTGCCACCGGCAGGTCGATCATGCGCCCGTCCAGCGCGGTGACCGCCAGCCCGCCGGCCTGCGCCCGCTCCCACGCGTCAAGCACCCGCCGCGCGTCGGCCAGCTCCGCCTCGGCCGGGGCGAAGCAGGCATTGGCGGCAGCGGCCTGGGCCGGGTGGATGCAGATGGCGCCGTTGACACCGGTGGCGGCACCCGCCAGCGCCGCGGCGCGGTACGCCTCGATGTCGCGGAACTGCGTGATGGAAAGCGGCACCGCCAGCGCCATCTGGCCGCGCGCGGCGGCTGCCAGCGCGATCTGCCGGCTGGGCAGGTCGAGCGCCGCCGGCGTCGGCGCCACCCCCAGCCCCAGGCAGAAATCCTCGGTCCCGAGCGCCAGCCCGACCACCCGGGGCGCGGCCGCGATGTCGGGAAGCCGCGCCAGCGCCGCCGGCGTCTCCACCAGCGCCACCAGGCCGGTCGAGCCCGCCTCCAGCCGCCGCTCCGCCTCCAACTCGCCGACCACCTCGGACAGGACGGCCAGCCGGGCCGCGTCCTCCGCCTTCGGCACCATGACCGCCCGTACGTCCGGGCCGACCGCCGCCTCCAGGTCGGCCAGGGCGGCGCGCCAGGGGGCGTTGATGCGCACCACGACGGCGACGCCGGCCTCCGCAAGCGCCCGGGCCGTCGGCGCCACGTGGGCGCGGGCCGCCGCCTTCGCGGCCGGCGCCACCCCGTCCTCCAGGTCCAGGATCACCGCGTCGGCGCCGGCCCGCGCCGCCTTGGCGCAACGCGCCTCGTCGTCGGCGGGGACGAACAGCAGCGAGCGCCAGGCGGGCATGCGCATCGGGGAACCTCCTCATCCGGTAGGGTCGGGATAATGCCCTTGACGCCGGGGGTTGGCGATGTAATTTTGCCCTGCTATGAAATTTTTATGCCGCCCCGGGCGCCTTCCGCGCCGGCCGCGCGGCGACGGGAAGGAGCCCATCAATGGCCGAGGCATACATCGTGGCGGTGGCGCGCAGCGCCGGCGGGCGCAAGGGCGGCCGGCTCTCCGGCTGGCACCCGGCCGACCTGGCGGGTGCGGTTCTGCGGTCGCTGGTGCAGCGCGTGGACGCCGACCCCGCGCTGGTGGAGGACGTCATCATGGGCTGCGCCTGCCCCGGCGGCGAGCAGGGCGCCAACATCGGGCGCAACGCCGTGCTGGCGTCGGGCCTGCCGGAGAGCGTGCCGGCCACCCATGTCGACCGCCAGTGCGGCTCCTCCCAGCAGGCGCTGCACTTCGCGGCCGCCACGGTCATGTCGGGTGCCATGGACGTGGTTCTGGCCGCCGGGGTGGAAAGCATGACCCGCGTGCCGATGGGCCTACCCTGGACGCTGGCGGCCCAGCACGGCTACGGCACCTACCGCAGCCCCGGGATCGAGGCGCGCTATCCCGAGACGCCGTTCAGCCAGTTCAAGGGGGCCGAGATGCTGGCCGCCAAGTATGGGCTGGAGCGCGACGCGCTCGACCGCTTCGCCTACGAGAGCCACCAGCGCGCCATCGCCGCGACCCAGGCCGGCCACTTCAGGAAGGAGATCGTGCCGCTGGAGGTCACCCTGGCCGACGGCAGCAAGGAGATGCACACGGTGGACGAGGGCATCCGCTTCGACGTCACGCCCGAGGGCATCGCGGGCGTGAAGCTGCTGCAGGAGGGCGGCCGGATCACCGCGGCCAACGCCAGCCAGATCTGCGACGGCGCGGCGGCCGTGCTGGTCGTGAACGAAACGGGGCTGAAGAATTTGGGCGTGGAGCCGCTGGCGCGGGTGCACCAGATGACGGTGCTGGGCCACGACCCCGTCATCATGCTGGAGGCACCCATCCCGGCGACCGAGAAGGCGCTCAGGAAGGCCGGGTTGAGGATCGGCGACATCGACCTCTACGAGGTCAACGAGGCCTTCGCCCCGGTGCCGCTCGCCTGGGCGCAGGCGACGGGGGCCGATCCGGCGAGGATGAACGTGCATGGCGGCGCCATCGCGCTGGGCCACCCGCTGGGCGGCAGCGGCGCCAAGCTGATGACCACCCTGGTGCAGGCGCTGCACACCCACGGCAAGCGATACGGCCTGCAGACCATGTGCGAGGCCGGCGGCATGGCCAACGTCACCATCGTCGAGCGGCTGTAGGTAAGACGGGACCGGCCGGCCGGGGACCGCCGCCCCGGCCGGCGTCCCCTGCGGTCTCAGGCCTTGACGAAGGGCAGCGACGTGGTGGGCTCGCCGGTCAGCGCCAGCAGCGCGTTGGCGACGGCGGGGCCGACCACGGGCGTGCCGGGCTCCCCCACCCCGGTCGGGGCGGCCGCGGAGGGCAGGATGTGCACCTCCACCTCGGGCGCCTCGTCCATGCGCAGGACGCGGTAGCTGTCGAAGTTGGTGTTCCGGACGATGCCGTCCTCGATCCGGACCTCGCCGAACAGCGAGTAGGAGAGCCCGTACATGACGCCGCCCTCCATCTGGGCGCGCACCTGGTCGGGCGAGACGGCGAGGCCGCAGTCGATGGCGACCACCACCCGGCGCACCCGCGGCTCGCCGTCCACCAGCGACACCTCCGCGACGTTGGCGACGGTGGAGCCGAAGCTGGCATGGACCGCCACCCCGCGCGCCCATCCCGCCTCCAGCGGCCGGCCCCAGCCGGCCTTCTCCGCCGCCAGGTCCAGCACCGCCCGGTGCGAGGCGGCACCTGCCTTGTCGTAGAGCGTCCGGCGGTAGGCGACGGGGTCGATCCCGGCCCGGCGCGCCAGCCGGTCCACCATGTGCTCCATCGCCATCGCCGTGTGCGTGGCGCCGACCGAGCGCAGCCACAGCACCGGGATGCGCGAGGGCGGGCTGCACACCCGGGCGTCCACCGCCGGCGTCGCCTTGAAGTAGGGGGAGCCCAGGGTGCCCTCCACCACGTGCTTGTCCACCCCATCGCGCACCGCCGCCTCGAACGGCGTGCCGCGCAGCAGGGAGGCGCTGACGATGCGGTGCTCCCAGGCGGCGGGATAGCCGTCGGCGTCCAGCGCGATGCGGGCACGGTGGTGGGTCAGCGGCCGGTAGTAGCCGGCGGCCATGTCGTCCTCGCGCGTCCAGACCAGCTTGACCGGGACGAAGCCGCCGACGCGGCGGGCGATCTCCACGCATTCCTTCTGGTAGTCGGAGGTCGCGACGGACCGGCGGCCGAAGCTGCCGCCGGCCGGCAGCGTCTCGATCTCCACCTCCTCCGGCGTGCAGCCGACGATGGCGGCGACGTTGCGCTGGTCGGCGGTGTGGCTCTGCGTGCCGTAGGTCAGCTTGACCCGCTTGCCCTCCACCTGCGCCACGCAGTTCATCGGCTCCATGGTGGCGTGGGCCAGGAAAGGGAAGTCCAGATCCAGCGTCACGGTGCGCCCGGGGTCGTCCAGCGCGGCCCCGATGGCGCCCCCGGCCTCGAACGGCGCCCACTCGGCCGCGGCCTCGCCCGCGGCGATGGCCCGGTACTCCGCCCGGATCGCCTCGGAGGAGCGGCGCTCAGCGGCGCTCTCGTCCCATTCCACCCTCAGTGCGTCGCGGGCGGTGCGGGCGGCGTATGTGTCGCGGGCGACGACGGCGACGCCGCTGGGGATCAGGAAGGCGTTGACGAAGCCCGGGACCGTGCGCGCCGCCGCCGCGTCGAACCGCACCGCCTGGCCGCCGAAACGCGGCGGGTGCGCCACCATGGCGACCAGCATGCCGGGCAGTTGGACGTCCTGGGTGAAGCGCGTAGCACCGGTGGACTTGGCCTGCGCGTCCAGCCTCGTGACCCGGTCGGTGCCGACCAGGCGGTAGTCCGCGGCCGGCTTCAGGACGGGCTCCTCCGGCGGCGTCACGCGGGCGGCGGCCGCCACCAGGGGCCCGAAGCCGCTGCTGCGCCCCGAGGCCGGGTG